>Ga0209056_10000332_pt1 | contig 53237 bp, 36 predicted proteins | sample GraSoiAngelo_114_FD_185876 | JGI IMG/M metagenome (GOLD analysis project Ga0209056, IMG submission 185876) | Grasslands soil microbial communities from the Angelo Coastal Reserve, California, USA - 14_0903_13_40cm (SPAdes) (version 2) | ecosystem: Environmental > Terrestrial > Soil > Grasslands...
GGGACAGAGACGGGCCGCCATTGGTTCCACACTCTTGCGTTCGCCGGGAAGAAGCAAGCCCGTGCAATAGGACTTCAGAGGGACCACCCGATCCAAGTGCCCCGCGGCATGCGCCAGGCGATCCAAATAAGCCGCGAAGCGTTTTTGCTGGGCGCCTGGCGCAACAGAGTTGGCGCTCATGACCCGCACCTTATCATTTGGAGAACGCTGACCGATAAATCTTTCAGCAGAAGGTATTCAGTTTATAACACAGTAGTACTAACCACTCCGCCAGACGGTACAAGTCTGCCGTAAAACACTCAAACCGGCGTACCGGTTCTGGATCTCGGTCTGGTCGCACGGCAACATAATGCGCGCTGTTCCCCACATCGATTCCTGCCGCATGCGGATGAACTACTTCCAGCCCAGGATCTTCCGATCGCAATCGCCGTGCCCAGTCTTTCCTTTCCTTCCGGTTCCGCCACAACTTTGCTGTCGTCATCGCTACTCTCCTCGTTGAAAAATGGAATCCGGTTCGGGCCGGTGACGAACGGTTTAGAAAATCTCCCCAACGGGGTCAAAGGGACGTCGTATCGACTGCCCTTGCCACCATGCCAGCGATCGCCAGTACCGGAGCCATGCTTTTTACCGGGCACAAAGGCACCAGTGGGAAGTCGGCCTTAGCTCGCCGAACCGAATCCTCGACAAGAGTCGCAAACACTGCGGTGCGGCGACAAGTTTCTGGCACCAGCGACTGCACCTCAAGGCGCGATCAACTGCTTTTTATAGAACTCTTTGAGAATTGGCGGGGGTCGATATGCGTATTAGCGTTTTTGTCCAACAATCGAATTGTTCCCGGTGCGCCGATGACCGAGTGAGTTGGCCCTACTGTAGTTCGCGCTTCAGCGGCTTGCCAATCGCGACCAGGAAAATGGCACTCTTGTCTTTTGCGTGCGGGAAAAAGAAGGTTACTACGTCGTCGTCGAAGAACGTCAGCCCGGTCGCACCCAGGCGCTGAGCATACGCAGCCAGATAGATCCTGCCGCCGATGGCGCCCGCCTCCAGCTGGACGGCACGGTAGCCGCGGTTCCCGTAGTGCTCCAGAATGCGTTTTAAATCAGCGAGAAAGAAAATATCCACGCCGGCATCCGCCGGCAGCTCTTGCTCCAGACCAAGATGACGCGCCTCGGCGCGGAAGCTCCCCTCCTTCAAGAGCTCCAGGGTGTTCTGCTCGCGCCCGAAGAAATATGCGCCCGGCTTCAACCCCTGCACTGAATGCACGATCAGGTATAGCTCGTTGAGCTGCGCGCCCGGGGGCTGAAGGAAGTCAGCCGGCAGACCTCGCGTTGCGTTTTCGAGAATGGTCGAAAGTTGTGCCAGCGTAATGGATGCCGTTTTATCGAATGTTCGGGTAGAGCCGCGACGCAGGATTACCTGATCGGTCGTGTCCTTCGGCTTTTCTTCTTCCAGCAGGCGCGGAAGATGAACTGTCTCGCTCGTCTGAGCGAACCGCGAAAAGATCGGCGCGTTGGTGCGCCACTGGCTCACCTCTTCTACAGATTCAAGCGAAGATGCGTTGTGCATCTCAAGCATCGCCGGATATTCGACTTCATGCTGTGAAAGCGGGATTGTCTCCAAACCAAGCGGCGGAGCCTCTCTCGGCGCCGGCAGCGAACTCTCCGATGTGCCGATCGGTACGAGGCACAAGCAAACCTCATGACGAGGGTCTAGATCGAGCAGGCGGTTCACTTCGCCATCCACAAATCCGAGCACGACCTCGGCAGGCAGTCCCGAAGCCGCAGACACGGCCAACATATTTGCCAGCAGCGTGCCGTTGTCCCAGCCGAAATGGCGATAGGTGCGCGCCTGGTACTTCCAGGCGTTCCGCCAATAAGTTCCGGTGCAGATGATCGTCGCGGGCGCGTGAGCCACCCCGGATTCCATGGCCGTCGCCTGAACCAGGTTTCCGCGAAAATCACCCTCTCGCAGAAGCCGCAGAGCTACATCCGCTGGATTGAAGTGATACACGCCCGCATCCAAGCCCGGAAGATCGCCACTCACCAGGTAGAGTTCGATCTCGTAAAGAGCTCCGGTGCAGGCTGCGGCGCGAAAGTAGATTTCTCCACCTGGATACGCCCGCTGTTTTGTGATTCCTGCCGAGAAATAGAGAAGGCGTGCCAGATCCTCAACGCCGGGTACAGAATCGGCCCGCGACGAAGGCAGTGTTTCTGAGATTGCGGAGAGTACGGCCACCCCTGTTTGCGGCACGTCCCGCGGCAGTGGAAAAGGTTCTATTTTTGGATAGATTTTGAATGGTAGGGGCCGATTTGCCCAGTCCAGCAGGTGGGGATGGTTACGAATACTCCAGTAGGAATGCTTGGTGCCATTGTGATATTTCCACGTCGCCTGGATGTCGCGGTTCTTCATCCGTCACTATGGCAGACTAGCACTTTGCACCCGAGCACTGGTGCGAGCACTGAACCGGCGACTGAGGATTAGGCCACGCATCATGGGTCATTCAGAGAGTAAGGGTTGATCAGGCGTTAACACTCAAAAATCCCAGGCTGGCTCGATTACTCCTACCTAATCACTCCCCGCTCCAAAGCCTCGATAAACTGAATCAGCATCTCCATATTTTCGCCGCGCTCCCGCTCTAGCGGTAGTTTTCGACCGCAGCTACTCGTGCCTCAACGCCTCGATCGGATCCAGTCGCGAGGCGCGAAGCGCCGGAATCATGCCGCTAATTAGTCCCACGGCGCCAAGGATTAGCGTGGACGCGATCAGCGTTCCCGGAGCGATGATCAGGCGGATGTCGCCAGCCTCGCCGTTTTTCGCAAAAGCGCTGTACAAGGTGAGCCTTCCCACGGAGAGCGCAACCGCGTAAGCCAGCAGCACGCCAAGCACACCGCCGACAAATGTAATGGTCAGAGCTTCGGCAAGGAACTGCGTCAAAATATATTTTCGCTGCGCACCCAGCGCCTTCTGCACGCCGATCTCCCGCGTGCGCTGGGTGACGGAAACCAGCATGATGTTCATGAGGCCGACTCCGCCGATGCCAAGCGTAAGCGTGCCGATGAAGCCCATCAGCACTTTCAATCCCAGAGTGATGACTTCAAACTGGTGCACCTGCGTCATGATGTTGAAAACCCTGACGGCCTGGTGGTCCGCCTGACTAAATTTGTGAGGCACCGCCAGAATGGCGCGCACCGCCTGCTCCAGCCGCTCGTACTCGGGCGTCTGATAGTTGAACCAGATCGAGTCAAGATAGTGAGTATCTTTCAGATCGCCCATGCTGGTAAATGGGATATAGATCGTGCGGTTTATATCCGAATTCCCCTCCTGCATCTTGGGGGCCAGCACGCCGACCACTGCAAAGCTGAGTCCGTTGAGCCGAATGTGCTCGCCCAGCGCATTGCGTCCGGAAAATAATTTCTCCCTGGCTTCCGAGCCGATCACGGCTACACGGGCGCGCTGGATCTGATCTTCAAGGCCATAGAAGCGGCCCTGATCCACCTTGAGGGAACGAATGTCGAATACGCTGGGATCATTGCCGGTGATCGACCAGTTGAAAGCTCGGGTGTCGTACTGCACGGTTACAGGCTTGCTGACTTCGCCGGAAATATGCGTGATCTGGGGAAGGTTGGTGGTAAGAGTTTCGATATCCTCTTGGGTAAAGCGAACGTGTGCGCCCGCCTTCTGCCCGCCTGCCTGCATGGAAGTAGTTCCGGGTACCACGATCACTAATTTCGTACCGAAATTGGCAAAGATATTGGCGCATGCCTGACCGAAGCCATCCCCGTATGCCAGCAGCATAACCACGGTCGCAATGCCCCATGCCATCCCGAGCATGGTGAGAGCGGCTCGGCGGCGATTGTGACGCATGGCACCGTAGGCTTCGCGGAGCAAGTCACGCAGCATATCGCATCACCTTACTCCTGTCGCAGCGCTTCTACCGGCTGCAGCATGGCTGCCTTGCGCGCGGGATACAGGCCCGCAACCACGCCCGCCAGCGTCAGGCTGCCGATGGCCAGGAATGCCGACATGGGCACCAGCTTGGGCGGATCGAAGCCGCCGGGCCCTCGCACAGTTCCCATCATCGCCATCAACCCACCGGCCAGGAACATGCCGATCAGCCCAATCCTTCCAGAAAAAACTGGGACAGAATGCTGCGATTGGTTGCGCCCAATGCTTTGCGCAAGCCGATCTCATGTGTGCGCTCGGTAACCGCCACCAGCATAATGTTAATCACGCCAATCGCGCCCAAGGCCAACGTCACTATTCCGACTGCCCCTAGAAACATGTTCATGACGTCGAAGATGGTTCCTACCATCTTTGATTCCTGAATGGAATCCCATTCGTCGAAGGCGTTCTCATCGCTGGCGTCGAACCCATGATTACTGCCGACGATCTTGTGGACCTCCGCCTGCGACAACTTGTGTTGCGCGGTCACGACCGGCTGGTATTCGATAAATGAAATCGAGTTCTGGTGATTTTCTCCTTTGATTGGGAAAGACGCCTGCATCACCTGAAAAGGAATGTAGCCGCGCATATTCAGCCACAGATCGTCGCCATGGCCTAGATGCCGGACGCTCCCCACCACTTCAAACCTGAGGCCGTTAATCAGGATGAATGCGCCGACTGCCGGCCGCCCGGGGAACAGTGTTTTTTGCAACTCATTGCCGAGGACGATCACATTTCGTCTCTGCTCATTGTCAAGCTCGTTGAGCCAGCGTCCTTCTTTGAGGGGGAGAAAGCTGATGTCGTTCAGCTGCGGCTGGGTGCCCAGGATTTCTCCGCTGCCAGTGGCGAACTCGCTTACTTCGTGCAGATCGCCACGAGAAATAATCGGAGCAGCAGTGCGGACGTGCGGGGCTTTACGGATGTCGAGATAATCGGCGTAGGTCAGCAGATAAGTGCGGGCGGAGTTCATGTTGCCCTTGACCGCAGGCGCGCGCCCGGGGAAAAGAAACATGATGTCTTTGCCGAACTCGGCCATCTCGCGCTTATTGCCCGAGCGGAAGCCTTCGCCGACGCCTACCAGCAGCAGCAGAGATCCCACCCCCCACGCAATTCCGAACATGGTAAGGAATGAACGCAGCTTGTGCGCCCACAGGTTGCGAAAGATCTGTGCGAAGATGTCAGCTACAGCTCGCATGATCGTGAGTCATTGTACCGGGATCAGGGGTACCGCTGCCGGAATCAGGCCTTAGCAACCCAACACTGCTGAGAGCAATACGAATTAGGGAGGCAGTTTGTTCATGTGGGCCTTCCAACAATGACATGCTGCTTTCTTCGACGGCCCAAGCAGGAAAAATGGTCATGGAGCGCAGAGCGATGTTTCTGCAGCTACTTCGCCAGGCGCCAGTCGGGACGGATCTGGAAAAAATCTGCCTGTGCTTCACTTGTCCGGCCATGACAGCGCGAGTAATCACAGCGACTACGAATCGGTTCTATACGCAATTATGGGTTAGTTGTCATTGCGTTTATACGCCAGTAATTGCGTATATCCCGTATTTTTGTTGCGTATAACCATTGATAATTGCGTATAGCTGTGTTTTAATTGCGCATATAACTCTATACGCAACGATAGGACACCATGCCTCCTCGCATTCCGGAAGAATCCCTGGCTGCTATCGAGCAAGCGGTCGCGAAGCACCCCGACGGGGCGAGCTTGAGCGATGTGGCCGAGGCGCTCCCGGAGCGGCTTGCGGATCGTACCCTACAGTACAGGCTCAAATATCTCGTCGACAAGGGGCGCCTGATCACGGACGGTGAGGGGCGGCGGTGGACGCGATATCGCGTACCGGAGGCGGCGGCGGAGCCACGAGCGTTGGCGGTCGAAAAGCCTGCGGCTGTTCCCGCAGCAGCGGAGAAGACGGAGGAGGCGGTGGTGCCGCTGTCTCCGGCCAGCCATGAAATGCGCGTCTATTTGAGCCAACCACTCAATGCGCGCAAGCTGGTTGGCTACAACCGTGAATTTCTCGACTCGTACCGGCCCAACGAGACGCTCTATCTTTCGGAAGAACAGCGCGCGCATCTCGCTCAGATCGGCAAGCCAAACTTTGACGATCAGGCAGCGGGCACTTATGCAAAGCAGATTTTGAACCGGCTGCTCATCGATCTGTCGTGGAACTCAAGCCGCCTTGAGGGCAACACCTATTCGCTGCTGGATACGACGCGGCTGATCGAACTCGGCGAGGCGGCAGAAGGTCGGGGCCGGCTGGAAGCGCAGATGATCGTCAACCACAAGGACGCGATCGAATTCCTGGTCAATGACGCGGAGGCCATCGGCTTCAACCGTTACACGATCCTCAACCTCCATGGCATTCTGGCGCAGAACCTCCTGCCCGACCCGGGCGCGCCGGGGAGGTTACGCCGTATGGGCGTCGGCATCGGAAAATCCACTTTCCATCCTCTGGAGCTGCCGCAACTGATCGAGGAGTGTTTCAACGAGGTACTGGAAAAAGCCGCGACAATCAAAGATCCGTTCGAGCAGGCGCTGTTTGCGATGGTGCAGTTGCCCTATCTGCAGCCGTTCGATGACGTGAACAAGCGCGTGTCGCGCCTGTCGGCGAACATTCCGTTCATCAATCGCAATCTTTCACCGCTGTCCTTCATCGACGTGCCGCGTGCGATCTACATGGATGCGATCCTGGGCGTTTATGAACTGAATAAGATCGATCTGCTGCGGGATGTATTCGTCTGGGCGTATGAGCGGTCGGCGGCCCGCTATGCCGCCGTGCGCCAGTCGTTGGGCGAGCCCGATCCGTTCAGGTTCAAGCACAAGGCCGCGTTGCAGCAGATCGTCGGCGAGGTGGTGCGCGGGCGGATGGACAGGAAAGCCGCCGCGGCATATATCACGGCCTGGGTGGAGAAGAACGGCATCTCGGAGGTCGACCGGGAGAAATTCAGGGATATGGCCGAGAGCGAGCTTGTCAGCCTGCACGAAGGAAACTTCGCGCGCTACCACATCAGGCCCAGTGAATTCGAGGGGTGGCAACAGGTCTGGCGTGGGCGCAAGAAGTCATGAGCGCCAGACGGCTGAAAGACCTCATCCACTTCTATTCGATCCTGAATCAGTTCGAAAAAGCGATTTGCGCCGCGCGCGCCCTGGCTGATTGCCGCGGCCGTATGAAATGGCCGTCGCGCGGGGTCTACTTCTTCCACGAAACCGGCGAGAACCGCTCCGATACGGGCGAGGGGCCCCGCGTGCTGCGGGTCGGAACGCATGCGCTGAAAACCGGAGGAAGCACGACGCTCTGGGCCGCCTTGCGAACGCATCAACCTGAAAATCCGGCACACTCCTAGCAACAGCCAATTCGAATAACGAGATTTCACGCGTGGACGAGAGAGCGTCCGCCTGATCGGCCGTTAGTCCGCTGCACCCATTTTTCGCTTCTAACGGATCGAGAGATCAACAACTTGCCGTTAGCCAAGCCCGCACGGAAGCACCGTTGAGTAGTGTCAAAAAGAGCGGAGAAATGCTCGAACAGCAGGGTTCGAGGGCACACCTGCGGCACAGGTGCGAGTCCTCAACCGTAATAGCTCAACCCAAAAGCAATATGAGAAATCGCAGGTCAACGCAGCGTCACAATTCCAGGAAACCAATGCACCGCGTTTGCGTGGTATAGCTTGCGGAGCACGGCCGGAGGAAGGCCAAGACCCTGGGTTTTGTGCCCGTCATACTCGAAGGCGTCGCGCGTAGAGAAGTATCGCCAGTCGCGCGCGTATTGGGCTTCCCATTCTTTAATCACGTCCTCCGAAGCCTCGTCTTTAGAGAATTCCATATCTGTCCCGTACACAATTCGGTTCTGGTATTTCAGGATGAAGGCGCGAACTTTGTCGCTGGGCATTACCACCAAGTGGACTACGCGCGCGGCGGTATCCACGGCGAAATTAGGATAGCGATCCAGGCGCTGAGCGAGGTCGTCGAGGTCGTCTTCCATGCTGCCCAAATGAGCGCCGACCATGCGCAGCTTCGGATTCTGCGCTAATAGATGATCGCGCGCGTCCAGAATCTGCTGCTTCTTCGGCGCAGCCGGCTGCTTGTACATGTACCAGATAGGATGTTCTTTGTAGTAGGGGTAATCCAGGCCATTAGGATTCGGAGCCTGCCAAGCTTCATCCGGTTCCGCCTGGTGCGCGATGAGTGTTCGATTGTGACTCTCAATGTCGCGGTAAATGGGCTCAAGCCTCGGATCATCCGCCAGAACGTAATGCCCATCCTTATCTTTCAATTCCATGCCAATGTTCTTCCAGATCTTCAACGCGACCGCGCCGTTCGCAAAATCTTCGTTCAACCTGCGAATTGCTGAAGACGCAAAATCTGGATTGTTGAACTGGAATGGATCAAAACTGCTGCACAGTGCGGCGTGTCCGTGGCTTGCCTGGATCATGCTCTCAGCGTCTTTACGCTGAACATTCAGATCTTTGCGATACGGGTCGTGATCGTCGACGAGAATAATATCGAGAATATGCATGTGCAGGCGATCGAGCATTGCATAAAAAGCTGGATCGCTTTTGGCCACGTGGGTGTGAGTATCCACCGGTTCGAGCGCGGCGAGGGTGCGCAAATCGAGTGCTGATCCGCCGTTGTGGTCTGCCGAAGGTTGCGGCAGTTGCGCAACTGCGGTCGAAAAGGAAAACGCCAGCGAAAGCAGACAAATCGTCCGCGCCCGTGTGATCATTGGAGGTCCTTCCGCGTTGGTTAGCTAAGAGCCAGATCCAGCATCGCAACTCCCCGTTGACAAAGCGCTCCAATGTTAATACATTTGTGGCGTTTTATGCATTGTTGTGTCTGTTTAAGATCGAATATTAGCGAACTCATGTGCTTGCCGTTCTAAGGAGGTAGAAAGTTGCCCTCGAATGACACTCCTCGCCTCAGCAAATCACGCTGTGTAGTTCGCCCTGCAATTCGCTATTCAATGCTTTTGGCTTTTACTTGCTGCGCGTTCTTCGCCCAGGCGCGCGCCGCCGGAACGGAGCTCCGCAACGAAGGACTGCGAGTTCGGATCGGTGCCGACGGTTCCTATGTAATCGCTGCCGGCAACAACTCGCCCATTATTCGAGCGGGGGTTGCGGCTGAAGTGGATCATCGGTGGATCAAATCGGTGGAGTACCCGAAGCACGAAATCGTAGATTCGGACTTCGATGACACGCTCGGCCATGGGCGCGAAGCGACCATCACGTTCACCGGCATGGCGAACCAACCCGACCTGGTCTACACGATTCGGGTCTACACTTCGAAGCCGTTCGGCGAAATTCGAGTTCAAGTTCAAAATCACACTGGGCGAAATCTCGAGGTTCAAAGTCTCCGTAGCGTCGATGCATTAGGCAACGTCATCCTTGATCTGCATGCGAATCCCGGCGCGGACCGCGTGCTTTCCGACAGCTTCAGCGAAGATTGGCCGCCACTGCAAATCTATGACTTGGGCAAGGCACCGAATGGGTTGCATCTCGCTGTCGGCAGTCAAACCATCTACAACCGGCACAGTAAGGAGAGCGTATTTTTTGGCGCACTCAGCGCTGACCGGCTGCTGACGATTCTTCACCTGCAAACCAAGCCGCAACCAAATGGGCCAACCATTTCCGCGTTTACGGTCGATTGCGCCGGAACAACGGAGATTATGGCGACCAACGAGGAATCAGGGGTGCGTGAAGGGCCGAAGGAAAATATTGTCGAGCTGAGCCTGCGCGTCAACGATGGAGAGAGCCTCTCTTCCGAACCATTGATGTTCGCAGCCGGCCCCGATTACCACGCGCAGCTGGAGAACTACGGTGCTGCGATTCGCGAACTACACCACAGTCGCATTCCAGAAGACAATATGCTCGGCTGGTGGAGCTGGACCGCGTTCTACATGAGAATCACTGAAGGCAATAGTTTTACGAACGCGCTCTGGCTAGCGAAGCACCTGAAAGACCTCGGCTACAACTGGTTCCACTTCGATTTTGGTTATGGCTACGCGCGCGGCGACTATGCAACTCCGAACGCAACGAAATTCCCTCGCGGAATGCGCCCGGAAACGCAGCGCATTGCACAGCTCGGCCTCAACATCGGTATTTGGACGGCGCCATTCGAAGTCGGCGAGTTCGGTTCGATTTATCAGAATCATAAGGACTGGCTCGTGCGCAACGCGAAAGGCGAGCCGATTCAGGTGACGACAGACGAAGAAGTGCGCTCAGAGAAAGTATTCGCCCTGGACTGCACCAATCCAGCCGCACAGGAGTTCCTGCGCCAGACCTATCGCACACTAGCTCGCGAATGGCAAGTCAAGTACATCAAGCTCGACTTCATGGATACAACCGCGGTGGAAGGCTACTCTTATCGTCCGCATACTACCGCCCTGGAAAACATACGAATTGGCTTGCAGGTGATTCGCGACGCTGTCGGCGATACTGTGCTTCTCGATAAGGACGGCAGCCCCATGCTGACGCCCGTGGGAATCGTTGACCAAGGGCGCGTGTCGCAGGATACGGGTCACACATTCGAGCGTAGCAAGGAAGCCGCTCCCGGCATTGCCGCGCGGTATTACATGCACAGGAATTTCTTCGTCAATGATCCCGATGCTTTCACTGTCTCACGGCAAGTGATCGAAGAACGCAAAATTCAAGCTCCGCTGACATTGGACGAAGCTAAAGTTTCGATTGCACTCGCGGCAGTTTCGGGTGGAATGTACGAGATCGGCGATGATCTCCCCACATTGGGCGCTGACCCCGATCGGGTTGCCCTGGTCACGAACCCAGATCTTCTGGCGATTGCGAAGCTCGGGCGGGCTGCGCTTCCGATCGACTTATTAAGTTATCGGGCCGAAGACGAGGAGCCCAGCATTTTCCTCTTGCGTGAAGATGCGCGGCAATCGGTTCTGGCGGTTTTTAACTGGACGGACAAACCCAGCTCGCATCGGTTCTCATTTGCCGATTTGAAGCTGGCAAATGGACGTAAGTATCGTTTCATCGACATCTTTGATTCCCAACGCGAGCTGCCGGCAAGCGGTGATTCGATCGCGCTGGATCACACCGCCCATTCCGTCCAGATCCTCAAAATTATTGATGATGCCGTTCCTGCTGCTGCTCCTTCTGTCAGTATTCAGTCGCCAGATCACGCCAAAGTTGATGAAGCCGTGAAGCTCATAGCGACAGCCGATCCTAATGGCGTGCCCGCCCTGAGCTATCGCTGGGACTTCGGCGATGGTACAAGCGAGCAGGGCCGGCAAGTAGTTCACGCCTACACAATGTCAGGAACCTATACGGTTCGCTTAACGGTGGACGGTGTCGACGGCGTTCCCGCGGAAAAGCAAATGTCCATTTTGGTGAACGGCACCGAGGAAATCGGCCCACCAACCCGTTATCAAGAAGAAGAGCCAAACCCCTTGCCATAGGCGGAGCTATGCTCCGGATGGGACATCGAAATCAAAGTTGACCAGTTCTCGGCGGAACCATCCGGTTCGCAGGGCGCCATAGGCAAGGCCGGCAACCATCCAGATGGTTCCGGCGACTTTTGCATAAGCATTCAGGTTCCACCACAAAAGCAGGCAGACGACAAACCCGCACAGCGGCGCCAAGAGATCCTGCACTTTCTTATGTGGCGCTCGAAGGTAATAGCGCGTCAGGGCCGCGAGGTTCACGCCCATGAACGCGATCAGTGCGCCAAAGTTAAGCAACTCGACTCCGCGTTCAAAACTGATGGTGAGCGCCCCGGCAAGGGCCAATGCGCCCGCAAATAGAACGTTGTTGCGCGGGGTTTGCCGAACAGGATCGAGCGCGCCGAAAAAAGATTTTGGTATCGCGTTGCCACGGCCCATTGCGTATAGCAGCCGTGCCGCGCCCAATTGCGAGCCCATTCCTGAGCCGATGGTCGCCACCAGCAGAGTTCCATTAACAAGTTGAAACAACCATGAGCCGCCGGCAAGACCTGCTACATGCACGAATGCGGTGGGAATATCAGGGTAAGGCCGCGAAATTGGCCAGATCAATTGTGCGGCATACACCTCAAATGCCGCGAGCACACCTATGATCACACAGACCAGCACGGTGGCGAGCAGTATGTCCCGCTTCGGATTTTTGGCTTCCTCAGAGAGTGTAGAAATTCCATCGAAGCCGATGTAGGTGAGAACCGCGAGTGACGTTCCGCCCAACACGCTTTTTAGCTGGAATGTGTTGGGATCGTAAAACGGATGCCAGAAAAACCCGCTCTCGCCATGAGGATGCTGGAAAACATAATGCGCGGCCACAACAAAGAAAATCGCGATAACAATGGCCATGCCGATCGCCAGGGCGTCGTTGATCCGCGCTGAGGTGTGGATACCAAAGAGATTCAGTCCCGTAAATAGTCCTGCAAAAACAATCGCCCAAACAATGTACGGCACCCCCGGGGCGGAATTCAGCGCCAGCTGGGCGCAAAGAATCGTACAGATCAGCGGGTTCAAAAGATAATCCATCACCATGCCCCAGCCAGTCACATAACCGAGCGCCGGATGAATCTCTTGCCCGACGTAAGTAAACGCAGACCCCGCGCTCGGATATGCTCTTGCCATGCGGCCGTAACTGATCGCGGTGAAAAGCATGGCGAACATTGCGATGAGAATCGCCGTGACCACATGACCTTGGGCCCGCACACTTACCATTCCATAGGCAGACATCGGTGCCGTGGGCTGGATGACAACAACTCCGTAGAGAATGAGGTCCCACAGTCCAAGCACACGTCGCAGTTTGACAGGCGTGCCCGTGTGGACGGTGCTGGCTGTGCCCAAGTTGTCTCCAAAAGTTGCTTGAGAATCGCACGGCCTCAATAGTCCTCAACCCATCATTCGCGATCGTTGAGGCTTGCGCTTGCTAGAAGTAAAACTTCAAGGCGAACTGAATAAATCGCGGATCACGCGCTGCCTGGGCAAAGCCAAATCCCGGCGAGCCGTTCTCAGTCGCAATGTTTTCGGCGATGTTGTTTGGGTTTGAGAACTCCGGGTTCACGTGATTGAATGCGTTAAAGAACTCTGCGCGGAACTCCAAACGCCTGTTTTCGTTGATGGGAAACGTCTTGAATAGCGAGAGGTCCCAGTTCTGGAAACCTGGCCCGCGAATAATGTTGCGACCGGCGTTGCCGAATGAACCAGAGATCGTGTTGGTCACAAACGCGCAGGTGTTGAATAGTGTTCCCGACGCGCAGTGCTTACCGTTCGGATTGCCTACCACATTCGGCCGCGCCGCGTTGAACACGGTACCGCCTCCATCAGAATTGGAGAGATTGGTGGCAATGTCAGTAGGCGTAAACCACTGGCCGGTGGAAGCTGTGGTGATGCCCGCGACTTGCCAGCCACCGATCACCTGATTCCAAGCGCCACTCGCGCCTCCCGCGATTGCATGGTTCTTGCCGAACGGCAGCTCATAGGCATAGCTCAGCACGAAGCGATGCCGCACATCGAAATCAGCGTTTCCATATTCCAGACGCGGATTGTTCTGGAAGCGGAAATCGCCTTGATTCTGAGATCCCAAATTCGCACTGGAAGCATCGTCGAGTGCGTGGCTGTAGGTGTAAGAGGCTTCGAACTCGAGGCCATGCGAGGTGCGCTTCTGAAGTCGGACTTGCAGAGAGTTGTAGTTCGAAAAGTCGTCTGACCGGAATGTTGGAATGCTGACGTCGTAAACAGGATTGCAATTGCCGGAGTTCGCGAGGTCACAAGGGCCCATTCCCGGTAGAGATGCATGCGCCGGGCGTCGTGGAGCTGTCGCAGCGGTCGTGTCGGGAGTTGGCGCCGCCTCATTACCGTTATAGAAGCCGTACAGCTTTAACCCATGCGAGCCCGCATACGAGACCTCCAGCACCGTCTCAGCGGGTAATTGGTACTGCAATCCGAAATGCCATTGCTGGTTATACGGTGTACGCAGTTTGGGACTGAGCGAATAAAGCGACGGATTGTTGGGATCGCTAAGCGAGTTTGCCGGATAGCCGTTCGATAGGACATTGAAATTGGGAATCGAGCAGTCCTCTTGCAGCGGATTGGCAGAGGAGTCGAAACAATTCGTCATCTGGAATGTCTGTTGCAGATAAAAAGGAGGATTGAATCCGGGACTGGGGTTAGAAAACGGGCCATTCTCCTGTCCTCCGTAAAAGATGCCGTAACCCGCCCGCGTAACCAGATGGTTCGTCACACGGTAGGCAAAGCCAACGCGCGGAGCAAAATTGTTCCGATCGGGTTTGATCAAGCCGCGAGAGGCGGTGCGCTGGATAGGAAGAAGTGTGGCGAGAGTCGGCGTTAGGGGCGTGTTCTGCCCCTTAGGAACAATTAGCGAAAGCGAGCTGAAGTCAAAAGTTGCCAGTTCATTGTTGTGTTCTTTAATTGTGCTGAACACCTCGTAACGCAAGCCCAGATTCAATGTCAGCCGATCAGTAGCCTTCCAGTCATCCTCCGCATAGCCGGAATAGATTTGCCGCCGATAATCAATGTTGTGCAGGCTGCTGATGTCGCCGCCATCAGGAATGCCAAGCAGGAAGGTCGCAAAAGCCCCACCGGTAAATGAGCCGCTGCCGGTAGTGGGCGCGGCAGGATTGTCGGTAAATTCGGTCCCGAAAGACATATCGCCGCGTGACTCCGCAGGCTGGAAGATCGTGAACTGCTCAAAGCGCAGCTCAGTCCCGTATTTCCACGAGTGGCGGCCGTGAATCCACGTCAGATTATCGGTAAAGACAAAACTGTTCTGCCTTTCGACGGAGGGCAGAAAAGTCGAACTTCCAATTGTCACCGTGCCATCGCTGAACCCTATACTGGGCAGGCCACCATTTATGGGCGTGAACGGCACGCCGGGGAAACCGAGCTGGCCGGAGATGTCTTTGTCGAAATTGAGCTGGAAGCGATGAGAATTGATCCGGTTGTAGCCAAATCGAAACTCATTCACTAATGTGGGCCGGAACAAATGAGTTTCGTTCAGCGCGATGCTGCGATAAGAGTCGTCTTCAATGCCATCGAAAAAACCACCGCCGTCCAAAACGTTATTAAACGGAGGAGGAATAAAGCTGGGTTGGTTTTCATAGCTGAAGCGGCCAAAGGAGTCGTCCTTTACTCCGATTTTGTGGTCGATGCGGATATCAAAATTGTTGCGGCTCTCGCGCCGCCTGGGATCGGAAAGAAAATTGTTTCCCGCGATGTTGGCATTCGGTTGTGGAAACAGCGCTGCCAAACGGGCTGCCAGTGGATCGATCAATCCGCTCGGGAAAACATTCGTCGGATTGCCGGCGCTGTCATAACCGCCAATTGGAACTCCACATAATCCATTAAGGTTGTTACTCGCGGTCATGGTTTGGCGTGTATCGAAGATTTCGCCGACAAATGTTGGCTTGCCGTTGCAATCAAGAGCAACATTATTGCTTGCCAGTCCCGTATTTGGATCCACAGCCATTGCCTTGGTTGTTAAATCTAGGAACGATGAAAAGTCGCCTCCAATCATGGCCGGCGTAGGAATGATCGCGGGCGTCGGAGTCGCTTGTCGTATGCGCAGTCCCTCGTAATCACCAAAGAAGAATGTTCGGTTTTTTACGATCGGTCCGCCGAGGGTGAATCCAAATTGATTTTGCTTGTAAGGCTGGCGGCCAAACTGGTCGAATGCGTTGCGAGCGTCCAGCTTCTCGTTTCTCAGAAATTCGTACACATCGCCGTGCAGATCATTCGTGCCTGACTTGAGGATCGCGTTCATGATCGCGCCATTGCCGCGACCAAATTCCGCGCTGTAAGCATTGGTCTGCACCTTGAATTCGGCGATGGCGTCGACAGAGGGCTGGATGACGTACGCACTTTCGTTTAGCACATCACCGAGGTTGGCGTTGTTGTCTACGCCATCAAGCAGAAAATTGTTCTGCAAAGAGCGCGCACCATTTGCGCTGAATCCGTAACTAGAAGAAACGCGGGACCCCGGTTCGGCGGGCGCAACTCCCACTCCGAGCAGAGCTAACTGTGCGTAATTCCTGCCATTCAGCGGCAAAGTCTCGGCGCGCTGGGCGTTCACCACCTGGCCCAGTTCGGAGGTCTCCGTCTCTAGCTGCGCTCCCTGGGTGTTCACGGTTACGGTTTCATTGAGGCTGCCGACCTGCACTGTGACATTGACCTCAGGCCGCTCCTGAATATTGACGGTGATCGGTCCAGCCGACGCTTTCTTAAAACCTTGTTTCTCGACCGTGACGTTATAACGGCCAACTTTTAACGGGCTCGCGACATACTCGCCTTGTGAATTTGTGTTTATGACCAGGCTGGTCCCGCGGTCCACGTCAGCGATCGTGACTTTGGCGCCGACAACCAAAGCTCCGCTCGAATCCTTTACGGTGCCGCCGATTGCGCCTGTGTCTTTTTGTGCCAGCGATGCTGTGCCCAGGAGAGCCAAGATGAAAAAAAGCGCGAAACCCATGCGGCTCAAGCGAAATGGCAGGCGTGAAAGGAGGACCAGACCAGAAGGTTCCATGGGAGGCTCGGATCTAATTTGAACGATGGCTAAGGAAACGGTTCGGCGCGAATGTATTAACTTTTTGCGCGTTTGTCAACCTTTTTGTTCACGATTGTTTGAACACCGGCGCGCAGTGCTTTCATTTCAGTTTTTTTCACGTACAATGCTACCCGAAATGCTTGCCGAAGAACGACGTTTCCAAATCCGCGAGATTCTGACCGCGCAGCGTACGGTCTCGGCTTCAGAACTTTGTGATCGCTTAAAAGTTACGGCGGCCACCATCCGCCGCGATCTCGCCGCGCTCGAACAGGAGGGTGTGCTGGTGCGCTCCCATGGGGGAGCAGTCTCGCGCATGTCGAGCACGAACTTCCAACCCACATACGATGCACTGCTCAGAAGCGAGAACGAAGAAAAGCGGCAGATCGCTCGCGCTGCCGAGCAATTTGTTCTCGACGGAGACACGATTTTTCTTGAAGGTAGCACGACGGTTTTTGAACTGGCCCGGCGGCTGATTCATCGTCACCGCCTTACCGTAGTGACGAATTCTCCTACGATTGTATGCGAACTGCAGCGCAGCACAGGAGTCACAGTGATGTGCACCGGTGGCGACCTGCAGAAGGACACTTTCTATCTTTCCGGCGAATGGGCACAACGCGCTCTGTCGGAAATACGATTGGATAAAGCAATCTTGGGCGTCAGTGCGATTGACCCGAGATACGGGGTTTCTACCGCGCACCATGCGGAAGCTCAGATAACCAGAATGGTGTCGAAAGCTGCTAAAACGCGTATCGCGCTCGCGGACCACACCAAGTTTGGCAGGCAGCGGTTTGCATTTGTCGGCCCAGTGACGGACATCGACATTCTGATAACCGACTCCGGCACTGACCCAAAGTACGTCGAGGAAGTTCGCGACGCCGGCGTGCAGGTGATCGTTGCCGAGCCTGCACGCAGCAAAAGCAACGATTCACGCACATTCACACATAAAAGTTGACAATCGCTCAGATACGGACTAACGTAACCTCCGAACTTAATCCGTCAGGAAACGGTTGTGAGCGACTACGGAAAAAAGATAAGGTTATCGCGAGTAACCGGTGGCATAGGCCATCGAGCGCTGGTCGTTGCTTTTGATCATGCTCTCGGTTTAGGACCCATTCCAGGGACCGAATATCCACTAGGCCAAATTCAGCGCTTTGCGAAAGCAAAAGTCAATGCCGTTCTGTTGAACTTGGGCCTCGTGCGCCTATGCGCAGAATGCTTCTTTGAGGACCCGCTACCTCCGCTGATCGCGCGCATCGATTGGACAACTGTCTGGTCTGCTTTCGGCAATGGAGGCGGTGAGCTTCGCAGTTCCTTGCTCGCGCATCCCGAACAGGCATTGCGCCTTGGCGCGGATGCTGTCGTTACTTATCTCGTCGTGGGGACGGGCAACTCTGAGTTTGAGAGCAAGGAGGTCGCACGAAATGCAAAGGTTGCGCGCGAATGCGAGCGCGCAGGCGTACCTCTGATTATTGAATGTCTGGCTCGCGGACCGGCTATTGACAATCCCGCAGATCCCCAATGGCTCAGACTACACACGAGGATCGCAGCTGAACTGGGAGCAGACGCCGTAAAGACTGACTACACTGGCGATCCCTCCTCAATGAGGTCTGTCGTCGAAGAATGCCCTATTCCTATTTTCTTACTAGGAGGTAGTCGCCAGGGCTCGGATGAAAGTGCGCTGCAAGTAGTACACGGAGCGACTCTTGCTGGAGCTGCCGGCGTGATTTTCGGGCGAAATGTTTTTCAGGCGGCCGACATGCAGTCGTTCTTGCAGCAAGCCAGAGTGCTGCTTGATGGCCCCGAAGCACTCAACCAGGCACGATAATGCCTCAGCGCAAGCAATCTGCCGTCGAGCGATCACGAGATATTTTGCACGGCCGTTCCGGTTACCGTCTTCACGCTAACTGGGGACAGGTTGGCGTCCTCGAGGGCGGTGGACACATTTGTGAGTTGACTCTCAACTGTATCCCCCGAATAAATCCGCTATGGCAAGCACCATGGACGACAATTGATCCCGATTCCTACGCGACTGGTCGGCGGAGTCGAACGTACGGTCCACCGCCGGACGCTAAATTATTAGCTGGGATTGCCGGCCACAGTTTGAGCTTCGACCACTTCGGGCCTCCATCGAAAGAGGAAACCGCTGCGGGGCTCGCAACACATGGGGAAGCGCCGTGGGCACGATGGAGGATGAAGAAGGACTCCAGCATGCGCGTTCCTGCGCTGCATTGCAGCTGCGTACTTCCCGAGGCACAGATCAGCTTTAGCCGGACTATCTCCCTGGACAATACGAGTCCGGTAGTCTATTGCGAAGAGCGCGCCGAAAACATGGGAGCATGTGACCGACCGATCTCATGGAATGAGCACGTAACGTTCGGACCACCATTTCTCGAATGCGGAACGACAATCTTTGATATTCCGGCGACTCGGGCGAAAACTTGCGGGCCGGGTTACAGCGAAAGAATTTTTCTTCAGTTGGACACAGAGTTCATTTGGCCTGATGCTCCGAGAAAAGATGGCTCTTGCAGCAATCTTCGAATCATGCCAGATGAGCGCTATGGGCATTACACTGCGCAGCTACTCGACCCAGCGCTAGGCGGTGGATTTATCAGCGCTTGCAACCCGCGCCAGCGTTTGCTGGTGGTTTACGCATTCCGGCGAGAAGATTTCGCCTGGGTCGGCAACTGGGAAGAACGGAATAATCGTGCGACCGCGCCGTGGAGAGGCAGGACGTTTTGTCGCGGAATGGAATTTAGCACCACACCTTTCGCGATTCCTCGTCGCGAAACCATCGATCAAGGTCCGCTGTTTGGTGAAAAAACCTACCGATGGCTCCCGGCGCGGAGCACTGTCGCGGTGCGATACCTAATTATGCTGTTCATGACCCCGGAGCATTTTGAGGGAGTGAGCCGAGTCTTTCTCGAGCGAGGACGCGCGCGAGTGACCGAAGCCGCACCTGGCAGTCGCGAGCTGAACGTTGCAGTCGCCAATTTTCTCTAACCGCGGTCCAGAAATGTCGTCAGCAAGTCTGGTGGTGGTAAAGACATCTCGATGAGCCTCCTGGCCGTGGATATCGGATCGAGCACGTGTAAGGCTGTCGCATTTGCCTCGAGCGGACGCGTTCTGGCACAGGACTCGGCACACTATTCTGCTGAATTCCCGCGTCCCTCATTTGCGGAAATGCATCCGGATAAATTCTGGAACGCAGTTTGTTCATGCTGCCGCAACGCTTGCAAAGATCTGACCGATCCAATGCAGGCACTTTGCTTGAGCTCGCACGCGGAGACCTTTGTTGCTGTCGACTCCGCGGGGCAGCCAGTGACCCATGCCATTCTCAACCATGACAGTCGTGCCATACGCGAATCAGCCTGGTGTGAACAAACGATTGGGCGCGAGCGCTTGTTTCAAATCACTGGACTCTTCGCCCATCCCATGTATCCCATTCCAAAGATTCTCTGGCTGCGAAAAAACCAGCCACACGCTTTCGCTTCTGCCAAATGCTTCGTTTCGCTAATCGGTTATCTGCTGCACAAAATGCAGCTTCCGCCGTATGTGGATTATTCGTTGGCATCGCGCTACTTGGCATTCGATGTTCTCCGGCGATCGTGGTCGGAAGAGATTCTGGCTGCGACTGAGTTGGACCGCTCTGCCCTCCCCACCCCCGTTCCCGCCGGCACGATTACCGGAAAAGTAAATTCAGAAATTGCGAGTCAATTAGGCATTCCAGCCGGAACTCCGGTTGTGCTTGGAGGTCACGACCAACCTTGCGGCGCCTTGGGAATTGGCGTAACCGGCGCAGGCCGGATCGCGGATTCCATGGGCACATATGAATGCCTGCTGGTTGCATCCGATGCTCCTACACTCACGGAGAAAGCTCTCGATGCTCGCCTCAATTCTTATTGCCATGTAGTGTCAGAAAAATTCGTGACGCTGGCTTACTTTCCATCTGGAATCATGGTCAGGTGGTTTCACGATTTGCTTTATGCGAATGAGTCCTGGGACACCTCTTCTGAGTCTGTAACTCTGGAGTGCGAGGCTGCGCATTATGCATGGCTGGAAGCGCGTGCTCCGGAAGGTCCAACCGGGCTGTGTATAACCCCTCACCTGATCGGCACCTGCAATCCCGAGTTTAACCCGCACGCTCGAGCGGTGATTGCTGGGTTGGGACTGGCGACTAATCGCGCACAGTTATACAAGGGGATTATCGAGGGAATAGCCTGCGAACTTTCCATCGTTACCGAAGCTCTGGCAGAAGCGATTGGCGAGTTTGGGGAAATTTACGCCACAGGCGGCGGCACGCGCTCGGCGCTGGGGTTGGAATTGCGTGCCGCGCTCACCGGGCGTCGCGTGCACATCACGCGCGGCCAGGAAGCGGTCTGTCTTGGGACCGCAATTCTCGCAGGGGTTGCCGTCCGCGAGTACAGCAGCATCGGTGAAGCAGCCACAGCTTTGGTGGAAGATTGCGTGACGGTGACGCCCGACCTGGAATTAGCCGCACGCTATCGCGAGCAAAAGCGGCGTTACCAGCAGCTGCGGTCCGCCGTTGTCCAGCAAGACTTGCCGTCACTGTCGTGAGGAGAAGCTTTGATTCAACCGACAATCGCTTTCATGGTTTACGGGGTTCACAAAGACGGGCTCAAAGATCCGATGGGATCTCCTTTTATTGACAACGCGGTCGTGAAGCGCTCGCAGCAGGCGCTTGCCCGCGCCGGAATGCGGATCGTCGAACATGGGACTGTGCTCGCGACCAAAGAAGAAGCGCGCAGTGCTCTAAAACAAATGAAATCCGATGATCAGGTTGACATGGTTGTCCTTTTCTCTGGAACCTGGGTATGGGCGGCGCATCTAGTAGCGGCGATCCGCGACTTCGTCGCCAGCGGCAAGGCAGTTCTGCTGTGGACGCATCCTGGTTCGCAAGGCTGGCGGCCTGTCGGTGGCTTAGTCATGCACGGGGCACTGCTCGAAATCGGTGTGCCACACAAGTTCGTTTACGGAGATGCCGACGATCCAGAAACCATTCTCAGGCTCACCAGCTATGCGCGAGCCGCTCATCTGAAAAACTCTCTCAACATGTCGACCATTGGTACTTTCGGGGGGAGTGGCATGGGCCAGACTTGCGGTGTGGCGGATCCCTCGCAGTGGATGCGCATGTTTGGCATCGACATTGATTCCCGCGACACAACCGAACTAATTCGCACAGCAGAGGCGGTTTCGGAGAAGGAAATTTTAGCGCTGCAGCCTCGTTTGAAAAAACTGTTCGGATCGGCTCCCGAAAGAAGTGTCGTCAATGAACGTTCCGTCCGTATTTATCTCGCGATCAAGAAGGTCGTCGAAAAAGAGAAATTTGATTTCTACACGATTCAATCATTTCCCGGCCTCGGCGACGACTACTCGGCCACCTGCTTTGCTCAAAGCATGATGCTCGAAGACGGTGTTGGCACCTCCACCCTGGGAGATTTCAACACCGCGCTAACGGTTTGGCTGTTGACCAAGCTCAGCAAGGAACGAGTCTATTACGGCGATCTTCAGCACGTTGATAAGCAGAGAAAGGAAGTCAAGATCATCGGCGATGGAGCTTGTCCCCCTTCTCTCGCGAGCAAACTTGGTCCGGCAGGGTTTTCTGAACATGGCATTCCCACCGAAGGCGAGGCCGGCGGGCTTTCGGTGAAGCTGATTTGCAAAGTTGGAGAGGGAGTACTGGCACGCCTGGGGCGCGTGTATGGCCAATTTCAGATGGTGATTACTCGCGCAAGCGTATTCGAGCCGCCCAAAAATCAAGTTCAACAGCGGCTGAACGAGTGCGGCATTCCGTTTTGGCCACACGGATTCGTCACTGCCCATTGCGATATGGACAGAATGCTCGAGAACTGGACCAACGAATACGCTTGCTTGGGCTACGGCCGTGAATTGTATCCTGCGCTGATCGATTTTTGCGAGTTAACCGGAATTAAAGCAGTGTTGCCGTGAAAACGGTTTGTACAAGAAACATAGTAATTTGAACGCTGATATTTGCTTTTGGCACATTCTAAGCTCCGACACCGGAGTCTTTGGGAAAGCCATGATAGAGGTGAACCGTGTCGAATCTGACGCCAACGGATGGAGCGCAGCCAGAATCCTCAGTTTTAGGCGCACACTCGCTCGCAGAAATTCTCTCTCAGCCGCGATGCTGGGTCGATTGCTTAAAGCGACTTGAATCTGAAGATACTGCTCGCGAAATTGACAAACGGTTTGGGAATAGCCCGGAGTGGATTTTCATTGGTTGCGGATCGAGTTACTACATTGCCCTTGCGGCCGCGGCAAGTTGGACAGCGATTACAGGGACCAGAGCACGCGCGTTGCCGGCTTCTGAGCTATTGCTATTTCCTGATCTGACGTTCAACGGCACGAAGGAATTCGTTCCGGTGCTGATCTCGCGTTCCGGCCAAACCTCAGAGGTGCTTCGAGCGGCGCGCTTGCTCAAAGACAAGCAGATTCCGAGTCTCGCTGTTTCCTGCGCGAGCAAACAGAAGCTCGAAAGGATGGCCACTGTTTCCATTCTGCTGCCTGAGGCCGATGAGCAAAGCACCGTGATGACGCGGTCCTTTACGTCAATGCTGCTGACTCTTCAGTATTTGGCGGCATCACTGGCGGGAAATCACAATATTCTGCAAAATCTGAAGGCGCTGCCATCCGCAGCAGCGAAGATTCTGCAAAATCTTCCCATCAGGGTGCGCGAATTCGTCAATCACAACCTCCTTTCGGATTTCGTCTGTCTGGGTCAGGGCCCGTATTATGGTCTGGCCTGCGAGTCGGCCCTGAAAGTCATGGAAATGTCTCGCACGTATGCGCAGTCTTTCCACACTCTTGAATTCCGGCACGGTCCCAAGTCGATTGTGAGCGGTGCAGCACTCATCACCTTTCTACTTTCAGAAGCGAACCACGATGCCGAGGTGGAGGTGCTCGAGGAAGTAAAAGATCTGGGTGGAAAAACGCTGGTTGTCGCAAATCGCGTCACTGATCGCGCGCGGGTCGCAGCCGATCTGGATGTCGAACTCGATTGCGCTCTCCCAGAACCTTTATGCCTGGCTCCATTCGTGTTTGCCGGACAGCTAACAGGATTCTACACAGCGCTCCGAAAGGGCCTCGACCCCGACCGTCCGACGAACTTGAGCCGAGTGGTTCTTCTTGCGGACGAAACCGAACAGTCCGAACTTGCAGGACTCAACGATTCCTAATCCCCTTCCTAATCCCCTTGACGGCGCAGATCAAGTGTCCCCATGACCGGGTCCAGTCTCCTGGGTGTGCCTTTCAGCTTTGCCCCTTCTGCGACAAGTGATACGCACTTTTGAGTTTACAAAGAACGATATCGCTCAAATATAAACAATTTGGTTGACAAAACGCACACAACATTATTATAGTCGCGCACTTATGGTCTTGAAATCTCGAGGTGGACCATGAGGAAAACCACATTCGCTGTCGTTCTGCTTTGGATTCTTAACACGGCTGTGACCGGATGGGCGCAAGTCGATACCGCCACCGTGACCGGGACGGTTCGCGATGCAAGCGGAGCAGTTGTCACCAACGCCACGGTAACAGCAACAGAGACAGACACCGGAATCAAGGTCACTGCCAAGAGCAAATCTGATGGCAATTACGTAATCACGCCACTAAAAATAGGAAGGTACTCGGTCTCTGCGGAGGCATCCGGATTTCAGACGGAAACCCGCCAGAATATCGTTCTAGATGTTCAGCAAAATGTTCGGCTCGACTTCCAGCTTCGCGTTGGCTCGGTTGCCCAAACGGCAGAAGTCATTAGTGAGACTCCCCTTCTGGAGACCGAGACCGCCTCTCTAGGCGAGGTGGTCGCGGCCCAGCAAGTGGAGGAATTTCCGCTGAATGGGCGACGCTACACAGATCTGGCCGAGCTAACGGCAGGCGTAGCCAAGGTCACGGAAGGACCGGTTAACGGCGGCAGTACGCCTACGAACGGAAATGCCGGCGGAAGTTTCGCAGTCAACGGCACACGCGGCGATCAGAACGATTTTATTCTCGACGGCATTGATAACGTCTCCAATGACAACGCGGATTTCGCCATTTTGAGCAGCGTTGACGCCATCGCGGAATTTAAGATCCAGACTTCAAATTACTCCCCGGAATTTGGGCGCGGCGGCGGCGCCGTGATCAACGCGAGCACAAAATCAGGCACCAACAATTTCCACGGTGAGGTCTGGGAGTTTCTGCGCAACCAGGCGTTCGACGCGCGCGGATTCTTTGAACAGCCGAATGATCGCAAGGCGCCGTACAAACAAAACCAGTTTGGCGCAGCACTGGGCGGACCTATCAAGAGAGACAAGGCATTTTTCTTCCTCGACTACGAAGGTACAAGGATTCATCAAGCGCAAACAGACTTTGCCACAGTGCCTGTGGCTGGCGAGAGTACCGGTGATTTCAGCAGCATCTTAGGCCAGGTTTCGTCAGGTACGGACGCGCTAGGCCGACCGGTTTTCCCCAATGAGATTTTCGATCCTTCGACGACCCGGACAGTCAATAATCCCCCAGGGTGCGGTGCTGGTGCCAACCCACCTTGCCCGGTGGTGCGCGACGGTTTTGGATTCGATCCCGTAACCGGTCTTCCCGGGCCACAGGCAAATATCATTACCTCTGGCTTAAGCCCGTTAGGGCTGGCCTACGCGGCACTTTATCCGGCTCCCAACCTACCCGGCACCGCTAACAACTACGTGGTGAATGCGCCCGGATACGATCAGATAGACCAGATGGACGCTCGTGCGGATGAGAACGTCACGAGCAAGATTCAGCTGTTCCAGAGAGTTTCGCTCACCGAGGACACTCGGTTTCAGGCGCCGGTATTTTCCGGAATCGCTGACGGAGGCAGCTACAACACTGGCAATCGGCCTCTAGAGGCATATGGAGGGGTACTGGGCTTAACTCACACCATAAACCCGAACGTAGTGAATTCACTGCGATTTGGTTTCAACTGGGTGCATTACATCTCCAACTCTCCTTCTTACGGCCAGAAGTATCCGCCGGCTAATCTGCAAGTACCAGGTGTGCCAAACAACCCTCTGGTCAACGGTCTGACCTGGTTCGCACCCAGTGCTTACGCCGGGCTTGGCGAGCCCCTGTTCACGCCTACTCGTAGCACGACCCAGGACATCCAGCTGAACGACACCCTGAGCTGGGTACATGGGAAACACTTGATCAAAGCCGGACCCCAGTTCCGCTTTGATCAGTTCAATCTCCTGCAAATCGGACAGCCGCGGGGAAACCTATCATTCAACGGCCAATTTACGTCGAGCTCGGGTACTGGGGGAGATGGCAGTGGCAACGGCCTGGCAGACATGATTTTGGGCCTCCCAATTTCATCGGTCATTTCGACAGTCACCTACTTCGGCAACCGCCAACACACTTATGGCGCTTTCGTTGAGGACAACTACAAAGCCACGTCCAAGCTGACCCTCGACCTTGGACTGAGGTACGACTACGCCACGCCACTCTATGAGGCTCATAATCGAGAAAGCAATTTCGATTACGCCAAGGGAATTATCGTTCCCGCCGGTACTCCGGGTTATCCCAAGCATCTAGCAACGCCCCACAAAGACAACTTCGCTCCACGGATCGGCTTCGCCTACAGCCCCTTCCCGTCCAGGCCGTTAGTAATTCGCGCGGGATACGGTCGCTTCTTTGCGTTCTACGAAATTCGCACCGGCGATCCTCTGCAGGTTGATTACAACTTGCCATTTTTCTTCGAGCCTACGTTCAACAGCGACGGGATAACTCCTTCAGTTAACCTGACGACGGGATTCACAGGTCTTATAGATCCCAACAATGCGACATTTGCCGGCGTGACCAGTCAGGACTTCAATCCCGAAACCCCGGTTTATGACCAGTGGAACGTGGATCTTGAATATCAATTGCCCGGTCAAATTTTGATTAGCCCGGCGTACGTGGGAACCAAGGGAACCCACCTCCAGGTGCTTCGCGATTTGAATCAGATTCCAACGCCGCAGCCTACCTTCGATCCAACGTTGGCGCCCTTCTGCGACCCGTTACCCCCTCCACAGCCAGCTGGGACATGCCAATTCGCAACTTTCACGTCCATCACGAACCGGGGAAATTCCACCTATCATGCCTTCCAGCTCAAGGCGGAAAAGCGCACCAGCCATGGCCTCTATTTCTTAACTGCATTTACTTACGGGAAGGCCATAAACGACCAACCCGAAATCTGCTGCAACTCCCCCTGGCCACAAGACAGTTTCAACATCAGGGCTGAAAAAGGCCTAGCGGACTTCGATAATCGGAAGCGTTGGGTGACTAGCGTGGATTATGAGTTGCCGGTAGGAAAGGGGCGTCCCTTCCTGAACCAGAGCGGCGTCCTCGATGCGATTGTTGGCGGCTGGCACCTGGGAGGAATTATCACGGTTCGTTCTGGCTTCCCGTTCTCGCCGCAAATCGGTTTCGATCCAAGCAATACCGGGTCTCCAGGTTTGCAGCGCTCCAATCAGATCGGCAGTGGCCATCTCGCGAATCCGAGTCCCAGCCTCTGGTTTAACGTGAACGACTTCCCTCTTCCCAACTGCCCGAACGGCTGCTTCGGCAACGCTGGCAAAAACATTCTCGAAGGACCGGGTGAGAGGACGGTGGACCTCTCTCTGCGAAAGTTTTTCAACTTCACCGAGCAGATCAATCTTGAATTTCGCGCCGAATTCTTCAACGCCTTCAACCATGCCGTATTTTCTCAGCCGGATTCTTTCATCACAGATGGGGCGGGTGCTGCCGGCGTGATCACGTCCACAGTGATACCGCAACGGCAAATTCAATTTGCTTTGAAACTGCACTTCTAATTCTGAAGTCGACAGGAACAACTCTCATGCGCCGAAGAGAGTTTTTGAAGAGTACTGTTGCGCTCGCAGCCGCCGTTGAGCAGCTGGGAGAGAACAAAGCGCACGGGCTGGTGCCGGCCCGCAACTGGGGAAAGTACGACTTCGGCTCCGGCCCGCCAGTGGCAGACCGCCTGAATCAGGGGCCTTTCCCGCAATATCCGCCAGACGCAGTCATTCCCACCGACGAAGTGGTCATGACTACGACTCCTTCAGAAGAGGTTGTTCCCAACTATGGGAAAGGCTTGATCACCTACATCACCGCGGACATGGGCACGGACGAGATCAAGGCCGACAACATTCCACAAGCAATCGAAGATTTGGTTCGATTCCCATTAGGGCAACAGCTTTATATTCGTCCGACCTGGCGCGAAATTCAGCCGCGTCCAGGGCGCCTGGAATTGCCTGACTACTTAAAGCTGGTCTTTGATCTCGCAAAGAAAAACGACAAGCGCATTGGCATGCGCGTTCAAATGAGCGCTCCGGATTACTGGCACGCCCCAGCGCTGCCGCAGTTCGTGGTCGATAAAGTGCCCACGGTGGATTTAGTGATGGATCCGCACGAACCAGCCTCTTCGGGTGAGAGATTCCTCAAGAACCCCTACTCGAAATATCAGCCCCGATTCGACCATCCGTTCTTTCAGCAGGCATTCAAAGAGCTGGTTGAGCAAATGGCGGCGGAGTTTAATGGACATCCCTCAATTGAGTTCATCGACACGTTTATGTACGGCTTCTGGGGTGAAGGCCACACTTGGCCGTTTCGCAATACTCCTTTTCCTGATTATCAGACCGCGGAACGGACGTGGATCCAGATGTGGGAAGTGCAGCAGGAGAATTTCACCAAGACACCGCTTCTCACCAACACTCAGCCCGACTACAGCCGCGTGGGCAATTCAGAAGTTCTCGACCGCACCGTCCGTAGCAGTAACTGGATCCGCAGCGACACAATTTTTATCGAGAACGAGCAAATTGAAGCTCTGAGCAACCGCCCACCTTGGGCCGCAGTCGTAATCGAACAGGGCTTGCCCGGCCAACCGCCGGATAAGGTCACTTCGCATGAAGGTATTTCGCCCTCGGATGACATGATCGTACACGTCATGGATGTGGGCGCGAATTACTGGTCGCTGTGGAATTTTCACCAAATCAGCGCCAAGAATCTGGCGAGCTACTATCAAGCATTCCCGACGTGGTTCGACCGGATCAATCGCAGGATCGGTTATCGCGTGCGGCCCTCTTTTATATGGAGCTACGAAGATAACGGCTACTTGGGACTGATCGTCGGCTTCGCCAATGACGGCATAGCAGGAGTGCCGGGTGTGTTGCGCGTAACCGTCGAGAGTGAAGACGGGAAGCCATTGAAGAGCGGTTGCCTAGACGCTGGATATCCGCTTCCGGGCAAAGTGCGGCAGGCGCAATTTGCGCTGCCGCAGGGGACGAAGTGGCAGGGATTGAGGCTCAGGGCGGAAATCGAAGTGAAGGGCATGCGCTATCCGGTGCGGTGGGCTTGTCATCAGAAATTGAACGAAGACGGTTCACTCACGTTGCGAGCAAACGGCCGCCATGCTTCGTAGCGCTCTGAAGAGTTGCGAAAATGTGGGGCCAATCCAAAAGGACCGAAATCAATGACGAATATGTCTTTTGTACATCAGTCAGGAATCTCCAGAGGCACCGCAAGGGTGTACCTCGCCGTTCTGCTGTTCTTATTCGTTGTGCTACAGGGTTACGCTCGAGCGCAAGTAAGCGTTACCATCTCTCCGACAACTGCGACCTTAGCAACTCTCGCAACGCAGCCATTCACGGCAACGGTGAGCGGGAACACGAATACAGCAGTTACCTGGCAAGTCAATGGCGTAAGTGGCGGCAACTCGACTGTTGGTCTGGTTTCAACAACAGTTCCCGGAACCTCGAACGAGGCCCTGTATCTCGGTCCGTCTGCTGTGCCGAGCCCAGCGACGGTATCGGTCACAGCGGTTTCTCAGGCAGACCCCACCAAGTCGGCTTCGGCCACGGTCACGCTTCAAGTGCCATCAAGATCGGGCTCGACATTTTTTGTGTCCACAACCGGCAACGATGCTAATGCAGGTACCTCTACGGCGCCGTGGCGAACCATTCAACATGCAGCGAACTCCGTTCATCCCGGAGACACAGTGCAAGTGATGGGCGGCGTCTACAACGAGAGCGTGACTATTCCTGGCTCTGGAAACGCAACAACGGGTTACATCACATTTGAGAGTGCCCTGGGCCAGACTGCGATTCTCGATGGCACAGGTATAAATGTTGCCAAGGGCCAGGAATTCGGCTTATTCACGCTTAGAACCAATAGCTACATAGTTGTTCAGGGATTCGAGATACGAAATTTCCAGAGCTCGACCAGCAACGCTGTCCCCGTGGGAATTGACTTCGAGGGTTCAGGCAGTAACATCGAAATTCTCAACAACCACATCCACAACATCGTTCAGACGCTGGGCACCTGCAACAGCGCAAATGCGCTGGCCATGGCGATCTATGGGACGCAGGCGCCTACCTCGATCAGTAATATTACGATTAGCGGCAACGAACTCGACCATAACACCACCGGCTGCAGCGAAAACATGTCGCTCGATGGCAATGTCCAGTTCTTCGCAGTGACTAAAAACCTAGTTCATGACAACGACAACATTGGAATAGATAACATTGGCTTTGAAGGAGTTGCGCCCAACGTGAGCTTCGACCAGGCCCGCGACGGCTGGGATTTTCAGAACACCATCTTCAACATTACTGCAGCGAATAATCCGGTTTACCACGGCAAGCTCGGCGCCAATGGACAATATTGCGACGGCTGCACCCGTGTCATTATCGAGCGCAACCTGATTCACGATTCCGATATTCCCGTCGAGGTCGCTAGCGAACACGCTGGTCATGTCTCCAGTTTCGTAGCCGTTCGCAACAACGTCATATACCGCGCGCAATTTGTCGGCATGTCAATTGGCGGATTTTCCAGCAAGGTAGGCGGGACCGACCACTGCACAATAGTCAACAATACGCTGTGGGCCGATGGCACCGCGAGAGGTGCCTCTGGCGAGCTGCAGATTCAATACAACGCCACTAATAACACTATCTTTAACAACATCATGTATGCAGGCCCGACGAATGTTCTGATTAATGACTTCACATCGAGTGTGCCTAATCCTGCGTCATTGGATCACAATCTGTATTTCGCGACCGTGGTCGCGGCTAGTAGCTTATGGAACTGGCAGAGTAAATCTATTACTGGCTATACGAATTATCAGGCCGCTTCCGGCCAAGATGCGAACTCTCCGTTCGCTGATCCTCAGTTTGACAACATAGCCACATTGCCACCGAATCTTGATGTCGTGTCCACTTCTCCGGCTGTGAATGCCGGGACAAATCTCGGCGTAAACATTGTCGGAGTTTTCGACTTCGGCGGCAATCCAAGAGTGAACGGCAGCGGCCAAATTAACATTGGCGCTTACGAACAGTAATGACGAGGGCGCTTGATACTCGTCGCCGCATCAACAGTCAACAAAAAGTTCGCTTGCTTAGGGCTCGCTTTCGAGTCGTGCCTAATTTGTGTTTTTTCGATATTAGACATAAATCAGGGATGGTCCTGAATGCGTAGGCGAACCTTTCTAAGAACAAGCTTAGGCCTAACGGCGGCCAGCAGTCTCGCAGCCGGACGAATGTGGGCGGATGTCCCTGATCATCTCTGGGAAGGCTACGATTTCCCCCCACCCACTGTCGCGAACCGCTTAGATCAGGGACCGTTTGGCATCAGCCAGGACGAAGGCTGGTACACCATCTTCGTTACGGATCCCTCTCGCGAGCATATTCGAAATTTCGGCACGGGTTTTGTCGGCTATACGTGGGAAGAAAATGGTCCAGCGCTAACAGTTCAGTGCGGCAAAGAAACCCTCGAACAAGCTGTCGAGAAAATGGCTTCTCTTCCATTCGTTGACGTCTTATATATACGCTGCGATTGGAGAGACGTTCAGTCCAGCCCGGGAAAGCTTGATCTCTCGCCGGTTTGGGCAGCTACTTTCGACGCCGCAAAGCGTCACGACCTCGGCGTAGGATTTCGAATTCAACTCTCCAGTCCGAATATTCAGCCGCAGAAGCTCTCGATGCCTGACTTCCTGCACGATAAAGTTCCAATCGTCAACATCGGCGGCAAATCGAAAGAGCACCACACAAACTTTGATTTTTACGAGCCACGCTACGACTCTCCGGAATTTCAACGAGGGTTTACTGAATTGAACGAACTGCTCGCTGCGCGCTTCGATAGTAATCCACAGTTGGAGTATATGGATCTGATGATGTACGGCTTCTGGGGCGAGGGGCACACGAACGATCTGCCGAGTCCTTTTCCGGATTACCCGACAGCCGAGAAAACTTTCGTCCACATGACACAATTACAAATTGATGCCTGGAAGCACACGCCGCTCGCGGTAAACACGGAACCTGATATCAGCGATGTCGGCAATCGTCAGGTACAAGATATGGCGGTGCGCGCTGGCGGCTGGTTGCGGTCGGATAGCCTCATCATGGATGAACCGATCCAGATCGAGGCGCTCGGGAATCGTCCTCCATGGATTGCTACCGTCCTCGAGGACGGAGAAAACCGGCATTATGTGCTGCCCGATTATGCTGACGAGGAGAAACAGTGCTTGAGCAAATTGCCTCCATCCATGCTGGTTTTTGTGGGCAGCGATAACGAAGCACATCCGACTGATGATTATCCTCACCACATCGGGGGACCAATCAGAGTGCCCTATCGCGAAACCGCGGGATTTCACGCTCTCGATATCGGCACAAACTATTTCGGGCTCTGGACGGAAGCGGATAATATCCGGCGTTATTACGAGAAGTATCCCGAGTCGTTACGAGCAATGAAACAGAGACTCGGGTATCGTCTTCGACCTTCGTTGATCTGGCAGAGGAAACGCTACGGCACGATGGAACTGATTTTGGGCGTGGCAAACGACGGTGTGGCAGGCGTGCCTGGAATTTTGGGGATTTATGCTGAGAGCCTCGATGGCAAAATCAAAGTTGGCGGCAATCTCGATGCGGGCGAACCGCGCGCCGGCAAACTTCGCCAGGCTTCTCTCATTCTGCCAAGGGGCATGGATGGAGAACAGATTGTTCTTCGGGCTGAATTGGAGGTGAAAGGTGTCCGTCGCCAAGTGCGCTGGGCGTGCCGGCAGCCGACGAATCCCGATGGATCGCTGACAATTCGTTTGAAAAAAGGCAGTGACTCAGATTGGCGAAAAGGAGTATAGGTGTCGAACCAGAGTGACAGGCATGATAAAGCGCTCGCGCTCAATCAGCCGATTTGCCGGCGTGATTTCTTAAACTCAACCCTGTTGGCCGCCGGTAGTGCGCTTTTAGGCCCTTTGAACCCACAGCAACTGTTGGCGGCCAACGACGAGAATGACTGGACCGGCTACGGCGGCGTTGGCGATTACGCCAATTCAAACGGAAACACGCTCGAAGTCATGAGCGCAGGCCACCAGATTCGCAACGGTATTTTTAATTCCCTGCCCCCAGACACCATTGACACAGGCGAGGTATTCGACTGCGCAATTATCGGTGGTGGAGTCAGCGGCCTTTCCGCGGCGCTGTTTTTCACAAAGTATGCTGGTCCTAAGCTCACCTGCGTCGTTCTCGACAATCATCCCGTTTTCGGCGGCGAGTCCAAACGGAATGAATTCGTTGTCGACGGACAGCGGATTATGGGGCCCCAAGGCGCCGATCATTTCCAGGTTCCTCTTCCACATAGCCTCATGGCGAGATTTTTTGAGCTAGTCGGGCTCGACTGGCGCGAATTTAAGTATCAAGAATGGGGCAGCTCTTCTCCTGAACTTCCGCTGGGAAACAGCTTTGAAGATGCTCGAGGTGCTGATGCGTTTTATTTCGGAGCGAAATTCGGCAAAACCCCGGGGATGTGGTTGATCGATCCGTGGGAGAAGAAACTGCAAGGCATGCCGGTTTCCGAAGCGACACGCTCGGAGCTGCTCAAGTACAACGAACAACAGAGAACAGGCTTGCCGTTTGAGTATCCCGGCGATGAAACATCGCGCCAAATAGATAGCGTGACGATTGAGCGCTATCTAATGGATAGGTACGGCCTGAGTAAAGAAACGATTCAGACGTTCATGGCGGATGAAGGCAGTGGCCACGGTGCTGGACCAGATGTGCTTTCCGCGTACTGCATTTACGCCTTCGACATTGATCGCTCGATGAACGAGCCTTCGCTGTCTTTTCCGGGCGGAAATGATGGAATCGCGCGTCACATCGTGAAGACGCTTATTCCCGATTCAATCCCAGGCGCCAACACACTCGAGGCAGTCTGCCGCAACACCATTAATTTTCAGTCGCTCGACCGCCCTAACCAGCCGACTAGAATCCGTTTAAGCAGCACGACAGTTTGGGTGAATCATGAAGGCGATCCTTCTAAGTCCAATTTTGTGACCGTCGCCTACACGCGCGGCGGCAGAGTTTATCGCGTGAAGGCACATTCGGTGGTTATGGCTGGAGGGTGCTGGACCTCAAAGCTGATCGTCAAGGACCTTCCCACTGCGCATCGCCAAGCCTACGATCAGTTCTACCGTTCGCCTTGCATGATGGCGAATGTGGCACTGCGCAATTGGCACTTCTTGTACAAGCTGGGAATCTCAGGTTGCCGGTGGTTTGAGGGGCTGGGCAGCTTCACGGCAGTTCGGAAAGTCCCAACATTCTCAACCGAAAAGAAAACAATCGGACCAGATTCTCCCGTCGTGCTCACACTCAAGGTGCTTTTTCCTCATTGTGGGTTGCCGCTGCAGGAGCAAGGCAATCGGGGCCGTGCTCAACTTCTTTCAACGCCATTTCGCGATTACGAGCGTCAGATCCGCGCGCAACTGACAGACATGTTCTCTGCTTCGGGATTTGATGCGACTCGCGACATCGCGGGGATTGTTCTGAATCGCTGGGGCCACGCATACGTGAGCCCACAGCCGGGTTTCTTTTTCGGGAAGGACGGCAATCCCCCACCACGTGCCATTCTGCGCGCCGCACCGTTCGGAAGAATTACATTTGCCAATACGGATCTCTCTGGCACACCCGACCATCGGACCGCAATCGGAGAGGCGCATCGGGCGGTCAGCCAGCTGCTCGACCAGGTTTTAACGGAATAGCAAATTGAGGTAGTTGAACAGGATCATTCGCAGATGCTTACACCGTTGAAGGTCACGGAGTGATCGTGATAAACCGCCAGCAGCGGGTGAATCAGGTGGGGCCTGGCTCTCAGCGCCTTCGCCCAAGCGAAAAGCACCCTTGCTGTCCCGAGCCCAGAACAACATGACAGGTTCCAATGGCTGATACCACCCACGTCCCGGAGCGCTTTGGGGTGTTGGAACTCGCCAACAGGAATTAACTCGATACTAGAGCTTCGAAAACAGTCATCGCGTTTCGCCGCACGCTGTAGCGTACTTGTGCAGCACCGATTCGATGTGATGCCGAATCATCCCAGATGGCGAGGCCTGAAGACTTCCCGCACGAATCGCCTCGTATTCGAGTGGCAAATACTGACTGACTAGCGCTAAGGCTGGGGGACCCGCGGCGAGGTTCTCGATGAGAAGGTCGATCTCCGCCTTCACTTCCGGCTCAGGCCAAGCTCGTCCCATACCTTTGTGGTCAGGCACGATATCGTTGTAAGTCGCGAACTCCTCATGGCAAATTGTGCACAGCCGATTCTGTTCAATGATTTTGCGTATACCGAGCTATCACGGATGAACTGCTCTAACCGCTGCGCGGGATCCACTTCCTAATTGCCTAGGTCCTCGAACCTCACGTTCATGATGGAGTACTGCTTGGCGTTTTTGTAATTGAAGTGCCACCACTCCGTCGGTTCGACCGTGAAGTCCTCTTTTGCCATCGCAGCGCGAAGAATCTCACGACTCGTTCTCTGCAGCGCAGTGCCGCCGGCATAGTCGGCTTTAGCGCTCGGTCATTTCATCAAAGGCGCTAGGCATTTCCAGCTCTTTACCGGTTTTGAGGTTATATAGTGTCAGGTCGACAGCACATCCTCAATTATGGATGGAACCCGTCGCGGGATCCGCTACGAAGTCTCTTTTCTTCTCGGGATCATAGGCAATCGCATCCCAGAACATCTTGGTTACATACCACGGCCGATAGGCATCGTAGACTAGCAGGGCGTATCCTTTGCTTTTCAACCCCTCGTTCGCTCGCTTTAATGCTTCCGCAGCCGGCCGCTCGAGAAAGGCACGAGCCTGCGAATAGGCCGGCGTGCCCAGGAAGTTGTGCGCAGTTGCGTAGCGGATGTCGAACTTGATGGAGGGATCGAGGCTTTTCAGGTCAACCAAGTCCGGCTGAAGAAAGATGCCTTCATCGTGGGCGGTAAGGCTTTGAGTGCCTCTTTTCGCAGTTGCTCGACGGGATGTGCTGGCGCAAAACCAACTCCAGTTTCGCATGGAGATTGGCCTTGTGAACTGCACGGCAGAGCGGCGGCGGCAAGTAAGCAAATCAGGTGTAAGTGACGAAGCATGTTGATGAGCCTGAATCTCGACGTAGAGATTAGTGCAAAGGTGTATCTCAAAATCATCATCGGGCTACGCGGCCGCGCTGCCGGGCGAAAAACAAGTAAACCGGCACACCAAGAAGGATAACGACCAGGCCGGCAATCGAATCTCTCAAGTTGCTGACGAACGTGTAGTAGAGCAGAACGGCCGCCGTCGCGATGAACAAGGCAGGGACAAGCGGATAACCCACCGTTTGGTAGGATCTTCTTTCCTGTGGCTCGCGCTTGCGAAACACGAAGATTGTGCTGGCCGCGACAACATAGAAAAGCCATTCTGTGAAAATCGCGAGTGAGAACAACTCTCTGAACGCACCGCCCACCAGCACCAGGATAATCGCGACTGCGGCCTGAACAACCAGAGCCAGGCCGGGCGTGTGGAACCTCGGGTGGACTTCTCCCAGCGCCTTGAACAGGTAGCCGTCGCGGGCGACCGCGAAAGGTACACGCCCGCCACTCATGACGGTGCCGTTCAAGGTTGCCAGCATGGAAATCACCATGCCGATTGAGACGAGCATTATGCCCCAATGTCCAAGTGCAGCCTCACTGGCCGCCGATGCAGGAACCGCGGCGTGCGCGATGGTCGCAGCGTCAAGTGCCCGTTGGATGGCGGCGTTCATTCCCATATAAAGAATAGCCACCAGGCCCACGCCCGAAATCAGTGCGATAGGAATACTTTTTTCCGGACTGCGAATTTCTTCGCTGACCATGTTCAGGTCATTCCAGCCATCGTATGCCCAGAGGGCCGCCACAAGAGCTGCCATAAATCCTGCAATTCCGCCCTTTGCCCCACTAAAGCGCGTACTGAAATTGGCCCACGAACCAGAAGCCGCAGTCAGAGCGACAAAGGCAATCCCCATAATCACTGCAACCTTCAGGATGGTGAACGCAAATTGAAAATTGCCCGCCTTGCGAATTCCTACATAGTTCAATGCCGTGATCAGCACGGTGGCTGCGATGGCGACCAGATGGCCAAAATTGATGACCAGAACACGATCTGATGTCACATGCAACGAACAAAGGGCGCGCGGCAAGAAACTGAAAGCCGAGAAGGTGCCAAGAACGCGCACTAGTCCAGCAGTGATGCTGGCGATAGAGGCGGGCTTGGCAATCAGAAACCATGTCCAGCCATACAAGAATCCCGGAAGCGGGCCGTAGGCGTCGCGCACGTAGACATACTCTCCACCGGACCACGGCCTGACGGCCCCTAACTCCGCATACGTCAGGGCGCCGAAGAATGAAAGCACGCCTCCAACAAACCACGCGAGGTAAACCAGGCCGGCAGATCCCACTGCCTGCATCATCTCGGCCGGTACGAGGAAGATGCCGCTGCCAATAATCGTCCCAGCCACGATCGAAGTGGCATGCCAGACGTTTAGTCCTCGCACCAGTTGAGGCGTTCCTTTTTCAACTGATACAGCAGTTGCTGGCATTCGCCCTCGCGTAGATGTGTTCGTCACATTCAGTTCTATAAATGTTTAATGACTATTGATAGCGACAATGCCGGTAACTTCCACCGCTTTCTCAGTTGCTTGTATTGTGGAAGGGGCAACTGCACAAGCAGCGGCTTTTTCGCGGGGTCAAGCCACGCCAGCACAGATTCAATTTGTTCCTCGGGCATAGCCGTGCATCCCACGGTCCCACGCCCTGGTCCGCGCCAGATGTGCATGAAGATGCAAGATCCCGACCCAAGAGTCACCGGATCGCTATTGTGATCAACCACAAGTCCCGAGCGGTACAATTCATCGGAGCGCAACATGTGCTCCGAACTATTCCAGTCGGGGGAAATCTTTGTGTTGTCCACTACGCGGTTGTAGGACTTCGATTCAGTATCGTCTACGCATTCTACGGACTGCGTGAGGTTTAAGTAGGGCATTCGCCATCCCGCTGGCTGCTGGGCCGCGTAGCCGAAAGCGGTGCTCAAGTGGAAGATGCCAGCCGGCGCTTTTCCGTCCCCTTCTTTCTTGACCGGGTCCTGGACTTTGCGCAGCGCAGCATCGTTAGTCGGCGGCAACCCCACACCCCATCCTAGCCCGTTCTTCCCCACTACAACTTGGATTTGCGCCCCAACCGCTCTCCATTTCTTTTTTTTCTGTGATCGCTCATACCTCTGGAGAACGCCTTCCACTCCGTTCCAATCAGAAGTCGTGACCACCAGAATTTGGGTCGATGGTCCCAGTGCGTCCTGCTTCGGCGATCGAGCTGACGCGGCTGAAACAAAACAGGATGCGACCATGCAAGTGAAGAATAATTTGAGGGTCATCGAGGTCATCGTTTTCCTGGGTTGGATTGGGCAAATGTCAGGTTGCTGAACGCAGAGGCTAGCTGTGAACACCAAACCTCGCAGTGTTACGCAGGTAAGGACGGCTGTTGCTTCAGTTGAGGCTATCTGAAACGCGCTGGAAATCAGCTTGCAGAGCCGCGTTGGCCGCAGTGGTTGCCAGGTGATAACACGCCCAAGAGCCATCTTAGAGTTCGCAATCCTGCGAATGGAGATATTTTCGATCATGAAGTTTCGTCGAGCGGGAATAGAGTGAGGACTCTAGTTCCCCACTACTTCTCTGATTACGCGAAGAAAATTCTCGCCCATAATTTTCTTGATGTCGTCCTCGGAATAGCCTCTGTTGAGCAAGGTGGCAGTGAGATTAGGGATTTTGGAAACATCTTCGAGATCGTAAGGGACGAGGGTAATCCCATCGAAATCACTGCCGATGCCAACGTGCTCGATGCCGGCAATTTTCACAATATGATCGATACACTTAGCTGCGTCCTCAACGGTCGCGTGGCCGACCTTGAATTCGCCCTTGTCTTCGAAATACTCTTTGGCGGCGAATTGGTCCAGTTCTGTTCCGGCGAGATTCGGTTCGAGAGCGTTTTCGTTAGAGACTTTTCTTTTCAATTCCTCAGCATCCTGCTGATTCAGAAACGAAGCAGCGAAGTTTACGCCCACAACCCCGCCGTTTCGAGCGAGGGCCCGCAGCATGTCATCCGTCATGTTTCGCGGAACGTCAGACATTGACCGGCAGGACGAATGAGAAGCGATGACAGGCTTGCTCGTTACTTGCAAAACATCGTAGAAGGTCTTGTCTGATACGTGAGAGATGTCCACGATCATGCCAATAGAGTTCATCTCATGCACAACTTGTTTCCCAAAGTCTGTGAGCCCATTGTGCTCCGGTTTTCCTGTCGATGAGTCGGCCCAATCGTTGCTCCGAAAGTGGGTGAGCGTCATAGAGAGGATGCCCATGCGGCGGTACATTCGCAAAACAGCCAGGTCATTCGCGATCTGGTGCCCGCCTTCGACGGTCAAGACAGCGGCAATTTTGCTCTGCCCAACAATGCGTTCGATGTCTCGCGCGCTTGTGGCTAGCTCGATTTGATCAGGATGTTTGTCGAGAACGCGTTGCATGGCGTCCCGCAGGTCCAGCGTCCGACGAACCGCCTCTGATCCCTTGTAGTACGTCGGCACCCAAAGCGCGAAGAATGGAACGTGCACTCCGCCTGCGTGCAGGCGTGGGATATCAATCATTCCATCAGATAATCGATTCCCAAGATCGACGTTCTCATAAACGACGCGCTGAACCGTGTCGTTATGTCCATCGATACCCAGGACGTTGTTTTGGATGTGGTGCGCTCTATCGTTTGCATCCTGCGAAGATGTAATAGAAGGGCAGAGACCGACAAACACGGCTATACATGCAAGAGTTGACCTCATATACCTCCTAAAATGCTGCTGTCCAAAAAAACCGTGCGAATTCAAGCGCCAAGTCGCCTGCCCCCATGAAATCAATTGCGACCAGCGCCAGCGTTTGCGTCCCAAACCAGCTTTCCTCCAACGAAAGTTTTCAGGACCTTAGTTTGGCGAATTTTCTCGGGCTCGATGCTGAAGATATCCTGGCTGAGCAGCACCATGTCGGCGAGTTTCCCGGGAGTGATTGAGCCTTTTTCGTTCTCCTGAAATTCTGCAAATGCCGAGCCCATGGTGTAGGCCTCGATGGCCTCGACAACCGTCAGTTTCTGCTCTGGAAACCAGCCATTCCGATTCTTTCCATCCAGGGTTGCGCGCGTAACCGCAGCGTAGATGGTGAGCATCGGATCCAGCGGCGCGACATCCCAATCCGTCCCAAAAGCAAGCCGCACACCGTGATTCAGAAATGTGCGGAATGCGTACGTGCGGCTGGCGCGATCACGACCGATGCGTGCCTCGGCAAAGCGACCGTCATCGATCGCATGATAGGGCTGCACTGAAGCGATTACGTGCAATTCCGCGAATCGGTCAAAATCCTTTGCGGCCATATGCTGCGCGTGCTCGATGCGGAACCGGCGGTCTGCCTCTCCGTGCGCCTGCACAATCTCTGAATAAAGGTCAAGGATGGTGGAGATCCCCTCATCGCCGATAGCGTGTGTACAAATCTGAAGGCCCGCGGCATCGGCCTTCAACATGCGATCTCGCATGAGCGAGATCGGGTGCATCTCATCAGAGAGCAGTCCGCGAGTGCTGGGCTGATCCACATAGGGCTCGTAAAAATACGCAGTCCTGGAGCCGAGAGATCCGTCGGCAAAAGCTTTCAACGCGCCAATCCGCAAAAATGGATCTCCGAAGGCATGGCGAATGCCGATCTTCGCCTGATCATCCACATCGGTGATCAGAGGAGCGGCATAGATTCGCACACTCCGTTCCCCGCGCTGCCGTAGTTCGCTGTATAAAGCGACATCAGCGTAGTCCGGGTCCATGTGTTGCACGCTGGTGACTCCTAATGACAATGCATGCTGCATGGCTCGCTGCACCGCGTGTAGTCGCTGATCGTGCGAAAGTGGAGGAATGCCCTTTGCAGCCAAGTCCATAGCTGCATCCTTCAATGCACCCGTAGGATTGCCTTGGTCATCGCGAACGATAACACCGCCGGGAGGATCAGGCGTCTGTGCTGTGATCCCTGCCAGGCGTAGCGCAACCGAATTTGCCAGCACCATGTGCCCGTCGTAGCGGCTTACGAACACTGGCGTGTCGGGCGTAAGGGGATCAATCAGACCTCTTGTCGGGATCACCTGAGGACTCCACTTGGTCTCGTCCCAATCGCCACCCAGAATCCATTCACCTTTCGTCGTTCTCTTGGCGCGGTCGCCAATGCGGCGCGCAAACTCCTCCTTACTATTGGCATCGTTGAGCTGAATGCCATCGAGCTGCATCCCGCCGCTCACGAAGTGGACATGAGCGTCATTGAAACCGGGCAGGAGCAGCATCCCCGCGGCATCGATCGTCTGCGTATGTGGCCCACGCCAAGCCTCAGCATCCGAGTTGGAGCCCACAGTTACGATTCGATCTCGCAGAACCGCGACTGCTTGAGCGGTCGGGTGCGTGCTGTCAACCGTCCACACCTTCGCGTTGAATATAAGTAGATCGGCGGCTGCCAGCGATTGGGCGTTAGCGAAGGGTGCGAACAAAAAACAATGGCTGAGTAATACAAGAACCATCCACCAGGCGTTGCTCTGCATAAACCTTCTTCTTGGTGCAGAATTGGAAACAAATGTTACACTTTCTACGCGTCAAAGGATAGACGATTGTTGCACAAGGCGCATTAGGAGTTAAGGGATGATCGGAAAAGCTGCGGTCATATTCAAAGATGGGTCAATGAGTTTCGGCGAGCGGATCGCGAGGCTTCACAAGAAACGGCAGGAGCTCATCAGGCCGGTGCAGGAAAATCCGCGAGACTACGTGCTGATGAGCGTCAGAGCGCTGGCGGAGAAGCTGCAGACCGATCCGGCAACTGTCATGCGCATCGTGCAGGGGCTAGGCTTTGAAAGCTATAAGGACTTTAAGGCCTATCTGCATGAGCTCTCGATCGCGAACGCGACCTCGCTTCAGGGTATGCAGGCCACCAGCTCGGACGATTCCGATTCCATTTCGCATGCTCGCAAAGCTCTCGAACAAGACCTTCAAAACCTGCAGGTACTGCGTAATACGCTAGATATGGAGCGGCTCGTCTCAGTGGTCGACAAAATTCACCATGCGCGGTCCATTCTCGTCCTAGGGGGCGATATGGCCATCACCCTGGTGGAGTTCATCGATTACAAGCTGACGCTGCTTGGCTTCCCGGTCATCACCGCCACAACTCCTGGCAAAACCGTGCACGCCGCGCGCAATGCCGGGAAGAAAGACGTCGTAATTGCGCTCAGCTTTCGTCGTGGCCTGCGTCAAACCGTCGAAGGATTGCAACGAGCTCGCGCCAATGGCGCATTCTGTGTGGGAATCACGGATACGTTCGTGTCGCCTGTCGCGCGCTTTGCCAATCAGTCTTTTCTCACGCCGGTTGAGGCTCCCTTCAGCAATTCTTACGTGGCGCCGATCAGTTTTATTAACATCCTTTTCACGCTCTGCGCCCACCATCGGCGGGCACGCACCCTCTCTATCCTGAGAAAGGTGGATCAGGAACAACGCCACGGCTATCGCTGGTATGTGGGCTGAGGGGGATAGAAACAAATGTTGCATTTCTACTGACATTCAATAAAAAGTGCTTGACAACGCGAGTCGCAGGCATGTATACAGGTGCCGTTTTTCCTTTGGCGCTATCACGACAAGGAGAAGTTATGAACTCGAGATCTTCGGCTCTCCCCCGCTGCGATCATTGTTTCGGCACGTCGAGTCTAACCGCCGGACATAAGAGCTCTTATTGGCGCAGGCTCGCCGGCCTCTTTTCGTCTGCCGCATTCGCGCTGACGTTCAGTGTGGCGGCTTGGGGCCAGGCCACAACGTCGCTGAATGGCTCTGTTTCAGATCCATCGGGAGCGAGCGTTACTGGCGCAAGAATAACGCTGACCAACCTGGATACGAGCAGCAGCCGGCAAACCAGCACCACAATCAAAGGTGTTTACAACTTTGCGGACGTAACTCCGGGAACATATAAGCTGTCGGTTGAGGCGCAGGGCTTCCGCACTTATTTGCAGGATAGGGTCGAGCTACGGGTCAATCTGCCGTCTACGGTGAACCTACAGTTGCAGGTTGGCGCGATTGCCGAAGTCATGGAAGTCACAAGCACCCCTCCGCCCCTCAACACCACCGATGCCAGCATCGGCCAGACGATGGACAAGGGCGCAATCGAGAATCTTCCCCTGCCGGCGGAGAATAACGTCCTCTTGCTCAGCTTGCAGCCGGGCGTCGCCTTCAACGGAGACAGACCAGATCTCGTGAACGAGAGCAATGATTACGACACGCGGAGCGGCATGGTCAATGGCGAGCGCAGCGATCAAAACAATATCTCGCTGGATGGCGTTAGCAACAACAACGAATTTAGAGGGCTCGCGCTCAATGGGGTGCTACCGACCACTCCGTTTTCTCTGGACGAGTTCCGGGTAACCACATCGAACTATGACGCGAGTGAGGGGCGCTCATCCGGAGCGCAGCTCGCGATGGTCACAAAAGGCGGGACAAACAATTTCCACGGCTCCGTGTATGAGTTCAACCGCAACGGGGTTGGCGAGGCGAACGATTTTTTCCTGAAGAACAGCCAATTGTTACAGGGCCAACCGAACCGGCCTGCGCAGCTGGTGTGGAATAACTATGGAGGAGCAATCGGCGGGCCGATTCTGAAGAACCGGCTCTTCTTCTTCTTCAATTATGAGGGCCACCGGCAGAATGTGGGGCAGAGCGTGGTGCGGAGTGTTCCCAGCGCTATGCTGCAGGATGGAGTCATTCAGTATCTATGTGCAAATCCATCCGCGTGTCCTGGCACCCCGGTCACCGGAGCCAGCGGGACGAGTTATTCCGTCCAACCTGGTTACAATGCTCTCGGTCCGACTCAGCTCGCTCAGATGGATCCATTAGGTATCGGACCCAGCCCCGGAGCACTCGCGTATTTTAAGACGTATCCCGTGCCGAACGCCCCAAGCACTGGAGATGCGCCGAATTTCGGGACCTACCGCTTTGCCGCCCCGACAACCACGCGCGATAACTGGTACATCGGGCGAATTGATTACAAGATCACGCAAAATGGCAATCACACACTCTTTTTCCGCGGCACCGGCGTGGACGACCACTGCTGCAACGCTCCATTCCTTCCAGGCAGACCGGCAGAAACCAGTTCGCTTGACCTTCCCAAAGGCTTTGTAGTTGGTTACACCAGCCTCTTGGGTTCGCACCTGATAAACAATATCCGCTACGGCCTCACGCATGCGAGCTATGGCGTAAACGGCGATACAAACCAGCCATGGGTGAATATGCGTGATCTTGATCAGGACATCGCCTACTCATACGGGAGTACTGCTCCGGTACACAACATTGTGGACACAGTCGATTTGGTCAAAGGCTCTCACAATTTCCAATTTGGCATTAACTTTCTCCTATCACGCCTTAATGCCTACAACTACTCAACCAACTTCAGCGACGCCCTGACAAATGCCGACTGGATCGCCTCAGGCGGCTTTGCAAACAAGAATGATGCATTCAATCCGCCCAACGCAGGTTATCCAGCGATTGACAGCGGCTTCAATCACGCTTACGACTTCCCCTTGGCTGCGTTGATCGGCATTGAGAGCGAGGTTGATGGCGTATTCAATTACAAAGTTGGATCTACGACCGGCACTGAGATCGGGCAGGGTCTGCCGATCCTCCGGCGAAATCTGTCCATTACGTACGGCCTGAATTATCAGCTAATGACGCCGATGACGGAAACCGCCGGGCAGGAGGTCGCGCCAAATGTGAATATGGGCACCTGGTTCAATCAGCGCGGGGCAGCAATGCTTAAGGGACTGGGAGATAATTCGGTGCTGGGCGGCGGGCTAATCGGCTTCAACCCGGCAGGCTCTCCATACGGGAGGTCTGGGCTGTACAGCGCGCAGACCAAGAACTTTGCTCCGCGCGTGGGAATTGCCTGGACGCCGCATTCTCAATCCGGCTGGTTGAATAAAATCTTCGGCGACGATGCCACCTCGATTCGCGCCGGCGCCGGAATGTACTACCAGAACTTCGGCCCAGAGCTGGCCCAGTTCTATAGTGCCTCGGGCGAGTTCGGTCTCTCCACGAACGTCTCAAACCCATCCGCTTCGCTCGCGCTGAGCTCTGCTCCTAGAATCGGAAATAACTTGTCCGATATGAACAACATCCCCCTCTCGTTGTTGGGGAATTTGACACCGCCTCAAAGCATTACCTTCCCCACCACGCCTCCGGCGGGTTCGTTTAACATCGCGCGCGGCATCGACCAGTCACTCAAAACGCCTTACTCTTATGCGCTTGACTTTTCCATCCAGCGGCAGTTGCCTGGCCGAATGACTGTCGATGTGGCTTATGTTGGCCACCTAGCCCATCGCCTTATGGTGCTCGACGACGTTGCTACGCCTTTGAACATCGTTGATCCGAAGAGTGGAATTGATTACTTCAAAGCCGCAAAGAGAATGTCCCAGCTCTGGCGCGCAGGCACTCCGGACAACAGCGCCACTATTACTCCGGCGCTAATCGGGCCAACGTCGCAATATTGGCTTGATATGTTGGCTTCGCAGTCTTCATACTCGACCTGCACCGGCGGGTCAACGAGCAACTTGTTGTACGCCGTTTACGACACCTTCGGGGGCGGAGTTCCGCAAGGCGCCCCGAATTGCGGCAGTCTGTACAACGAAACGTCGGGAAATTACCTCATTGACGTATATGGGATTCCGGGTTATTTCAAAACCGGTCCTTACAGCTTTTACAACAGCCAGTACTCATCTCTTTGGGATTGGCGCTCAATGGCCTGGTCGAACTACAACTCGCTTCAGGTTAGCTTGAACAAGCAGATGTCCAACGGCGTCATGTTCGGGTTTAACTACACATATTCCAAAGCCTTGGATATCGAATCTATGGCGGAACGCAGTGTACACTATCTGACCGACAGCGTTATCAACGCGTGGAACCCGGGCCAAATGTATGGGCCAGGCGACGCGGATCTGAGGCATCAGATTAATGGCTACTGGGTCGCGGAGTTGCCCGTCGGGCGCGGCAAGCCTATTGGCAGCAATGTGCACGGGGTGGCAGATGCCCTCATCAGCGGCTGGCGGTTCAGCGGCGTTACTCGGTGGAGCTCCGGTTTCCCAGTGAGCGTATTCCAGGGTTACGTATGGCCTACGAATTGGGATGAAATGGGCTGGTCGGACTTGACCGGTGCGCCCATTCGAACCGGCACCACCATCACTAGCGGCGTCCCCAATATCTTTAAGAGTCCAACTCAGGCAAGCGCAGGCTTCGACTACGCATATCCCGGAGAGAGCGGGTCGCGCAATCCAATTCGTGGCGACGGTTACCTCGCTACGGACCTGAATCTCTCGAAACAGTGGAGAATGCGGTACGCGGAAGGTCACACACTCGAGTTGCGCTGGAGCGTATTCAACGCATTCAATAACACCCGTTTTGACGCTTTTACCATGCAAGATGAGTGGGATGTACCATCCTCGTTCGGCAATTACAATCAGACGCTCACAACCGCGCGGAGAATGGAGTTCGCGGGCATTTACAGGTTCTGATCAGCATGGAGTTTTTTCACCCGGCCCTCCCCCTCCTGATGATCGGTCGCCGAGCTTACGGGAAGAGAAAACACTCTTCCCGTAAGAGCTCCAACCTCGTCAACGTCGCAGGATATCTGCTGATTCTTATTCTCGTCTCCGTTCACGGCCTGTTGGCCGTCGAACGGGAGCTAGCGGTCGTCATTGTTGCCGTTGCCAATATGTACTCTGCGCCAACCGAAGACATCGATGTCGTTTCGCAGGCGATTTTAGGGAGCAAAGTGGAAGTGCTGGAAGAAAAACCTGGATGGGAAAAGGTGCGAACCGCCGATCAATATAGCGGATGGATACCGCTGCGGGACGTACGCAGATTGGAGCCCGGCGAGCCTGGCTATGCAACTTCCGGCCGGGTCGCTCAAGTTAGTAGTCTCACCGCAAACCTCTACCGTGAAACTGATGTCACCCTGCATCGGCCGCTGTTGACCATTTCCTTTGAGACGCGGCTCGAAGTCGTCTCGCAAGGACAGGGTGAGGATGCTGACTGGTTTCAAGTTCGCCTGCCTGACCAGCGCACAGGCTGGGTTCAATCCGGAGACGTTGATCTGGCGCCACCCAAATTGAGCATTGAAGAATCTATCGCGCTGGGCCGCCGTTTTCTCGGGCTCACTTACTTGTGGGGTGGGCGCTCGAGCTTCGGCTACGACTGCTCGGGATTCACGCAGATGCTGGTGCGCAGCCGCGGGATCGTCATGCCGCGTGATGCCGACCTGCAAGCAGCGTGGGCTGGCGCGGTTCCTGTGGATCGCAAAAGACTGCGGGCCGGCGACTTACTTTTTTTCGGCAGCGCTGCCGATCACATTACGCACACAGGAATGTTCATCGGACACGGTCGGTTCATTCACGACACAACCTATGGTCATCCCGGAGTGCAGATCAGCCGGCTTGGAGACCAACCTTGGAAGCGGCTGCTGGTAGCCTACCGGAGAATTAAATGACTCGGCGTGCCTGGTTGATAGCCACGCCGTATATCGCAATCTGCGGCCTTGTATGCCTGGCCATGGTTCACTCTGTTCTGGCCGCAAACTCAATGCAATCGGAAAAGATTGATGCCATTGTCAAAGCCGCGGGGGTGCGGTCGGGCAATATGCCTGGGGCGGCGATACTCGTTCTGAAAGGTGATCAGGTTTTGTTCGAGCACGGATATGGAGTGGCCGATCTGCATTCGCTTCACAAAATCGACGAACACACAAATTTCCGCCTGGCATCTGTCACCAAGCAATTCACGGCAATGGCAATCATGCTCCTCGTGCACGACGGCAAGTTGCACTATGACAACCGCCTGATCGACATCTTTCCTGAATTCCCTGAATACGGCAGGACAATCACAATCCGCAACCTGCTGAACCACACATCGAGCTTGCAGGATTACGAGGACCTGATGCCGCAGCCCGATCCTCGCGTTCCGATTGAGCAAAGTCAAATTCAGGATACCGGCGTCCTCAATCTACTGAAGCTGCAGAAGGAGACGAACTTCAAGCCGGGGTCGAAGTGGGCCTACAGCAACTCGGGATATGTTGTGCTTGGACTGATTGTAGAAAAGGTTTCGGGACAATCCTTCACAGATTTTCTGAGCGATCGGATATTCGTTCCGCTGAAGATGGCCGGATCCGTTGCTTACGTTCGGGGTGGCAACGAGGTTCGTAATCGTGCGTATGGCCACACTTTCGATAACGGGGCATGGACGCAGGCCGACCAAAGCTCAACATCTGCAACCCTTGGCGATGGTGGAATTTATTCCTCGCTTGAGGATCTGGCGAAATGGGACCAAGCGTTGAGAAAAAATACGTTGTTGAGTCCGCACGAGATGCAAGCCGCGCTTACGCCCGTGAAAGTTTCTGATGGTGAGGTCACAGAACCTGACGGCACGCCTGCCGAGTATGGCTTTGGCTGGTTTCTCAATTCCTACAAAGGGCGCCCGCGCATGTGGCACTACGGAGAAACCACGGGATTCCGGACGGCAATTCAACGCTTTGTGGACGACGATCTCACCATCATCGTTCTATGCAATCGCGCGGACCTCAATCCATCAGGACTCGCCTTGCAGATCGCGGATTTATATTTAGGATCTTTTGGTAAGCGATGATGAAAACGGCAATGGTTGCTAGCGGGCGAACACTTATGTTGAAGACGACGTGCTGCGTCCTGCTCGCCTCAACAGCGCTTGCGCAAGAGGCGCCTGGCAGACAAAACCTGGTCGCGCAAAAGCCGCAGATGCTGTGGGACAAGCTGGAATCAGAGATCCGCGAACTCGACTGCAATCTCGATGGCGTGATGGGCGTGGCCATCGAAGATTTAACTACCGAACAGAAATTCTTTCTTCACGAGGACGAAGTATTTCCCCAAGCCAGTTCCATCAAGATCGCGGTCTTAACCGAGCTCTATCATCAGGCTCAGCTTTCCGCAGAAGGCGCATCTGCCAAGGCGAAGCTGACTGATATATATACCGTCCAGCCCAAAGACTTGGTCCAGGACAGCGACATTATGCTTGGGCTCACTCCATCGGTCACCCGTCTTACAAACCGTGATCTGGCGACGATGATGGTCGCAGTCAGCGACAATTCCGCGACCAATGTCCTGATCGATCAATTCGCTGATGAATAGCCTTGGCCTAAGCCATACGCGTCTGAGACGCAAAATGATGGATGTGAAGGCCGCGAGTGAAGGCCGAGAAAACGTGTCCACCCCGCGCGAGATGATGACGCTGCTGGCACAGATCTATCGCGGCAAAGTGTTGAACAAGGAGTCTACCGAGGATTTTTTCAAGATGCTCAGCACGCACAAGTACAGCGCACTTTCACGTGATTTGCCCGATGGATTGCGCATTGCAGATAAACCTGGAGAGTTGGAAGGAGTGCGCACCGACTCTGGAATCGTGTTCGCGCAGAATCGTCCGTATGTGATTTGCGTGATGACGACTTATCTGCATAACGAGCGGGATGGCGCGGAAGCAATCGCGCGAATCTCCGCAGCAGCGTATCGGATGTTCGATCGGCTGGCGCGGGCTTCCGAGTATGGCCGTGTAGTTTCGCCGAACAACAGCACTAGTGTGCACTGAACCTTATGTCTGCTCCCGTGTCGCGTGCGCCTGAGTTGAAGGCGCGAGCAATTACAATCCGCTCACTCGCCGCGCCCGAAGAAATGCAGGCCTGTGTCGCCTTGCAGAAAACAATTTGGCGTTTCTCCGACTTGGAGATTGTGCCGCAGCGAATGTTTGTGGTCGCATCGCGGACTGGAGGCCAGGTGATTGGGGCCTTCGATGGTGAGCGTGCGATAGGTTTTGTGATGTCATTGACAGCTCACCGCGACGGATATTTGTACATTCATTCTCATATGACCGCAGTGTTGCCGGAATACCAAAACCACGGTATAGGAAGAAAATTAAAGCTGGCCCAACGTGACGATGCTCTCGGTCGCGGCGTAGATCTGATCGAGTGGACATTCGATCCGCTGCAGCTTAGGAACGCACATTTCAACATTGCCCGGCTCGGAGCCACGGTTCGCGAGTACCTGCCCAATGTTTATGGTTGCACTAGCAGTCCGCTTCATCACAAGATGCCGACCGACCGTCTTGTTGCGCAATGGTGGATTCGCGAGCCTCGCGTCAAACAAATGCTGTCAGGTAAACCGGGTGAACGGAATTCGAGCGCACAAAACGTCTCTGTTCCGCGGAACATTCTTGAGATCTGTGAGCAGGATCCAGCGAAAGGCAAGGAGTTGCAGTCACAGATCCGGGCCCAATTTCAGCGACTATTTAGTGAGGGGTATGCCATTACCAGTTTCGAGCTGGAAGGCGACTACGGTAGACACCTGCTGCGACAGACATGAGAATCGAATCGATCACGCTGCGCGAATTGGGAACGCGTCTAAGGTTTCCGTTCGAGACTAGCTTCGGCGTAACCCAGATGCGCCGAATTCTGCTAGTAGAGATGATTGCCGACGGCGTCACCGGTTGGGGAGAGGTCACCACGGCCGAAGCTCCGTTCTACAACTACGAAACCACGGACACCGCCTGGCACATCATTTCCGACTTCATCACGCCGCTATTGATCGGCAAGGAGGTGAGGACCGCCACAGATATCCCATCGCTTGTCTCCAAGATTCGTGGTCACCAGATGGCGAAAGCGGGAGTAGAAAACGCATTGTGGGATATTGAAGCCCAACAGAAGAATATTTCCTTGGTCGAGTTGCTAGGCGGAACCAAGAACGAGATCGCATGCGGCGTTTCGCTGGGTATACGTGAGAGCCCGGAGGCGTTGGTCAACAAAGTCGCGGAGGAACTCGGCAACGGCTATCAACGAATCAAGCTGAAGATCAAACCGGGGAAGGACGTAGAATTTATAGCTGCCGTGCGAAAGCAGTTTCCCAAGATACAGCTATCGGTTGATGGGAATTCGGCTTATGACCTAAGCGACATTGACCACTTGCAGAAATTTGACGAATTTGAGTTGTTGATGATCGAGCAGCCACTGCAATGGGATGACATCTACTCTCATGGAGAGTTGCAAAAATGCATAAAGACTGCGCTTTGCCTCGACGAGTGCATCAGTCATTCCCGACACGCTGAAGCTGCAATCCAATTCGGCGCCTGCCGGATTATCAACATCAAGCTAGGACGCGTGGGCGGCTATAGTGAGGCGCGCAGAGTGCACGACATAAGCAGCAACCATTCAATTCCAGTCTGGTGCGGCGGGATGCTCGAATCAGGGGTCGGACGAGCGCATAACATTGCCTTGTCGACACTTCCGAACTTTACGCTGCCTGGCGATGTTTCCGCGAGTGCACGATATTGGACACAAGACATCATTGATCCTGAAGTCGAAGTTACAAGCCGAGGAACCATTCGGGTACCAAATCGACCTGGTATCGGCTATGATGTGGACCGCAACTCAGTTAATCGATTTACTATGAGGCAGAGAAGCTGGAATGCTGAATTAACGGTCGGAGCATAAGCTCGGCTCAGGGCATTGATGTGCGATTCCATGGCACTGGGGCTGGTTTCGCATTGGCTGGCAATTCCATTTGGACCTCTTCCTATCAAGATCGCCACTGCCGGCATAAGTCCGATGTCGCGCCTGATCGGCGTCAATCGTCCATTCTTGTTGATCCTTTTTCCGAATTGCACCAGTAATGCACTGCTTGGATGTTATAAATTTCGACAGTATCGGTTGTCCAAATTGGAATCCCCGTCCCCAAAAAAACCTCATCTTGGGCCCAGATTACATCCTCGAAAGCCAAGGCGAGGACGACCACCGGCCACTGATTAAGCTCGTCGTTTGCCAACCTCTGTCGAGCGGCGTGCTCGAACTGGTCGTACACCTCAGGATCTATTGGCGCGACGAGCCGCGATAGCTGCTCCAGCGCACTGGAGCCAATAGCAGGATCGAGGCCACGCCGTTCAAGTGTCTGCTCGATGGTTCTCGCGGCCAACTCAAGACACACTCGAGGAGTCCGAAAATCAACCTCGGCTTCGTATCTCAGCAACATCGACAAGATGTTACTGTTCGGAATCAGTGCTCCTAACAACGTTCGAAAATCGAGCACTAAGCCCTTCCAGAAATTCATGCTCCTCGTTCCGCCCGCGCTGGCCTGGGTTCGTCAACTTTTTCAACCGCGCCTCTTTGTAGCCTTCTTAGCTGTTTAAAATCTCCTCCGAGGAAATTCCGTTCTCGTTCAAAACTGCGTGGAGCTTTGCGACCGCTTGTGTGAGAGTAGCCTTTTCCTCGTCGGACCACCGCGGGCGTGCGGGGACGTAGTATCCAACCGTGTCGCCATGTCGGGTAATTGCGATAGGCTGGTCAGAACTGCCAACATAGCTAGCAAACTTCTCCCGAAATTGTCGGATTCCAACTTCATGGTTTGCGTACTCTGGCTCATTGTTGTGTACCTCTGTGTACCTATGTGTACACAACTTTAGCGGAATCTCCGTGCAATCAACGCGATTACCAAACTCAGAATGACATTCGGCCGCTGGACGTTGGCGGTAAGAACAGCAATCAGCAAGGCAGCGGATGCCGCGATCAAACCGATTGATATCCGACGCCATATTCGGTGCGGAAAGCGCACGAGAATGGTTTCACGGCGGACTGGGCCAACCTGGTCCATGACTACATCCAGTTTTTTGTTGTGGCGCGACGTTCTCTCACGCGCGCGTGAGGACCATTAATCGTCAGACAATTTTGCCAGCGATTTCGTGCTCATGCTGTCACGATAGAACGCAATCGAAGACCACCCCTGCAGAAGCAGCGGCTGGGAGCAGTCCAATAATCGTTAAATAGACTGCCGTCGCAAACCCTAAACGACGGGAGCTAACTCGAGTATTGGAAGCGCTGTCAGGCAAAAGGCAAAGACCGCTCTCTCGTGCTCAGAAGCACGCTCTGGTGATCAGAACGTGCAGGTGTGGAAGAAAAGTCGCGGGAAATATCTTTTTAGACACGTGAGGCATTGCCGCGTCCTGAAGCAACGGACGATCGCTGCGGCAGCGTGATCGTTGCCCCATCCTGTCTATCCCTCGGGCACGACAGCGTCACGGAACAATCGAAAACTCCTGCACAAGCTCTTGCTCGGGCTTGTTCAGTTCCGTGGCGTAGCGGCTGAAGAGATAGAGATGGAGCCTATATTGTCCAAGTGCGAGCGGCTCGAACGGCGCGATCTTATCCTCAAATGTCACGTTCTCGCCGGGCGCAAGATTGCTTTTGTACACAGAAGTAAACTGCGCGCCGCCCGCGGCTACTGCACTGCCGAATCGCACAGTACCGGCAGTGATCTTCGTCTTCGTTGCGCTGTCGGATATTGCTTCCCATCCGTAGTTGATGCCGATCACG
>Ga0209056_10000333_pt1 | contig 53232 bp, 51 predicted proteins | sample GraSoiAngelo_114_FD_185876 | JGI IMG/M metagenome (GOLD analysis project Ga0209056, IMG submission 185876) | Grasslands soil microbial communities from the Angelo Coastal Reserve, California, USA - 14_0903_13_40cm (SPAdes) (version 2) | ecosystem: Environmental > Terrestrial > Soil > Grasslands...
GATCTGGCCGACCGACTCGCGCCCGTAGCGCTCGCGGGCGTACTCGAGGATCTCGCCACGACGCTCGAAACAGAAATCGAGATCGATATCCGGCATCGAGATGCGCTCAGGATTCAAAAAGCGCTCGAACAGCAGATCGAACCTGAGCGGATCGACGTTCGTGATGTGGAGCGCGTAGGCGATCAGCGAGCCCGCGGCGGAGCCACGACCCGGACCCACCGGAATGCCACGGTCGCGCGCCGCCTTGACGAGGTCATAGACGATGAGAAAATAGCCGGCGTACCCGGTCCGCGTGATGACGTCAAGCTCGTAATCCAGCCGTCTCTCGACCTCATCCGACAGCGGATCGCCATAGCGCTCGATGGCACCCTGGCGCGCGAGGTGGACCAGCAGGTCTTGGTCCGACGCGAACTCCGCGGGGCGCGGATACTGGGGCAGGAAATACCGCTTCTCGAAATCGAATTCGCACAGCTCGGCGACGCGCGCCGTCTCCGCGAGTACGTCGGCGCGGTTGAACAGCGTCGACATCTCCTTCTCGGACTTGACGTAGCTCTCCTGTCCGAAAAAGCGAAAGCGCTTCGGATCGTCGAGGTCTTTGCCGGTGCCGATCGCGAGCAGCACGTCGTGCGCCTCGGCGTCGTCCTTCTTCAGGTAGTGCGCGTCGTTGGTGGCCGCCACGGGAAGTCCGAGGTCCGTGGCGAGGCGAAACATCCCCTCGGCGACGGTGTTTTCTTCGGCGATGCCGTGATTCTGCACTTCCAGCCAGAAGCCGTTGGGTCCGAACGTCCGGGCGAACCACTCGGCGCTCGCCTTCGCGGCCGCGTAATTCCCCTGGCGCAGATACAGCGCGATTTCCCCGGAGAGACAGGCGGCGAGCCCGATCAGCCCCTCGCGATGCCGCTCCAGTACTTCCTTATCGATGCGCGGCCGGCGGTAATAGCCCTCGAGGAATCCAATGGACGAGAGCCGGATCAGGTTTTGGTAGCCGATGCGATTTTTCGCGAGCAGCACGAGGTGCGAGTACGGCGCCCCCAGTGGGGCGTCGGCCGCGGGCTTCTCGCGTGCGTGCCGGCTGCCGAACGCGAGGTAGGCCTCAAAGCCCAGGATCGGCCGGATTTTCCGCGCTTTCGCTTCGGCGTAGAACGACCACGCGCCGTGGAGGTTGCCGTGGTCGGTGATGGCGAGTGAATCCATACCCAGCGCCTGGACCCGATCGAGCAGATCGGGGATCCGATTGGCACCGTCGAGGAGAGAGTACTCGCTATGCGTGTGGAGGTGAACGAACGGCATGGTTCCACCGCGGAATCTGCCGTATTTTGCGCGGTCATGCAATGGCTGATGCTGGTCGTCACGTTCGCCGTCATGGCGTTGCTGCAGCGGCTCGTCCGCTCGCTCGGTGGGCCGCTCGAAGCGCAGGCGACGCTCGCCCTCGGCTGCGTCACGCTCTTGGCGTTTGTCGCGGGGACGGTCGCGCAACGATTCCGAATTCCGCGCATCGTCGGATATCTCGTCGCCGGTTACGTCGCGGGTCCCGCGTGGCTCCGGCTGATCCGCGCCGATCAGCTACAGGTTCTGTCCCCGGTGTCGACAGGTGCGCTGGCCCTCATCGCCTTCGCCGTGGGGAGCGAGCTGACGCTCGACGCGCTGCGCGGCGAGCGGCGGCAGACCGTCCTGCGCATCGCGGCCGGGGCAATGATCGTTCCGTTCCTCGCGGTGGCATTCGTCGTGCTCACGGTCAGCCCGTGGTTTCCCCTGACCGCGCACCAGCGGTTCCGCGATGCCCTCGTCGTTGCACTCGTGCTCGGCGCGATGGCGGCCGTCAGCTCCCCCACGCTGACGTGGGCGGTGAGCACCGACGTCGATGCGTCCGGTCCCATGTCTCGCACGACGCTGGACGTGACCGTGGTGCAGGACCTCGCTGCGGTATTGCTCGTGACGGTCGTCCTCGCCCTCGCGCTACCACTCGGAAGCAGGGGAACCGTGGCACCAGGCGTTGCCACTCACACCCTGCTAATTCTTCTGGGATCGATTGTGGCCGGGATCACATTGGGCCTTGCGGTCGCTCAGTATCTCCGCGTCATCCACGGTCAGCTTGCCTGGGTTCTGGTCGTGGCGGCCCTCGTCATCGCGCAGGCGGTCCGGCTCCTGGGCCTCGATGCGGTGCTGATGGCGCTCGCTGGGGGCTTCGCGCTCCGCAATACGGCGCCCCGTGAGAGCGAGCGTGTCAGAGACGAACTCAAACGATGCGCGATTCCCGTCTATGTCGTATTTTTTGCGCTCGCCGGGAGCAGCCTCCAGACCGGGGCGCTCGATGAGCTGTGGCCATGGGTGCTGCTCCTCGTGGGCCTGCGGGCGGTGGGTCTCTGGGGCGGTCTCCGGTGGGCAGGCCGTCATTCGGCGGTTGGCGCTGACTGGGTGAGATATGGGTGGCTGGGCTTCATCTCGCAGAGTGGGTTGGCGCTTACATTCGCTGCGGTGCTGCGGCGGGCGTTCCCGGAATGGAATATTTCGCTGGAAGCGCTCGTCGTGGCGATGATTGGTGTGCACCAGCTGGCCGGACCGATCTGTTTCCATTGGGTGCTACGGCGCACCGGTCAGGTAACGGTGGAACAGGGGAAGGGGGGGGCGCACGTTGGGGACACGCCTGGTACGGCTCTGCAGGCTCGTGGGAAGGATGGGGTGGGCGGAGGCGGGGCCACTGTGTTTGCTGGTGGTAGCAGCATGTAACAACAGCACGGGGCCGCACATCCGGCCCTGTACGGCGGCGGATGCGGTCGTGAACCTGACCGTCAATCAGTACGTGTCGATCGATCCGGCGACCGACTCCGGATGCATGGTCTTTCCCGCGACGGCCGCACTGGCTGCCGAGTACCTCCTCGTTCCCCAGCTGACGTCCGGCGTTCCAGGTCAGACGGCCGCGTTTCGGTTGGGTGGCGATACGATCTTGCCGGCGCCCTCCGCGCCCGCGCCGGAGCAATTGGCCGACCTGACTCCTGCGGAGCGCTTTCACACCTATCTCCGGCTGGGGGATGAGCGGCGCTCGTGGGGATTTGCTCCAAAATCAGACGTGGGTGCGGGGCCCCAGGCGTCGGCGACTGCCGGCCCACCCGGAATGAACGCGCTCCGGACGTTTCAGGTGTGCGCCAAGACCGATTGCACGCGTTTTGACCGGGTGGGCGCGCGGGTGCGCGCCGTCAAGACGAGGGTCGCCATTTACGTGGACACGCTGGCGCCCGCCGGTGGCCTCGATTCCGCCGCACTCGACGCCATCGCCAATACCTTCGATCAGCGGCTCTATGCGATCGACACGGCCGCCTTCGGACGCGAATCGGACATCGATTCGAACACGGTCGTGCTCGTGCTGATGACGAACACGGTGAACAAGCTGGTGACTGCAAGCGCGTGCAACGCGTCCGGGGGCTCGTTCGTGGCGGGATTCTTTTTCGGTGCCGACCTCGACCCGGCGTATCGCAACGATTCGCGCTCCAACAAGGGCGAAGTCTTTTATTCGATCGTCGCCGATCCCCTCGGCAAGCTGAGCTGCGCACACTCCGCCGCACAGGTGCAATTATCCGTGCCGGTGACGTTCATTCATGAGTTTCAGCACATGATCAGTTTCAACCAGCACGTGCTCGCGCGCGGCAGCACTGGCGAGGTGCTGTGGTTGAATGAAGGGTTGTCGCACTACGCCGAGGAGCTGGGCGGGCGGAGTTACGCGCTGGCGCCCGACGGGCAGGTCACGGACTGCACGATCGGCACGACAGAATGCTCCTTTCAGATCGGCGATCTGCTCGACGCGTCCGAGTACCTCGATTCCACCAGCAGACATTTCCTGTTGCCGGCGGCGGGGATCGCGTCGCTGGCCGAGCGCGGGGCGGCCTGGCTCTTCGTGCGATACGTCGTCGATCGGTACACGGCCGGGAGTACCATGCTGGACTGGAATACCGTGACCCGTTCCCTGGTGGGGACTGCCCAAACGGGGGCGCAGAACATCGCGAGCGTCACGGGCGATCCGTTCACCACGGTGGTAAGCCGCTGGACGCTGGCGAACTACGTGACCGATCGGGGCGGCGCTCCCGCGGAGCTGCAGTACGACTCGTGGAACCTGCACTCGGTCTATTCATCGTTGCACACGCAGCGTCCGAACACATTCAAGAACTTCTATCCCCTGGTGCCGACGATCAGCCCCGGACGCTTGGTGCATTTGAGCGGCACCCTGCGCGCGGGATCGGGGATTTACCATCTGGCGACGCAGCCGCCCGGTGATCCGGGGTTCACGCTCAGCTTCACCGCGCCCAACGGCGGGCCGATCGACCCGGCGACGCTGCCACGGTTGAATGTGATTCGACTGCAGTGAGACGGTCGGACGGTCCGACGGCCGGACGGCCGACTGCGTTGCTCGTCGCGCTGGCGCTGTTGGCCGTCGGGCTGTTCGGCCGTCTGGCCGGTCAAACCGAAGGCTCCATCCTCACCGTCCTCCCCGGCTCCACGCGCGCGGCCGGACTCGGCGGCGCCGGCGCGGCGCTCGTCGGCGACGCCGGTGCGATGTTCGCCAACCCCGCCGGCATCGCCACGATTCGCCATCTCAGTCTCGAGGGGTCCTACGAGCCCTACCTGGCGGGCAGCGCGGTTTCGACCGCGGCGCTGGCGTTGCGCGTCCGCCGCTGGACGTGGGGCTTCGGCGCGCAGACGCTCGACTACGGCTCAGAGCCCGAGATCGTCCCCGACCCGGCGACCGGAGGCCGGCGTGGCATGCCCACCGGCGCGTCGTTCCATCCGTACGAGGCGCTCGCCACGACGTCACTGGTCTACCGCCACGGCTTTGCGGCGCTCGGCGTCACGGCCAAGTACGATCGCCAGCAGATCGGCTCGGAAGTGAGCGACGCCTGGGCCGGTGACGTCGGGATGGCGATCGCCGTCTTCGACATCATGGCCATCGGCGTGAGCGTCCAGAACCTGGGCGGCGATATGGGCAACGGCGCGCTGTTGCCGCGGCGCACGCGTGCCGGTCTGACGCTCAACTATACCGACCCGCAAGGCACGTACCGGCTGCTGACGACGCTGGAGGGGATGTGGACGCGGAACCGGAGCGCGGTGCTGGTCCAGGGGATCGAGGGCGGCATCGTGACGGGCGGGGTCGGGCTGGTCGGTCGCGTGGGCTACGCGACGCGCGCGACCGTCACCGACGCGTCGCGCATGACGTTTGGCGCCGGGATCGTGCTGGGCCGGCTCGCGATGGATTACGCGTTTCAGGCGTATGACGCGCTGGGCGGGGGAACGCACCGTGTCGGGCTGCGATGGACGCCCTGACCGAGCGCGCGCGGCCGCGCTGGGGCCGCCTGTTGCAGCGCATCCTCCTGATCGCGGCGCTAGGGGCGGCGGCGGGTGCCGCGCTGCTGCTGATCGTCAGTACGGATGCGCGCTACATCACGCGGGCGGGAATCGAAGAGGCGCGGCTGCTGCTGCGCCGCCGCGAAATTGCCAAGCTGATCGCCGACACGACCACACCAGCAGCGCTGCGCCAGCGACTCGCCCTCGTGCTCGCGGCACGCGCCTACGCGGCCGATTCCCTCGGCCTGGCGGTAGGCAAGACGTACACGTCGTACGTGGACGTCGGCCGCGACACGCTCTTGCTCGTCCTCTCGGCGAGTCGCCGCGACAAGCTGCGCGAAGTCACCTGGAGCTACCCGATCGTCGGCGTCGTGCCATATAAGGGATTCTTCAACGCGAACCGGGCACGGCGGGAGGCCCAGCAGCACGATGCGCAGGGACTCGATGTCTTCCTGCGGCCGTCGGGCGCGTTCTCCACGCTCGGGTACTTGAGCGATCCCCTCTTTTCCACCGCGATGAGTCGCGACACGATGGAGCTCGTCGCCACGGTCATTCACGAGCTGGCACACAACACGCTGTATGTGAAGAGCCAGACCCCGTTCAACGAGAGCTTCGCCAGCTTCGTCGGATATCGCGGTGCGGCGGCATTCTTCCGGTCGCGGCACGACACCGTGGATGCCCGGCGTGCCGCCGCGCGGTGGCGCGACGAGCGAACGCTGGACGTGTTCTACGCCGAGCTGGCGCGGCGGCTCGATTCGGCGTATGCGGAGCCGCTGAGCGGCGAGCGTCTCGAGCAGGTGCGGAACACCCTGTTCGGCTGGGCGCGCGATCAATTCCGTGGCCCGGTCGGTCAGTCCCTCGAGACGTACGACTGGCGGTGGTTCGCCCAGGCGCCGCTCAACAACGCGGTGATCATCGCCGAGCGGCTGTATCGGATGAATTTGAATCTGTTCGATGAGATTTATCTGCAGAACAACGCGGATATTGCCGAGACGATTCGGGCGATTCAGATCAGAGTCTACACGCAGCCCGGTGACCCCTACCAGGCGCTCTACTCACGCCCCGGCATGAAAGTCGAGGACTAGTTTCCCCTTAGGCGTTCAGCATCGGCCACCCGCTGTAGCGCGATTCCGTACGCCGCGGTCCTGAACGTGACTTTCCTCTCCTTCGCCAGATCCCGCACCGACACATACGCCTTCGTGATCGTGGCCTTGAGCTCGCGATTGACCTGCTCGTGCGTCCATCGGTACTGCTGGAGGTTCTGCGCCCACTCGTAATAGCTTACGGTCACGCCTCCGGCATTGGCGAGGAAGTCGGGAATCACCGCAATGCCGCGCTCCTCGAGAATGCGATCGGCCGTCGGCGTCGTCGGCTCGTTCGCGCCTTCGACCACAACCTTGCAATCGATGGTTGTCGCATTTGTCTCTTTGGTGATCACACCGCCCAGTGCGGCGGGCACCAGCCATTCGCAGGGGATAGTCCAGAGCTCTTCATTCGTAATGCGCTTGCCGTCCTGCCACTCTGAAACCGGCTTTCCCTGCGCGCTATGCGCCAGCAGGCCGGGAATATCCAGCCCCTTGTCGTGGTAGATGCCGCCGGACACGTCGCTCACGGCGATCACGAGCGCGCCTGCCTCGCTATGCAGCAGGCGTGCGAGATGGCTGCCGACGTTCCCAAAGCCCTGGATGACGACACGTCCACCCTTGAGCGGAACCCCGAAATCGCGCGAGTACTCCTGCATCACATACATCACGCCGCGTCCCGTCGCCTCTTCGCGACCCAGTGAGCCGCCGAGGGAGACCGGCTTCCCAGTGACCACGGCGGGCGTGTAGCCCTGGCGGCTCGAGTACTCGTCGAGAATCCAGGCCATCACCTGGGCGTTGGTGTTGACGTCGGGGGCGGGGATGTCACGGTAGGGGCCGAGGACGATCGCGATGCGCTGCGTGAACCGGCGCGTCAGCCGCTCGAGCTCGAGCTTGGAGAGCTTCTTGGGATCGACCGTCACGCCGCCCTTGGCGCCGCCGAACGGAATATCCATGAGGGCGGTTTTCCACGTCATGATCGTCGCGAGGCCCAGGACCTCGTCGTGATCGGCTTCCGGGTGGTAGCGGATCCCGCCCTTGCAGGGGCCACGCGCGCCATTGTGCTGAATGCGGTAGCCGGTGAAGACCTCGATCCTCCCGTCGTCCATGCGCACCGGCACCTCGACCTGCACCTCGCGAAACGGGGAAGACAGAATCTTCCGCATGTAGCCTTCGAGGTTGATCAGGTCGGCCGCGCGATCGAACTGGTTTTGCACGATCGCGCGCCCCGACATCGGCGCACGACTCGCGCGCGGCGGCTGTTCACTCGCGGTCATAGGTCTCGTGTATCAGGAGGGGCGGAGCCGACGGCCTGCCAGCCGCGCGCCGGGATGCCGCGCTTCGATGACTGCCTGGACGGGATTGGGCGCACGCTCCCGACGCTTCCCGGCGTCGGTCAACACGCCGATCACGTCTGCAGTCACCGGCGGGTGTGCCTCGGCGGGATGCTCGAGCGCCAGCACAAGGCCGATCGACTCGTTCGCCAACCTGCCGACGATGCCCGTCCACGTCTTGTCCGCAACGAGCGGTCGCAACGTCACGATGAGCGGGCACACGGCAGGATCGAACGCCGCGGGCGTCACCAGGGGTGCGCCCATCCGATAGGCGAGATCGGTGCAGGCGGGAAACTCCGGGCCGAGCAGGATCACCTGCCCGAAATGCCAGTCGGAGTTGGCCGCAACCTCGGCGAAGGTGGCAACGATTGTCTCGTCACTCGGCGCGACGGGTCCCGGCGTAGACGCCAGGACGATGCTGCCCGTGTCGGCAAACCAGCGTTCAGCGACGGTCAGGTCTTCGGGACGCCGCGGGGCATATAACCCATAACGCCGTGTCGTGGCGATCTCGCGCTCGGCATCGGCGTGCTGCTCGGGATGCTCGGCTGCCTGAGCGGCTCCCTCGAAGGCGACTTCCGCCGCCTGGTAACGCCCGGCCTCGCGAAGCACCTGACCCCGGAGCTTGAGCGTGTCGGTGTGGGGCTCGAGCGCAAACGCACGATCGAGCGCGAGCAACGCCCGATTGCGGTCGCCGAGCTTGTAGGCCGCGTAGCCGAGCTCGTGCCAGACGAGGGCCAAGTCGGGATCCACCTCCACCGCGCGGTCCAGCTCGGTCAGCGCCTCGGGGTAGCGTCCCAGCTCGGTGAGGGCGGCAGCACGCAGCGTGAGGGAGAAGCCCGTTTCCCCGAAGGTCGCGCGCGCGCGATCCGCCAGTTGCAACGCCTCGTCGGCCTGGCCCGAGCTGCGCAGCAACTCGAAATACTCGGCCCAACACGCCTTCAGGTCGGGTTTCGCGGCCAGCAGCTCGTCGTAGGCTGACCGTGCGTCCCGCGTCCGTCCTTCGCGCGCCAGCCAGCGCGCGCGCGCGAGCGCTCGTTCGCTGCGAGCGTCTGGAAACAGGTCGTAGGACGCGGTCGTCCGCATGGCGCTCAAATCTACCCGGGCGTCAATCGCTGGCTAGCTGCGACCCCTGTGTCTACATTTCTGCCGCCATGGATCAAGAGCGATTGCTCCGCGAGCTGACCGAGTTTCTCCGCATTCCGTCCGTTTCGACATTGCCGGCACACAACCAGGATTGCCGCGCGGCCGCTGAATGGGTCGGCGCCGAATTGCGGCGGCTGGGCTGTCGCGATGTCGAGTTCCTCGGCAGCGACACGCATCCCGTCGTCTCCGGCAAAGGTCCCGACGTCCCCGGCGCGCCGACGTTGCTCATCTACGGACACTACGACGTGCAGCCGCCCGATCCGCTGCATGAATGGACGCGGCCGCCGTTCGAGCCGGCGCTCAGCGACGGCAAGATCTACGCGCGCGGCGCCGCTGACGACAAAGGGCAAGTCTTCTGTCTGCTCAAGGCGATCGCCGCGTCGCCGCGCCCGCCCGTCAACTTCCGGTTCCTGATCGAAGGCGAAGAGGAGTACGGCTCGAAGGTCTTGTTCGACCTGCTGAAACGCGAGCCGCAGCGTGTTCGCGCCGATGTCGCGCTCGTTGCCGACATGTCATATGTCGCGCCGGGATGGCCGGCGGTGTACACGACGCTGCGCGGTCTGTGCTACGCGGAGATCACGGTGCGGACCTCCAAGACCGATCTCCACTCGGGGGAGTACGGCGGCGCCGCCCCGAACGCGCACGAGGAGCTGTGCCGGCTGCTCACCCGGCTGAAGAGCGAGGACGGGAAGATCAACATCCCGGGCGTCTATGCGCCGGTGCAGCGGCCCTCCAAGGCGGAGCTTGCCGCGTGGAAGAAGCTGCCGTTCAACGAGAAGGACTTCCTGCAGAAACGCGTGCAGGCGAAGGCGCTGGTGGGCTTGAAGAAGTACTCGGTGCTCGAGCGCCTCTGGGCTCTGCCCACATTCGAGATCCACGGCATCCTCGGCGGCTTCACGGGCGAAGGCGCGAAGACGGTCATTCCGGCGGAAGCGACCGCAAAGGTGAGCATGCGGCTCGTGCCCAACCAGAAGCTGGCGAGCGTCGAGCGGCAGCTCGCCGCCGCAGTGAAGCGGTTTGCGCCAAAGCATGTGACCGCGAGCGTGCGGTTTCTCCACGGCGCCGATCCCGCGCAGATCAAAGTCGATCACCCGGCATTCCAGCTCCTGGGTCAGGCCTTCAAGGACGTCACGGGACGTGCGACCGTGGCGGCGCGCGCAGGCGGGTCGATCCCGGTCGTGCCGGCGCTGGCATCGGCCGGGGCGCCCGTGATTCTCACCGGCATCGGACTCCCCGACGATCGGCTGCATGCGCCGAACGAGAAGCTGGACTTGAAGCAGCTGTGGGACGGGATTGAGGTGTTTCGGCGGTTCTATGAGCTGCTGGGTAAGAAATGATCAATGATCACTGATCAATGATCATTGATCATTCCGCAGGACCTTCTTACTCGCGTTGCGAAACTTGTTGATCTCGTGCTGTGTCAGGCCGCGGCCGCCGTAGCGCTCTTCCTTCCACGGATCGCCGCGCATGTGGTAGCCATTCTGTTCCCAAAACCCCGGCAGATCGTCGTCTAACAGCTCGAACCCTCTCACCCACTTCGCGCTCTTCCAGAAGTAGAGATGGGGCACCAGCAGTCGCGCGGGCCAACCGTGTTCGGGCGTCAGTGGCTCGCCCGCCCAGTTTAGCGCGATGAGGTTCTCGGGCCGGTCGAGGTCCGACAGCGGCAGGTTGGTCGTGAATCCCTGCTCGGCAACGACGAGACAGTACTTCGCCTCCTTCTTAAGTCCCGCCCGCCGCAGCAGGTCCTGGACCGGCACGCCTTCGAAATCGTTGTCGAGCCTGCTCCACGTCGTAACGCAATGGATGTCGCAGTGGACGGTCTTGCGGGGCAGGGCCAGAAATTCGTCCCACGTCAGCGAGAACGGATGCTCGACCATGCCGGCAACCGAGAATGTCCATTTCGACGTATCCACGGTGGGGACATCACCGTAATGCAGGACCGGCCATTTGGTAGTCTGGACTTGGCCGGGAGGGACTCTTGGAAGATTGGATTGGGCCAAGAGTTTTTGGGAATCCGTGGACTAAGGTCCCGGCTCGGCCACTGCGGGCGTCCTTAAGGACGCGCGATCTTGCCGAGCCGGCCCTTCAGGGCACCGAATCACCGAGGTCCCAAACACCTTTTCGAACCCGGTGAGAACCGCCGCCACGCTCTCGCCCCACAACGTTTCCCGTTTCCCGTTTCGCGTTTCCCGCTCTACCGACGTCATCTCCACGCCTTGAATTCCGCACGGGACGATGCGATCGAAGTGTGTCAGATCAGTGGTGACGTTGAGAGCAAACCCGTGCCACGTGACCCATTGCTTCACGTGAATGCCGATGCTCGCGATCTTCTTGTCGCGGGTCCACACGCCGGTGAATCCCGGGTTGCGCTCCGCGGGGATGCCGAGAACGCCGAGCGCCTCGATCAACGCCTGCTCGAGCGTACGCAGATACCAATGCAGGTCCTGCTTGTAGGCGTGGAGATCGAGAATCGGATAGCCGACGAGCTGGCCGGGCCCATGGAACGTGACGTCTCCGCCGCGCTCCACTTCGAACACGTCGATCCCGGCAGGCTGAAGCACGTGCCGGGGTTGAGAATTCCGGCCCAGCGTGACGACAGGCGGATGCTCGAGCAGCAATAGCACGTCGTGGGGTAGGCGGCCGGCAATGCGATCCTCGGCGAGCTCGCGCTGCCACTCCAGCGCCTCGGCGTAGGGGACAGTCCCGGCGTGAACGACCTGAATCTCGTTCATGCCGCCCCGGTCCCGCTTCCCTCTTCCCCCTTTCCCCGAACCGCCCACCGCGTGGCCAGGATGCCGAACGCGACGTTCAGCAGGAGCCATACGATCAGTCCCAGGAGGCCGAAGAAGCGGTCGAGTGGCGCTGCCAGAAAACCGATCAAGATCGCGCCGACCGCAGCCAGCACCGCGATCACGCCACGCTGCCAGATGTTGTCGAGGTCCGCGCTGCGGTACCACCCGACGGCACCCCCGACGCCGACGGCGGCAATGAGGCCGGCCAGCAGCGGATCCGGCGCGGTCTGGCGGTACACGTTGGGCTCGAGGTCGCCGCGCAGGATCGACGCGACAATCTGGGCGACGGTCAAGCAGGCACCGCCGAAGGCGACGCCCGAGGCGAGCGAACCCAACCCGAGCGCGAGCGGATCCTTCAGCCGTTCGTCGGTCACGTGTCGATGACCCGTCCGAGCGAGTCGAGCGCAGCCTGGGCGATCGCCTCGGACATGGTGGGATGCGCGTGGATCGCCAGTTCGACCTCTTCGACCGTGTACTCGTTCTCGCGCGCCACCGCCAGCTCGTGGATCATTTCGGACGCATGCGAGCCGACGATGTGCGCGCCGAGGATCTCGCCGTACTTCTTGTCCCGCAGGATCTTGACGAAGCCCTCCGTCTCGCCGGTGCCGCGCGCCCGGCCGTTGGCGGAGAAGGGAAACTTGCCGGCGACGTAATCGAGCTTCTGCTCTTTACACTGATCCTCCGTCAGCCCGATGCTCGCCACCTCGGGATGACAGTAGGTCACGCTCGGCACGTTGTCGTACTTGATGGGATGCGGCTTCTGGCCTGCGATGAGCTCGGCTACCACGACGCCTTCGCGGCTGCCTTTGTGCGCCAGCATCGGGGGGCCCGCGACGTCTCCGATGGCGTAATAACCCGCGGTGCTCGTCTGCAGGTTCTTGTCCACTTTGATGAAGCCGCGCTCCGTCAACTGGATGCCGCATTCCTTGAGGCCGATGTTCTCGATGTTTACCGCCCGACCCGCGGCCATGAGCACCGCGGCCGCGGTGACTTGCTTCTTCTCGCCGCCGGCCTCCACATCGAGCGTGACCTTGTCCTTGCCGACGTTCGCCTTGGTGACCTTCGCTCCGGCGATCACCTCGATCCCCCGCTTGCGGTAGCTCTTGTTCAGGGTATCCGACGCCTCGGCGTCCTCGAGCGGGAGGATCCGCGGCAGTGCTTCGATGACGGTCACTTTGACGCCGAACGCGTTGAAGATGTCGGCGAATTCCATCCCCACCGCTCCCGCGCCGATAATCGCGAGCGAGGCCGGCACGCGCTCCATCAGCAGCGCTTCATCGGAGGAGATGACCGTCGTCTTGTTGATTTCGAGCCCGATTGGGGGGATACCTTTGACACGTGATCCCGTCGCGATGACGACCGCCTTCTTCGCTTCATAGACGTCGCTCCCGACCTTCACCTTCTTGCCCGGCTGGAGCACGCCCGTGCCCTTCACGACGGTGATCTTGTTCTTCTTCATCAGGAACTCGACGCCCTTGGAGTTCTGATCGCTGACGCGCCGCGACCGCTTCATGGCGACGCCATAGTCGGTCGTGACATTCCCAGCCTCGACACCAAACTCCTTGGATTCCTTCAACAGGTTGGCGATGTAGGCCGAATGCAGGAGGGCTTTGGTCGGGATGCAGCCGATATTGACGCACACGCCGCCCAGCTTTTCCTGCTCCACGACGGCGGTGGCGAGGCCGAGCTGGGCGCAGCGGATGGCGCAGACGTATCCCGCGGGTCCGCCACCCAGAATGATCACGTCGAAGGTAGCCACTCAAGATCCTTGCTTGGAATGATGGAATGATGGAATGATGGAACGTTCACACATTCCATCGTTCCATCGTTCCGGTTCATAGCACCATCGCCAGCGGGTTTTCCAGCATCTGCTTCAACGTTTTCATGTAGGCCGCGCCGGTTGCTCCATCGATGACGCGGTGGTCGCAGCTCATCGTTGCCCGCATCCGCCGCCGCACCACCACCCGATCGCCCTCGGGGACGGCTTTGGCGGCGATGCTGCCGATCGCGACGATGCCGGCCTCCGGCGGGTTGATCACCGCCGTGAACTGATCGATGTCGAACATGCCGAGGTTCGAGACGCTGAAGGTGGCGCCCGTGTATTCCTCGGGCTTCAGGCGGCGACTGCGTGCGCGCGCCGCCAGCTCGCGCGACTCGGCCCCGATTTCCCGCAGGCTCTTCAGGTCGGCGTTGCGGATGACGGGAGTGATGAGCCCGTCCTCGATGGCGACGGCCATGCCGATGTGCACTTCGTTCCAGTACCGGATGTGATCCTCCTGGAACCAGGCGTTACAGGCGCGATGCTGCACGAGCGCGAGCGCCACCGCCTTGATGACGATGTCGTTGAACGAGATCTTCCCGCCCTCTTCCCCGAGCTGCTTGTTGAGCGCTTCGCGCGCCTCCGCGGCGCGCTCCATGTCGATCTCGGTCGTCAGGAAGAAATGCGGAATCGGGCCGATGGACGCCGCTAGACGCTTCGCGATCGTCTTGCGAATCTGGGTGAGGGGGACGTCCTCATAAGGCGTGCGCGGTGCGCCTTCCAAAGGCGTGCGCAGTGCGCCGGGCGCCGTGCGCTGGACCTCGGTGGCTGGGGCGCTTTCCACGTCTCGTTTTACGACTCGGCCCCCCGGTCCCGATCCTTGAACGAGCTTCAAGTCGACACCGGCTTCTTTGGCCATGCGCCGTGCGAGCGGTGAGGCCTTGACTCTCGTCGCGTCGGTCGGTGCAATTGGAGCGGGCTGCGGCGGGGTTTCCGGCGCACTGCGCACGGCGGACGGCGCACGCTTTTGCGGTTCCGGCGCTGGCGCGCTCTTCGGAGCGGGTGCCGCTGCACCATCCCCATCCACTTTTTCCCCAGGCTTCCCGATCCACGCGACGACATTTCCCACCGGCACTGTGGTGCCCTCGGGTACCATCACCTTCAACAGCTGTCCATCGGCCCGAGCGACGAGCTCCATGACGGCCTTATCGGTCTCCACCTCGGCGAGGGTGTCGCCCGACTTCACCGGGTCGCCCTCGTGCTTGGTCCACTTCACGAGGCGCCCCTCTTCCATCGTGGGCGACAACGCCTCCATATGGACTTTAGTCGCCATTCAGGTACAGAACCTTCCGTGCGGCCGCCACAACTTTTTCGGGCGACGCCTTTGCTGCGCGCTCGAGATGCTTGTTGTAGGGCATGGGCACATCGGCCTCGGTGACGCGCTGCACCGGCGCATCGAGATCGTCGAATGCGTCACGTTGAATGAGATCCACCACCTGCGCGCCGATCCCGACGTGCGGCCAGCCCTCTTCGACGACGACCGCGCGGTTGGTCTTCCTGACCGATCTTAAGATTGCGGCTTCGTCGAGCGGGCGCAGCGACCGCAGGTCGAGCACCTCCGCCGAGACGTTTTGCTCGGCGAGCTGGTCCGCTGCCTTCTGCGCCACGGGGAGGGTCTTGGAGTGGCACACGAGCGTCACATCGTTGCCCTCGCGCTTGATCTCCGCCTGGCCGATCGGAACGATATGCTCTCCGTCAGGCACGTCGCCCTTCAGGTTATAGAGCATCTCGCCTTCCAGCACGATGACGGGATTGTTGTCGCGGATCGCGGATTTGAGGAGCCCTTTGGCATCGGCCGGCGTCGCCGGCGCCACGACCTTGAGACCGGGGATGTGCGCCAGCCAGCTCTCCCACGCCTGGGAGTGCTGCGAGGCGAGCTGGAGCGCGGCCCCGCTCGGACCACGGAACACAATCGGCATCCGAATCTGGCCACCCGACATGTAGAGCATTTTCGCGGCCGAATTCACGATCTGGTCGAGCGCGAGCAGCGCGAAGTTCCACGTCATGAACTCGATCACCGGCCGGAGCCCGCCCATGGCAGCGCCGACGCCGATGCCCGCGAATCCGAGCTCCGCGATGGGTGTGTCGACGACGCGCTTGGGGCCAAACTCTTCGAGCAGTCCCCGGCTCACCTTGTACGCGCCCTGATAGACGCCGACTTCCTCGCCCATCAGGAACACGGTGGGATCGCGCTGCATCTCTTCGCGCAGCGCCTGATTCAGGGCGTCTCGGTACGTGAGGGTGGGCATGGTCAGTCGGCCAGCACGTCCCGGTACAGCTCCTCGGGATCGGGGTCGGGGCTCTCGTCGGCGAATTTGACCGCTTCCTCGACCTCCGCGCGGATTTCCGCGTCCATCGCGTCGAGTGCGGCTTGATCCATGACGCCGTCTTCTTTGAGTTTCTGGGCGAGGTGGGTGATGGGGTCGCGGGCCTTCTGCTCCTCGACTTCGTCCTTGGTCCGGTACACGCCGTGCAAGGGGTCGGACATCGAGTGGCCCATGAACCGATAGGTGCGCACTTCGAGCAGCGTGGGATGGCTGTTCTTGCGGGCGCGCTCGACCGCACGCCGGGTCGCGTCGTACACCGTCAGCGCGTTCATGCCGTCCACCAGCTCCGCGGCCATATCGTAGCTGCAGGCGTGCTCGACGATGTCGGTCACGGCCGCCACGCGCTCGAATGCCGTGCCCATGCCGTAGCGATTGTTCTCGCAGAGAAAAATCACGGGCAGCTTCCACACCGACGCCATGTTCAGGGTCTCGTGGAACGCGCCGATGTTCACCGCGGCCTCGCCGAAGAAGCAGACGGTGACTTTGTCGGTGCCCTGGTACTTGCTGGCAAACCCGAGACCGGCGCCGAGGGGGACGTGGCCGCCCACGATGCCATGGCCGCCCATGAACCCTTTCCTGGCGTCGAACAGGTGCATCGATCCGCCCTTACCCTTCGAGCACCCCGTGGCCTTCCCAAACAGCTCCGCCATCACCGCGTTGGGTGAGATCCCCTTGATCAGCGCCTGGCCGTGCTCGCGGTAGGAGCAGATGACGTAGTCATCGTCCTTCAGCGCCGCGAGCGCACCGACAGCGACCGCTTCCTGTCCGATGTAGAGGTGGCAGAAGCCGCCGATCTTGCCGAGCGCGTACGCCTCGGCCGCCTTTTCCTCGAAGCGGCGAATGAGCAGCATCTGCCGCAGCATTTTCAGCTGCAGCTCCGTCTGGGGCGCGGCGGTGTCCTTGGGGGATCTGGCGGTGGCCGTCATGCGGTCGCTGCCTCCACTTGCTCCCAGGCGTGATAGCTCGAGCGCACCAGCGGCCCCGATTCGACATGCCGGAAGCCGAGCGCCCTACCGTAGCGTTTCAGCTCCGCGAACTCGTCCGGGGTGTACCAGCGCGCGATGGGGAGATGCTGATCGGATGGGCGCAGATACTGGCCGATGGTGACGATATCGACTCGAGCCGCCCGTAAGTCGCGCAGCGCGACGAGCAGCTCGTCCCAGTCCTCTCCCAACCCGCAGATGATGCCCGACTTCGTCAGCAGCTCGGGATTCATGTCCTTCGCGCGGTCCAGCAGCTCCAGCGCGCGCGGGTAGCGGCCGCCGGGCCGCGCGATCCGATACAGCCGGGCGATCGTTTCGAGGTTGTGATTGAGGATGTCGGGTCGAGCATCGACGACGAGACGCAGCGCTTCGGGATTGCCTTTGAAATCGGGGATCAGCACTTCGACGGAGGTCTCAGGGAGCCGCCGGCGGATCTCGGTGATACACGCCGCGAAGACCTCCGCGCCTCCGTTCGGCAAATCGTCGCGATCCACGCTCGTGATGACGACGTGCTTGAGGCCCATCTGCGCGACCGCATCAGCCAGGCGCTGTGGCTCCCCGGCATCGAGCGGGCCGGGGGTTCCATGCGCGACGGCGCAGTACGCGCAGTTGCGCGTGCACACATCGCCCAGGATCATGAACGTCGCCGCCTTGTGCTCCCAGCACTCACCGATGTTCGGGCAGTGCGCTTCCTCGCAGACCGTATGGAGCTTGAGGTCGCGCATCATGTGCTTGAGCGCGACGTAGGTCGGACCACCCGGCGCCTTGACCTTCAGCCACGAGGGCTTGCGAGACGGCTCGGCCGCAGGCGGGGACGGCTGGATCTGAACGAGGGGGACGGCCATGGAAGCTCGAAGATAAGCACCGCTTGGGGGGTGGGGTAGGCCATTTTTCAACCAGACGGTTGATCTCCGCGCCGGTTTTTGAGTCGCCGCAATTCGTTTTCGACCTCGGTCGAGGTTCCGAGCGTTCCGTCGGCGATGTCGGCGATTTCCTCCGCCTCCCGCCACTGCCGCTCGAGCTCCTCGACCTCGGCCCGTTCGTCCACGGCCATTTCCAGCGCGAGCCCGCGCTCGGGTCGCAGCGAGCGCAACGTGAGCTCGCGCTGGGCGATGTCGCGCACCAGACGATCGGCGCCGCCGACCTGGTCTACCTCGCGCGCCGCGTCCTCGGCCCGGCGCCGCCCGCCACGCGCCTGGTTCAGGTACGTGAGACCTTGACGCAGCACTTGGATCGCGTCGTTGCCCGTCACGTGCGTCCCCTCCTGCTTGCAGGTGGGACAGCTCAACACCACGGCCATATCCGCATGGCGATCGGGGACGATGCGTGCGTGTTGCACGTGTTTCGCGCGGAGCTGCATGAGGCTCCCGCAATGGGCACAGATCGGGGGCTCGCTCAGCGAGACTTTGCGCCGGCCCATGATGCCGAGATAGATCCCGTCTACCAAGCGGTGCACGTTCCAAACGACCACGCCGAAGCCGCCGCCCGCCGCCACGTTTGCCGCGATGCCAAGTCCAATCGCCGCGACTGTGAGCGGCACGACGACCTTCATGCGCTCGCGCTGGCGATTGCGTAGCCGCTCGCCGTACCGCCACGTCGCCAGCTCGACGCGCGGCGGCTTGCCGACGCGGACGAGGTCGTAGCGTTCCCAGCGGATCAGCGCGACCTGTTGCGTTGATGCCGCGATGCGTCCCTGACTCGCGGCGCGAGCGACGGCCTCGATCTTTTCGAGCCGATCATCGAAGGGTGTGAGATTCCAGCGACTGCAGCGCGGGCAGACGACCCACAACCGCCCCTTCCACTCATCGAACGCGATGCGCCGTCCGACACCGAGCCCGGAGGGGCCGCCATCACCGTCAAATGCCGCGTTACAGAACGCGCAACTGCTGAACATCCTAGGAAGTAAATCGCTCCGGGGCGAGCGAGGCAATCTCCACCTCGGATTCACCCGTGGTGATGAGGCTGGCGATGATGTCGCCCGTCAGTCCGGCCAGGAGCACGCCGTTGCGGCCGTGACCGGTGGCGTACCACAGGCCGCGCACGTCGGGGTCGGCGCCCACGATCGGACGTCCGTCCGGCGTGAGTGGCCGCAGTCCCGCCCAGGTCCGCGTCGGCACGGGTGGGAGGTGAGGCAGCATCCGTCTGGCCGCCGCCATGATTTCGGCGATCCCCGCCGGCGTCACGCTGCCGTCGAACCCCGCGTGCTCCATCGTGCTGCCGAAGATCGCTTCGCCGCTGCGCGCCAGGACGTAGCTGTGGTCGTAATACAGCACCGTACGCGGCATGTTGGCCGGCCACGGCGCAGCCGCCATTTGGCCACGGACGGGTTCGACGGGCAGCGGCCGGGGGAGGTGGTCGATCTGTGTGGACCAGGCGCCCGCGGCGATGACCACGTGCTCCGCTTTGATCTTGCCGGCGGGAATCTCTACACCTGTCACACGACCGAGAATCGTATTGATGCGATTCACGCGTGTCGCGAAAGTCCGTGTGGCCAGGCGTTTGGCATCCGCCAGCAACGCGCGGGTCAGCGCGGGCGCGTCCACCGCACCGTCTTCGGGGGCAAACATGGCGCCGAGGCAGGGGGCGGTGGCGGGAAACCGCTCGGCGACGTCCGCCGGCTCGAGCCAATCGCAGCGCAGTCCCGCCTGGCGCTGGTGCGCCACGGCGTCGCGCAGCCGCTCAGCCTCGGCTTCTTCGAAGGCCAGGGACGCGATGCCCTCGCGCCAGAGCCCGATATCGATGCCGGTGGTTTCGGAGAGCGCTGCTGCCAACGTGTCGTAGAGGTCGCGGGCCCGAAGGCCCAGGGCCCGCAGGGCCTCGTCGGTGCGTTCGATTTGCGGTCCCAGGATCCCTGCCGACGCTGCCGATGCGGCAGCCGGCTCGGGGCCTGGCTCACAGATCACGACGCGGAGCCCCCGCAGCGCAAGCGCACGGGCACAGGCGGCGCCGATGATGCCGCCGCCTGCAACCAACACTTCACAGGACGAAACTTTGTGCGACATTTAGGCGTACGCTGCAAACGCACCGGACACCACGGAGGCAATCATGTTCCGGAGCATTTTGGGTTTCGCCGTTCTCGCGATTCTGGCATGGCTGGGTCTCAAGTTGATCTTCGGAGTCCTTGGGAGCCTGGTCGGCCTCGCGATGACAGTGCTGTGGCTCGCGTTCATCGGCTTCGTCGTCTATCTCGCGTTGCGGCTCGTCAGCCCGCGCACCGCGGATCGCATCCGTGACATGATCAAGGGACGTCCCGCCGACGCCTAGGGCGGCTCCCACTGCGCCCCTACCGTTTGTCCAACCGGGACAACACCGCCCACGCCAGCAACGGCACCAGAATCTCGTGATGCCCGGTGAGCTGAATCCCGCGGCCTCCCGCGAGCGTCGGCCGCTCGACCACGTTGACGCGTGGCCGATAATGGCGCTGCATGTCGCAGTCGCACGCCGTGAAATTCTTCGGCCGCCCGCCGTTCAAGTTGCGCGCGATCGTCAGGGCCTTGAGGAAGACCTCGGGCATCACGACCGCGCTGCCGAGGTTCAGGACGACACCGCCGTCATCCAGATCCGGCAGGACGCCGGCGAGGCGCTTGAAATCGCGATGACTCGTTGCGCCGATCGCAGCGCCGTCGGCGGTCGGATGCTGGTGCAGGATCTCCGCCCCGATCGCCGCATGCACCGTGACGGGGACGTCGAGCTCGGCGCAGGCCAGGAGCACCGAGACGTCCCGGCCGGGAAGATCCTTGCGGGTGCGCAGGTACTCGGCGAGCGCCTCTCCCGCGCCCTGCTGTGTCTTGGCGCCGTGCGCCAGCGCCGCGTTCATCTCGCGTCCCGTCTCTTCTGCCATGCCGAACGTGCCGTCGCCCAGGCCCGCCGCGACGTCTTCGCTCGTGCCGCCGTACGCGGCCAGCTCGAAGTCATGGATGGCGGCGCTGCCGTTCATCGCGACGGCCGTGATGGCGCGCTGCCGCATCAAGGCGATCAGCAGCGGCCCGAGGCCCACCTTGATGACGTGGCCGCCCAGCATCGCAACAATCGCGCGCCGATCCGCCGCCGCCACGATCTGATCGACGACGAAACGCAGATCCTGCGCGGCGAGAATCGCCGGCAGCGCGTCGACGAACGCGGTGAAGGAGCGATCAGCGGGACGCGGGGCGTGAGCGAGGAGTGAGGGATCGACTTTGTTGGGGCGTTTGGCAACCGGGACTGTCTTGAGGCGGGAGAAGTCGGCTTCGCGGTAATCGGTCATGGCTGACTAACTCCTGGGACCACGTATTCCTTGAGCTTCAGCGTCACCTGGCCGAACGAGAAGTTGGACTGGATGGCGAGCACGAGTCGCTGCGGATCGTCGGAGAGCCAGATGTGCGTCTCCGACTTCTCCGCGAAGATGCCCCGGCCTTGGGGAATCTTGGGGCTTACAACGAGCGCCCGCCACTTCTTCCCCGCGACGCTGACCCGCTCGCGTTTAACGACCTCGAGGATCACCGGATTGCGATCGGGCCGAAAATAGCGCGCGTACTCGTAGCGCTTCCCAACCTCGAGCGGCAGCGTCCGGATCCAGTACAGGAAGGACGCGTCGTCGAGCGGCTCGAGCACGGTCGCGAAGGTCGTGTCGCGCCCTTCCTCTCTATAGAAGCCGGAATCGGGGAAGATCTCGTAGCGGTGCTCGCGATGCTTGCCGCGCTCATCCTGCACCGATGAGAAGCGGCGCGAGCGGAAATCGTACCGCCCGACCCACGATTCGATGGTCTGATCGAGATGATACCACAGGGCGCCGCCCGAGATCGTAAACCGGAGGTGCATCGTCTCCATGTTGTGGACCGTGTCGATGCCCATGACCTCCATCGTGGCGCTCCCCACGCTGAAGATCCCGTACTTCGCTCCGAACGTGAGCCGCTCACCGACCGGGAAGGGCACGGCCGGCGGGACGTGAAGCACGGGGCGGGTCGACGTCGCGGCAGGCGCTGCGACCGCCGAGCTGGAACTGGAGGACCCGCCGACGGTTTTGCCGGTGCACACGGTGTCCTGTGCTCTGAGTGATCCTCCGCCGGCGAGCAGCGCGACCACCAGCATCGCGGTGCCCTTGCGGGCGGCACTGATGCGCCCGCGCGAGCGCCAGGCGGCGAGCAGCTCCTGCCAGGGATTGGACCGCGACGGGCGCTGTTTGAGATCGTACCGGGCGGCGCTGGACACGACTTCGATGCGCCGCGCATGCGCGCCCAGCCGCGCCAGCAGCTCCGCGTTGGCGGCCCAGCCTTCGGTCGTCAGCAGCGGGGCATCACCGGCGCGGGTGGCCTGGCGCAGCACGATCAGGCGCAGCGCGCTGAATCCCGAGATCGAGTCCTTCACACCGCCGCCGACCCGCAGCAACCGGGGCGCCCACTGCCGGGCCCAGCGTTCCTGCCAGGGCCGATCGCCGCGCGCGCGATACTGCTCCGCCACGACCAGGTCGGCACCGGACTCGAGCCGTTTGACCATTTCCTCCATGGTCTCCGGCGCGTGCACGAAATCGGCATGCAGGGTGATCGCGCAGTCGCGCTTGGGCCTATCGGTGCGGTTCAGTGCGAGCCGCAGCAGCTCCTCGAGGCTCCGCGCATAGCCCTGGCGCGTCTGATGTTTGATCACGGTCAGCGGCAGCACCCGCGCGTACGAGGTCAGAACGTCCGCGGTGGCGTCGGTCGAGGCATCGTCGCACGCGATGATCTGGTATTCCCGCTCGAACGCGGTGAACACCTGACGGACCTTCCAGAACACGAGCCCGACCGTGCTCGCTTCGTTGTGGACCGGCACGCAGACGTAGATCATGGCCCTGCAATCTAGAGAAGCGCCCTGTACACGTCCAAGACTCCCCGCGCCATCGCAGCAGCGGAGAACCCAGGCGGGAAGGGCACCGGTGTGGGGTGATCGAGCGCGGCGGCGACCTTCTGGGCCAACGCTTCCGCGCTCTCGGTGGGGACCAGGACCTCCGGCGGGAGGATTTCGGGAATGCCGCCCGCTGCCGTGGCGACGACGGGGCGGCCAAGCGCCAGCGCGTTCAAGACGACGCTGCCCAGTCCCTCGCGCTTCGACGTGAGTATGAACACGTCTGCGGCGGCGATCAATGCCTCCACGCGATCGACATGCCCGATCAGGTGGACGCGATCGGCAAGTCCGAGGCGGCGGATTTCGGCAGCGAGCGAGTCGCGCAGTTTGCCCTCTCCCGCGATCACCCAATGGAGATCCGGGCGCTTGGCGCGAGCGTAGTGCGCGGCCCGAATGAGCGTGCGATGGTCCTTCTCGCCAGTGAGCGCCGCGGCGTTGACCGCCACCCGCGCGGATGCCGGAATGCCGGACTCGCCACGGATGTCGAGCGGAACGGCGCCGGCCTTGCGAACCTCATCGACGTCGATGCCATCGTGGACCACGACGATGGCGCCCGGGTCGATGCCATCGGCGATCAGCACTTTCTTGACCGCCTCGGAAATCGCGATGATGCGGTCGGGACGGCGCCAGGAGCCGAAGCGGCCGATATGGAATTCGACGCGTCGTGTCGCGACGATTCTCCGGCTCCTGGCCACGGGCGCCACGAGCGTCAACGCGTGGCTGTCGTGGACGTGGATGACGTCCGGCTGGAACGCTGCGACGGTGCGGCGCAGATGCCACCAGGCCCGTGGATCCAGACCGATGTCCCAGGCCGTGCCGAGCACGCTGACCCCGTCGGCTGCGGCGCGCTGCGCCAGCTCGCTTGCGTGTTTGGTGACGAGCGCTTGCTCGATCTTCGGCGCCCGGCTCAGCTCCCGGCAGAGGAGCCGCACCTGGTTCTGGCCCCCCCGCCATCCCCGGCCCGAGTCAACCTGTAGGACGCGCAGCCTTCTCCACTCCGGCGAGTACGCGGCGCAGTGCGTCGAGTTTGAAGGGCTTCTGGAGGAAGGGGCGGCCCAGCTCTTCGAGGAATTGCAGCGTGTCGCCGCGGACCGTGTCGCCCGTGGCAAAAATGATGCGATCGGCCACCGTCGGGTGCATGCGCGCGAGCGTGTGGAACATCTCGCGCCCGCCCAGCCGGGGCATACGCAAATCGCAGATGATCAGATCGAATGGCTGCATCAGCGCGCGCTTGAGCGCCTGACTCCCGTCCTGGGCCAGCACCACCTCATGACCCCAGCTTTCGAGCGTCGCCTGCATGTAGTGGAGAATGTGCGGCTCGTCATCCACCACGAGTACCCGGAGGTGTTCCTGCCGTTCGGGTGGCGCGGGTTCGCTCTCCGCACCTCGGGGGAGGGGGCTGAGCGCCGCGCGCACGCCCGTCGGCAGCTCGACGCTGAACGTCGCCCCGCGGCCGCTGCCCGCGCCGCCCGGGTCTACGGTGATGTTTCCCCCGTGCTCTTTGACGATCCCCAGAGAGATGGATAGTCCGAGGCCAGTCCCTTCCCCCTCGGACTTGGTGCTGAAGAACGGCTCGAAGACCCGTTGCGCGACGGCCTCCGGAATGCCCGGCCCGTTGTCGGAGATGTTGACCGAAAGGCCGTCCGGCTCGCATTTGGTGGCGATTTCGATCCGTCCGCCGCCCTCCCTGGCGCGTGTGCTCGCGATCGCCTGCGCGGCATTGTTGATGATGTTCACGAACACCTGCTTGACCTGATTCGCGTGCACCTCGACTTCGGGAAGCCCCGGCTCGAAGGTGAGCGTGAGCTCGATCCGCGCGGCGAGCAGCTGATTCTTCAGGAGCTGATGCGTGGATTCGAGAATCGGCCGGATCGATTGCAGCTGGCGCTCGCCTTCCTGGCGGCGCGCGAACGACAGCAGGTTGCGCACGATCGCCGAGGCGCGCTCGGCCTCCTGGCGAATCACCGCGAGCGGCTCGGCCAGACGCGGCGGCACATCCGGCGCCTCGCCGAGCAGGTCGCTGAAGCCGACCACCGAGGCGAGGGGGTTGTTGAGGTCGTGCGCGACGCCGGCAATCAGCTGGCCGATCGCCGACATCTTCTCGGATTGCACGAGCTGCTCCTGCAGGCGGCGCTTCTCGCTCTGATCCTCGAACAGGAGTACGGCAGCGCCCGGCTCACCCGCGGGAATGGCGGTCACCAGCAGCGGCCGTTCGCCCGCTCGCACCTCGACCGGAGTTGCCGAGCCTTCCGGCGTGAGCAACCGGGCGACGGGATCGACCCACGCGGGCGGCAGCAGCGTCAACCAGGGTCTGCCGGTCAGCGCCGTGACCGGCAGCTTTATCAGCTCCGCGAACATGCGATTGGCCCGGCGCACGGCGCCCTGGGGATCCACATAGCAGATCGCCTCATTGAACGCGTCCACCGTCTGCTCCCATTCGCGCTTGCCGCTCGACAACAGCTCCACCAGCCGGGCGTTTTCGAGCGCGATGCCCGCCTGAGCCAGGACGGCGCGCGTGAACATCAGCGCCGCGTCATCCAGCGGGGTTCTGGTGTCTCCCTCCATCGCCACCGCCCCGATCGGGCGCGACACCGCGACGATCGGGACACCGAGCCAGCTCGACGGCGCGGGCTTATCCACCTTCACGTCGAGCTCGGCGGCGCGCGCGGCGACGCGGTCGGGGAAGACGAGCGGGCCGCGGCGGAGTGCGAGCTGCAGGAGCGGCTCGTCCGTGGCGGCCGGGCGGGGGCCGTTGTGATAAGTCACGCGCAGCCGGTTGGTATCGATATCCAGCAACATCACCGAGAGCCGTCCCGGCGCCAGTTGTTCGGTCAACGTCCGGGCCACGATCTCGACGATGGTCACCGGCCGGAACGCGCCCGCCAGCTCCTGAGAGAGCGCGGTCAGACGGGTGAGGACCTCCGCGACCGAGCCGCGCGCGCCGGTCATTTGCCTTCGTCCAGAAAGCGCGTCGGCACCCGCGTGGCGGCGTCGACGAGCGCTTCCGCCGACTTGATGAAGCGGACCACGATCGGCAATGAGCCCTGGAGCGCGACCTTGCGCTGCATGATCCCGGCGATCGGGCCGAGCTCTTTCTTGATGATCTGTTTCCAATAGCGGTATTCGGCCGTCAGAATGAAGGGAGCCTGCTGCGCGGCTGTGCGGGCGACGAGTCGCGCCTCCCGGCAGACGCCGCGGTCGAGATCGAGCAGGATCGCCACGTCATCCGGTACGCCGATGGCCGGCTGCGCGGGCAGGACCAGGGCGACCGAGCCGTGGGTCCAGTCCGTGGACGCGGTGCGGTAGTCGTCGCTCGCATTGATCGCCGCACCATACGCGGCGACCCACTCGGGCGACGGGAACGCGTGCATGGCGGCGGTCACGCGATCGCCTGCGCGAATCCTTCGAACAGGGCTCGCTCCGTGAGATCCTCCGGGTGCCATTGGACCGCGACGATCCACCCCTCATTGGGACTCGCCGGCTCCGCGCCCTCGATCACGCCGTCGTCGGCCCAGGCGACCGCCTTGAGTCCCGGGGCCAGATCGCGAATCGCCTGATGGTGCCTGCTGTTCACCGTCGCGGCACGGGTCCCCAGCGTGCGTTCGAGCAGCGATCCCGCCTCGACGCGCACGGCATGTCGGCTCGTTTCGTCGCTGTGCGGCACCACGCTCGGGCGCTCGCTCGCCAGGTCCTGATAGAGCGTGCCGCCGAGTGCGACGTTCAGAATCTGAATCCCCCGGCAGATCGCGAGAATCGGGAGCCGGCGCGCCCGTGCCGCCTGGATGAGCGCCAGCTCCGCGGCGTCGCGCACGGGATCGACCTCACCGAGACGCGGATGCGGCGCCGCTCCGTAGCGCTCGGGGGCGACGTCTTCCCCACCGGTGAGGACGAGTCCGCGCACCGCCGCGAGTGCGGCGCCCGCCCGATCGGCCGCCAGCATCGTCGGAACGGCCAACGGGACGAGGCCCGCGCTCTCGAGCGCGCGAACGTAGGCGGTGTTCAGGGTGACGCGCTCGCGGCCATCGACGAGGCGGCGCGGCGCCGTCACGGCGACGGCTGGCGCCGTGCTCACGACGTTTGGGACGCGGGACCGCCGAACAAGGGACAGCGGGGATTGTTGACGCTCACCCAGTCCACGCGAACCCCGTACAGGTTCAGCGCGGTGCCCCCGCCGACGATCGTGCCGATCGACGGATGATTCGCCGGCTCCTCCTGATCGAGGATGAGGACTCCCGTCGCTCGCTGTGACGTATCGTCCACGACCAGCAAGCCGTAGCCACGCGGGGGAAACGCTGGTCCGCGGAACTGCATCGAGATCTTGCCCTCGGCATCGCGACTGACGATCACCGCCCCGCGGTCATTCTTTTGCAGCTGGATGACGAACGCGGGGAGGGAATCGGGGATGCCGCGCGGCGGATCGGTCAGCACGGCGCGGGCGTTGGCAAGCTGGGAAGTGATCAACGCCGGCCCCGCGAGCAAGGCGATGCCGCAGGTGGGCGAGCCGCCCGTTCCCCGGCCGCACGCAACCCCCACGAGCAGCAACAGCGGGATCAGTCGTTTCGTGGAGTGCATGCGCAAATCTAACGCTAATGCGTCCAAACCGCGGTCAGGGCAACGGTACGGACTGGCGCGAGTGTCTCCGGTACGAGGTTGTAGATGTAATTGAGCACATTCGCGGCAAGCAGGCGGACTTCCACGGGCCCGTTCGAGGGCTTCCAGGCGGCGCGCAGGTCGAGAACCCTCACGGGCACGCGGCGCGGATCGACGAATCCCTCCAGCTCGATGCGCTCGGGCCGGCTCGCGAAGCGGAAATCGGCCCCGACGCCCAGGGTCCCAAGCGTGTAGTCCGCGCCGACCAGCAAGAGGTGACGGGGGCGAAACGCGAGCGGCCCCTCGGTGCTGTCGCCGGCGAGCCGCCGCCGGGTGTCGAGAAAAGTGTAGCCGAGGGTGGCGACGAGCCGGTCGGGAATCGGCGCGGCGATCAGGCTGGCATCGAACCCGGCGATGCGGGCACGCACCACGTTCTGCAGCTGAATCTTCACCGTGTCTGGCGGAATCAGCAGCACCTGCGGCTCGATCAGGTCCCGCGCCTCCGTCCAGAACAATGCGGCGTCGAGCCGCATGAAGCGAAACAGTGGCGCGGTGGTGTGGCCGATCTCGAACGACCAGGAGACCTCGGGAAGCAAGGTGGGGTTGGGGACCACGTCGAACCCGAGCGCGGTCGTATGCACGAACCGCTCCGCCATGGTTGGTGAGCGGAACCCGCGGCCGATCGATGCGCGCCACGTGGCCCCTCCCGCGCCGTTGAGCGTGGCACCGACGCGTGGGCTGACGACGGCCGTGAGCGAGCCGCCGTCTATCGCGAGGAAATCGACCCGCGCCCCACCGCTAACACGCGCCGGGCCCAGCCGCTGCTCGCTCTGGCCATACGCCGCGAATTCTGACTGGGAATGGCTGCCGAAAATGTCGCTCGTGACCGTCGAGTACGTCGCCTCGGTGCCGACGATCACCGTGCGGGCAGGGTCCGGATGCGCCTCGATCTGTCCCGCCACACCGAACCGGTCGCCGATGCCGAACTCCGTCGCGCTGCGCCGCACGTCCACGAAATGGGTGCGCAGCCACGACCCCCGCGCCGTCCAGGCGAATCGCGGCGAGACCGTCGTCCGGACACGGGCCATGAGAAAGGCCTTGCGCGAATCGGTGCGCGCGCCGCGCTCGGTGGTATCGACCTTGAAGGGCTGGAACACCTGCCCCTTGTCGTCGCACTCGCCCCGGCTGCACCAGCTCAGCGGCACATCGTAGCGGTCGGCGGCCCACGCGCCCGAGAAATCGACGCGCGTGTTCGCATGCTGCCAGCGGCCCCGTGCGCCGAAGTGCAGATGATCGTCTTGATCCTGTTGGCGGTAACCGTCGGAGTGACGATCGCCGCCGGAAATCCGGCCGCCAAAGACGTCGGTGCCGTACGACGCGGAGAAGTCGGCGCCGCCCAGCATTCCTGGATTGTCGCGGAACCGCCAGACCGGATGCGGCGGATCGCCGTACACTCCACCCGTGAGGCGGAGGCCCGTGTGGAATCCCGTGGGGACGTCGCGCGTCGTCACGTTGATCACACCGCCGAATGCCGCCGAGCCATACAGCGATGATCCCGCGCCCTTGAGAATCTGGACGCTCTCGATCTCGTCCAATGCCAGCAGGTCCCAATTGATGCCGCCGCGGTCGCCCTGGTTCATGGGAACGCCGTCCACGGTCATGAGGACGCGGGAGTTCAAGCCCTGCACGTAGCCGGTCGAGCCGCGCACGTTGGTCTGGCCGTTCACCATCTGCACGCCGGCGACGTGTTCGAGCGCTTCATCCACCGTGTTCACGGCCCGACGACCCAGCTCCCGTTCCGTCACCTGGCCCACGCTGGTCGCCGGCCGATCGCCGAAGTGCGGGACGCGATCGCTGACCACGTCGACCGGCGGGAGCGCGAGCGGCGCCGGCGAGAGAATGAAGTCGACGATGGTCGAGTCGCCGCCGGTGAGTGCGACGGTGGTATCGATGGGACCGTACCCAAGAGCGGCGGCGTACACGCGCACGCGGCCGGCGGGCACGACCGCGAGGCGATATGCGCCTTGGAGATCGGACCGCGTCGACAGCGTCGTGCCGGGGATCGCGATGCTGGCGCTGCTGATCGGCGCTCCGTCCTTGTCGCGGACGGTGCCTCGCACGATGCCCTGCGCCGCCGCGCGGAGCGGCGCGACGACGAGCAGCAACGTCGCTATTGCGCGGTGCACGTCACGAAGTCCGTCGCCGGCCGCAGGCTGTCGAAGTTGACCACGAAGTCGATGTTGCTTACCGCCGAACCGCTCGGCACCGTGGCGACGCCGCGCTGGGTCGAGTCTGCGGGGTCGCGGTAGTAGCCTGCGACGCGCAGGTATTGCGTGTCGGCCGGGCTGAGCGTGAGCGTCCCAGGCTTTTTCCAGACCGCGAGCACCCAGTGGTAGGCGCCGGGGTCGAGTGGGACGCTGTAGGCGGCGAGCGAATCGGTGAACGGTACCGATCCGGGGATGACTGGCCGACGGTTGTTGATGAGCTCTGTACACGTCTGCGGAACCGCGAGGTAGGCCGCGATGAAGACATTCTCGGTGTTGGCGGGAACCGCGCCGCGGAATCGTACCGTGCCGCAGAGGCCCACCAGCGAGCGAGCGCAAATCGGTTCCGGCTCGAGGCCGCGGCCACACGCTGCCACTACCGCCACCAGCAGCAGAATCTTGCGCATCCCAGCAATTTGGGACCACCGGGGAAGGCGTCAACTTGACCCCGGTTTTGCGGAGGAATAACGTTGCGGCATGCCACTGTACGAGTACCGCTGTAAGGTGTGTGACGTGCGATTCTCGCGCACCGAGTCGATGGCGGAGCATGCCGCGCGGCCGCGTCCCACCTGTCCGAAGTGCGAGTCGCCTGCCGTGGAGCCTGTTTTCTCCGACTTTTTCGCCAAGACCGTTCGCAAGAGCTAGACACGTTCGAGCGCTTGCGGGACGCCTTCCGCGCCGCCCTCGATGCGGCGTCGACGCCGGACCTGCGATCCCTCGCGCGGCAGATGCGTGAAGCAGTCGTCGACGCCAAGGTGGCCGTCGCCGAGGTCCAGGAGGCCGTCGAGCGCACGGGGCGCGAGATCGCGGTCGAGCGGCAGCGACTCGCGGACGCCGAACGTCGTGGCCGGCTCGCCGGCGAGATTCAGGACGCGGAGACCGTTGCCGTCGCGGCGCGCTTTGCAGCGAAACATACCGAGCGCCTCGGCGTGCTCGAGCGTAAGCTGGCCAACCAACGAGAGGAGCTGGCGCTCGCGCAGCGTGAGCTGGACGATATGCAGGCACAGCTCAAGACCGCCGAGCGGGATCGTCCGGCCATGGAAGCGCGACGTTCCGCGCGGGAAGCCGGCGATGCCGACCCTGGCGTGGATCTGCAGGACGAGCTGCTCAAGTCCGACATGGACCGCGCGTCACGCGAAGCCGCCGCGGCGCGCCAGCTCGAGGAGCTCAAGAAGAAAATGAGAAAGGAATAGCCCGTGGATGTAAAGCGAGGCCGGATGGTCTTCCTCGGCTACGGAAAGTACTGGCGCTCGGATCGCATTATCGGCCTGACGCCGATCGAGCAGGGACGCGGCCCGGGGCAACGGACCAACGTATTCATCGAGGGCCAGGCGGAGCCGATTGTCGCCTCGCGCACCGAGCAGGCGATCCTCGAGGACATGGGTGCGAGCGATGACAGCTTCCAGCAGGAGGCGCTGCGCCAGGCGACCCGCGAGCTGCTCGAGGCGTTCCACGAATTCTCGCCGGTCCTGCGGCGCGCGCTGCAGAACGAACACCACTTCGACGTCGAGAAGTGGGAGGGACGGCTCGGCACCCTGCTGAGACCGGCCGAGCATCCCGACTCCGCGGCGCAGGACGATCTGTTCGACCGATGAACGGCGAACGAAAGTTCTTCGGGCATCCGCGGGGCCTCGCCACGCTCTTTTTCACGGAGATGTGGGAGCGCTTCAGCTACTACGGGATGCGCGGCTTCCTCATCCTGTACATGACGAAGGCATTGACGTTCACGGATGCCAAAGCGAGCACCGCCTACGCCACCTACGTCTCGAGCGTGTGGCTCTCCACCATTTTTGGCGGCATCATCGCCGATGCGTGGCTCGGGCAATACCGCAGCGTCCTGGTCGGCGGGATCATCATTGCGCTCGGACACTTCACGCTGGCACTCCATGGGCTGCCGCCCCTCTATGTCGGACTCAGCCTGATCGTCATCGGCACGGGCATGCTCAAGCCGAACATCAGCACGCTGGTCGGTGGCTTGTACGAACCCGGTGATGAGCGGCGCGATTCCGGCTTTTCCCTCTTCTATATGGGGATCAATCTCGGCGCGTTCCTCGGCCCGATCATCGCCGGCCGGCTCGCCGAAGGTGTCGATTGGCATGTCGGGTTCGCCTGCGCCGGCGTCGGCATGGTGCTCGGCCTCACGCAATACGTGCTGGGCCGGCGCCATCTGCAGCCGGCGGTCGAGCGGATCGCTGCCCAGAAAGCCGCGCAACGCGTCACCGATGTGCAGCAGCAACAGTCCGGTCCGCTCACCGGTGACGATTGGCGTCGCATCTGGGCCGTGGTCGTGCTGTTCCTCTTCGCCTCCCTATTCTGGGGTGCGTACGAACAGGCGGGCTCGAGCCTGACGCTCTTTGCCGATCGCTACGTGCATCTCGAGCTGCTCGGGCTGAAGCTCTACGCGTCGTGGTTCGTGTCGGTGCAGGCCCTCTTCGTCATCCTGCTGTCGCCGTTGTTTGCCTGGCTGTGGATACGTCTGGGGCCCAGGCAGCCCTCGAGTCCCGCCAAGTTCGCGCTCGCGCTCGTGTTCGTCGGCCTCGCGTTCGTGCTGTTGATCCCCGCAGGCTCGCTCGCGCAGCAGGGCATCAAGGTGTCGCCGCTCTGGTTGATCGCCTGCTATTTCATCCAGGAGCTTGGCGAGCTCTGTCTCAGTCCTGTCGGACTCTCGCTGGTCACGAAGGTGGCGCCCGTCAAGCTCGTCAGCTTTGTGATGGGCATCTTCTTCCTGTCGAATTTCGTCGGCAACCTGCTCGCCGGTTGGTCGGCGCGGTTCGTCAGTACGGTGCCGCTCGTGACGCTGTTTGGCGTCACCGCTGCCGTGACGATCGGCGCCGGGCTCGTGCTCTTTCTGCTGCTGCGCCCCGTCAGGAGTCTGATGGGCGGCGTGCGGTAGATGGCGCAGCCAGTCACACCGCAAAGGGACACCGCCGGCTGGTTCGGCCACCCTCGCGGCCTCTCGACGCTGTTCTTCACCGAGATGTGGGAGCGGTTCAGCTTCTACGGCCTCAAGGCGCTCCTCATCCTCTTTATGACCGCGGCGGTGACGAAGGGCGGCTTGGGGTTCACCGACCAGCGCGCGGGCAACGTCATCGGATGGTACGGGTTCGGCGTCTACGCGTCGGCGATTTTCGGTGGCTTGGCAGCCGACAAAGTCTTCGGTCAGTATCGCAGCGTGCTGATGGGCGGCATCATCATCGCGCTCGGCCATTTCAGCATGGCGGTGCCGACAGTCCCGACGTTCTATCTCGGTCTCTGCCTCATCGTCGTCGGGACCGGGCTGCTGAAGCCGAACGCGAGCACGATGGTCGGTGCCCTGTACGACCCGGAGGACGCTCGGCGCGACGCCGGCTTCTCGATCTTCTACGTGGGCATCAACGTCGGCGCGTTCGTCGCGCCGCTCGTCGTGGGAACGCTGGGGCAAAAGGTCAACTGGCACGTCGGCTTCGCCTGCGCCGGCGTCGGCATGATCATCGGCCTGATCCAGTACGTCGCGGGAAAGCCGCGCCTCATGCCGGCGCTCGAGCGCCTGGGCCAAACCGACACGCATGCCGCGCGCTCGGCGGGACCGTGGTGGCGGTTCCAGCGCGATGAGTGGGGACGCGTCGCCGCGATTGCCGTGCTCTTCGTGTTCTCGTCGATCTTCTGGGGGGCGTTCGAGCAGGCGTCGTCGAGTCTCAACCTGTTCGCCGACCGGCTGACGCGGAACACCGCCTTCGGGTACAACTTCCCCTCGACGTGGTATCAGTCACTGAATTCGATGTTCATGATCTTCGGTCTGGCGCCGCTGATCGGCTGGTTCTGGATTCGCCTTGGGCCGCGTCAGCCTTCGAGTCCGGTGAAGTTCGCGCTCGGTTTGTTTTTTGTCGGCCTCGGATTCGTCCTCATCGTTCCCGCCGCCCGGATGACACAGCAGGGCGTGCTGGTCAGTCCCTGGTGGCTCATTGGACTCTACTTCCTGCACACGATCGGCGAGCTGTGCCTCAGCCCGGTCGGCCTGTCGATTGTCACGAAGCTGGCCCCGGCTCGTATCGTGGGCTTCATGATGGGATGGTGGTTTCTCTCGATCGCGGTGGGAAACAAACTGGCCGGCATGGCTGGAGGGCTGTTCGAAACGCTGCCGTTGCCCAAACTGTTTGGCGCGGTGGCAGGCGTGACGTTTGTGGCCGCGCTGATCCTTTTGGCGCTGACACCCTGGTTACGCCGACTGATGGGGGGAGTGCGCTAGAGTGTGAACTGCGGATCTGGTGAGTTGTCCCCACCATTCTGGTGGACCCCGGGCTTGCGCCCGGGGTCAGAGAATCTCGACTTCCGCGGAACGAGATCGGGGTGGCGCTGGAATTGCTGGCCGATATAGCGGATCACGCGCGGCAAATCGCTCTTGTGAATCGTCGCAACATAGTAACCTCGCGCCCATCGCACCGCTCCGACCACGAAGCGATTCGCCCTAGTAGCTGCGACCGATTTTGCCAGGCGAATGAAATCGCTGATGCGAGTATCTGGACGAAAGCTCACGAGCAAGTGGATGTGGTTCGCTAATACCTCTCCTTTGACGACTTGAAGACCCGTCCGCTTGCCGGCGCTCGCAATAGCTACGCGCACTTCATGGGCTGCGCGCTCGTCAATGCACCCGACGCGCCGCCACGTGTGCCAGGTGATGTGCGCATACATCTGGAATGCTCGATGGGCCGATGGAATGCTCGATGGGCCGACAAGTGGAGTCCAGGATTTCTGACCCCGGGCGCGAGCCCGGGGTAAACCCCATCTTGGTGGGACTTGTTCTACTCAGATAACCAAATTTCTGCATTACAGGGTCACAAAACCAAAATTCCTGCATTACGGCGCGTGCCACGTGAGATCGCCAATTTCTGCGGCCGCCCGAATCTTCAGGCCATCGGAGTCTGAGCTGACTCCCACCGAGACAATTGGTTTGGGCGCGCTATTCCACAGGCGTCGATAATCGCTGAACGGATCGCGACGCTCCTCGTGCCACGACCCATCGGCGTCCTCGGCGCGCTGTAAGACGACCACCATCCGGTTGCGCCCGGCCCAGCTCGCAAAACTCTCGCCGCGGCCCTCCCGATTGCCCCACGCATAGGCGATCGAACGACCGTCCTGGAACGTGATCACCACACGGATGGGGCTGTCGTCCGCGGCGCGGCGTTTCAGGTCAGCGCCGCGGAGCGGCGTGCCGGCGCGCCAGCGCCACGTGATCGTCCCCTGGCGCACGGATGGTGAAGGACCAATCGGACTGCGCAGCCGGTAGGTCGCGGTCCCCCCCTGGCCGATTGCGGTGAGGCGCATGGTGTGCGACCGCGTGACTTCGAACGTTGGTGGATCGACGCCTTGCATCCGGGTGAGCTTCCAGCCTGACGGCAATCCCGATCCTGCCGGTAGAATCATCAGGTTCGTGAGCGTCTGGGCGAGCGCGACCAGTACGCTCACATCGGCTCCTCGGCGAAATGACAGGCCGCATCATGCCCGGGCGTGATCGGCCGCAGCGGCGGCGGCTCCGTGCGGCAGCGCTGGCTCTTCTTGGGATGCGGGCACCGCGGATGGAACGGGCAGCCCGGAGGCGGATGCGCGGGCGACGGGATGTCGCCGGGGAGCACGATGCGGCGCTTGGTCGTATGCGGGTTCGGCTCCGGCACGGCGGACAGCAGCGCGCGGGTATACGGATGTCGCGGCTGCGCGTAAATCTCGCCGGCGGGGGCGCGCTCCACGAGCTTGCCGAGATACATGACCGCGACGTCGTCGGCGATGTGCCGCACGACGGCGAGGTCGTGCGCGATGAACAGATAGGTGAGGCGCCGTTTGGCCTGCAGGTCGGCGAGCAGATTCAGGACCTGGGCCTGCACCGACACGTCGAGTGCGCTGACCGGCTCGTCGCACACGATGAACTGCGGCTCGACCGACAGCGCCCGCGCGATCCCCACGCGCTGGCGCTGGCCGCCCGATAGCTCGTGCGGATAGCGTTTGGCAAAGGCGGCGTCGAGTCCGACTTCGTCGAGCAGCGCGGTGACGGTGCCGTTCAGGCCGTGGATCTCGAGCGGCTCACGCAGCGTGTCGTCGACCGTCATGCGCGGATTCAGCGAGCTGTAGGGATCCTGGAAGACGATCTGCATCCGGCGCCGCAACGCGCGGAGCCGGGTGACGTCGAGCGCGAAGACGTCGTTCCCGTCGAACAGCATCTTCCCCGACGTCGGCTCCTGGAGCCGCAGCATCGTACGTCCGACCGTCGTCTTCCCCGAGCCCGATTCGCCCACCAGCCCCAGGGTGCGGCCCGAGGCGATCGTAAATGACACGCCATCTACGGCGCGCACCGGCGCCTGCGGGCGTCCGAGACCGAACCAGCGCCGCTCGCCGGCGTAATGTTTCACCAGGTCACGTACGTCAACGAGCGTCATCGCTTCGACACCTTCCGCTCGGGCTCGGTCACGAGCCAGCAGCGGGCCGTGTGACCCGCTTCGTCGCCGACTTCCAGCAGCGGGGGCTCCTGTGCCACGCATTTGTCCCACGCGTACGGACAGCGCGGATGGAACCGGCAGCCGGGCGGCCACGCAGTCGCCGCCGGGACCTGCCCGGGGATGGCGTGCAGCCGCGTCCGCGGCGCGTCGATGCGTGGGACCGCGGCGAGCAGCCCCTCGGTGTACGGGTGCGTCGGTCGCTCGAACAGCGCGTCGGTCGGCGCGGTCTCCACGACCCGGCCCGCATACATCACGACGACGCGATCGGCGTGGCCGGCGACCACGCCGAGATCGTGGGTGATCAAGAGGACCGACATGCCGAGCTCGTGCTGCAAGCGGTCGAGCAGCTCGAGGATCTGGGCCTGGATCGTCACGTCGAGCGCGGTCGTCGGCTCGTCCGCGATCAGGACCTTGGGGTGACACACGAGCGCCATCGCGATCATGACGCGCTGGCGCATGCCGCCCGAGAGCTGGTGCGGATAGTGGTCGACGCGTTCGTCGGGATCGGGAATGCCGACCAGGCGCAACATCTCGATCGCGCGGGCCCGCGCCGCACTGCGCGACAGGTGCTGATGAATGATCGCGGCTTCGGCAATCTGATCCCCGACCGTGAACACGGGGTTCAGCGATGTCATCGGCTCCTGGAAGATCATCGCGATCTGATTGCCGCGAACCGCGCGCAGCTCCGGCGCGGGGAGCGCGAGCAGATTGCGGCCTTCGAATTCGATCAGGCTGCCGGGGAGCACGTGCCCGGGCGGCTCTGGCACGAGCCGAAGAATCGAGAGTGAGGTGACGGTCTTGCCGCAGCCCGATTCGCCGACGATCCCGAGTGTCTCGCCGGGATACAGGTCGAACGAGACGTCGTCCACCGCCTGCGCGGTTCCCTTGCCGTGCTCGGTGACGAAATAGGTCTTGAGATTGCGGACGCGGAGCAGCACGGGAGCGCCAGGGATCGTCACGCGGCCTCCGCGCGCGGGTCGAGCGCGTCCCGCACGCCGTCGGCGACTGCATTGAGCGACAGTACGACCAAGGAGATAGCCAGGCCCGGAAAGAGAGTCGACCACGGCGCCGTGTAAATGCTCGGAGCGTTATCGGCAATCATGTTGCCCCAGGTTGGCTCCGGCGGCTTGACGCCGATCCCGAGGAAGGACAGCGACGCTTCGAGCAGGAGCACGTTCCCCACGCCGAGCGCGGCGGATACGATGATCGGCGCGGCGGCGTTCGGCAGAACGTGGCGAAAGATAACTCGACCGCTGCCCGCGCCGAGCGCGCGGGCTGCCACGACAAAATCGCGCTGGCGGAGGGAGAGGACCTCGGCCCGCACGAGCCGGCTGGTGCCGAACCAGGACGTCAACCCGATGACGATGATGAGGGCCGCGAACGGCAGGCCGTCCCAGAGCGCCACCGCCATCAACAGGATGAAGATGCGAGGAAGGGCGAGGCCAACGTCGACGCCGCGCATCAGCACGGCGTCGATCCAGCGCTGGTAGTAGCCGGCGACAGCACCTACGAGGGTCCCCAGCGCGACCGCGACGAGGGCGCCTAACGCGCCGATGCCGAGCGACACGCGCGCCCCGTATACCGTGCGGCTCCAGACGTCCCGGCTCAACACATCGGTGCCGAGGAGGAAGGTCCATGACGGTGGATGGTTCTTGAGGTGCACGATGTCCAGTTGCTTGTCCGGATCGTACGGTGCGACGAGCGGCGCCGCCAACGCGACGATGACCAGGAATGTGAGGATGCCGAGACCCCAGGTCGTGGTCCGGTGCCGAAAAAAGCGCCGCCACCGCTCGTGCCGCATGGCACGATGGCGCAGGACGCGGACGATCTCGGCCGTCACGACCAAGGCGACGAACAGCGCGAGCCAAGTGCCGAGCGTCATGCGGTCACGACCTCGACATCGGTCGGGGCCCGGACGCGCAGGCGCGGATCGGCCAGCCCCACGAGAATGTCGGCGAGCAGATTGCCGGCGACGACGACGACACTGGCGATCAATGCCGTCCCGGTCACGACCGGATAATCGCGCAAGAGGATCGCATCGAACGCGAGACGACCCATCCCGGGCCAGGCGAAAATGGTTTCGATCAGCACGGCGCCGGTGAGGAGGAACGGAAACGCCAGCCCGAACCGCGTGACGAATGACAGCAGCGCGTTGCGCAGCTGATGCCGCAACACCACGCGGCGTTCCGGAAGGCCCTTGGCGCGCGCCGTACGCACGTAGTCCTGCCGCGCGACTTCCAGCATCGCGGCCCGCTGGAAGCGCGCGGTTCCGGCCGCGCCGACCAGACCGAGCGTGGCCGCCGGCAACGCCGTGTGCCAGAGGCGGTCCGCGACGCAAAACAACGAGTGCACCACCGGACAGAGGACCGGATCGCTTGCCCCGCCCACGGGAAACCACCGCAGCTTCTCGCCGAAGACGAGGAGCAGCAGGAGCGCCAGCCAGAACGTGGGAAGTGAGTAGATGAAGAGCGTGACATTGCCGAGCACCACATCCGGGATGCGATTGACACGGACCGCCTGGTAGATGCCCAGGCCGAGTCCGAGAAGGAAATCGAGCACCAGCGCCGCGCCCGCGAGCTGCAGCGTGAACGGGATGGTGCCGGCGATGGCGGCGCGTACCGGGCGACCGTTGGCGTACGAATTGCCCATGTTGCCGTGTGCCAGCGCGACCAGATATCGCCAGTACTGCTCGGGGAGGGGCCGATCGAGGCCGAATTGCCGCTTCAGCTCTTCACAGACGGCGCGCTCTACGGTCTCGGGACACGGCCTTCCCGGCGCGACGTGAATCAAAATGAATACGAACGTGACGACGGCGAAGATGATCGCGACGGACGCGAGCAGGCGCCGCAGGAGCCACGCCGCCCCCATCACCTATCGCTCCACGCGGTCTCGGTCGATCAATCGGTCGGGAGGAATGCGCCAGGTGCGCAGCACGGCGGCCCAGGAGTCCGGGCGGAGCTGCACGTTGTCGACGCGTTTGTGGACGGCCGCGACATTGTCGAGCGCGTAGAGAAAAATCCCCGGCGCATCCGCGTTCAGCGTTTCCATCGCGGCCCGCCACAGCGCGCGCGCCTGATCGCGCCTCGTGGTGGTCACGGCGCGATCCACGAGGCGCTCAAACGCGGGATTGTCATAGCGGCCGAAGTTCGAGCCGCCAAAGCCGGCGCGCGTCCAGCTCTGCGCGATCCCCGAGCTCGGCGAGGGATCGTTACTCCGCGAGAGAATGGCCGTGTCGAACTTCCCGGTTGCGACACGCTGATTGACGACGGCGCCTTCGACCGCGTCGACCTCCGCACGGACGCCGATCGCCCGAAATTGCTCTTGGAGGAGGAGCGCATACTGCCTCCGCAAGACGCTGGTCGTCGGAAACAGCATATGGAACGCGAGCGGCTGCCCATCCTTGTCGCGGACCCCGTCGCCATCGTGATCGCGCCAGCCCCGCGCGTTCAGAATCCGGTTGGCCTGCGCGGTGTCGTACGGGAGCTGGCGGATGTCGGGGTCCCAGATCCACAGTAGCGCGGACATCGGGCCCGGCGGGACCTTGGCCAGGTCACCCAGCGCGCTCTTCACCATGCTGGCGCGATCGACCGCCATGGCGAGCGCACGCCGCACCTCACGGTCCGCGAAGATCGGATGAGGTTTCGTGGTGTCGTCCGGCGCGCGCTGGTTGAACGAGAGGAAGGTGTAGACGTTGCCGCGGTAGGTGTAGATCGCGAGCTGTTTCGCGGCACGCGCCCGTTCCACGTTCTCCGGCGTCACGAGCTGCTCACGGACATCCGCCTCATCCGCGATGGCCTGCTGGACGGCGACCTGGAGGTTGGGCGTGAACCGCCAAATGAGTCGCCGAATCCCGGGCCTGCCCAGGAAGAAGGTCGAATCGGCGACGAGCTCGATCGATTGCGCCGGCTGCCAGCGCACGAACCGGTACGGTCCGTCGCCCACCGGTTCCCGGCCGAACGGCGCGGTGCGCCACTGGTCGCGCGGCACGGGCCGGAGCTTGTGCGCGGGCAGGATACGCATGTGGTACACCGCGTCGTAGAACATTTCGGGATACCGCTCCCGGAACCGGAAGACGGCGGTGAGCGAATCCCGCTGCGTGACGCTGGCGATCCGGTGGAGCTTCGGGCGGAACGGCGAGGCCACCACCGAGTCGTTGTAGGCGTTGAACGTGAACTCGACGTCCGCCGCCGTGACGGGTTGTCCGTCCTGCCAGCGCGCGCGCGGATCGAGATGGAAAACCAGCGTGAGCGGGCCGTCCCACTCCCATTTTTGCGCGAGCAGCGGCTGAAAGTCCTCATCCCCCAGCGTGTTCTCGGACATCCCGACGTCGGCGAGCTTCAGGAAGAGCTGCTCGTCGATGTCGTTGGCGACGATGTCCTCGCTGGACGGCGGCAGCAGCGTGCCCGGTTCCGCGACGGCCGCGTCGATGATCGTGCCGCAGTTCTCACCGGTGCAGCCGCCGCGGCGCTCGCACGCGGCGAGTCCGGCGACGACGAGAATAAGGAAGACAGTGAGCGAGGGAAAGGAACGCCGTTGCATGGCGCTTAACATTTCACCGGGGGGCGAGAGATGCAATGACGTCGGACGGTCGGACGGGCTGACGGCCGGACGGTCGGAAGTGCCTCCAGGCGTTGATGATGGCAGCTGCGACTTCACCGAAGCTCACCGCACGCCCGAGGACCGCTGCGAGAGTCGTTCCCCCGTTGAACGACGAAGGTTGTGTGGCATCGAGCAGGATCGATCCATGCTGCAGGAAAGCATCACCGCGCCGGACTTGCGCTGACCCGACAAGCTTCCGGCCCCGGTGGAGGATCTCGCCGCCCACCGAGGACGCGAAACAGGATGCTGGACGGTCGGACGGTCGGACGGCCGGACGGTCTGCCAGAACAGCTTCCACACCCAGGCTCCGCAGCGCCCTGGCGAGTCGCTCGTGAATCTCGCAGTAGGCGTCGCGCAGCGATCCGAAGACGCTAATGCGCGCCGCGACAGCGTAGGTGACCTCGTGTTCGTGCCAGACCGCCTGTCCGCCCGTCGGTCGCCGTACAGTTGGCACGCCAGGGAAGTCCCCTTGCTGATTCCGACCGATCGAGAGCGTTGGCGGGTTCCAGCAATACAATCGTAGCGAGGCAGTGCCGAGACGAACTGTCGCGTCCAGCAGCGCCACATCGGCGGCCATGTTTTCGACGCCCGAACGTCCCTGAGCATCGACCGTCAGTTCCCACAGACCGTCAGACTTCAGCGTACGCTTCCACCGGCGGACAGGTGCACACCAGGTTGCGATCGCCGAACGCGGCGTCGATCCGGCTGACCGGCGGCCACACCTTGTGCTCCCGCGTCGCGGCCGTGGGGAAACCGGCGCGGTCGCGGGCGTAGGGGCGGTCCCAGCTGTCGCTCAGCAGATCGGCGAGCGGGTGCGGCGCGTGCTTCAACAGGTTGTTGTCGCGATCGGCTTCGCCGGTCTCGATCTCGCGGATCTCGCCGCGAATCGCGACCAGCGCGTCGACGAACCGGTCCAGCTCCGCCTTCGGCTCGCTCTCAGTCGGCTCCACCATCAGCGTGCCCGCCACAGGGAATGAGACCGTCGGGGGGTGGAAGCCATAGTCGATCAGCCGCTTCGCGATGTCTTCGACGTCCACGCCTGCCGAGCTCTTGAAGGCCCTCGTGTCGATGATGCACTCGTGCGCCACCAGGCCGTGCTGCCCCGAGTACAGCAATTCGTAGTGTCCGCCTTCCTGCAGCCGGCGCGCGATGTAGTTGGCGTTGAGGATCGCGACCTTGGTGGCGAGCGTCAGGCCGTCGCGCCCCATCATCGCGATGTAGCCCCAAGAAATCGGCAGAATCGAGGGGCTGCCCCACGGCCCGGCGGAGACCGTGCCCGCGCTTTCGGCGAGCGGGATCCCGACGTCCACCACCGGGTGCGTGGGCAGATAGGGCGTCAGATGCTCGGCGACACCGATGGGTCCCATGCCGGGTCCGCCGCCGCCGTGCGGGATGCAGAACGTCTTATGGAGGTTCAAGTGACAGACGTCGGCGCCGATGTCGCCGGGACGGCAGAGACCGACCTGCGCATTCATGTTGGCGCCGTCCATGTAGACCTGGCCGCCGTGCTGGTGTACGATCCGGCAGACCCTCTTGATCGATGCTTCGAACACGCCGTGCGTAGACGGATAGGTCACCATCAGCGCGCCCAGCGTGTCGGTGTGCTCCTTCGCCTTCGCCTCGAGGTCGGCGACGTCGATGTTGCCCTGCGCGTCGGTCTTCACCACCACGACGTTCATCCCCGCCATCACCGCGCTCGCGGGATTGGTGCCGTGCGCCGACTGCGGGATCAGGCAGGTCGTGCGACGAGCATCGCCCCGATGCTGGTGATAGGCGCGAATCACGACCAGCCCCGCGAACTCTCCCTGCGAGCCGGCGTTGGGTTGGAGCGACACCTTGGCGAAGCCCGTGATCTCCGCGAGCCACTCCTCGAGCTGGCGGAACAGCGTCGCGTACCCCTGCGCTTGCGACCGCGGCGCGAAGGGATGCAGACGGTTGAAGCCGGGCCAGGTGATCGGAAACATCTCGGTCGTGGCGTTGAGCTTCATCGTGCACGAGCCGAGGGGAATCATCGCCGCCGTCAGCGACAAATCGCGATTCTCGAGCCGCTTCAGGTAGCGCAGCATCTCCGTTTCGGAGTGATGCGTGTTGAAGACGGGATGGGTGCAGAACGGCGTGGTGCGCCGTAACGCTTCGGGGATGGCAGATGAATCCAGCCGAGGGGCCGCATGCTGCGTCCCCAACTCCCGCCCCGTCGGCGCGGCAAACGCCGCGATCACGTCGGCGACATCATCACGGGTCACCGTTTCGTCGAATGCCACGCCGAGCCGGGTTTTCGACAGCGTCCGCAGGTTGATCTGTTTCACGCGCGCGGCGTCGAGGATGCGCGGGAGCACATCCTCCGGCACCTCGACGGCCAGCGTATCGAAGAAACGAGGATAGGCCAGCCGGTATCCGAGTTTTTCCAACGCGGCGGCGAGGGCTGCGGTGTACGCGTGCACACCGCGCGCGATCCGGCGCAGTCCCTCAGGACCGTGATAAACCGCGTACATGGACGCGACGACGGCGAGCAGGACCTGCGCAGTGCAGACATTACTCGTCGCCTTCTCGCGGCGGATGTGCTGCTCGCGGGTCTGCAGGGCCATGCGCAATGCGGTCCGCCCGGCACGGTCTTTGGAGACGCCGATGATGCGGCCCGGGAGGTGGCGCTTGAATTCATCGCGCGTGGCGAAGAAGGCGGCGTGCGGGCCGCCGTAGCCAAGCGGCACGCCGAAGCGCTGCGAGTTGCCGACGGCGATGTCCGCGCCCCCCCCGCCCCACTCGCCGGGTGGCGTGAGCAGGGTGAGCGCGAGCAAATCGGTCGCCACCGTCACGAGCGCACCCGCCGCGTGCGCCGTCTCGCACAGCGGGCGGTAATCGCGGATCGCGCCATCGGTGGCCGGATACTGAATCAGCGCGCCGATCACCTTGCCCTGCTGGAAATTGAACGCGCCGGGATCGGCGACCACCACGTCGATGCCACGTGCGGCGGCGCGGGTGCGCACGACCGCGATGGTCTGCGGATGACAGTTGGCGTCGATCAGGTAAGTGAGCTTGCCCTCGTGCTTCGTGACGGCCTCGGTCAGATGCATCGCTTCGGCGGCAGCGGTGCCTTCATCGAGCAGCGAGGCGTTCGCGATCTCGAGCCCCGTCAGGTCCGACACCATCGTCTGGAAGTTGAGGAGCGCCTCGAGCCGGCCCTGCGCGATCTCCGCCTGGTAGGGCGTATAGGCTGTGTACCACCCGGGGTTTTCCAGGACGTTGCGCTGGATCACCGTGGGCGTGAAGCAGTCGTGGTACCCCATGCCGAGGTAGGAGCGGAAGACCTGATTCTGCGTGGCGAGCTGGCGGAGCGCGTCGAGTGCTTCCTGTTCGGACCGCGCTTCAGGAATCCGCAGCGACCCCGGCAGCCGGATGTCTGCGGGCACGACCGCGTCGATGAACTTGTCGAGCGAATCGTAGCCGAGTGCCTGAAGCATGGCGCCCTGGTCCTCGGGCGAGGGCCCAATGTGTCGTTCCTGAAACAGATCGCGTTCGATATCCATCTTACGGGAGTGTGAAGGATTCCCCTGGTTTCAGCACCGTGACGGCCGAGGTGTTGCCCACCAGGCGCCGGAATTCCGCGGGATCGGCCTTGATGATATCCCACGTGTTGTAGTGCATGGGAATAACGCTTTTGGGTTTCACGAATTCCACCGCGCGGGCCGCGTCGGCAACGCCCATGGTGTAATTATCGCCGATCGGCACCAGCATGAGATCGATCCGACCGGCCAGGAGCTGCATTTCAAGCGTCAGCCCGGTGTCCCCGGTGTGATAGACGGTCTTCCCGCCGATCGTCACGACGATGCCGGCGGGATTGGTCGTGTACCGCCCAGTCTCGTCGCCCTCGACGCGCCCGCCGTGGAAGGCGGGTACGAGCTTCACGGTGCCGAAGGGGAACGCGTGCGCTCCGCCGATGTGCATGGCGTGGGTCGTCGCCCCTCGATCGGCGCAGAACTGCGCCAGCTCGTAGGTGGCCACGATGGTCGCCTTGTGCTGCCGCGACAGCGCGACGGCATCGCCCAAATGGTCGCCATGGCCGTGTGAGAGCAGAATTGCGTCGAGGTGCGGGACTTTGTCGGGTGCAATGACGGCGGCGGGGTTACCGGTGAGAAATGGGTCGATGATGACGCGCTTGCCGTCCCGCTCCAGCACAAAACAGGCGTGTCCGTGGAATGTGGCTTTCACTCTCCAACATGCTTCGCGTACGCGTCGGCGCGGAGCAGCTCATCCAATTCTTTGGGGTCCTTGAGCTTCACCTTCACCATCCAGCCTTTGCCGTAGGGATCGCGGTTGACGAGGGCGGGGTCCTGTTCGAGCGCTTTGTTCGCTTCCACGATCGTCCCGGCCACGGGGGAGTAGAGCTCGGACACGGCCTTCACCGCTTCGATCGTTCCGAAGACGTCGCGCTGCTTGAACGCGGCGCCGGACTTGGGAAGCTCCACGAACACCACGTCTCCCAGTTCGCCCTGGGCGTAGTCGGTGATGCCCACCTCGACCACCTGCGGGTCACCACCTTCCCGTACCCACTCGTGGTCCTGCGTATAGCGGAGGTCCTTCGGCATGCTGGACATGGGACGAGAGCCTACAACAGGTCCGCGCGGGGCGCCAGCCCTGCGCCGTCTTCTTCGCTGAGGGCGACGCGGGTCTCGCCCCACGGGCGCAGGTCGAGCCGCACCGCAATCGGATCGGGGTCGGGGGACAAATAATAGAGGCGGCAGGGTCGGGGCGGATCGGCCGCCTCCCAGGCGGCGCGCGCGCCGTCCGCGGCATGCGCCGTTGCGACGATGGACAACGGCGTCCCGGCCTTCAACGTCTTTGCTAATCCTTTGACCGTCGTGCGCTCGACGCGCATCCCGGCGTCGCGGTAGCGGCGCTCGATCGCCTGCAGCACCGGCGCGGCGGCGTCCTTGGAGTCCAGAGCGGTGAGCAGCAGGGTCTGGCCCGGCGCTTCATTCTGGACGCCGGCGCGCGCCGCCGCCTTGCGCAGGTTGGCAAAGACTTTCTTGGCTGCTTTTTCGAGCTCCGCCAATGTCCCGTCGTTCTCGATGACGTACGTGCTCCGCGGCCGCTTGCGTTCCGCGGGCATCTGGGCGGCGACCATCCGATCGGCCTCTTCGTTGGACAGACCCCGCAGGGCACGGAGCCGAGTCCGCCGGAGCGCAACGGGTGCGTCGACCAGGACGATCACATCGAACTGCGCCGGATCGAGGACCTCGAAGAGCAGCGGGATGTCGTTGACGACAATGGCATCGCCCCGCTCGCGCGCCTGCTGCTGCAGCTCCAGCCGGCGGGCTTGGACGGCGGGGTGGACGATGGCGTTGAGCGCGGCAAGGGCGGCGTCGTCGCCCATCACTTTGGCGCGCAATGCCGCGCGGTCGAGCGTCCCGTCCTGACCCAACACGTCGGCTCCGAAGCGGCGGGCGATCGCCGCCAGCACGGCGCCGCCCGGTGCCTGCGCGTCGCGGGCGAGGCTGTCCGCGTCGATCACCGTCGCGCCCCAACGCTTGAAGAGCTCGACGACGGTCGACTTGCCCGAGGCGATGTTGCCGGTGACGCCTACGTTGAGCATGTGGGCCTATAGCAGTGCGGTCTGATCTTCATCTTGCCTGGGCACCCGATGGCAATGCCTGCAGCGCGCTTCATAGGATTCCCGCCCACCAACCATGATGATCGGGCTGTCCCAGAGCGCCGGCTTGCCGTTGACGAGGCGCTGGTTCCTGGTGGCGGGACCACCACAGACCACGCAGATCGCCTGGAACTTGTCCACCACCTCGGCGACGCACATGAGGATCGGCATCGGACCGAACGGCAGGCCCCGGAAGTCGACGTCGGTGCCCGCGAGAATGACGCGGACCCCTCGGTCGGCGAGGCGGTTCGCCAAATCGACGATGCCGTCGTCGAGGAACTGTGCCTCGTCGACGGCGACGACTTCAGTCGTATCGCGGAGACGACGCGAGATCTCTTCGGCGGAGTCTACGGGCTCGGCTTCGACGGTCACGCCGTCGTGGGACGAAACCGAGAAGAGACCGGCGTACCGTGCATCTAGATGGGACTTAAAGACTTGCACCTGCTTGCGGGCGATGACCGCGCGCCGCACGCGACGGATCAACTCTTCCGATTTGCCGCTGAACATCACGCCCGAAATGACTTCGATCCATCCTGGGCGGGTGGCTTGCTGGAACATGGGCCCTCACGTTAAACCGTCATCAAGCAGGTGAGCAACCGGGACATATCCACAACTTTGGATATGTCGTCGGGGGGAGGGGCCAGGGTGGGTCGAGAAAGTCCAGCAAACTTGCGGATTTTCGGGTGATATCCCATAGTTCTTCAGTATTCATGCGGGTTTCCGCGCCCCCCTTCAAGGAGATCGCAGTGAACAAGGCTGAACTCACCTCCGCTTTGGCGATGCGCACGAAGATGTCGAAGGCCGATGCCACGCGCACCGTTGAGGCACTCTTCGACGACAAGGGCATCATCGCCACAGAGTTGAAGAAGGGCTCCAAGGTGCAGATCACCGGCTTCGGCAATTTCGAGGCACGTAAGCGCGCTGCGAGGATGGGTCGCAATCCGAAGACGGGCGGCGTCATTCAGATCAAGGCGTCGATCGCTCCGGCATTCCGCGCGGGCAAGCAGCTGAAGATGGCGGTCAACAACAAGAAGTAGGCTTTCAGCCCCGATCAGGCCGTGCGGTGACTCTCCGTCCTCGAATCGAGACTCCTGAGAGACGCCGCACGGCCTGATCCGCGGCATCCGGCGACACCTCGACGAGAGAAAACGTCTCCCGCACATCGATTTTCCCAATCTGGCCCTTCTGCAGGCCTACTTCCTTGATCAGCGCCCCGACAAGGTCCTTGGCGCTCGCGCGGTCTTTCGTTCCAACGGTCACGAAGACCTTTGCCCAGCCCGATTGTGGCGACGCGAGGGGCGAGGGTTGGCTGACGGCAGATGGCTGACGGCTGATCGCCAGTAACGCTCCCGCCACCAGCGCCGGATCGTGATCCGCAAAGAGCGGCGCTAACACAGCCAGTTCCGCATCGACATCGCCGTGAGCCAGACGAGCCGCGAGCTGCGCGCGCAGCTCGGCGTTGCGATCCTGCGCACGGTCGGCCGCCGAGGGCAGGGGAAGCGCGGTGAGTGTCGCGATGGAACGGAGATACGGAACCTGCGGCGCGAGCACCGGCACCGCCGGCGTCGCGATGGCAGCGAGCAATCGCAGCTCCTCGCGCGTGGGCAGCACCACCGCCACGACCGCGTCGGGAGTCTCGCTGGGCGCCTCGATCGGACCACCTGTCCAGACGTACGGCCGAACCGAGCGCAGCGCATCGAGGGTATCGCGCACGGCGCGACGCCGGTCATTGACGACCGCGAACCGCGCGGTGGCAACCGGCCCCAGTGGCTGGCCGACCGAGTCGAGCGGCATGTCGCCGCTGATTTCGGGGCGGCGTGCGTGCCGCTCCAGGAACTCGGACAGGGCAGGCGGATTCCAACTCAGGACGACTCGACGCGCATTGGGCGCTTCGGCGAGGAGCGTATCGAGCTGATCAGCGTAGCCTTCGGGCCAGGCGACGACGATCGTTTCGATCGACTCGAGCTTGAGGGCGGCGCGGGCGACGAGCGCGACGAGGTCTGCAGGGGTGCCGGCGAGGACCCCGACCCGCCCTTCCTTAAGAAGCGCAGTCGTGCGAGCGAGACTGGTGACGGCGTGTGCGCGAAGCTCGGGAGGGGCGGCATCGGCCCAGAGCACGGCCTGTTCATCGTCCCCACAGACGATGACCGCGCGGGGATCCAGCAATTCCCAAACCTTCCCCGCGCGCTCCACCGCGGGAGGCAGGACCAACACGACGTGCCGCACACGAGCCTCGATTGTCAAAGGATGCTAGGTTTTGCGCTGTGAAAGGTAACGTCCCGCTCCTCTTTCTTCTATTCGCCACCTCGCTCGGGGCACAGACGCAACGTCCCCGTGCCCGCGATATCGGCATCGTGGTGGGATCGATCCCCACCGGCCCGCTCAACGCGATCACCGATGTCGCCGGCGTTCGCGTCGGTCACACGACGATTGTGCGCGGCGACTCCATCAACACCGGCGTGACCGCGATTCTCCCCCACGACGGCAATCCGTTCCAGGAGAAGGTCCCGGCGGCCATCGTCGTCGGAAACGGGTTCGGGAAGCTCGCTGGCTCGACGCAGGTGAATGAGCTGGGAGAGCTGGAGTCGCCGATCGTGCTGACCTGCACGTTGTGCGTGCCGCGCGCGGCGGACGCGGTGCTCACCTGGCTGCTCAGCCGTCCTGGTAACGAGGACGTCCGGTCTGCGAATCCGGTGGTGGGTGAGACCAATGACGGTTTTCTGAACAACATCCGTGCTCGACCGATCACCGAGGCGGACGTGCTCAACGCGATTAACCTCGCGATGCCCGGGCCGGTGCCGGAAGGCGCGGTCGGCGCGGGCCGCGGGACCGTGGCGTTCGGGTGGAAGGGCGGAATCGGGACGTCGAGCCGGAAGCTGTCAGAAAAATGGGGTGGCTGGACGGTCGGCGTTTTGGTGCAGACGAATTTTGGCGGGGATCTGCGTATTGATGGTGTGCCGATTGAGATTCGTGTAGGGGCGCAGCATGCTGCGCCCCTACCCCCAAACGGTGATGGCTCAATCATGATTGTGGTCGCCACAGATGCTCCCCTCGATCACCTACGCCTAACTCGTCTGGCCAACCGCGCCCTCACCGGCCTGGCGCGCACCGGGAGCTCCATGAGCAACGGGAGCGGCGACTATGTGATCGCGTTCTCCACACGGCGTCGGACGGTCGGATCGTCGGACCGTTTGACCGATACAACCGAGGTTGTCAGAAACGATGTGATGTCGGGATTATTCCAAGCGACCATCGATGCCACGGAGGAAGCGATCTACAACTCCTTATTGCGGGCGGAGACGGTCCGGGGCTATCGTGGCACTGTGCGTGCCCTTCCCGTCGATTCCACCATCACGATCCTCAAACGGCACGGAGCCATCCCGCGATGACCGAAGGTCTCTCCCCCAACCTGCAGCATCTCGAGACGTCGGCGACGATCGCGATTTCGGCGGAAGCCAAGCGGCGCAAGGCCGCGGGGGAGGACGTCATCGATCTCGGCGCGGGCGAGCCCGACTTCCCGACGCCGTCGATTCCCGCCGAGGCGGGGATTCGCGCGATCAAAGACGGGAAGACGCACTATTCCGCCAACGAGGGAATCCTGGAGCTGCGCGCCGCGGCGGCGACGCATCTCTCCCTGCTGTCGGGCGGCCGGCCGGTCAACGCCGATCACATCGTGGTCTCGAATGGCTCCAAGCAATCGCTCTTCAACGCCTGCTTCACCCTGTTCGGCCCTGGCGATGTCGTCGCGATTCCGTCGCCCGCGTGGGTGTCGTACCCGCAGATCGTACACCTCGCGCGCGCGCGACCCGTGATGATCGCCGGCGATCTGGAGTGGAGCCTCAAGGCGAGCGTGAAGGACCTCGAGCGCATGTTGCCAGGGGCCACCGGGCTGATTCTCTGCTCGCCCTGCAATCCCACCGGCGCCGTGTACACGCATGCCGAGATCCGCGCGATCGCGCAGTGGGCGAAGGCCAAGAAGGTGTGGGTGATCGCGGATGAGATCTATCGGCGGATTCACTACGGCACGGGGCCGGCGCCGTCATTCCTCGATCTCCCGGACGATCTGCTGGAGCGCGTGGTGCTCATCACCGGTGTCAGCAAGACGTACGCGATGACCGGGTGGCGCATCGGCTTCGCGCTCGCGCCCGCCAAGATCGCGAAGGCGATGGCGGCGCTGCAGTCGCACACCACGACGGGCGCAAATCATCCCGCGCAATTCGCCGCCGCGGCTGCACTCGGCGACGAACGCGTGGAGCAGGACGTCAATCGCATGGTCGGTGAATTCCGCAAGCGCCGCGACCTGGTCGTGGCCCGCTTCCGGCAGGATCTGCCGGGTGTCGAATTCGTCGATCCGCTCGGCGCGTTCTACTTCTTCTTTCGAGTGGACTCGTTCGGCAAGATCACGGGAACGGACTTCTGCACGCGTCTGATTACGCAGAGCGGCGTCGCACTAGTCCCAGGCGCCGCGTTCGGCGACGATCGGTGGGTGAGGTTGTCTTATGCGGCAGCAACCGATTCGATCAAGCAGGCACTCGATCGAATTGTGAATTTCGCCCGCAAACTGGGGGACTAGAGTCTCGCCGGCCGATGTGACAGCACCTCAACTCCATTTGCCGTCATCATGCAGTCATCTTCGATCCGCACCCCAAACTTCCCGAGCTGATAGATCCCCGGTTCGTCGGTAAACACGATCCCGGGCTCGAGCACGGTCGTATTGCCTTCGACTATGTACGGCGGCTCGTGGCCATCCATACCCATGCCGTGCCCCAACCGGTGCGTGAAGTACTGCCCGTAGCCCGCATCGGTGATCACCTTCCGGGCCGCACGATCGACCTGCTGACACTGGGTGACGCCCGGTTTCGCGTTCTCGATTGCGGCCGTCTGCGCGTCGTGCACGATGTTGTAGACCTTCTTGAACTCATCGGACGGTGCGTCGCCGAACCAGATCGTGCGCGTGATATCCGACGTGTAGCCCTCGACCCGCGACCCGGCATCGATCAGCACCACCGTCTCGCGCGTGAGCTGCCCGGCCGAGGGACCACCGTGGGGTAACGCGCTGGATGGGCCGAACTGCACCAGGCCGCCACCCGGCGAGCCGCGGCTCGCCATTTCGCGCGAGAGCAGCTGCGCGACGTCGCGCTCCGTCATGCCGACGGCCAGCTGCGAGAACGTCGCGGCGATCGACGCTTCCGTGGCCGCGATCGCTTGCCGGATCAGGGCGATCTCCTCGGGGCTCTTGATGATCCGCAGGCGCTCGGTGACCAACGCGCCGTCCTCGAACCGCCAACCGGGAAGCATGCGGGCGAGACGGCGATAGCTCTGGTAGGACGTCGTGGGCTCGATCCCCATGACCCCGGAGGGCCCCGCGGCCCTGCCAACGAGGGTCCACGGATTCTCGTGCTCTTCCCAGCCACGGGCGTCGCTGATGACGGTGTTGCGCTTGATGCGCTCGACCTCGAACGACGGGCAAACGATGACCGGCGCGCGACTCGCCGGAATCATCAGGAGGATCAGCCGCTCGCTGCGCCCGGGATTGTAGCCGGTGAAGTACTGGAAGTTCGTACTGGGCTCGACGACGAGGAGATCGAGTTTGCGCGACTTGAGCTCGTCCTGGGCGCGCGCGATGCGTTGCGCGAATACTTGAGGGCCGACCGTGGGTGTCTGTGACCGCCCGACCGCCCGACCGCCGGTCGTCCGAACCGTTGCTCCCATCACCACACCGCCAGTGACCGCCAGAAACTCGCGTCGTTCCATAGTGCGGCTATATTACGCGAGCCTCACTCGCGCGGGAAGGCGCAGAACCGCATGCATTTCGAAGCACGCATCGAGCCGCTCAACGGCAAACTTCCGAAGGTGACGTACCGCTGGGATCCTGAGACCGACATCCTGACCGTCGCCTGCAAAGGTGTCCCGAAAGGGAACGGGATGAACGGGACGGTGGATCTCGAGGGCGGGGACGGCTCCTTTGTCGTGATCGACGTCGCCGGCGGGGCACTGCGCGGCGTGGATGTCGTCACGTGGCCCGACGATGTGCGGACCGTTGCGACGCTGCAGCCGCCGGAAACGTCGAAAGAAGGCCAGGTCACGTTTCCCAATCGCCGGTCCCAACCGGGGATCGCGGCCGTGGAGGTCGATACGGCGCTGACCGTCGACAAAAACCAGTCGGAATCGGTCTTTCACATTCGCGTGGGGCGGCAGCGCGCGGCGACGGTCGTGCGCGTGGCCGATCACATGCTGGTGGAGGTCGACAAGCAGTCCCGCATCGCCGGACTGTGGCTGCTCGACGTGCCACCCTTCCCGAACGTCGAAGCTACGGCGTAGTGGACGAGAGATTCGAGCGCTACGTCACCGAGCTGTTCGCCGCTGAAGACCCGATTCTCTCAAAAATCCGCGCCCGCCACGCTGCCGAGAATCTCCCAGCGATCAACGTTTCGCCGGAAGAAGGCAAACTGTTGTACGTCCTGTTGCACGCGATCCAGGCGAAGCGCGTGCTGGAGATCGGCGCCCTTGGCGGCTACAGCGGCGTGTGGCTTGCCCGCGCGCTGCCGCCCGGCGGCGAGTTGACGACAATCGAAAAGGACCCCAAACACGCGAAAGTGGCGCAGGAAGCGTTCGATATGGCGAAGCTGCACGGTCGCGTGCGGCTCGTCGCAGGCGCCGCGCTCGACGTCCTGCCGACGCTCACTCCCGGCTTCGACGCGGTGTTCATCGATGCCGACAAGGAGCCGCTCCCCAAGTATTTCGATTGGGGCATGAAGCTGCTCCGGCGCGGCGGCCTGCTGTTGTGTGACAACGCATTCTTCCACGGCGCGGCGATCGATCCGAACGATCGATCTCCCAATGCCCTCGGGGTGCGGGCGTTCAACGAGCTGGCCGCGCACGATCGCCGGCTGGTGGCGACGATCATTCCCGTGAGAGATGGATTGGTCGTTGGGGTGAAGATTCGGGAGAGCGCATGACCTGGTGGCAGGCGCTGATCGCCGCGGGCGCCATTCCGGCGG
>Ga0209056_10000334_pt1 | contig 53190 bp, 49 predicted proteins | sample GraSoiAngelo_114_FD_185876 | JGI IMG/M metagenome (GOLD analysis project Ga0209056, IMG submission 185876) | Grasslands soil microbial communities from the Angelo Coastal Reserve, California, USA - 14_0903_13_40cm (SPAdes) (version 2) | ecosystem: Environmental > Terrestrial > Soil > Grasslands...
CTGTGGCAGGGGCCCGAAAGCAATGGGGAAGGCAGAGACTGCATCCCGCAACAAAAACGTTTCTGGCGCTGCGGATAGCGGTGAATCGAGAGATGGAGGAACTCGGGCAGTTTCTTTCTCGGACCCCGGCCACAATGAATTCAGGAGGACGCTGGGTGGTGTTGAGCTACCACTCGCGGGAAGACCGCCTGGTGAAGCGCGCGTTTCAAGAGGGAGAGCGCACTGGAACGCTCCGCGTGCTGACCAAACATGTGATCCTGCCCGGTGAACAAGAAACGATGGGCAACCCGCGTTCGCGAAGCGCGAAGCTGCGGTGTGCGGAAAGAACGCCGACCCCTTGGCAGTCGGCAAGGTAATGTTATGGCACGCAGGAAAAAATCATCGGCAATGACCGAGTTTCATACCGTCAAGAGGATCGATAATTCGCGCATCGTGCGCCACGTCGAGCCCGCGAAGATGCGCAGGCTGTACCGCACGGCTGCGCTGGGCACCGTGATTGCCACGTTTTTTATGCTGTACATTTATCAGCATTTCCGCTGCATTGATTTGAGTTTTCAGCTCGAGGACGTCAAAGCCCGGCAATCCGAGGCGGCCTCGCTGAATTCGTCCTTGAAATTGGAGATCGCCGGACTGCGCAGTCCGATGCGCATCGACGTGATTGCGCGCCGCCAACTGGGCTTGACAGAGCCGCTGCCGACGCAGGTGCAGGAATATGAGGCTCCGTACGGCGCAGAAGTGGCGGCCGCCCGTTACGTTAGGCGGAATCGCGCGCCGTAGTTCTCTCCACTCGGAGGGTACGGGTCGGCAGTCCATTGCTATCAGGCATTTGAATCTCCAGGCGGAGCGCTTGTCCATTTGATTTCGTCATGCCAGAAAACCGTGCTCACGCCGACACAGGTGGCCGCATAGCGGCAGGTTCCGAGCGCAACCGCCGGGCGGTCGAATGGAATCGAAACCGTAAGACGGTCAACTCGTTTACTGAGCGCAGTACGGTCAACCGTCTGCTGATTGTTGCCTGCCTATCACTTCTATGGATGACCGTCGTTTTTGGGCGGCTGGGATACCTGCAACTCTTCCTTCACACCGAATACATGGCTAGAGCGCAGCGGCAGCAGCAGCGCGTAATTGAAATAACGCCGAAGCGCGGCGCGATCTACGACCGCAACATGCACCCGCTGGCGATGAGCATCCCCGTGGATTCGGCGTTCGCGGTGCCGTCCGAGCTTGGCGACCAGCAACTGGCGGCGCGGCTGATTTCCGGCGTGCTGGGGATTCCGCGTGAAGTGCTGGAAGCGCGATTTGAATCTTCGCATTCGTTCGTGTGGATCGCGCGCAAGCTGCCACCCGACAAGAAGGAAGCGGTCGAAGCGCTCAATCTGAAGGGCGTCTACTTCCAAAAAGAAAATCAGCGCATTTATCCGAAGCGCGACCTGGCGTCGCATGTGCTGGGCTTCGTCGATCTCGATGAAAAGGGTTTGGGCGGGATCGAATACGAATTAGATAACCAGATCCGGGGCAAGAGCGAAAAAATCATCGTGATGGCGGACGCGCGACAACGCTGGTTCGATGGTGGAGAAGCCCGACGCGAGCCGGGTGCGAACGTGGTTCTGACGCTGGACGAAAAAATCCAGTACATCGCGGAGCGAGAGCTGGCCGCAGCGATTGCCAAGACACACGCGATGGCCGGCACCGTGATGGTGATGAATCCGAATACCGGGGAAATTCTCGGGCTGGCGAACTGGCCGAAGTTCAACCCTAATGTGGCGAACGAGGCGCCGGCGGAAGCACGAATGAACCGCGCGGTCATGGCACTGTACGAGCCGGGATCAACTTTTAAGCTCATCACTCTAGCAGCGGCGTTCGACCAAGGAATTACGCGGCCTACGGAAGTTTTCGATTGCGAGAATGGGGCGGTTTACGTTGCCGGGCATCGCATCCGCGACCATAAGCCGTTTGGCATGCTGACTGTCGCCGACATTCTGGCGCAGTCGAGCGATGTGGGTGCGATCAAAATAGCGCTGCGGCTGGGAGCGCCGAAATTTTACGACTACATCCGGGCATTTGGCTTTGGCCAGCCGACCGGCGTGGACATGCCCGGGGAAAGCAAAGGACTCTTGCGGCGATTGGACAACTGGTCGGCGGTCTCGATTGGATCGATCTCCATGGGGCAGGAAGTCGGGGTCACGCCGATTCAGCTCATCAGCGCTGTTTCCGCGATTGCTAACGGAGGAATGCTATACAAACCACACGTCGTTGCGGAATTGAAGCGCGGCGATCGCGTACTGACTGCGGAAGGCGCGCTGGCACACTCCGAGCCGCGAAGAGTAATCCGGCCGGAGACGGCCGCGACTCTACGGAGGCTTATGGAAGGCGTGGTACTGAACGGCACGGGAAAACTCGCGCATCTCGATGGCTGGACCGCCGCGGGGAAAACCGGCTCCGCGCAGAAAATCGATCCCGCGACGGGACGATATTCGAGGACGCAGTTGATCGCTTCGTTTACGGGTTTTGCGCCGATCAGCAACCCCGCCGTCACAATTCTGGTGTCACTCGATTCGCCGGTGGGGCAGCACGAGGGAGGCCAGGTTGCCGCGCCAGTTTTCAAGCGCGTCGCGGAGCAAGTATTGCCGTATCTGGATGTGCCGCGCGATGTGCCTATTGGTCCGAGGCTCGTCCAGGCAGCGTACAGGAATCGCGACGCCTCGGACAGTTCGGTCCTCGAGGATTTCACGCCAGCGGACTTCTCGGAACAGCCCGACCAACCTCCTGCGAAGTCCGCGGCAACCAACACTAGAGAGGGCAATAGCCCTGCGCCTCCGGTGACGGTGGCTGTGGACGAGGGCGGCGACATTCAGGTGCCGGACTTTTCCGGAAAGACCATGCGCGAAGTGACGGAAATGTGTTTGAAGCTGGGGCTGGAGCCGGTCCTGGTTGGCAGCAGTCTTGCAACAAGCCAAACGCCGGCCGCTGGAGCCAAGGTCCGGCAGGGCGCGAAGATAACCGTGCAGTTCGGAACACCAGCGGCAAAAATTGCGAAGCCGTTCCGGAGAGTCAGGCATTAGGATGAAAACTGGATTTAGCCAAGACGAACAAGTACAGGACGCCGCCACGAACCAGGTTGACCGCCAACGAAAGCATTCTGCCCCCACGAGCACAACGGACAGCGGAAGAACGCTGAGCGAAGTGTTCCAAGGCGTGGAGACAACTCTGCCTGCCAGCGCAAACAAACTGATCATTCATAAGGTGGCTTGCGATTCGCGAAAAGTGCAGCCGGGCTCGCTCTTTTTTGCCTTGCATGGAGCGAAGGCAGACGGAAACGCTTTTATTCGGGACGCCATCAAGCGGGGCGCAGTTGCCATAGCGAGTGAAGACAAGGCTCCCGGCAGGATCACGGGCGTGACGTGGATTCAGGTTCGAGAAGCGCGCAAAGCGCTGGCGATCACGGCCGCGAATTTCCTGAGGCATCCTGCGAACGCGCTGCAGCTCGTTGGGGTGACGGGCACGAACGGGAAAACGACTACGACCTCCGTCGTGGATGCCATCGTGAAGGCTTCCGGCACCAAAACTGGATTGTTTGGAACGATTGCGTATCACACGCCTCTCGGCGACTACCCCGCGCCCAATACGACCCCTGAATCGGTGGACTTGCAGGGTTTTTTCGCGGAGATTCGCGATGCGGGCGGAAAGTACGCGGTGCTCGAAGCCAGCTCGCATTCGCTGGCGATGGACCGGCTATGGGGGTGCCATTTTCAAGCCGCTGTGTTTACCAACCTCACGCGCGAGCACATGGATTTTCACAAGACGTTCGAGGATTATTTCGCGGCAAAGAAGCGCTTGTTTGCGGGCACAGGGGCCGGTGCACCGGAAGTTGCAGTGTTGAATGGGGACGACCAATTCGGCAAGCGGCTGGTCGGGCTCGCTAAGAAAACCGTCACATATGGACTGGAATTGGACGCCGACATCACCACAAAGAAATTTCAACTCACTTTCGACGGTTTGACGTTCACGGCACAGACGCCAAATGGAAAGGTGCACGTGGAATCGCGGCTGGTCGGCAGGATCAACGTTTACAATCTCCTGGCCGCAATCGGAGCGGCGCAGGCGTTGGGTCTTTCAAACGAAGTCATTGAAAGTGGCATCCGCAATCTTGAAAGTGTTTCCGGGCGTTTCCAGCGGATCGATCTTGGGCAACCCTTCCTGGTAATCGTCGATTATGCGCACACCGACGATGCCTTGGAAAACCTGATTCGAACCGCGCGCGAGCTGAATCCCAAGGGCCGGATCATCACGCTGTTCGGCTGTGGCGGAGAAAAGGACCGGACCAAGCGGCCGGTGATGGGAGAAGTCACCGGCAGGCTCAGCGATCTGACAATTCTTTCCAGCGACAATCCGCGCAGCGAAGACCCGCTGAAGATCATCAGCGACATCATCGTGGGGCTGCAGAAAACCGCCGGAAAATATCTGATCGAACCGGACAGAGAGAAGGCCATCGGCATGGCCATGGACGAAGCCCGCAGTGGCGACATCGTATTGTTGGCGGGAAAAGGCCACGAGAATTATCAGATTCTCGCCGACAGAACGTTTGAGTTTGACGATCGCGAAATGGCGCGGCGCGCCTTGCGCGAACGTGGTTTTGAAGGACCGCGAGACGAAAGCAGTAACGGCGGTCCGTCGAAAGGCGAGCCGCGAGGTGGCTCAGGGTTTGGCACCTAGCGCGCTTAGTTCATAGTAGAGACGAGGGCGCTCGGGTCCCGACACCGTCGGGGTGAGCCAATTGCGGACCTCTCGAAAGGAGGAGCCCTCAAAACGTTGAGAACACAGCGAGGCGTTCGGTACTGGGGTAAGACGAATCCTTTGAGGAACTTATGCGGTGGACGATTACACAGGTGGCTGACGCTCTGGGTACTCGGCCGGGGACGGGACTCAACCCCTTGGCCCGGCTGGCCGGTGTGTCGATTGATTCTCGCGCGATTCGTGCCGGAGAACTGTTCATCGCCATCCACGGACCGCGTCACGATGGACACGCCCATGTGGCCGGTGCGCTGGAAGGCGGAGCCATTGCGGCGGTGGTGGCAGAGGCGCAGCTTCCGCGATATGCAGACCCGGTCCGCGGCCGATGCATCGCCGTGGAGGATACCTTCCTCGCGCTCAAGCAACTGGCGCGCGCGGTGCGCGAGTCTTGGGGCGGGAAAATTGCCGGAGTCACGGGTTCTGTTGGCAAGACCACCACGAAGGAGATCCTCGCGGCACTGCTGGGCGCGAAGCTGCGGGTCCTGAAATCGGAAGGAAACTTAAATAACGAGTACGGGCTGCCGCTGACGCTGTTTCGATTGGAGGAAACGCATCAGGCGGTTGTGCTGGAAATGGGAATGTCGCGCCGCGGTGAGCTTGCACGGCTAGCGGAAATCGCCCGGCCGGATGTCGGACTGGTGACGCGCGTTTCGCCGGCGCACCTGGAATTTTTTGCGTCGGTGGACGAGATTGCGCTCGCGAAGCGCGAGTTAATTGAAGGGCTGAACGGCCGCGAGTCCACTGCGGTGCTCAACGCGGACGACCCGCGCGTCGCTGCGTTTGGAGCATTCGCGCCCGGGCGCGTATTGACGTATGGCATCGAGAACACGGCTTTTTTCATGGCCCGTGACATCGAGGATCGCGGAGCGCTGGGAACGGCTTTTGACTATGTAAGTCCCGAAGGACGCGTGCGGTTAGAGCTGAATGTTCCGGGGCGTCACGCAATCGCCAACGCGCTGGCGGCTCTGGCAGCGGCGAGCGTATGGGACATCGGCGCAGCGGAAGCGCAGGACGTGTTTCGTTCGCTGCGTGCGCCGGCGATGCGCGGGGAGCTATTGCGGTTTTCAAACGGGGCGGCGCTTATCAACGACAGCTACAACTCGAGTCCCGCGGCGCTGCAAGCCATGACGGAACTGCTTGCGGCCACACCGAATTTTCGGCGGCGTATCCTCGCTGCCGGCGAGATGCGCGAGTTGGGCACAGCTTCGCCGGAATTGCATCGCGCCGCAGGCCAATTTGCCGCGAAGACCGCGAAGATTGATTGGGTTATCGGCGTATCCGGCGACGCAGCGCAGGTCGTAGAAGGCGCCGTGGGGGCGGGACTCCCGCGCGAGCGAGCGAAGTTTTTCGCCAGGCCGCAGGAGGCCGCCGGATTTCTGGCGGACTTTATTGCGTCTGGCGATTTGCTGCTGGTGAAAGGTTCGCGCGGTGTGAAGATGGAGCAAATTGTGGAAGCGCTGATCGCGCGGCACGCGGCGGCCGGGGAAATCACGGGTCAGGAGGTACAGCACTGAAATGCTTTACTACCTCCTCTACGAAGTTTTGCGCAAGTACATCAGCCCGCTGAATGTATTTCGTTACATCACTGTTCGAACCGTGTATGCGAGTCTCACAGCAATGTTTCTGGCGCTGGTTTTCGGCCCCTCGCTGATCCGGCGCCTGCGCGAACTGCAAATCGGCCAGTTCATACGCGAAGAAGGCCCGCAGGAGCACAAGAAAAAAGCAGGCACGCCAACGATGGGTGGCGTACTGATTGTTCTTTCTACCGCCGTACCGACACTGCTCTGGGCTGATCTGACAAACCCTTTCATCCTGCTGTCGCTATTCGCACTGATCGGTTTCGCGGTCATCGGTTTCATCGACGATTACGCAAAGGTCTCCAAGCAGCGCAATCTAGGTCTCACCGCGAAAAAGAAAATCTATTTCCAGGTGTTCGTCAGCCTGGTGGTGGGCGTTTCGCTCCTCGTTCTGACCACTCACAGCGCTTACTCCACGCAGTTGATGATTCCGTTCCTGAAGCGCTTCCGCCCCGATCTTGTTTTCCACTCGTTCATGCATTCACCGCATTTGTGGCCGCTGGCTTTCATTCCATTTCTCCTTTTTGTGGGCGTTGTGATCGTCGGCTCTTCGAATGCCGTCAACTTGACGGACGGGCTGGACGGTCTCGCTATTGGCTGCACAGTCATCGCGGCGGGAGCCCTGACAGTGTTGACCTACGTCAGCAGCAACTTCCGCTGGGCCACGTACCTCGACATTCAATACATCCCGAAGGTGGGCGAGCTAACAGTCTTCTGCGGCGCACTCGTCGGCGCATCGCTCGGCTTCCTTTGGTACAACGCACATCCCGCGGAAATCTTCATGGGAGATGTCGGCTCACTTTCGCTGGGAGGAACGCTCGGTGTGATCGCCGTCATTATCAAGCAGGAGATTCTGCTGTTCTTTGTCGGCGGCGTTTTTGTGCTGGAAGCCGTTTCGGTAATTCTGCAGGTGGGCTCGTTCAAGCTCCGCGGCAAGCGCATCTTTCGCATGGCGCCCATCCATCACCATTTCGAATTGCTTGGCTGGAGCGAATCGAAAGTAATCGTACGGTTTTGGATCGCAGCTCTCGTTTTTGCGCTGTTCGCACTTACGACGTTGAAATTGAGGTAACGAAGCATTCTGGTTTGCGGGAGTTATGCCGAATCCGTTTGAGTTGCGGGGCAAGCGCGTGCTGGTCGTTGGACTGGCAAGAACAGGTGTGGCCACCGCGCTCTTTTGCGTCTCACGCGGTGCCGTCGTGACTGCGACGGATGCGCGTACCGAAAACGAAATCACCGATGCGATTGCGCCGCTTCGTACTGCCGGTGTAAGGCTGGAGCTGGGCGGCCACCGGGAAAATTCATTCCTCGAGCAGGATCTGATCGTTCCGAGTCCCGGCGTACCGGCCGATGCTCCCCTGCTGCAAACCGCGTGCGCCAAGGGCGTCACTATCTGGAGCGAAGTCGAGCTTGCGGCCCGTTTTCTACGCGGAAGGCTGATCGGAATTACCGGGTCCAACGGGAAGACGACGACGACTTCCTTGATCGATCACATTTTGAAGAACGCCGGCTTTTCCACGATTCTCGCCGGAAACATTGGCACTCCTTTGATCGCACGAGTGGAGCAGACCAGCAACGATTCGATCACGGTGGTGGAATTAAGCAGTTTTCAACTGGAGCTGATAGAAACCTTTCGACCCAACATCAGTGTGTTCTTGAATCTCACCCCCGACCATCTGGACCGGCACCACACGCTCGAAGCGTATGGCCGCGCCAAAGCGCGCATTTTCGAGAATCAGACGGAAGCCGACAGCGCGGTCCTGAATGCAGATGATCCGGCGACCACGCCGCTTGCGCCGGCGAAGCCGCATGTCTTCTGGTTCAGCCGCAAGCAACGCGTGGCCCAGGGAGCGTTCCTACGGGGAAGCGAAATTTTGTTTCGCCATGAAGGCCAGGAAGAAACAGTATTGCATCTCAAAGCGATTCCGCTGGCGGGCGCGCACAACCTGGAAAATGTGCTCGCGGCTGTAGCGGCGACGCGGCTGGCTGGGGCTGAACCAGCAGCTATCGCGAACGGAGTGCGCTCGTTTGCAGGCGTGGAGCATCGCCTCGAGTTCGTTGCCGAAATCGGCGGCGTGCGCTATTACAACGATTCGAAGGCGACTAACGTGGATGCCACGTTGAAAGCGCTGGATGCTTTTCCCGGACGAATCCTGATCCTGCTGGGCGGTAAAGATAAAGGCAGCGATTACACCGTCCTGCAAAAACCGTTGCGAGATAAAGCCATTCTGGCGCTCCTGATTGGTGCCGCAGCCGAAAAAATCGAAAGCCAAATTACCGGCAGCGTGGCCATCGAGCGCGCCGGAACCATCGAGCGGGCAGTGGAAATTGCTTCGCACGCGGCACGGCCCGGCGACGTGGTGCTTCTCGCTCCCGCCTGCGCCAGTTTCGATCAATTTCAGAATTACGAGCACCGCGGCGGCGTGTTCAAAGACCTGGTGCACCAACTCGAGCGCCAAGCGGCGAGTACTTCTGCAAGAGGGTGAGTGAACGTGCCGAGACGACTGGAAAATGACCGCGTTCTCTTTGGAGTGACGCTGGCGTTGTGCCTGCTTGGCGCCGTGATGATTTTCAGCGCCTCCGCAGTCACCGCGCAACAACAGTACGGCCACTCCTACATCTTTGTCGTTCGCCAGGCTGCTTGGCTCTTTATCGGGCTCCTGGGAATGTTTGCTCTGATGAGGACGGACTACCGGCGTCTGCGCGAGCCGGCGGTAATTTATCCTGTAGTTTGCATCGTCTTGTTGATGCTCGTCGGCACGTTTTTCCTCGACAAGTCCCATGCCACGCATCGCTGGATCAAGTTCGGCCCGGTGGGCATCCAGCCGTCAGAACCGGCGAAGCTAGCCACCATTCTTTACCTCGCGTGGTTCATGGATCAGCGACGCCGCAACAAGGCCAGCATGGAATTTTGCAAGGAAGATTTCTGGGAAACGATTTTTCCAGCAGCCGGCCCCATTCTCGTTTATGTCGCGTTGATCCTGCTGCAGCCTGACCTCGGGACCTCCATTGATATTCTCGTTGTGGCGGCCGCGATTCTGTTCGTTGCGGGTCTTTCCTGGAAGTGGCTCGCCGTGGGGCTCGCGGGCGCAATCCCCTTGGTGTATCTGCTCATCACCCAGGTAGCCTACCGGCAAGCTCGATTGATGGCTTTTCTGCATCCAGATTCCGATCCACAAGGCGCTGGATTCCAGCTATTACAGTCACTCATCGCCGTCGGCTCCGGCGGATTCACGGGCGTGGGCCTGATGGAGAGCAAACAAAAGCTCTTCTATCTGCCCGAAGCGCACACGGATTTTATTTATGCGGTCATTTGCGAGGAACTGGGCTTTCTCGGGGCCATCGCCGTCATCGCCCTTTTTGTGGTCTACGGCTGGCGTGGGCTGCGCGCCGCCCTGGGCGCGCCGGACGGATTCGGACGGCTGCTGGCGCTGGGCATCACCGCGATGGTGCTGTGCCAGGCGCTGATTAATTTTGCTGTGGTGCTGGGAATGGTGCCGACGAAAGGAATTCCGCTGCCGTTCATCAGCTATGGCGGATCGAGTTTGCTGGTCATGCTGCTGGCCACCGGCGTTCTACTGAATATTTCGCAGCGTGTGGCGGAAGCGTGAGGAGCCGACCAGTCCAGTGAAATTGCTGATTGCAGGTGGCGGCACGGGTGGACACGTTTTTCCTGCTCTGGCGATTGCGCGGGAATGGCTTGCGAGAGGAAACGAAAGGGAAGTCGTGCTGGTGGGAACAGAACGCGGAATTGAAATGAAGCTGGTGCCGCAGGCCGGGCTGCCGCTCGAGACGCTGCGCGTTGCCGGATTGAAGGGCAAAGGTGGCGCGACGCTGGTAAAGAATATGGCGATGCTCGTGCCCGCAATGCTCGATGCGCGCCGCGTACTGCGCAAGCACAAACCTGTCGCGGCGTTTGGCGTCGGCGGATATGCCGCCGGCCCCATGATGTTTGCAACCTGGCTGGGACGTGTACCCAATGTCATCTTCGAACCCAACGCCGAGCCGGGTTTCACGAACAAGGTGCTGGCTAGAATTTCTACACGAATTGCGACCGGCTATGAAGTTTCTGCACGCGATTGGGGAAAGAAGGCGATTGTCACGGGTTGCCCGGTGCGGCCGGAGTTTTTCGCCATAACGCCGCGGCGACTGGAAAAGCCTTTTCGGCTGCTCATCACCGGTGGCAGCCAGGGGGCGTTGCCAATCAACCGCACATTTGTCGACGCCATGGACCGCCTCGCGGTGCGCAAGAATGAATTTGCCATCGTGCATCAGACTGGTGAGCGCGATTACAATGCAGTGCGTACTGCTTACGCGCGGCGCGAAATCCATGCGGAGGTTGTCCCGTTCCTCACAGACATGCCGGAACGCTTTGCCTGGGCGGATATTATTGTTTGCCGCGCGGGAGCCATCACCGCAGCGGAAATCGCCGCTGCGGGCAGGGCCGCCATTTTCATTCCCTTCGGAAGAGCGACGGACAGCCACCAATTGCGCAACGCGCAGGAAATGTCCCGCGCGGGCGCCGGCCGCCTAATATCGGAAGCAGAGCTTACGCCCGAAAAACTAACCGGCGAAATTTTCGCTCTCCTTGACCAGCCCCAGGAGATCGAAGAATTGTCAACCGCCGCGCGCGGCCTTGCCCGCCCTCATGCCGCGCGCGATATCGTGAATCTCATCGCAGAGGCCGCGAACGTGCAAGAAAATCGGCAGAGGGCAAACGCATGATGGTTTCTTTTCGCAATTTTCAACGAATCCACCTGGTCGGCATTGGCGGCATCGGCATGAGCGGTATTGCCGAAGTTCTCTTGACACTCGGCTATTCGGTATCCGGCTCGGACGTCAAGCTGTCCACCATCACCGAGCGGCTGCAAAATCTGGGCGCGACGATTTATGAAGGCCACAAAGCGTCGAGCGCGGATGGCGCTCACGTCGTAGTCACTTCCTCTGCCGTGAAGCCGGACAATCCCGAGGTTATCGAAGCCCACAAGAACAAGATTCCTGTGATTCCACGCGCGGAAATGCTTGCGGAGCTGATGCGCCTGAAATACGGAATTGCCGTTGCCGGGGCGCACGGCAAGACGACCACGACCTCGATCGTTGCCTCCGTACTCGCGGCCGCGCATCTCGACCCCACCTTTGTCATCGGCGGGAGAGTCAATCAGGCCGGCACCACCGCTCGGCTTGGCAAAGGCGAATACTTTGTGGTCGAAGCGGACGAAAGCGACCGCAGCTTCCTGATGCTCGCGCCCGTGGTCGCGGTCGTCACCACCATTGATCGCGAACATCTCGACCAGTACACCTCTCTCGAAGACATTCAGGACGCCTTTATCCAGTTTGTGAATCGCGTGCCATTTTACGGGGCGGCCATCCTCTGCATCGATGAACCCAATGTGCAAGCCATCATTCCCAGCGTGAAACGACCCATCATTACTTATGGAACGTCGAGCCAGGCCGATCTGGTCATCAGTGACGTGAAGCTGGAGGGTCTAGGCAGCGAGTTCCAGCTCACCTACAGAGGTGAAGACCTCGGCTTGTTCCGTCTGGCGCATCCTCCCGGCATGCACAACGTTTGCAACGCTGCGGCGGCCGCCGCCGTTGCCCTCTATTTGAACGTTCCCGCTGACCTGATCCGCGAAGGTCTCGCTAAGTTTGCCGGCGTGGGCCGCCGCTTTGATATCAAGGGCGTGGTCAACGACATTACCGTCGTTGACGACTATGGCCATCACCCCGCCGAAATTCGCGCCACGCTCGAAGCGGCCCGCGGATGCAAGTTCAATCGCCTGCTTGTGCTCTTCCAGCCTCATCGTTATACGCGCACTCAGCACCTTTGGGATGAATTCTGCCGTGCGTTCAATCAGGCGGACATCCTCGTGTTGCTCGACATTTATGCGGCTAGCGAAGCGCCCATCCCGGGCGTAACCAGCGAAGCGCTTGCGCGCGCCATTCGCGACGCCGGGCACAAGAACGTCCATTATTTTCGTTCGATGCAAGAAGGCATCGAGTTCCTGCTCAAGCAAGCTCGCCCAGGGGACGCCATCCTCACCATCGGCGCGGGCAATATCAGCCGGGCGAGCAACGAATTCATGGTTTTGCTGGGAACGGAGCATCCGACGCCTCATGCGCATTCATGATCCCAAGATCGTCGGCAAACTCGCGGAGCTCCACGTGGAGCTGCAGCATGGCGCCGCGCTTGCCGAATTGACTTCGCTGGGCATTGGCGGGACCACCGACTTGCTGCGCATCAAGAAGCACGAGAGCCTTCCTGATCTTCTGAGTCTGCTCGACGCCAACGGCATTCCCCACAAGTTTCTCGGCGGAGGCTCGAACTTGCTCGTAGGTGACGATGAGCTGCCTTGGGTAGTCCTGCAACTCGTCCGCCCGGAGCCAGACGTCGTCCTCGACCGCAACCTCGCTCACGTGGACGCCGCTGCCGACCTTGGCCGCATGATCACCTTCTGCGCCAAGAACGACCTCGGCGGCATGGAGGGTCTCATTGGGGTTCCCGGTACCGTCGGAGGCGCTCTCCGCATGAATGCTGGAGCCTATGGCATGCAGATCGGCAGCTACGTTCGGGAAGTGAAGCTCTATCGGGCGGCTAGCCGGAAGATCGAAGTCCTCCGGGGCGATCAAATTTCTTTCGAATACCGTCACACTTCTTTTGCGCCTGATGATATGATGCTCGCAGTGATATTGGAACTACCCTCCAAGTCGTATCAAGAAATACTAAAAGGAATTCGCATCTGCAACGAAAAGCGGCGCTCCAGCCAGCCGCTCGGCCAGAAGAGTGCCGGATGCATCTTCAAGAACCCTCCGGGTGCTTCCGCGGGCCGCATGATCGATCAATTGGGACTCAAAGGACTGTCCGTGGGCGATGCTCAGGTCAGTGGTCGTCATGCCAATTTCTTTGTGAACGCCGGCCACGCCTCATCCAAAGACATGCTCGCTCTGATTGCTGACGTCCGCGAACGCGTGCAGAAAAGTTTCGGCGTGAATCTCGAAAACGAGGTGGTCGTTTGGAACGCGTGAAGGCCATGCAGCGCAATGCGACTGCGGCAAGGGACGCCGACGCTTACCGGCCCGAACTGATTGCCGACGAGGAGCCGCGCTATTTGCGCCGTCAGAAGCCAGTCGAAATCCGCCGCAAGAAATTCAGCGGGCGGGGCTGGCCGTTCTACCGTCACCTACTCGTCCTGAGTTTATCCGGCATTGTGGGTGCGACTGCAGCCTATTACGGCGCGCAATTTCTGCTTTATTCACCCAGCATGCTGCTCCTGAAGCCAGACCAGATCGAAGTGACCGGCAATCACATCGTCAGCCGTGAAGCGGTTCTCCAGCAGTTTGTCCACGACCGGAATCGAAGCGTTTTGCGCATCCCACTGGAGTCTCGCCGGGGCCAGTTAGAACAGATTCCCTGGGTCGAATCCGCCAGCGTGCAGCGCATCCTGCCGAATCGTCTGCGCATCGAGCTGACCGAGCGCATTCCCATCGCCTTCGCCCGCAATGGCAACGAACTGGGGCTGATTGACGCGCATGGTGTCATCCTCGACCGTCCGCGCGGCGAAGAATTGCACTTTCCCATTGTCACCGGCGTCTCGGAAGAAGTGCCGCGAGACCAGCGCGAAAAGCGCATGCAGACTTATGAGGAATTCATCAAGGATATCGACCTCGTGCGAGCCGGCTCGTCCGATCGCGTCAGCGAGGTCGATCTCTCCAATCTGAAGGATTTGCGAGTGGTGATGACCGGTCTTGCGAACCCCAGCGATTCGCAGGCTGTCACGATTCACTTCGGCTCGGGCGAGTTCAGCGGCAAGTACAAAATGCTGATCGACAATTTTTCGCAGTGGCAGGCGAATGCCGGCCGCGTGCAATCCATCGATTTGCAGTATTCGCGGCAAGTGGTCGTGAATCCCGACACCAGTCCGGGCGCCACGGCGGCAAGAACAAAATAGCTTCATCGCAGGAGCGGCGGCTTGGCGAAGAGAGACAAATACCTGATTGGGCTGGACATCGGCAGTACAAAAACTTGCGTTTTGATCGCTGAAATCGATGGCGAACTTGTGAAGTTCCTGGCCCTCGGCGCTGCGGAGTCCAAAGGGTTGCGCAAGGGCCTCATCGTCAATCTCGATTCCACGGTGAGTTCCATACGGCGCGCGGTCGAAGAAGCCGAAAGTGTTGCAAACGTGCCAGTGGAAGAGGCGCTCATCGGCGTCGCCGGCGGCCACGTGCGCGGGGTAAACAGCCGCGGCGGCATCACTCTGGGTCAGCGTCCGCGAGACATCGAGCGCGAAGACGTGCGCCGCGCCGTCGACGCCGCTCGCAACATCACCCTGCCCGAAGACCGCGAAGTCCTTCATGTCCTTCCGCACGAATTCATGGTGGATGCGCAGAACGGCATTCGCGACGCCATCGGCATGGTTGGCCAGCGGCTGGAAGTGAACGTTCATCTCGTCACTTCCTCCGTCGCCGCCACCCAGAATCTCGTCACCGCCGCGAACAAGGCTGGCATCCTCGTCACCGATACAGTTCTCGAACCGCTCGCTTCCGCGGAATCCTGCCTCACGCAGGACGAGCGCGACCTCGGCTGTTGCCTCCTGGACATCGGCGGCGGCACCACCGAATTGCTTGTCTTCGGCGCTGGCGTGGTGCGTCACAGTAGCGCCGTTCCGATCGGAGGCGATCACTTCACCAATGATCTCGCCGTTGGCTTGCGCACGCCCATTCCGGAGGCGGAAAGGCTCAAGCGCCGCCACGGCTGCGCCGCTTCCGCCTATATGAAGGGAAATGGCGCAATCGAGATTGCCAGCGTCGGTGATCGTCCGCCGCGGACCATCTTCGCGCACATGTTGACGGACATCATCGAGCCACGCGCCATGGAATTGCTTTCGCTGATTCGCGACGACTTGCAGCGCGCCGGGCTGGACGGCCAGCTCCCCGCAGGATTTGTCCTGGCGGGCGGCGGCGCGCGCTTGCACGGGCTCGCTGAACTGATCGAGCAGTCCTTCCATCTGCCCGTGCGCGTCGCGGAACCCAAAGGCTTGGCTGATCTGCCGGAACAGGTGGCGCAGCCGGAATATGCAACCGTAGTGGGCCTGGTTTTGTATGGCGCGAAGGCGCGGCGCTCTGCGCCGCAGCGCGGGGGAAATCTGGTATCCAAATTGAAAGCCATGTTCGCCGGCGCCTCGTGACCCTGCCCGAGAGCTACCAGCCAACGTGGAGAAGGTTGGGGAAATATGACGACAAGAGAAGCAGGAATTCGCATGAGCTTCAGCGAGGAGCTGCAGCCGGCGAAGATCAAGGTCATCGGCGTGGGCGGGGGCGGGTGCAACGCGGTCAATCGCATGATTCGCGCCAAGCTCGAAGGCGTCGAGTTCATCACCGCCAACACCGACCTGCAGGCGCTCAAGCTGTCTCAGGCGCCCGTCAAACTGCAGCTCGGCGCGAAGCTCACCAAGGGACTCGGCGCAGGCGCCAATCCTGAAGTTGGCCGCAAAGCCGCGCTCGAAGACACCGAGAAAATTATCGAAGCGCTCGAAGGCTCAGACATGATTTTTATCACCTCTGGCCTCGGCGGAGGCACGGGCAGTGGCGCGGCGCCCGTCGTCGCTTCGCTCGCTAGCGAATTGGGCGCCTTGAGCGTCGCCGTCGTCACCAAACCATTCGCCTTTGAAGGCAAGCGCCGCATGATGCAGGCCGAGCAAGCCCTCCAGGAACTCATCGGCGCCGTCGACACCGTCATCGTCATTCCCAACGAGCGTTTGATGGACACCGTCGAGCGCGGCACCAGCTTCTTTGACGCTTTCCGCATTGCCGATGACATTCTTCGACAAGCCGTACAAGGCATCTCGGACATCATTACCGTGCCCGGAATCATCAACCGCGACTTTGCCGATGTGAAAGCCATCATGCACGGCCAGGGCTACGCCGTGATGGGCACTGCCGTCGCCACCGGCACAAATCGCGCCGTGGATGCCGCCAACCGCGCCATCGCCAGCCCGCTGCTGGAGGACAATACCATCCAGGGCGCGCAGGGCATCCTCATCAACATTTCTGGCAGCTCCAGTCTTACGCTGCATGAAGTTCACGAAGCTTCGAGCGTCATTCAAAAAGCCGCGCACGAAAATGCCAACATTATTTTCGGCGCCGTGCAGGATGACAACATGAAGGACTCCGTGAAGATCACCGTTATCGCCGCCGGCTTCAAGGACGCCAACAAGAAAAACATCCACCAGAAGCAATCGTTCTTGCCGAAGACTTGGAAGGCCGGCCGCGAAATACCAGATGAGCCGGTGCAGCAGGCTTTGCCGAACGTCGTCCATCAGGTCCAGCAACGGGGTTCGGGGTTTGTACTTACAAACCCCGAGTCGAATAACGTCCGCGAAGTCAGCCAGGACGTTCCCTCTGACGATCTGGACGTCCCAACTTTTCTGCGTAGGCAAGCCCAGAAGGCTTGACCCTCCGCCGCCAAGCCCAGAAAGCCTGAGTGAATGACTAATTCTTAAGGCGCGATGGCGTTTACAAACGCCTGCCCATTCGGTGTCCCCACACCGGTCACGTTATCCCATCCCACAGCCGTGGTCAGTGAAGAGTCCGTCCCGAACGTCAGCACGTCCCATCGTGTGGAGGCAGGGCTGTTGAATAGCGGCGCATAAAACACCGTGGTATTGCCGAGCGGGCCGGCAAGTTGTTCAGGCGCTAGCGTGATCGTTCCGCTGGCCGTGGTGATCGTCCCATGCGCGTTGGTGGGCGCGCTGATGGGCACTACATCGGTGACCGCGCCCGCAGGCAGATTGTAAACCAAGGCGGCCGCCTGACCGAGCCCATGCCCCGCTTTCTGCGAAGCGATGGCCATCACTGCGGAGAACAGCGGCGTAGCCAGGCTCGTTCCGCCAATCACGCCAACCTCGGTGACCCCGTTAAACGTCTCGATCAATTCCGCGCCGGTCTGAGGGTCCGCCAGCATGGAGATATCCGGGACCAGCCGCGCGTTGCCCGGAAGTCCCGATTGGAACGCCGGTTTCGCAAACTCCGCGCTCGTCCCGCCTCCCGCTCCATCCTGGAAACCGAAAATCAGCGGCGGGATCACCGGCGACGAGTGGGTCGAAATAGGATTTGCCAGCCGTGTTAGGTTGGTGCCCCATCCAGTCTGGAATGCCATTGTATTGTCCGGGTTCAATGCCAGGCTTGTGCCTCCAATCCCTGTAGCGAAGGGGGAGCTTGCTGGAAAGTCCACAGCCTTAATTCCAATGCGTATCGTCTCATCGCCAAAATCACCCGTCGCGAAATTCACATCCACGCCTTCTGCCGCCGCCATTTGCAAAATACGATTCATGCGGTCGTGTGTCGCCGGGTTGCCGAAAATTTCGATGCTCGACCAGCTATTCGAGATCACGTTGCCCAGGTGGCGGACCACCGCGAGGTTGACGGCTTCATCCAGCGACGAACGGTCCGTCGCCGTGACCAGCGCGATGTTTGCTTTTGGTGCCAACGCATGCGCCCACTCCACGTCCAGCGTCGTTTCAATGGTCCAGTTTCTTGCAGGGCCTTTGGGATTGTTGACTAAGCCTGGAGCCTTGGCGATTTGGAAGTTCGCCGGCGTGATGTCGGGCAATCCGTAGACCTGCGAAAAAATCTCCGCGTCTTGCTGGATGGTATCCGACCCGTATGCATCCACGATCACGATCGTCTGGCCGGAGCCGTCAAATCCCTGCGCATAGAGCGCGTTCAGGTTGTACGCCGTTTGCACTTCGCTGGGCTGGTAGCCGCAGGAAGGCAGATGCCCAAGCTGTTTGTTCGTGATCGGCGCCCCATAAACACTCCCCGTGTAGGTGGCTTGCGGGACCGTCGAAGCTGTCGCGTTGTTAGGGAACGTCAGCGTCTGCACGCCCGTGAAACACTGCGATTCGAAGAACGCTCCGGCGGGCCCCGTCCCGAGGGGATAAAACTGCCCGTTCGTCGGATCCGCTTCTACCGGGAAGGAGTACGCCGGTTCATATCCCAGGTCGTCCATTCCCGTGACCGCGGCGATCAGCCCCATGCTGGGATCGTTTCCCGCGGGATCAGATGTGTTCGATCGGTGCGTCGCCCCATTGAAGGAAAAATTGTGAATGGACGTGTGGAAAGCCTGCTCGACTTGTCCGATGCTGCCTTGCACTTTGACGTAAAAGTTATTCTCTGCCACGCCGGTTACCGAAAAGCCGTGCGCGGTAAGAAAATTCTGTACCGCGTTCACCTGCTGGGCCGTCGGAGAAAAACTCGCGTTGAACTGGCTTTGGTTGAGCCACTTGTGGAAGTTGGGAGAGTTCTTGTTATAAAGCTGCTGAACGAGTTGACCGAGTTGATTCTCATTCTGCAGCTTCAGCCACGCCGTTACGCTGATCACCGTGTTGGGATCGGCCGGGCCCTGGTCCACTGCCCGACTGATGAAACCTGGCGTGTTGTTCGTGACGTAGTAACCATAGGCGTTGCCGTTCGGGCCGTTTGAGGATTGCGGAGAAGCCGAATTCGAGGAGGAGGCTAACGACGCAATAGCGATCATCGCCAGCGCTCCCAGTCCTGCGCGCAACATTTCTTTCTTTTTTCTTGGAACCATGTCGATTGCTCTCCTTCGAGCTGGGACAGGAATCTACATCAGCATGTAGAGTAGCTGGCCGGAAGTTAAGCTGATATTTACTTCCAGTCAAGTCAAGAGAGATGTGATTTACAAACAGACCTAGTTCTCCTAGAACTCCTTGACAGGACGTTCCCACCGACGAGTTGGATGTACCAACATTTCCGCCGCCACGCACAAAAAGCCTAGTTTATTTCGTACCGGTTATTAGGCAGGCTACCCAGAAATGAGAACATGATCAGGGACTCTCTATGATACCCAGACCATCCACTTGTTCACGATTTGCCAGCGTCCCCATTTCTTTCTAAGAGTGTAACGGCTGCCAGACCCGCAAAGGCCCCACATCACGGACCACGGCTTCGTAAACTTCATCCTGAGCAGAAGCAACGGCGCGAGGGTTGGCTTGCGCTCGTGACCTGAGATGAATAGTGCAATACGCACCTGCCGCAATCGCAATGTAGCCAGCAATCAGAAGCCATCGGCGAATGCGAAGTGCTCTCACGTGGTCGTCAACTGCTTTTGTCGCGAACAAGCGATGAAAACTGCTGAGAGAGAAAACCGCTGGGGCGCCATGTTCGGCACTCGCGCAGAGGGCGCGGCCAGTCAGAACCGACCCTCTTCAAGTAGGTGGGGCTGGAAGCAAGAGAAACTCCACCTGTGGAAGGAGTGCTTTCTCTTGACTTCCCCTTCTATAGAACTACTTAGACACCATCACACCGCGAAAAGATTTCTCAGCTTAGCCTTGCTTCTTCTGAGAGTGCACGGCAAGTTTCGTAATCGGAAACTGCGTCACCGGTCCCAAGAAGTTTCCCCGGACTTGCCCCAGCCAGATGTGGTATAATGTTTTTCAGGCCAAATTGTGGCCTGCGCGAACTGCGGCAGACTCGTCTGCCGCAGTTTTTATTTCCACCGCTATCTTTTCGACCGGAGGGGCGGCGGTCTTTGCCGCTCCGGAGTGGAGAACCTCCGCCTCACCGCGCGGTTTGCGCGCGGTGAACTCTCTCATTTTGCGGCTACTCTAAGCCATTTAGAATCGACTTATAGAAGCGTGCCCGCAAGTGTTGATTCTAAACCACTTACACGAACTATAAGTCCTTTAGATGCAACATTTACAAAAAAAAGGGGAGGGTGGCCAGTTATTGTCAACTAGGAATGCGATAAAGGGTTCCTGTCCTGAGGAGCGTGGCGACGAAGGATCCTGCTCGATCCTGTTCAATCCGAGATGCTCCGGGCAGGGCTGATTCGTGCAAGTTGCTCTGCCAGCTTGCGCACTTCTTCTTCAAACTTTTTGTGCTCGCGGCTCCCATAAGGAAGCGAGCTGCTCAGCCCGGAGTGAAATTCGTGCGCCTTCGTTCGCTGCGCAATCAGACCAATATTTTCGACTTTGATTCCTGCGCCCGGGACAATGACGATCTGTTCCCTCGCGGCTTCGATGAGTTCGGCGAGAACGACGGATCCCTCGAGCGCGCTCTTCGCGCCGCCCGACGTCAGAATTCTTTGTGCGCCAGACCGAATTACATCTTCGAGCGCTTGGCGCAAATCTGCGGCTTCATCGAACCCGCGATGAAACGTAACCGGCAACGGCTTCGCGATCTCGACCAGTCCGCGCGTTTGCTCGAGATCCACTTTTTGGTCCTTCGTGAGGATGCCTAGTACGACGCCATCCGCGCCGCATTCCTTCGCCGCCACGATCGTGCGCTGCATCTCCGCGAACTCGGCAGCCGAATACATGAAGTCTCCTCCGCGCGGCCGCACCATGGAAAAAATCGGAATGTGAAGCCTCGCTCGCGTCGCGCGAAGGAGTTCAGTGCTTGGCGTCACTCCGCCAATCGACAAATTCTCGCAGAGCTCAATGCGGTCCGCGCCGCCGCGCTCCGCCGCCATTGCGCCTTCCAGAGTTTGCACACTGATTTCGAGCAGGTATTTTGCGCTCACGGCAGAATTCCTGCCGAAGAGACGACATGCGTCAGCGTGCCGCTGGTCCAGTCCCAGATCATTCCCAGCAGCGCTGCGGCGTTCCAGCCCCACAAGAAGAGGCGCATTTCTCTTGGACTATAAGCACGCTCTTTCCATAGCAAGGTCGCATCGACCAGGAACCACAGCGCTCCGATGGCGAGGAAACCCGTAATGGTCCAGTCTCGAAAATAAAACTGCACCAAAGCGGTTTCAACGCACAAAAAAGCAGCAATCAAGAATTTGGCGCGCACTCTTCCAATCACCGTCGCCGTCGTTCGCCACCCGCTCAAGCGGTCCGGCTCAATGTCCATCACCTCACCAAAAATATGCGAGTGCATGGCAAACATCGCGCCAAACAAAAAAGTCTGCCAGGGAAGTTGCCGCGCGTTGTTTAGCCAGCTGCTCAGCACAAACACGAGCAGGTAGCTCGCCTGAATCAGCACGTCGAACGGCGGCCGGCCTTTCCAGGCGATCTTCGGCGCGTTGTAGAGTCCCACGGCGAGCAGAAGCACGGCGTACCACCACAAAATGCGCGGCCCGACGAAAAAATAGAATGCCGCCACGAATGGAACTTGCACCGCGGCAATCTGCCATTTCAACGCAGCCAGTTGTTCGCGCGCGCCGCGTGAACCGAACATGAACGTGCCTTTGCGTGGGTTCAGCGAATCGCTCTCGGCATCGACAATGTCATTGACGCCGTAAAGCAGAAAGCCAAGCGGAAACAGTACGAAAACCAATCCCAGCCAGAGTTTTCCGGAATGCAAAATGTCCGCATGTCCGAGCGGCATGAGGTAAAAGAGGGAGGTCGTGCTCCACAGCCCGGGCCGCGAAACCTGCAGCAAGAAAACCAGATAGGAATGAGATTGTTGTCGGCTAGCAACACTGGGAGGGGCTTGGGCGGCTTCGGCCATCCGCTTCAATATACCGCGATTAAGTCCGGGCCCGGGTTTTCATACCATCGCGATGTGCTGAATTGTTTCGCTGGTTTTGAAAGCTTCACGGAAATTGCAGGCCAAGAAGATCCGCTGCCAGAGCAATCTGCGTGGCCGCTAGATGAGGCCGAGCGAGGCGAACGCGGTGATCGAAGCGCAGCCGAGGGCAACGCCCATGACCACGCCTGCCAAGACATCGCTTAGGAAGTGCATCCCCAGCACGATGCGAGACACAGCAATGCTCAGCGCCAGGAAAAAAAGCATGCCTTCGAGCGAAGGATAAAAGTAGCTGACCACCAGCGCGATCGAAAACGCCGTCATCGTGTGGCCCGAAGGAAACGAAAACTTGTCCGGAGGCAGCACCTTCGACCAGCAGTGCGGCTCGATCTGGCAAGGCCTCGGCCGCTGGCTCAGTCTCTTCAGCGCTTTGAAGACAAAAATGCCCAGAACCGCCGCGGAGCCTGCAGCCCCGATGGCCGCAAAACGCTGGGGGCCTCCATACGCGAGCAGCATCAGCCCCAGGCCGTACCAGATCCAGCCGTCGCCCATGCGCGTGGCCGCGATCATCCAGATGCGGATCCAGCGCGGGGCGCGCCAGCGATTCATCCGCCGCATCAGCCGATGATCGCGCCGGTCGATGTATCCCCAGAGGTTGCGTGCGACTGCCATCGCCTTACCTCACCCACACCGCTGGAAACAGACATGCGCTTTCAATCAGAAAGATGCATGCATAGGCGAGAAAGATTTCCAGCCAGCAAACCGCCCGTGCGTGAATTGTTTTTCTTTTCGGATGCGGCGACGAATTGGAGGGCTTGCGCACCACGCACCTCAACTTGCCCAGTTGGCCTCGAAGTTGGAATCCAAATCCCACAGCATCCGCTTGCGCTTCTCGCCGCGCTCAATCGCGGAGGACCACTTCCGGCAATAACGAATTTCGTTCAGCCAGTGTCCCGCTGTGAAAGCCGGCACCAGTAACGCCAGCGGTGACATCGCCAGCGTCCACGGTTCGTCCCAGAAGAGTGACCGCACGATGCTGAAAACGTCTGCCGTAAGCTTGCCCCAGCTCCCGTGCACGCCGTGGATTCGTCCATGCCCAGTCCGCAGTCCCGCGAAAAATTCATCTATCGTTCGCGCGCCCCGCACTTCCGTAAACGTATGTCCGACGCCCGCGATGGTGTGCGAGTCGCTGCCCGCAATCGCGATTTTTCCCAGTCGTGTCGCCAGCCGCGCAGCACTCTCATTGGACCGGGGCCACATCTGCCCGTTGCGCGTCTCAAACGCCGGCACATACGATTCAAACCAATGAAAATCTTCCGCTTCGCGGCGCCCAGTCAACCCGGAGAAAACATGATTGGCGCTGAAGAAAAGTTTACGTTCGGTGAGGTACATCAACAGCGCTATGAAATCATTTCTACGCCGGTGAATTTCAGCATGGTCGCGTTCGGTTATGCCATAGACGCCCATATGCATCTCGGTTCCGCTGGGCATTCGGACGGTCACTTCTTCGCTTAGGAAAAAGTCGGCATACTGCCGCAGGGGCTCCGCGCCGTCGATGGAGTCATGGTCGGTTAGGGTGACGATGGACATGCCCATTCGCTTCAGCCGTTCATAGACTTCCGCGGGCTCGGTGTAGCACTCCCGGCAAATGCGATTTAGCCCGGGAGCGTTGAACATTCCGGATGCGATCGAGTGAACATGAAGGTCGCAGCGCATGGTGTAATTTTCTTCCCTCGATATGAACAGCCTGTAAAGAGGTTGCGAAATCTGCGTGAATGTGTCTACGGAACCTATTGAGCACAAATCAGTTATTCGGTTATCCACATGGCATGGAGCGTGCTCTCCCCAATTAGCTTCGGTTTGTGGCACAATCCTGCCAATGAAAAAAATTCACGTCGTCTTCCATGATGGCGGAGGAGGGCATCGCAACGCCGCAGTAGCTTTACAGACGGTAATTTCCCAGCAGCAACGTGACTGGCAGATCGAACTCGTCCAGTTCCAGGACCTGACGGACCGGCTGGACGTTTTGCGCAAACTCACCGGGATTCGTATACAGCAGCAGTACAATATCCTGCTGCAAAACGGCTGGACCCTTGGCAGCACGTATCTCCTGCGCATTCTCCAGGCCACCATCCGCATATTTCACCGGCCGTTGGTAAATCTGCTCGAACGATTTTGGCGCGAAAAACCTGCGGACTTGCTCATCTCCGTAATCCCTCATTTCAACCGGCAAATTTGCGAGAGCTGGAACAAGGTTTATCCCGGCCGTCCGTTTGTCACCATCATCACGGACCTGGCCGATTTTCCGCCGCGCTTCTGGATCGAGCCGATCGCGGAGCAGTATGTGATCGCTGGCACGGAAAAAGCCGCCGACCAGGCGCGAGCGATGGGCCATGATGACGCTCATATTTTTCTGACTTCGGGAATGATTTTGCGCTCGGATTTTTACCTCGAAGACAATTCAGATTCGGTTGCGCTGCGCCGGGAAATGGGATTGCGGGAAGATTTGCCGACGGCCATCGTGCTCTTCGGCGGCCACGGTTCCAAAGTGATGTGCGACATCACGGAAAAACTCGAGGCTGCTGGGTTGCCGCTGCAATTGATTCTGATTTGCGGACGAAACGAAGAGCTCGCCGCGAAATTGCGCGCCCGCCGTTGGAAAATGCCGGTTCATATCGTTGGCTTTACGAAGGAAGTTCACCGGCTGATGCGCGCTGCGGATTTTCTGATCGGCAAGCCCGGCCCCGGCAGCGTCGCGGAAGCCATGGTTCGCAAGCTTCCCGTATTGATCGAATGCAACGCGTGGACGCTTCCCCAGGAGCGCTACAATGCGGACTGGGTGAAAGAAAAGGGCGTCGGCATTGTATTGAAGAGTTTCGAAAACGTCGTGGAAGGTGTGAAGCGGATGCTCGATCCCGCAACGCTTGCCAAATTTCGAAGTAACGTAGCTGCTCAGAACAATCGTGCCGTTTTCGAAATCCCAGAAATTTTGGCCAAGCTCCTAATCGAAACAAATTCTACCCTGGGGCGCGCGACGCGGGCGGCTGTCGAAGCGGAAGCTCGCTAGAATTCCTGCCGGCAGAAAAAGTAGTTCCACGTTCCGATCAGAATATTTTCAGCCGAAATTGAAAGTCGAAAACACCAACTACGGATGGAGTTGCGCGTGTTCGGCGCGGCCGGGATGCGGGAATCTCGGGCCGGCGTTTGAGTTGTTCGCCGGTGTATGCATGTGGGGTTTCGCGCACTTGATGGCCCACCAGCGGGAGGCAAATCGCTTCGAATCGCACAACTTTACGCAGCCGCCTCGCCGATGCGATTCCTCGCAACGACAAAAGCACCCGCCTGCAGGAACTTTCCGCAGCAACGCCGGCGTGTCCGCGAGCAGTGTGAGCGAGCAGGCCAGGAAGGCAGCTCCAAAGAGGCACGTCCTCCAGAAGATTCGCCGCGACATAATCTTGGCAACGTGCCCACGCATGGGCGTTATTCTGTGGAGGGTCTGGAAAAAAACCGATAGTTCCCAGAGTTCGAAAAATTTGTTACCCGGGTCCTGGAACCAGGTGGCAAAGAAGTATTCGAATGCGATAAACACGGGCAGGTTCCTGATTTAGCGTGGAATCGGTTCCGAATTGAAACGCTAGTGCAGATTTGGCGTTTGTGGATGCACGTAGGGTGAAGCTAACTTAAACATAAGCAAGTACTTATGTGGAGGCCCTTGGTGCGCCACATTGGCGGAAGCCTTGCATAAGAAGGCAGCGTGGGCGCGTTTCAAATGACGAAATGTAGGGAGAGACAAGCGAGGGGGAAGGGGCTTGCTTGTCACTTTTTGCAGATCGTTCCCACCTGCCTCTGAGAGGGAAGCAAGTGATGGATGACCCCACGCGCTGGTGTGAAAACGACGCCAGCAACTGAAACGCGCCTTCAGGGGCCCCCATCCCAAGCGGGGGCCCCTCCTTTTTTGGCGCAAGCACTGCAGAACTCTCCCGGCAGTTTTCGTTTCCCGCAAAGCCGAAACCGGCAGTTGGCCGCGGAAACGAACTCGACCGCATTTCCAGCCGCTCCTTGACTTGGTTCGACCTAGCCCCTCGGAATTAGACTAATTCACTTTGCGGGCGACGGCGATGCGTGCCTGGCCCAGCGCATGCGCCACCTGCGTCTCGCGCAAGCGAGAAGCGTCGTACTCGAACGACAACCGTTTCTTCGATTCGTCAAGGCGGAATCGCCGCAAGCCGTAAGTGTTCGCGAATTCGCCGAGGTGGCGCAGTTGCTGTTCCGTCAGCGGTGATTGCAATTCGTAGGTAATTTCCACGAGTGTCATGGGCGGCATTATACCAGCCGCCGCGGAATTCGAGGCCTATCCGCGCGTAACCTGAATTCATCTAACATAGTGATATGTCCGACTCATCGCCAATGTCCAAGCCTCAAGTTCCAAGCCTGACGTTTTTGACGACACTGGAAAAACGAAAGGATCCCGTCTGCGGAATGATGGTTGCGGCGGAAAAGGCCGCCGCCAAAATCGAGCACGCCGGAAACACCTACTACTTCTGCTCGACGCGTTGTGCCGAACGATTTTCGGACGAGCCGGAAAAATTTCTCGCTGCTCCAGGAACCGCAGGAATGGAGCAGGGTCCCGCGCACGCGGAACACGATGCGGCGCGACACTCGGGAGCGACTGCATCGCGCGCCGCGACTGACGAAAAGAAAATTCGTTACACTTGTCCGATGCATCCCCAGATCATCCAGATTGGTCCGGGGAGTTGCCCGATTTGCGGCATGGCCCTGGAGCCGATGGACGTTTTCGCGGAAGTCGAAGCCGATCCCGAGTACGACTCCATGCGGCAGCGTTTCTGGATCAGCGCGGTATTGTCTCTTCCGCTTCTGCTCCTTTCCATGGTGGGCGACCTGATGGGCGCCCAGCTAACGCCCGCAGTTCGAAATGGGATCGAGTTTTTTCTTGCGACGCCAGTTGTTCTCTGGGGCGGATGGCCTTTTTTTGAGCGCTTCTGGTCCTCGCTCGTCAATCGCAGCCCGAACATGTTCACGCTGATCGGGCTCGGCACTGGCGCCGCGTACTTCGACAGCGTGCTTGCCACTTTTTTCCCGCAGATTTTTCCAGCCTCGTTTCGCGGGATGAATGACGCCGCGCCCGTTTATTTCGAAGCTGCTGCGGTGATCACCACGCTCGTTCTTCTCGGGCAGGTTTTGGAGTTGCGCGCCAGGCAGCGCACCAGCGGGGCAATTCGCGCGTTGTTGAATCTCGCGCCGCAGCAGGCCCACTTGCTTGCTGCGGATGGCACGGAGAGCGATGTTCCCCTCGATCAGGTAAAACGCGGCGACAGACTTCGTGTACGCCCGGGCGAGAGCATCCCCGTGGACGGCACGATACGCGAAGGCGCGAGCGCCATCGATGAATCCATGGTGACCGGCGAACCCATGCCAGTCGAAAAAAGCATGGGAGACAAGGTTACCGGCGGCACGCTGAACACCAGCGGCAGCTTCATCATGGAAGCGGAGCGTGTCGGGAGCGAAACAACGCTCGCCCAAATAGTGAAACTCGTCAGCGAAGCGCAGCGCAGCCGCGCGCCGTTGCAGCGACTTGCTGATCACGTCGCAGCTTATTTTGTGCCGGCAGTGGTTGTCGTTGCGATCCTGGCTTTTGCAGGCTGGATTTTGTTCGGCCCGGAGCCGCGTTTTGCGCACGCACTGGTGGCGGCTGTGTCTGTGCTGATCATCGCTTGCCCATGCGCACTGGGCCTTGCGACGCCGATGTCCATTATGGTTGCCGTCGGCCGCGGCGCGCACGGCGGTGTGCTGGTGCGCAACGCCGAGGCGCTGGAGACGCTCGCCAGAGTCGACACCCTGGTCGTGGATAAAACGGGCACGCTGACCGAAGGCAAACCCCGGGTCGCTGGGGTAAGTGTTTTCGATGGAGGAGGCTTCAGCGAGGGAGGGCTGTTGTGGCTTACCGCAAGCGTGGAGAGAGCTAGCGAACATCCATTGGCGCGCGCCATCGTGGATGCAGCAAAGGATAAAGGAGTCGAACTTGGCGAAGTCACCGAGTTTTGCGCAACTTCCGGCGGTGGAGCGGAAGGACGCGTGCTTGAGGATCGAGTTCTTGTCGGGACTCTGCGATTCCTGCAGTCGCGTGGAGTGACAGGTGCGACCGGAGAAAAACTCCCAGCCGTGGATTTCGGCATTGACCGAACGGCGTCGGTGAGTTTTGTTTTCGTGGCGGTGAACGAACGCCTAGCCGGAATGATCGCACTGACGGACTTCGTCAAGGAATCGACGCCTGAAGCATTGAAGGCGCTGCGAGAACAGGGCGTGCAAATCGTGATGCTGACAGGTGATTTAGAGGCCACAGCGAAATCCATTGCAAAACAGCTGGGGATTGAAAAAGTCGAGGCCGAAGTCCTGCCACACCAAAAGAGTAAAATCGTCAAGCGGCTGCGCGAACAGGGCCACATTGTGGCAATGGCTGGCGATGGAATTAACGACGCGCCAGCGCTCGCGGCGGCGGACGTCGGAATCGCCATGGGCACAGGCACGGACGTTGCGATTGAAAACGCTGGCATCACATTGATAAAAGGAGATCTTCGCGGCATCGTTCGCGCGCGCAAGTTGAGCCGCGCCACCATTCGCAACATCAAGGAAAACCTGGCTTTCGCATTTCTCTACAACGTGATCGGAATCCCCATCGCTGCGGGCGTTTTCTTTCCTTTTTTCGGATGGCTGCTGAGCCCCATGATTGCCAGCGCAGCGATGAGTTTTAGCTCAGTGTCCGTCATCGCCAACGCGCTTCGCCTGCGAAAAGCTTCGCTCTAGCGACAAAACCAGAACGTAGAATCGCATAGGGTTCGATCGGGGCTCTATCCTGCCGTGGTGGATTTTTGCACACCCGTCCACAGATTTGCACAAGTGTTCAAGCGGAATTTGATTGACGCCGAAAACGGGAAAGTTTATTTTGCATTCCAGATTGAACCGGGAAGCTTAAGAACTTTACGGATCAATTTAGAGGGCGCAGCAAGATTAAACATCGGCGGCGCCGCGAGATTGAATCGCGAAGCTCGAAGCCTCAACGGTTCCGTTTGGAGGGCGCGACTAGCCTAACGGCGGTCACGCCGCCAGGTTGGTTCGGAAACACTTGAAACTTAACGGTTTCATCCCAGGGACGCAGCTAGCGTAACAGCGAGTTGCGTCGCGAGATGGAGCCGGGGAGTGGAAAAGTCCTGACGGACCGGGTTGGAGGGCGCAATTGCCTCACGGCGGTTGCCCTGCCAGATGGGATCGAAGAGGTTAGAAACTTTACGGCTCAGTTAGAGGGCGCAACAGGCTAAACACCGGTTGCGCCCTCAAATTTTTTGCCCCGGTCTGCGACGAACGGAAATCCTCGTAGAAGTGACCAGCCACAGACAAGCTTTTTTGATTTAGGCAGTAGCTAGTGTCGCAGGATTCGTCAGCCCTGTCCAAGGATGGAGTCAAAATACGCCAGCATGTCCGGCGAGTCCCATTGCTGGAAGCCGATGAATTTTCGAGCGATTTTGCCGTGACGGTCGATGACGTAAGTCTCCGGGTACATCGAAGTTCCATACTCCTGAGCGATCGGAGAGTGATTGTCCCTTGTGGATGGATCACGGTAGGTCAGGAAGCCGACGCTCTGTTCGCGGAGGAATTTTTGGTAAGCGGCAGGATCCTCATCGGCAGCCACACCGAGAATGACGCCGTTCCGCGATTCGATGTATTTTTGCAGGCGGTTGAGAGCCGGAGTCTCTTCGACGCAAGGCGGGCACCAGGTCGCCCAAAAATTCAATACCACCACTTTGCCCTTGAGATCGGTGAGATGGGCGGGCTTGCCCGCAATTTCCAGCGGGAAGTTGCGCGCCGTCTTGCCAGCCACCGAGGCTTCGCCTTGCCGGTAAGTGGGCATCGCAAACAGCACCAAAACTGCCCCGGCGAGGCCCAACGCGCCCCATACCGCTAATTTCCTGAGGATAGCCATCCAACTGCTATACTAACTCAATCAATCTGGGTCGCGAAGCGCCCCGTCCGCATCCAATACGTAATGTCCACCAGCGAGCAGAACGTCTCCCCACATGATGCTTTCGTTCCGGCATTTTCGCCAGGGACTGTCTCTGCCATCATCCCAGCGCGAAATGAGGAAGCGGTCATCGCCACGTGCATCGAATCGTTGGGGCGGCAACCGGAAATCTCAGAGATTGTCGTTGTGGACGATCAATCCACTGATGGGACGGCGGGCGCAGTGCGCACCCTCAACGCCAAATATGCGCACCTGCGTTTGTTACAGGCGGACAGACTACCTGACGGTTGGGTAGGCAAAAATTACGCCCTTTGGATCGGCGTGCAGCAAGCCAAAGGCTCATGGCTTCTCTTCACGGATGCTGACGCCGAGCACCAGTCGAACTCGGCAGCCCGCGTGCTGCAAATCGCTCAAGAGCACGAAGCCGCCTTAGTCTCTTTTTCTCCCGAGCAAGTGACTGAAAACTGGTACGAGAAAGCGCTTATCCCGTACATCTACGTGCGGCTAGCAAAATTATTTTCCTATGACAATGTGAATGATCCGAAATCTCCTGCCGCCGCTGCGAACGGCCAGTTCTTGATGGTTCGCCGCGACGTTTACGACGCGATCGGCGGCCATGCCGGCGTCGCGGGCGAAGTGCTCGAAGACGTCGCCATTGCCATGCGCGTCAAGGCCGCGGGCCATCGCATCTGGTTCGCTTCCGGCAAAGGCATCGTTCGCGTGCGCATGTACCGCTCGTTCGACGCCATGTGGCAGGGCTGGAAGAAAAATCTTTATCGTCTGATTGGCGGGACGCCGTGGACGGCGTTTCGCGAGATCGAATCCAGCCTGCCGTGGATTCCATTGGCGCTCATTCTGATTGGCCTGAAATTTCCGTTGATCTTTTTGTCCGGCGTTTTGCTTTTGCTCGCCCGCCAGACCCTCTACGGCCTTGAACTTGTTCGTAACCGTTTCCCTTTTTCCTTCATCTTTTATTATGTTCCCGCGGCATTCCTATATACAGGTGTGCTCTGGGCCTCCTACCGAAGCCACGTGAAGGGAAGAATTGAATGGAAGGGCCGGGAATACGCCATTGGCGCTCCCGAATCGATAAAATAGACGGATTGCCATGGTACTGCTGACGCGCAAAATCGAGTTCTCAGCTTCACACCTGTATCACAACCCGAATCTTTCAGCGCAGGAGAACCGCCGCATTTTTGGGAAGTGCAATAATCCCCATGGCCACGGCCACAATTACACGCTGCAGGTGACGATCGAGGGCGAACCCGATCCCGTCACCGGCATGGTGCTGGACCTGAAAGAATTGAAAGGCATTCTCGAACGCGAAATCATGCAGCGTATGGATCATCGTCATTTGAACTACGAAGTGCCGGAGCTCGCCGGCCAGATTCCCACCTGCGAAAATATTGCCCGCGTCATCTGGCAACTCCTCGAGCCAAAGATTACGCAAGGGCGGTTGCATCGTGTGCGGCTCTACGAATCGCCGGATCTCTTCGTCGATTGTTACCGCAACGGCGCGAACGGGGCCTGGAAGCCATGAGCGGTGCGCTTAAAATTGAGCTTGGCCGGCGGTATCGCTTCTCGGCGTCGCACCGCTTGCATGCCTCGCAACTCAACGAAGAGGAAAATTGCCGTGTCTTTGGGAAATGCAACAATCCCCATGGCCATGGTCATAACTACGTCGTGGAAGTCAGCATATCCGGAGACGTCGACTCGGCCACAGGCATGATCGCTAATCTTGCCGATCTGGATGCCTTTGTCGAGCGCCAGGTGCTTGAGGATTTCGATCACAAGTCGCTCAACGAGGACGTGCCCGCGTTCCGGGAAAAAGTCCCCACGACAGAAAATCTGTGCATCGAGATTTTTCAGCGCCTTAAATCTTTCTCCAGTGCAAAACTCGAACGCATCCGTGTCGAGGAGACCGGAAACAACAGTTTCGAGTACGCCGGGGACAACCTGGAAGGGAACCGTCCGTGACCAAACCAACGGAAGAAATTCTATTACATGACAACCAAGAGATCGACGCACGCAAGATCGCCTGCCACATGCGCGAGATCATCAAGCTGGTCGGCGAAGATCCGAATCGCGAGGGGTTGCGCAAGACGCCCGAGCGCTTTGAGAAAGCGCTGAAGTTTCTGACCAGCGGGTATCATCAAAATCTGGATCACGTCTTGAACGGCGCGACCTTCAGCGTGGCCTACGATGAAATGGTCATCGTTAAGGACATCGAATTCTTCAGCCTTTGCGAACACCATATCCTTCCGTTTTTCGGCAAAGCCCACGTGGCCTATTTGCCGGAGAAGCGCGTGCTGGGCCTCAGCAAAATCGCGCGCCTGGTCAATATGTTTGCGCGGCGGCTGCAGATTCAGGAACGCATGACCAGCCAGATTGCGGAAGCAATCCAGGAAAAAATCGCACCTCAGGGTGTCGGCGTAATCGTCGAGGCCCGCCACCTGTGCATGCAGATGCGGGGCGTGGAAAAACAGCATGGCCAGGCCGTCACCAGCGCCATGCTCGGCGCTTTCCGCCACAACAAGCAGACGCGCGACGAGTTTTTAGCACTCGTCCGGCCCAAGAATACATGATCCAACTGCATTGGATTTTTTCCCATGCCTGGCAACGGACACAAATTCGTTGTCAGGCGCTTCGCTTTTGTGCTGCCCGTGCTCTCCGTACTCGCGCGCGGTTGCCGCAGGTGCGGTCGTTGCACCACCGCTTGGTCCCAGCCTTTGTAGGATCGTGAAAAATCCACCGGCAATCCGCGTTAGCGCAGATTCGCACGCGCTCGGCGTTCTGTCCCGCCAGCGTTTCTGCCAGCGAAGCCGCTATTTGCGCGAGCGTCCAGTTGCCATCCCTCTGTATTGGAAGCAGCTCTGCCCGCCACCCATTTTGGCGCTGGACGAGCCGCTGCCGCACCGGTACGTTGAGAGCGTGATTCAGTTTTGTGATTTCACCGGTGCCCAGCGAGTGTCCCGCGGCCAGCTTTTGCGCGGCGCGGCGCAGCAGCTCGCGCAGATCCTGCAATCGGCGGCGGGAAGGGCTGTCAAACGAGATGGGGGCAAGTTTCCAATGTTTCCAGAACGCCGCCAGCCATTCCCGGTCATTCAAATGATCCGTGCGTTTGCCGAATCCGTCCCACTCCTCGCTGTTCGCCAGGTCAAACCAGGGAGCGACGTTGCCGAATCCGTGCGCGTAAAAAATGTTATGAGCCGCTTTCATGGTAATGCGTTAAATCCAGTTGACTCGTTACAACGGATCGGTTATCCTCCCGTAATGAGCATAGCAGCGATAAAGCATTACAACAATAGGCGTTCGTTCCCACGCTTCCCCTGCCCTCGCTGGCGCTCATAGGTGAAAAGCATGTCCACGGACTCTACAGCAGCAATTGTCGCTAGCCTCCCCGCTCCGGTCGCCGCTGCGCGGCCAAGGCTGAACCGCGCCACCGTCATTCTTGCGTTTCTCTCTATTTACCTCATCTGGGGCTCCACGTATCTCGCAATTCGTTACGCCGTCGAGACGATTCCTCCACTCTACACCGCAGGCCTACGCCACCTGCTTGCTGGCTCGATTCTTCTTGTCTGGTGCCTGGCAAAGCGTCTTCGTCCAACCTGGGGACAAGTCCGCGCCAGCATCATCATCGGTTTTTTCTTTTTTCTGGTTGGCCACGGCACGCTGCATTGGGCGGAACAAAGAGTGCCATCCGGCCTTGCCTCTTTGCTCATTGCCAGCGAACCGATCTGGGTCTTTCTGATTAGCGCCGCCACCGCCCGTCAATGGCGCTTGAACGCCACTCTTCTGGCCGGAATTCTTTTGGGATTCGGTGGTGTCGGCCTGCTGATGGGCCGAAGCGCCCTCAATTCCGGCCCGGGCGTATTTGTCGGTTCACTCGCGGTAGTTTTGGGCGCGGTTTCCTGGTCCGTTGGGATTGTCTATTCCAGGCGGTCGCATCTCTCCGGGCATCCGCTTCTCTTGTCGGCGCTTTCGTTGCTGGCTGGATCTGCCCAACTGCTTCTGGTCGGCACTGTAGTTGGGGAGTACCGCGGATTTTCGCTCGCATCTGTATCAGTGCGTTCGTGGCTGGCGCTTGGCTATCTCATCCTCTTCGGCTCGGTTGTTGCGTTCACGGCCTACAATTGGCTCCTCGAGCACTACTCTCCCACGCTTGTTGCCACGCATACTTACGTCAATCCGATTGTCGCCGTTCTGCTTGGCTGGCTGTTCGTCAGCGAAGTGGTCACGCCAAACGTGCTGCTTTCCACCGTGATGGTCATTGGAGCGGTTATGCTTGTCGATCGCGGCATGTCGCGACTTCACCAAAGCTCTTAGTGTTCCGGTTTACGCGCCAGGCAGGCCAATAAAATCAAAAGGCGCTCTAGCTAAAGTGCCGGATGCGCCTTTTTTGCTTCCTGAAATCGGAGGCAGCTACATTTTGGAGATGTCCACGGACGCGCGCGTCGTCTCCCAATCCATCCGTAGCGTGCACCCGCTGCCTGTCTTGTCAAACGCGATGGTGAAGTTCTCAACCGTCGAGGGCAGAGTCGACGCCTTCATGTCGATTCGCGACAGATCTTCCGACGCCCCTGGGTATGGGATGCCCCACTCGCCGGTTTTCTTGCTGATCACCAGCGTCCATTTGTCCTTGTTGGGGATCGCGAAAATGGTGTACTTGCCGGCAGGCACATGTGTGCCGCCGACCATCAGGTCAGCAGTGGTAACGAACGTGGTTGCTTCATTGGCTCCGGCGCGCCACACCTCGCCGTAGGGAACCAGCCCGCCAAAAATCTTGCGCCCCTTGGCGCGCGGGCTGGAGTAATCCACGGTGATGGTCTTTCCGTCGGCCAGCGCGCAGCTTGCCTTCGCCGCTGGACTGGGCTTCGAGGCCTTGTCCATCTGCGCCGAGCCCAGCGCCGCCATCAATCCGACTGTCAGACATCCTGCCGCCAAAAATGCATACTGCTTTCTCATAGATTTCCCCCCTTACGCTGTGCCCCAGCATTGAACCGGATTTACCGGCACGGCGCAACATGGAATTTTCGTTCAACCCTAACAGACGGGTGAGAAGAAGACTCGTCTCGCCCTCTCTTTATTTCGTGCCTTGCGAAACCGTGAAAAAGGGGCTAAAGGTAGGGTCGAGCAGCTTCGCGATCGCGAAAGCATTATCCACGAGCGCCGCAGGTGTCGGGACGCTGCTTTACCGAGGTGACTCATGCCAGAATCAAGACGTCACTTGTTAGCGGGATTGTGTTGCGTTGCCGGCGTTTTTGGCGCGGAACCTCTTCTCGCCGGGCTCCAGGCGCCAGCACCAGGTTCGGGAGCTTCGCCGAGGGCCAAGGTTTACCCCAACGGTCGTGACCCCAATGCTCCCCAAGGCCTGGAACCGAGCACGCCCAATCCCAAAGCCATCGAACTCGCGAACCAGAAAGCTCTTCGGGCAGATATCGCCAAACTCTATGAAATGGCCTCCGATCTCAAGAACGAAATCGATAAGACGGACGCGGCTTCTACCCTTTCCGTGACCGTCGTCAAAAAAGCCCAGCAAATCGAGAAACTCGCAAGCAAATCAAGGAATTAGGCAGGGGTTGACCTTTGGTTTTTCATGCTCCTCCACCGGAAATACGTTCGCTTACGCGCCATGTTCAATCACCGGCCTTTCTTTACTTCAGGACCTTCCTGAGTTTTTGTTGCAAACGCGTGCAAGTGATGGAAGGACAGAGGTTTATCGTTTCGGATAAGGGGGAGGGGACGGAATCCGTGGTAGAAGGGTTTTCGCCAAAAAATCCTGACCTACCTTGGAGGCGTCCCCGGTGCAACATAGCAAAATTCGTTCTCGTCTGAAAGCCCCGCTCACCCGCTTCACTTGCGAACTCCCCGCCGGTCTCAGCAAGCCTTTGCGAAATTTCGTCGGCGAGATGCTGTTCGGGATTCAGGCCAGTCAGGGCGTGAAACTGAGCAATATCGCGCGCAGTCTGCAAGAAGAGCTTCCTCTGCTCAAGACCGAAGACCGTCTCTCGCGCAATCTACAAGCCGAAGAATTGGAAACGCATCTCCGGCAAGGACTGCTGCGCCTGGGCCGCCGCCGCGTGGATACCAACACCGTCCTGTGCTTGGATCTCAGCGATGTGCGCAAGGAGTACGCCCGCAAGATGGAATTTCTGGATCAGGTCTGGGATGGCAGCGCCGGGGAAGTGCACCCCGGCTACTGGTTGTGCAGCGTCCTCGGAGCCGAAGTCCACGGCAGCGAACTCACGCCCCTCTACCAGCAACTTTTCTCCGTGCGCGCCCAGGATTTTGTCAGTGAGAATGACGAACTGCTCTCCGCCATCGAAAGGTCTTTAGCTGCATAGTTTTCAGGATGCGGCGCTTTCCTTGTCATTTTTGCAAATCTCAAAAGACCCTTGACTTCCTTGTATCTGACATATTATTATGGTGTCAGTAGGTCCGGAGTGGTATTCTATCGCTATGTCTTCGGATTCTGATCCCGACCTGCATTTGCGTGGCCGGCTGATACGCAGCCTCGGGCAGCTTCGCGAGATGCTGCCGGGGTCCTTCGTGGAACGGAAACGTTCTTGTGGGCGGCCCAACTGCCATTGCGCGGATGGCAAGAACTTGCATACGCAATATCAAATTTCCGTCCTGGTCGACGGCCAGGTAAAGACTTTCAATGTTCCTGCTGCATTAGTGGAGCAAGTACGCCAGAAAATCGAACTGCGACGGCGTTTTGAGGCTGCGGCGGCGGCCATTTGTAAAATCAATTTACGCCGCTACTTGAAACAAAAGGAAAAACCCTAACCTTGCGCCGACACCCGTTCGAGACCTATCTCGATAAGGTGTTTGATTTCCCCTCAAAAGTAGGCGCTTTACCCGACAGTCGCCAGTTTCCACGACACCACGGGAAAAAGATCTTTGACGCCGTGTTTCTGGGTGCCGCTTGTCAGTTTCCTGCCGTGCACCGGATCGAAACGGAATGCCAGAGCGGTGCTCTTTCGAAACGCATCGGCTCTGTTAGTGAAGATGCCATCGCATACGCCCTCGAACGGCAGGATCCTGGTGCTATTTTCAATCTCGGCTGTGATCTCGCTCGGCAGTTGAAGCGCAACGGAATATTCCGCTCGAAGTGGTCCAGAGGTCTCGTCGTTGCCGCCGTTGACGGCATAGAAATCTGCAGCTCCTTCGCGCGTTCCTGTGACTATTGTATGGAGCGCAAGGTGGAACATAAGGTCGACGGAGAGTTGCGCGAGGAGATGCAGTACTACCACCGCATTTGCGCCGTGACTGTCGTCAGCTCCGCCTTTCCCATTCCTCTAGGCATTCGCTTTCAAAAAGATGGCGAGACCGAGGTCAGTTGTTCGCTGTCCTTATTGCAGGATTTGCTCGGCCGCGTCGGTCGTCGGTTCCTCGATTTATTGGTGGCCGATGCACTGTATTTGCAGGCGCCGTTTGTGCGCGATGTCGAAGGTTTGGGTTTGGACTGGGTCATCAATCTCAAAGAGAACCAGCCCGAATTGTTGGCCGAAGCACAGCGCCTCACCGCAGGAGCAGCACTGCATCGAGACGGCGATGAGCAGCAAGAATTACAGCTCTGGCACGCTCCGGAAGTCTATTGGCCGGTCGCCGACCGCAGCGTCCGGGTAGTCAAAACGGTCCGGACCCAACAGAAGAATCGAGTCCGGGTGGGCCTAAACGATGCCGGGCAGAGGCGACCGCGGAAAGAAATAGTCGTCGAACAAAGCACCAACTTCTATGCCAGCAACCTGGAGTTGGGCACCATTCCTCCGGTGTTCGTCTATCAGTTAGGCCGCAGTCGTTGGGTCATCGACACGGAAGTGTTTCAGACCATCACCACCGACGGCCACCTCAAAAAACCATCCGTGCATCAGGGCCGCGGCCAGGCGTTGCTCGTGCTCACCATGATTCGTGTTCTGGCCTTCACGCTGACCATGGTGTTCTTTCATCGCCAGGTTCGCAGCCACCTCAGAAGTTGTTGCATCGGTTTTTGCGATTTGGCTCAGCGGCTGGCGTATCAATTTGTTGTTACTGCGCAGCCGGATTCCAGTTGATTCCCCGCTACAATGGAAACCCTCCGCGCCTTCTTGTCCGGGTGCATGGCATTCCTTTCCTTTTCCTCTCCAAAAGGCTCCGCCGAAGCACTCCCTGAGGTCTTTTCCCCCCTGCAAAACCTGCCGGCGCCGTCGCACACAGCCAATACCTGCCGAATCAGGCGACTACCTACACTTCCTGAACGGCTTTGCGAAATCGCTGGTCCTGTCTTCCTGTCTTTACTTTCCTTTACACCTTTGTTGCGTTTGTGTTAGCCTGAATGGGTCGAAGAGAAGAGGAAAAAAATTCAGGGGACGACGAGGAAGGGCACTTGAGCGCACCGAAAGCAGCGTTGATCGAACAATTCCGGACCCACGTTAAGGACACGGGCTCGCCCGAAGTGCAAATCGCGCTTCTCAGCGAGCGGATCAACTATCTGACGTCGCATCTCAAGGCCCACGTGAAAGACCATGCATCGCGCCGCGGATTGATCATGATGGTCAATAAGCGCCGTCGTTTGCTGGACTATCTCAACCGCCGCGACCCGGATCGGTACCGCGAGATTGTTGAACGTCTTAGCCTGCGCAAGTAATCGTCCTGCATTTCCATTGGAATCAGGGCGGTATCCACTGCGTTCTCACGAATTGACACATTCCACACGGAGTCTGTCGTCAGGCATCCGGCTGAGTTAGTGCCGGAAATTCTCGTGGTGTAGTCCGTCGCGTTTCGTTCGCCTAACGATTCTTCTCGCCTCTTGCTCTTCCTCATGGATGGCCGCGCTGCGGTCAACGTAAGCTCAAGGCCCGTTTGCTTCGTCGAACGCGCCTCAACATGCCCCGACTCGGTCGGAGCCAAAGGAAATGATTCATGTCTGAAAATACACATACTCCCGCACCCCATCGCGTCACGGTGGATGTCGGCGGCCGCACTCTCACTCTCGAAACTGGAAAAATTGCCAAACAGGCCAACGGCGCCATTGTGGCGCGCTATGGCGATACCGTCGTGCTCACTACGGCTTGCATGGCTCCCACCGCCAATGACCGCGACTTCCTTCCCCTCACCGTGGACTATCGCGAGAACACCTACTCTGCCGGAAAAATCCCCGGCGGCTTCTTCAAGCGTGAAGGCCGCCCCTCGGAGAAGGAAGTTCTCACCTCCCGCTTGATTGACCGCCCCATGCGCCCGCTCTTCCCGGAATCCTGGCGCAACGAAACGCAAGTCGTCTCCATGGTGCTCTCCGCGGACAGCGAAAATGATCCGGACGTCATCGCTGTGACCAGCGCGTCGGCTGCGGCCTACTGTTCGGACCTCCCGTTCGAGAAGCCCATCGCCTGCGTCCGCGTTGGCTTGGTTGACGGGCAGTTGGTGATCAATCCCACCGTCGCCGACCAGAAGAAAAGTTTGATGAACATCATCATCGCCGGCACCGATGAAGCCATCGTCATGGTGGAATCCGGTGCCCTCGAAGTTTCCGAAGAAGCCGTCGCCGACGCTCTCGAGTTCGGCCACGCGCAAATTAAGAAAATCGTCTCCGCCATCAAGGAACTGTACGCCCAGCTCAAGCCCAAGAAAGTCGCTGTTGCGCCGCTCCCGTTCGATGAAGCCATCTACAAGGACCTCCAGAAGAAATACGGCGATCGCCTCCATGACGCAGTAAACACCGAAAAGCATCCCAAGAAGGAGAGCTATCATCTCGTCGATGCTCTCAAGGAAGAGATCATCAAGCTTATTCCTGAAGAGCCGAAAAAGGAGATGGACGAAAAGCGCACTCTGACCAAGCGCGCTTTCGAGCGTCTCCGCGAAAACATCTTCCGCGATGATGTTTTGAACGCCCGCCGCCGTCCGGACGGCCGCGCCTTCGACCAGATTCGGCTGATCACTTGCGAAGTCGGCCTGCTCCCTCGCGTGCATGGCTCCGCCCTATTCACTCGCGGCGAAACACAGGCGCTCGCCACTTTAACTCTCGGCACCAAGGAAGACATGCAGCGCCTTGACCTGCTCTTCGAGCAGGACCAGTTCAAGCGCTTCATGTTGCACTACAACTTCCCGCCGTTCAGCGTGGGCGAAGTCAAATTCCTGCGCGGCCCCGGCCGTCGCGAAATCGGCCACGGCGCCCTTGCCGAGCGCGCGCTCATGAATCTGCTGCCTGCCGAGGCGGACTTCCCCTACGCCATGCGCCTCGTTTCCGACATTTTGGAATCCAATGGCTCTTCCTCGATGGCCACCGTCTGCGGCGGTTCGCTCGCCCTTATGGACGCGGGCGTGCCCCTGAAGGCTCCCTGCGCGGGCATCGCCATGGGCCTCGTCGTCGGTGACAACAACAAGTACTCGATTCTCACGGACATCGCCGGAGCGGAAGATCACTACGGCGACATGGACTTCAAAGTTGCCGGCACTCGCGCCGGTATCACCGCGTTGCAGATGGACATCAAGGTCCTCGGCATCTCCATCGCCATGATGCGCGAAGCCCTCGCGCAAGCGAAGAAAGCCCGTCTCCAGATTCTCGACACTATGGAAAAGACGCTCAGCGAAGCTCGAACGCAAATCTCGGCTTACGCTCCGCGCCTCTTCAAACTGAAAATCCCGCAGGACAAAATCCGCGACCTCATCGGGCCGGGCGGCAAGAAGATCAAATCCATTATCGAAGCCACAGGCGTCAAGATCGACGTCCTCGAAGATGGCACCGTGCACATCTTCTCCACCAGCGGAGCCGGGGGCGATGCGGCTCTGCAGATGGTTCGCGACGTTACTGCCAGCGCAGAAATCGGCAAGACCTATCTCGGCAAAGTCGTGCGCCTCGCGGAATTCGGCGCGTTCGTCGAGCTTTTCCCCGGCACCGACGGCCTTCTACACATCAGCGAAATCTCCGAGCACCGCATCCGCGACGTTCGCGACGAGCTGAAACTCGGCGACCAGGTCCTCGTGAAAGTTCTTTCCATCGAGGGAAACAAGGTTCGCCTCTCGCGCAAGGCTCTCATCCGCGAAGCCCGCGAAAAGCAACAAAAAGCCGCCGCTGGTGGGGGAGGCAACCCTGTCTCCTCAAGTGGTGAAGGCGGCGGGGATTCCGGCTCCCACGAGTAATCACGAATAGTCGGCCGTTCCGGCCATTTCCTGACGGCATCTTTGGCCCGTCCCTCTTTTTGCTTGTAGTGGCGCAGCATGCTGCGCCCTGTTCGCTCGAACCGCAATAACTTGCGTTCTGGTTTGCACACGACCGCGCCCCAAAACAAAAGGTCCGCGATCGGGGGCCTTTTGTTTATCTATCTCTTAATTCGGGTTATTCTTCTCTGCGCTTCCTCCGCGTCCTCTGCGTCTCCGCGTTATCCTCTTACTTCTTGTCTCTACCTCTTTGCTCCCTTACGTCGTTAATTCCTGCCTCTCGCAATGCACCGCATCCAACGCGCCCCAAAGCGCATCCAGCGCCTCGTGGGTCGTCGCCAAAATGTCTTCCTCATTTCCATCGGCGTGTTCTTCCAGCCATCCGCGCCAAGCCGCCCGATGCGCCTTGTCCGCTTCTTCATGGATCTTGAAGTACGCCAGCCCCTCTGGCTCCGTCACGCCATAAAACTTCTTCAGCCCATCGATCTTCGTTGTGGCAATCTCCGGCACTTGGGACTCATACGCGTACAATGCCGCCACCGCCTCCGCCACCGGCCGGTCCCCGCAAATCTCCCGGAACTTCTGCACCACCGTCTGCGTCCCCGGAAGGGCAGGGCAGCACGTGATGTCGTCCTCCCCCACGCCTAGTGCCGCCGCAAAATCCCGCCACAGCTTCGGATGCGGCCCCGCCGGATTTTCTTCCTCCGCCAGATTTTCCCGAATCAACCCCTGTAGCGGGCCCTCCGTCCGCGCCGCCAGCACGCGCAAGTGTTTCGGAAACGCCTCCACGTGCCGGTAGTATTGCGCTGCATAAAGTTGCAGCGCCTCTCTACTCAGCTTCCCCGCCTGCCAATCCTGATAAAACGGATGCTTCAGTAGACTCTTCTCCGCAATCGCTGCGTCTAGCTTTCTCAGCAATTCCGCCTTCGCCATGGTCGTTCCCCCTCCGTAGGCCGCGTCCCGGTCTCTGCCTACGCTCGCCCCATTCATAAACGTGTCGCGCATTGTACCAGACTTTCCAATGGTTTGTCGGGTAGCACAGCTACTCCTGGCTGTGCGCCTTTCGCAACCCGCGCAGCAATTTTATAGAAGCTCTACTCAGATTTGGATCTTGAGACGAAAGACTCAACCCATGTGCGCTGTTCGGCCGTGTCCGGTACAACGCATCCGCGAGCCTCTTGAATTTTCTGAAAAGCAGACTCGACGGAAAATCCCTGCTTGACTAACAAGCAGGCACACAACATTGAGGAACGTCCAATACCCGCCCGACAGTGGATAGCGATACTTTTCCCCTGTCTCACCCTTTCATCGAGCGAACCAATGAACACTTCTAGTCCTTCCTCCGAATCAAGCAACGACCTGTCTTCAATGGGGAAGGAAAGAAACTCAATCGCGGATTCCTTGCAGCATTGCGCTTCCTCGGAGAGTCCTAATTCCAAGGTCTCTGCTACTGTGAGCGCTGAGACTATTACGTTCACTTCTGAGCGCCGGGCCGCAGCAATGTCGTGTGCTAGCCAGTCATAGCCTCTAGGTCTCGGCAAGATCGCCAGACGAAATGGGCCTGCTTCTATCCAATAGGGATTCATAAGAGAGTGGATCTCCAAGACGAGAGGGCGGTCAGCGTGACATTCGCGATGATTTTTAACTAACCGCGGTATGAACCCGCTCAATCTCCGCCCCCACTCCGCGCAGCTTCTCCACAATTCCCTCATACCCACGATCAATGTGATACACGCGTTCAATCATTGTCTCCCCGCTCGCTACCAGCCCCGCCAGCACCAGTCCTGCGCTCGCCCGCAAATCCGATGCCTGCACCACGGTTCCGGAGAGCGCCGCTGGCCCGCGCACCGTGGCTGTATGCCCTTCAATCGAAATGTTCGCGCCCATCCGCATCATTTCACTCGCGTGCAAAAAGCGATTCTCAAAAATCCTTTCACTGATCACCGACGTGCCTTCCGCCTGCGTCGCCAGCGCCATATACTGCGCCTGCATATCCGTCGCAAATCCTGGATACTCCTCCGTCGTCACATCAGCGCCTACCAGTTTCTTCGCGCCCCGCACGCGCACCGTTGTCTTATCCACGATCTCAATCGGCGCTCCCGCCTGCTCCAATTTCGCGATCACCGCCCCAAGATGCTCCGGCGCGCAATCCTTAATCGTCAAATCGCCGCCCGTAATCGCCCCGGCCACCAGAAGCGTTCCCGCTTCGATCCGGTCCGGAATCACGGTATGTTCAGTCCCGTGCAACTTCTCCACACCACGAACGCGCAGCGTCGAACTCCCATCACCGCAAATTTGCGCCCCCATTTTCCGCAGCATCGCCACCAAATCCGTCACTTCCGGCTCGCGTGCCGCGTTTTCGAGCACTGTCTCCCCGTCCGCCAACACTGCCGCCATCAAAATATTTTCCGTCCCGGTCACCGTAATTTTCTCGAACACGATGTGAGCACCCTTCAATCGTCCTTTCGGTGCGCGCGCCTCGATGTATCCGTGCGAGGTTCCAATCTCCGCCCCCATCTGCTCCAGCGCCTTCAAGTGCAAATCCACTGGCCGTGCCCCGATCGCGCATCCGCCCGGCAAGGATACTCGCGCAATTCCCACGCGCGCCATCAGCGGTCCCAGGGTCAGCACCGACGCCCGCATCGTTTTCACCAATTCATACGGTGCTTCCGCATGATTCAACTTCGGCGTTTCAATCACATAATCGCTGCTCGGAAACTCCGTTATCGTCACCTTTGCATCCATGAACGCCAGCAGCTTGCTCATGGTGATCAGGTCGCGCACTTTCGGAATGTTGTGCAGCGTAACTTTCTCCACCGTCAGCAAAGCCGCCGCCATTACCGGCAGAGCAGAATTCTTCGCTCCGCTGACCGCCACCGTCCCCCGCAGCGCCTTCCCGCCCTTGATCCGAAATTTGTCCATCCTGCCTCGCGCCTTTTCCTTGTAGCGGCGACGGAATTTATCCCGACCCGGTCGGGACGTCGCCATCTTGCTTGCTTTTCCTCTGCGCGCCTCTGTGTCCTCAGCGTCTCTGCGTTATCCTTTTCTTCGCTCCTACCCTGTCGCTACCTACTCCCCCAGCGCCTTCCGCAAATCTCCCCTCGTCTCTGCAATCAATTTCTTCGCCTCACGTGCTCCCACGCCCCGCTTCAATATCACCAGCGCCACTCGCATATCGTGTCCCGCCGCCCGCAGAGCGTGTTCCGCCGCAGACACTCTCTTCCCGCTCGCCTCTGCCAAAATCCGCAGTGCTCGCTCCGCAACTTTCTCATTTGTAATCACGACATCGATCATCAAGTTCTCATACACATGCCCCAGTCGCGCCATCACTGCCGTACTTAGCATGTTCAGCACCATTTTTTGCGACGTCCCCGCATTCAGCCGTGTCGACCCCGTCAGCACTTCCGGCCCCACTTCCGGCGCAATCACGATTTTCGCCAACCGTCCCACCGGCATGCGCAGGTTGGACGTCACCGCCACCGTCGTCGCGCCGCGCCTGCGCGCATACTTCAGCGCCCCCAGCACATACGGCGTCGTGCCGCTCGCTGCGATTCCCACCACCACGTCGTTCCGCGACAATCTCTTTGCCCGCAAATCCCGCTCCCCGTTCCGCGTCGAATCCTCCGCTCCTTCCACTGCGTGGGTAATCGCGCGCCTGCCCCCGGCAATGAGCGCCTGCACCAGTTTCGGCGAAGTCCCAAACGTCGGCGGACATTCCGCCGCGTCCAGCACTCCCATTCTTCCGCTCGACCCTGCTCCCACATAAAAGAGCCGTCCGCCTCTTCGAATCCCGTTCACAATCGCGTCCACGGCACCCGCAATCGCCGGCAACTCTCGCCTCACAGCGATTGCCACTTTGCGGTCCTCGCGATTCATCAACCGCACAATCTCCATCGCCGTCATGCGGTCCAGGTTTCGCGACGCCGCATTCCTCTGTTCCGTCAGCCGATGGTCGATAAAGAGGATTTCTTTGGACCGATTTTTTATGGACCGATGTTTCTCGTGCTGGCGCTTCGCGCGCTTGCGTTTCTTAGGCTGGAAAGTCATCACCGCATTATATCTGCGCAGTCGCAGGCCCCGCGCGCTCCCCGCCAAAAGAAAGTCTCTTTTGCCCCGTTAGTTAACGCGAAGGACAGCAACTCCGCCCTAATCAAATCTCGTCCAGGCCAATCAGCTATGCTAAAACTGTTGGTCCCAGCAATTCGTCGCCGCGGAGTGGCGGTAGTCAATCAATGGACATTCTCAAGAAACTCTTCGAGCAGCATTTCCACGCGCCGCCCGACCGCATCGTGCCGTTGCAGGGCGAACTCGGCGGCTCCGGCCGCAAAATCATTCGGCTGGCCAACAAGAAAAGCCGGGCCGTCGGCATTCTCTATGGCGTCCGCGAAGAAAACGCCGCCTTCCTCGAATTCTCCAAACATTTTCGCCGCCACGGTCTTCCCGTCCCAGAAATTTACGCCGAAGACCTCAACCACGGCGCGTATCTCGAGGAAGACCTAGGCGACACCACGCTCTTTGAATTCCTCTCCAAAAACCGCACGGGCGGAAACATTGCTCCCGAAGTTGTGGAAGCCTATCGCAAGGTTGTCGCTGTGCTACCGCGCTTTCAAGTCGAAGCTGGCCGCGATCTGAATTACAAGGTCTGCTATCCCATCTCCAGTTTCGACCGCCAATCCATCGCCTGGGACCTGAACTATTTCAAATACTATTTTCTTCGCCTCGCCGGCATCCCCTTCAATGAACAAGCTCTGGAAGACGACTTCGGCCGCCTCACCGAATTCCTTCTCAGCGCCCCGCGCGATTATTTTCTCTATCGCGACTTTCAGTCCCGCAACATCCTTTTGCGCAACGGCGATCCTTATTTCGTCGACTATCAAGGTGGCCGCAAAGGCGCTCTGCAATATGACATTGCCTCGCTCTTGTATGACGCCAAGGCCGATCTCCCACCCGACCTCCGCCAGCAGCTTCTCGATCATTATCTTCACGCGCTGGGCGGTTTCATCCCCCTCGATCGCGAAGCCTTCCTGCGCCACTACTACGCCTACGTTTACATTCGCATCATGCAAGCGCTCGGTGCTTATGGTTTTCGCGGCTTTTATGAACGCAGGGCACATTTCCTGCAAAGCGTCCCGTATGCGCTAAAAAATCTCCGCTGGCTCCTTCATCACGTCAGGCTGCCCGTGCCTCTGCCGGCGCTGATGGATGCTTTCAAAGGCATGCTGGCCTCAGAGAGGTTGCAGGGCCTGGCTTCCGAAGCCGACAATCTTGTCGTGCGCATTTTCAGTTTTTCCTTTCACCGCGGCTTGCCCAAGGACGAAAGCGGCAACGGTGGCGGCTTCGTTTTTGATGGCCGCAGCCTGCCCAATCCTGGCCGCGAAGCGCGCTTCAAGACTCTCACCGGTAAAGACGCTCCGGTCATCGACTATCTCAATCAGCAGGAGAGCGTGCATCAGTTTCTCGCCAGCGTCCTTTCGCTTGTGGATTCCAGCATCAGCAACTATCAGCAGCGCGGCTTTAAAAATTTGATGGTTTCGTTCGGCTGTACCGGCGGCCAGCATCGCTCGGTTTTCCTAGCCGAACAATTGGCGAAGCGCTTGCGCGCCAGGAACGGCTTGGAAGTCGCCGTCCGCCATCTCGAATTGGAAAAACTGGGCAAGCGGAAATCGCTCCAATGAAGCCCGAGGTTATTTTTCAAGAGTTGTCCCTCTTCTCTGCGTTTCCTCAGCGTCCTCTGCGTCTCCGCGTTATCTTTTTTCTCTTCTCGTCACTCGCCACTCACGACTCGCCACATTTTTCCTCCACGGAGACCCCCCCCCAATGAAAGCCATGATCCTCGCCGCGGGCCTCGGCACGCGCCTCCGCCCGCTCACCGACGATCGCCCCAAAGCCCTCGTCGAACTCTCAGGCCGCACCCTGCTCGAAATCACTCTCTCCCGCCTGCGTGCTTTCGGTGTCACCGAGGTCATCGTCAACGTCCACCATTTCGCCGATAAGGTCATCGACTATCTGAAATCGCACGGCAATTTCGGCATGCGCGTCGAAATCTCCCGCGAAGACGTCTTGCTGGACACCGGCGGCGGCCTGAAAAAGGCCTCCTGGTTTTTCCTCGAAGACTCCAGCCGCCGCCACTCCAAAAGTAGCGATTCCAATCCAGTGGACGAGCCCTTCCTCCTTCACAACGTCGACGTCATCAGCTCCATCGATTTCCGCCGCATGCTCGAATTCCACAACGAGAACCACGCTCTCGCCACTCTCGCCGTCCAATCCCGTGAAACTTCCCGCCCCCTCCTGTTCGACGGCGACCTTCAACTCCGCGGCCGCCGAATCGACAACAAAAATACTCTCATTTCGCCTGCACCGACCGCGTCGGGGAGCGAAGCGGGAAATCTCTCTTCTATTCCACTCCAATCCCTCGCCTTCTCTGGCATCCACGTCATCTCACAGCGCCTCCTCCCCATGCTTACAGAAGAAGGCGTTTTCTCCATCATTCCCTCCTACCTTCGCCTCTCTGCCCAAGGCGAAAAAATTCTCGCCTTCCGCGCCGAGCAATATTACTGGCGCGACCTCGGCCGCCCCGCCGACCTCGCCCAAGCCGCCCGCGATTTACAGCAACGAGTACTCCATTAGCACCAAGTTTTTTTGACTTATACAACCGCACCATTATGGTGCATACTGGTGCTATGAGCCCCGCAAACAAGACCGTGCGCCAAAGCGTTACTCTTGCAGCGAACATCGCATCGCAGGTTCGTAACCTGGCCAAGACTCGCAGGCTGAGTTCTAACCGCATGCTCGTGGAACTCATCGAGAACGGTATTGAAGCTGAAAAGCGCAAGCAGAAAGAGTTCTTCGAACTGGCCGAGCGGTTCCGCAACACGGCCGACCCAGAAGAGGCTAAGCGTCTTGGTGACGAATTGGGCCGCCTGGTCTTTGGCAGCTGATGCCCAAGATTGCAGGCTGGGACAACTTGCCGCCGAACGTCCGCCGGCACTTGATCGAGCAAATGCGCGACTGAGCCATCAGGCTCGCCGACCTAAATCAACTTCGTCTTTGGATTGAGTCACAACCAGAAGTGTCCGAAGGTGACTGGTATAAGGATTTTGGCTCATTCAAGATTTGTGGCCGCGGCTCGTATCCCAAGACCTTCCTGCTCCGAGGCCAAACCGCCAGGGGCGAGTCGCTCTAGCAAGAACCTTCCATCTTCTCCGCCATCTCCAGCATTTTCGTCACACTGCTCCAGTTTCTCCCTGTTCCCTGTGTCTTCAGCATCTTCTCGAGTGCCGCGCCCGATAGTTTCGACCGCCCCTGGCCATTGGGAAAATAGATGTACAGCTCTCGCCCCTCGATCCGCAACTCCTCCGGATCGCACTTTATCTGACGAACCTTCTCCCGAGCTTCCTCCCCAGGGTCACCCGCGAGAAAACTCACCACGAGTTTGCCCGGCTCGATCCCGTGCCGCTTCGCGAATGGGCTCCTCGCAATCACCTCTCGCATTTCCGCCGCAGTGCGCAAAATCACAGCGGGGCGAAACCCGAATTTCCGCTCAATCCCCTCTTCGATTCGCTTCGCGATCCGTGCGATGTCCCGTTCGTCGCTCCTGAAAATCACGTTGCCGCTCTGCACGTACGTCTGCGCATCCCGCAATTTCAGGGACTCATAGAGCGCTCGCAGCGCATCCATCTTGATCTTATTGTGGCCGCCGACATTGACGGCGCGCAGCATGGAAATAATCACCGCCATAGCGCCCCTTATATCCGGCCGTCGATAACCCATTGCGCGGGCGGTCTTGAACCCCTAGCATATACACGTACACGGAGTCCCCACGATGAAAAGTCTTAAACCCGTTTTTGTGATTGCAGTACTTATCGCCATCGGCTTGTGCGGGACCGCCGCAGAACCGCAATCATCGCGCTGGCCCGAGCAAAAAGCCAGCGCCTGGTACGCGCAACAACCCTGGTTGGTCGGAAGCAACTACACTCCCAAATCGGCGATCAACCAGTTGGAAATGTGGCAGGAAGCCACCTTCAATCCCGACGAGATCGATCAGGAATTAGCCTGGGCCGAATCGCTGGGCATGAACACTATGCGCGTCTTTCTCCACGATCTTCTCTGGCAGCAGGACGCTGCCGGCTTTCAGAAGCGCATCGACAGCTTCCTCACCATTGCCTCGCGCCACCACATCCGTCCAATGTTTGTACTCTTCGACTCTTGCTGGGACCCTTTGCCTCATCTTGGCCCGCAGCATCCGCCGATTCCCGGCGTGCACAACTCCGGTTGGGTGCAAAGTCCCGGCGCCGCGGCGCTGGCGGACCCCACACAAGTTCCGCGCCTGAGAGCCTACGTCCAAGGCGTCATCGGAGCGTTTGCCAAAGACGACCGCATCCTCGCCTGGGACGTTTGGAACGAGCCAGGTGCTGACAACGCTGGCAGCTACGCGAAACAAGAGTTGAAAGAAAAGACCGCTCGCGTGATCCCTCTCCTGCCCCAAGTTTTCGCTTGGGCGCGCGAAGCCAACCCCACGCAGCCACTCACCAGCGGAGTCTGTTGCGTGGACACCTCGCCCGACGGGGCAAACCTCCCTGAAATCCAGCAGATTCAACTTCGCGAATCGGACGTCGTCACCTTTCACAACTACAGTTGGCCGGAATACTTCAAGCAGGAGATTGCGTGGCTAAAGAAGTACAACCGGCCGGTAATTTGTACGGAATACATGGCCCGGTCCGTAGGCAGCACGTTTGACACGATACTGCCGATCGCCAAGCAGGAACATGTTGGGGCCATCAACTGGGGATTCGTCGCCGGCAAAACGCAAACCAATTTGCCCTGGGAATCCTGGGAGCATCCCTACATTCTCGGCCAACCGCCCGTATGGTTTCATGAAGTGCTGCGCCCCGACGGAACGCCTTACCGCCAGGCCGAAGCAGACTTGATCCGCCGCCTCACCGCCAACCAGTAGCAATCACAATTTCTCTTTGCTCTTGCCTTCTGCCTTTGACTTACCGCGCACGTTGCGCCACGCCCCAACTCTTTAGTTTAGAATCTGCTTACTCGAAACCCTTTGCGCTGAGGGAAGGACGAATGAACATTTCTGAGGCCTACGATTACCTCGTACGCGCCCGCCGGGACTTGTGGGGCGCGCTGCGGTGCGTGCCGGACGAGGTTTTATCTCGCCCGTTGCTGGACGGCGCGAAGCTTCACTGCATCAAGGACCTCGTGTTTCACATAGCCTCCACCGAGGACTTCTGGATTCGCGAGGAAATCCTGCGCGAGCAGCCGGCGCGGAAAACCAATCCCGCCTTGAAGGATACGAAGGGCGGCCCTGTTTTTGCGGGTTTCGCGCTCGAAACGCTGCTCGACTACTGGCGGGTCGTAGAGCAGAGCACCGTCACGTACCTCTCCTCTCTCGATGACGACGAGTTGAACCGGATTGTGACTGTGCACGACAGGCCTGGGAAGCGGTACACCGTGGACGGCCTGCTGTGGAACCTCATAATCCACGAGGCGCGGCACGTGGCACAGATTAGCGTACTCCTTCGCACGCAGGGCATCGCGCCGCCTTTTCTTGACCTGTTGAATTACTTGCCGGTGCCACCGGCCTAACCACTGGCTAGGGATAACGCGCTGAGTGAATTCGCTAAATCACAGGGCATTCGGACAGGGCGGGCAAAAGGAGAGAGGCGCTCGGCAACCTCACAAGCGCCTCCTCCACTACCTCAACGTAAACCGTACCTCACTGGATCACCTCCTTCTCGGCAAGAACGCCGATGTCGACAAGAGTGTCGAGTGCTCCGAGTATAGCGCGGGTCGGAGATGTCAGACCATGCGTTTCCTCTACCCTTTGGGTTTGGGCGGCGCTGATCCAAAGTTGGGGCTTTTGATTTTCTCGCCTCAGCTGGGCATTGCATTCTTCCGCATCATGCTACTGCGGCCTCGACGATCGGGAGCCACGTTTCAGGACCATTGAGCTCGACGTTGTAGTCAGCACCGGGCAGTTGCAGGCATTCGGGCGGATTCAAGGCGAGAACGTGAGCCTTGGGGTATTTGGCCTTCAGCCAAACAACAATTTCCCTCCTCGTTTGTTCAGGTGCTTTATGGCCGACGATAAAAAGGTCGACGCGTTGCGGCAAGCTTAAGACGGCTTGCGCACGCTCGTTGCCGACCACAGAAATCACCTCGTACCCAACACGTTTCAGCACACCGGCCCTTTGCTCAAGTCGTCGTTCCTCGTAAGCGACCTGAAACACCACGCGTTTACCCCGGGCTATATTCGCGAGAGCAACGACCTGGCGGGCTGGCAGGTATATTACGGAACACTCGTTGGTTGTGGTTCTTGCGAGCTGTTGAAGCTTGCGACGGGCATTCTCCAGTCCGTGCACGCAACCATGCCAGACCACGGATTGATCCTTGGAGCGCTCGAAGAGATCGTAATCCTTTTCCGTGTGAGCACTGCCTTCCTATCGGCAACGGCATCAACCCCAGCCTGCAATGCACGTTGGTTCAATTCCACTTTACATGAGCTCTCCCGCTGGGCGGGGACTCATCTCAACTCGTACGCCTCGGCGACGTGAATGTCAAGATTCGCGCCCCGCGCGGCCCCGCGCGGGTCCCAGTTAGTTGTCCTACAAGGAAGCCGAAACGTGCTTGCAAAGCTAGCATTTTTTACATACCTCCTCATTACTTTCGTGTCTATTTCTCACATTGGTGATTCTCCCCATATCGATTGGGGTTTTTCTCGGATTGCGAGTCCGGAACCTTGGACGTACCCTGATGTTAGGGCACGGCCAGGTATCCTCTTCTTCCGGCTCCGAGCGCGCCTTCCGTCGCGCACGTGCAGCCCGCCGCATTACCCTGACTCGACCTGAGAGCCCAACAAGTCTCTTAGAGCCACCAGACTTTCGCTGTTGCCGAACGGAGGCAACGAAAGGAGGCTGCTCAGAGGCAGTGTTCCTTTTTGCACAGACGCTAGAACACTGAGAGACTAAAATCTCCACGCCTCTATTCGGACGCAACTCGGCCGGCATCCCAGTAATGCAGCGACAGGAAGCAAGTGCTAAATGCATGTACCCACTGGCCGATATGAAAAGCGCACTTCGAAGGCAGTGCACGTAGAGCTTTTGCGCTTGGACGAGTCGCAACGCATTAAGAGCGCGGTCACTGAAAACGTAAGCCCACGAGGCGCACGCGTTGTGACTGAGTGCATCTGCCCTCCGGGGAAGCATGTGGTAGTTACCGCCCCCCAGGAAGGCGTCAAGTCGCTCGCGCGCGTGGTTTACTGCCAGCGCGTGGAGAGTTCAAAATTTGCTGTTGGCCTCCAGCTTGTTGTGCGAGTCGAGGAGTGGGGGAAACGCGCTAACCACGAATGAGTTTGCATCCCCCAAAATCCCAGCCTGAGTAGATGACGCCGGCGGCTTGTGAGCAACACCATCAGATAGCGCTTTGCCGATTACCAAACTCCATTGGCAGAGCCGTGGGCGAGCGGAGAGTCCGAATATCCCGCATGGGTGGTTGGCCGAAGAAGCGACTGTATTCGCGATTGAATTGGCTGGCGCTCTCGTATCCGACCTCAAAAGCCGCACTGGCGGCGTCCAGACCATCCATGAGCATGCGTTCCCGCGCTGCCTGCAGCCGAAGCTGCTTCTGATACTGAAGAGGACTCATCGCTGTCAGCGCCCGGAAATGGTGGTGCAGTGTAGAGACGCCCATGCCCGCGATTTTTGCAAGATCTTCCACTCGTAGCGGCTTCGCGTAGTTCGCCCTGACCCACGCGATTGCCTTTGCCGTCCGCTGGCTCTGGTCCCCCAGCGTGGCAATCGCTCGAAGGCGCGCCCCCGCAGGTCCCCGGAGGATTCGGTAGATGATCTCACGCTGAATCAGGCCGCTCAGAAATGGAATGTCCTGCGGCGTGTTCAGTAGGTCGATGAGTCGGCAACAGGCATCGAGCAACTCGGCCGTGGTCTCACCAGTGGCCATGGCCGGACTATCAGACGGCGCCTCAGTCGCTAGAATCTCCTCTCGGCTAAGAAGTCAGTTGCAATAAAGAACTGCGCAAGCGATCCGCTCATTGCCCAATCTTACGAGGAACGAATGCACGCAAACGGGAGAGTGCCCAGTGAAAGTTGAGGTCTTATATGTGGCAGACTGCCCAACTCACCCTGCGGCAGT
>Ga0209056_10000336_pt1 | contig 53021 bp, 43 predicted proteins | sample GraSoiAngelo_114_FD_185876 | JGI IMG/M metagenome (GOLD analysis project Ga0209056, IMG submission 185876) | Grasslands soil microbial communities from the Angelo Coastal Reserve, California, USA - 14_0903_13_40cm (SPAdes) (version 2) | ecosystem: Environmental > Terrestrial > Soil > Grasslands...
ATCCGACAGCGACGCCGCCCCTCGACCGGCCGTTCCCGGCTCCCAGCCAACCCCTGCGCGGAGATCGAGCCCTCCCTCATTGGGGTCGTACAGGAACAGAGCGGAATAATCCGCCTGGAGGACCTCCCGGGTGATCCGAGTCGCCTCATCCAAAATTGTTTCCTCCCCGCTGGCCTCGAGCAGCCGCTGGGAGAAATCACGGAGCGCCGCTTCGTTTCGAGCTTTCAGAGCCAATTGGTCGAACGCCCTGGCGTTCTCGAGCGCGACGGCCACCTGGGTTCCGTACGCTTCGAGCAGCTCGACCTCGGTCGCGGAAAATCCCCGCTCCTCTGTGTAGACGACCGAGAGGGCCCCAAACACCTCCCTGCTCTCGATCAGCAGGGGGATCGACAGCACGGCTCTCAGGTGTTCCCGACGCATCCGATCACTGACCTCCGGGGGAAGCGGGAATCGAGCGTCACCTCCGAGATTCGAAGTCCACACAGGTCGTCCCCCCGCCACTGCCAGGCCGGAGGCGCCCTGTCCAATCGGCAGTTCGAGGTCTGACACCAGCTCCTGGCTGATGCGGCCGGCCCGACCGAGCGCCCGAAGGACCCGGGTTTGTCCGTCCAGTCGAAAGAGGATGGCAGCCTGTGCGCCGGCGACCCCGACGGCTTTGGTCACACTGGTCTCCACGATCCGCTGTGGGTCCAGCGTCATGACCAGCGCTTGCCCGGCGGCATGAAGGCTCTGCAGGTCCCGTTGACGAGCGCGACTCTCCCGGTAGAGCCAGACCTGTTCCCGGAGGAGACCGACGAAGATCGCTCCGACGCCGAGGGGGCGGGCGAGGCCCGCGACATACCAGGTGACCGAGTACCGGAACGGCAACAGCAGGAAGCCGATCAGGCCGACGATCCAGATAAACGCGGCGAGAAGGAAGAAGCCGGCGAACCAGTCCTGCTCCCTTTCCTGGAACTTCTTCCTTGCGCCCCAGAGGGCCCACACTCCGACAAGGCCATTGGCCAGTCCCCCCGCGACGCAGCCAAAGAGGCTGAACTTTCCGCCCTTCATGACCAGCGACGGAAGAAATGGCCGGATCTCCAGGACGGCGATCACGATCCCGATGCTCAGGAGGACCAGACCGACCGCAACCAGGAATCTCTGACGGTCGGTGAGGCGAAGGTGCCGATCGCCGTAGTACGTCGCCAGACCGACGCTGAAGAAACCCATCAGGTAGCTCAGAAGGAAGAAGTACGGGGCCACTCCGGGATTCACTCCCGGCGTCTCCGGGTAGTCGGGCTGCGTCAAGATGTGTGCGATCGCCAGGAGGGCGGCCAGCCAGAGCATGACGCCCATCGAGGCCGACCGGACGTCCTGCCGCAAGCGATGTCGCTCGAGGCAGAGATAACCCACGCCGATCGCTGTCAGGGCGAAGGGAATGTCGAAGATCGGAACGGCATAGGGGATCGGGAAGCGGTAAGAGTGGAGCAAGGACGAGAAAACCAGGACGGCAAAGTACGCGAACGCCACCAGCCCAAGGAAAAGAAGCAGGGACGAAAAATACTTGCCCAAGGTTCCCGGTGAACGGAGAAGATCGGCCCTCATATTCTCGGGCGAGCCGGTGACCTTGACGTAGTCGTCGAAGGTCATCCCGTTGGCGAAGCGCTCGGGCGTCATACGGACACCAGCCTTTCGTGCAGGGACTCTACAGCTTCAGCAGCCTTGGGTGAGGTAAAGGCCGCGCGCTTGCCCCCTCCCACCACGGTGCCGACGCCGTCGCCGGGTTCGTGGCGAAAGCCGTGCCACTCCGTTCGAGCCTCGGCGGCCTGCCACAGAGACCGCGGCACCGAGATCGCGCCGCTCACTCCAGCGTGACGAAGATGCAGTTGCGCAGCTTGGCCTCGATGGCTTTGGAGAGATGGCCCTTGCCGTGCGTGTCCTCGACCAGAAGGACCTCACCGGCGCCGATCCGGCGCGCCTCGCCGTCGCTCGCGGTGATCTGAACGCCCGCGTCGAGGTTGATGATGTACTGGCGCCGTGGCGCGGGGTGCCAGTCGAGATCGTAGTCGGGCTGGACCTCCCGGAAGATGATGCCGGTGGCGGCGATCCGCTTCGAGAGCCGTCCGGCCCGGGTCGTCTCCGCGTACTCGACCTCGACGTCCTGGAAATGCGACTCGCCATTCTTGTCCGCGTAGAGCCTGTGGATCTTCATGAGGGTCTCCTATTTGTAGTCGCACCTCGGCCGGCGGGGCGATCTCCGTCTTGCTCGCCTCGCACGCGGGGGCCCCAGCCCCCGGCCGTGCTCCGGCTCGCACTGCCGCCCCGCGACGGCCTGCGGCGCGCACCTCACCCGTAGGGTGGGCCGATCATAGTGAGGCCGGGGCGCCGTGGCAAGGACACCGGTATACTCCCGGCAATGACCACCAAGCCGGCCGTCGGCCTCGTCGCGGTGGCCGGACGGCGCCGCGTGATGCTGGAGGTGGCCCAGCGGTTCGAGCGCGAGGGATTCGCCGGGCTCTACTGCCCGAGCCCCGGCGACGGTCTGGCCCTGTGCGAGGCGCTGGCGCTCTCGACCCGCGAGATCCCGTTCGGCACCAGCATCGCCAACATGTACACGCGCCACCCCCTCGAGTACGCGCAGACGGCGGCGTTCGTCCATGAGCTGTCGAACGGCAGGTTCAGGTTTGGGATCGGTGTGAGCCACGGGCCGACCCACGCGCGTCTGGGAATCCGCGCGGGCAAGCCCCTCGACGACATCCGGAAGTTCGTCGCCGACCTGCGCACGCACGCGACCCAGGTGGGCGGGCTTCCACCGATCGTGCTCGCGACGCTCCGCCGCCGCATGGTCGAGCTGGCCGGCGAGATTGCGCAGGGGGTCGTGTGGGCGAATGGCGCGCGATCGCACATGGCGGCCTCGCTCCGCTGTCTGCCGGCGACGGCGCAGCGCGACCCCGCGTTCTTCATCGGCAACATGGTGCCGACCTGCATCGACGCGGATCGCGCCGCCGCGGCGGCGCTCTTGCGCCGGACCCTCGTCCCCTACGTGCGCCTGCCGAACTACCAGAACTACTGGATCGAGGCGGGCTACGAAGAGGAGATGCTCGCGATCCGGGATGCCATCGCGCGCGGCGAGTCCCAGCGCATCCCCGAGCTCATGTCCGATCGCTGGCTCCAGGACGTCACGCTCTTCGGCAGCGCGACGGAGGTTCGCGAGGGCTTCGAGGCGTGGCTTGCGGCCGGCGTACGGACGCTCATCGTGGTGGCGTCCTCGACGCGGGGTGGGCAGATGGTGGCCGCCGAGGAGCTCATCCAGGCGTTCCGCTGAGCACAGGAGAAGGCCCATGGGGCAGCTCGAGGGAAGAGTCGCGCTCATCACCGGCGCGAGCAAGGGTGTCGGGCGTGTGATGAGCCGCATGTTCGCCCGTGAGGGCGCCGCCGTGGTCTGCGCGGCGCGCTCCCGGGAGCTGGTGGAGGAAACGGCCGGGCTCGTCAAGGCCGACGGGGGCCGAGCGCTCGCGGTCACCGGGGACGCCGCCGTCGAGGCCGACGTGCAGCGCCTGGTGGTGGCGGCCGTGAAGGCCTTCGGCAAGCTCGACACCCTCGTGAACAATGCCGGGGACGGGGGTCCGACCAAGCCCGTGCAGGACTACACGGCCGAGGAGTGGTTTTACACGATCAACTCGTGCCTCACCAGCTCGTACATGTGCACGCGATTCGCGGTGCCCCAGATGATCAAGGCGGGTGGGGGCGTGATCGTGAACATCGCCTCCACAGCGGGCCGGCGCGGGCTTGCCTATCGCATCGGCTACTGTTCGGCCAAGGCCGGACAGGTCGGGATGACGTACGGTCTCGCTCTCGAGCTGGCGGAGCACAACATCCGGGTCAACGCGATCGCCCCCGGCGCCATCGCCGGCGACCGCATCGATCGGGTCATCGCCGGCCAGGCTGAGGTGAAGGGGGTGCCGGTCGAGGAGGAGCGCCGGAGGTGGGTCGAGCGGTCGCCGCTCAAGCGCATGTCGACCGCCGAGGACATCGCCTCGCTCGCCGTGTATCTGTGTAGCGAGGCGGCGCGAAACCTCTCCGGCCAGTGCATCGCGGTGACGGCCGGCGAGCCCGCGCTCTGACGCGGCCGAAGCCGGCTGGCGTTTCCTACCAGGCCTTGCGACGATCCAGACGGTCTTCGACCCAGTCGAAGGACGCCACCGAAACTCGGTAGGACGGCGCGCTCGCCACCGCGACCTCGAAGAACGCGCGGTTGTTGGGTGGGACATCGCGAACCCACGTCGTGGTCTTGGTGACGACCGTGCCGCTGGCGTCGAGGCCCTCCACGAGCAGCTGCATGTGCGCGGCGCGCCGATTCGAGGCGTTGTACACGTAGCCGTTGACGTTCCGCCCTGACTTCGACCACTCAAGCCGGAAGGAGCGGTCCAGGGTCTCTTGCGTGTAGGTCTCCGCGGCCCGGACGGGCGCGCCCGGGAGGGTGACAGCGGCGCACGCCAGGACGCCCGACATCACGACCGCGGAGACGATACGCACGCACGCAATGACGCGGCGCATAACCCTAGTGTGCCACGACTACGAAACGTTGCGGCGATCTCGGCTCGAGGCGATCTCTTGGATCCAGTTGAAGGACAGGATCGAGACCCGATAGGACGCGGCGTCGGGCGCGGAGACTTCGAAGAAGGCACGGTTGTTCGGCGGGACATCGAGGACCCACGTCATCGTCTTGTTGACGACGTTGCCGGAGCCGTCGACACCCTCGACGAGCAGCCGCATAGACGCGGCATGCCGATTCGAGGCGTTGTACACGTAGCCGTCGACCTTCCGCCCGGTCTTTGACCACTCCAGCCGGAAATAGTGATCCAGAGACTCGCGCGTATAGGTCTCGGCGGCCCGGACGGGGGCGCTCGTCGGCGAGAGCGACGAGCCCAGGACGACCGCCCCGAGCAGCGCGCTGACGATGACGCGGTGCATGGCACGCAGTATCTCACGCAAGCTGCCGCTCGGCGGCCGCTCCGGTCCCGAGGTCCCCCCCGACGACCGGGCGAGACACGGACGGAGAATTCGGGTATCTTCTGACGCACCGGCAGGCCCATGAAGGGGGGGCGCTATGGGATCGATCACTGGTTCGGAGCTCCTGGCGAAGTCACTCAAGGCGCAAGGCATGGACACGCTCTTCTACCTCATGGGCGGACCGATGCTCGAGACCGAGAGCGCCTGTATCAAGCTCGGTGTGCGGGCCATCGACAGCCGTCATGAGCAGGGCGCCTCGATGATGGCCCACGCCTACAGCCGCCTGACGCGGCGTCCGGGCGTGTGCATGGCCTCCTCCGGGCCGGGCACGATCAACATGGCCACGGGCGTCGCCAACGCGTTCATCGACGCCGCCCCGCTGGTCGCCGTCGGCGGCGCGAGCCCGCGCGTTTATTTCGGAATGGACGCGTTCCAGGAGGTCGACCAGCTCTCGCTGTTCAAGCCGATCACCAAGTGGGCCACGCGCATCCTCGACGCCAAGCGCATTCCCGATGTCGTGGCGACGGCCTTCCGTCAGGCGACGTCGGGCCGACCCGGGCCCGTGTTTCTTGACCTTCCCGGCGACATCCTGGGCGAGGTTGTCGACGAGTCCTCCGTCACGATGCCGGCCCAGTGGAAGCCCGCACCCCGCGCCCACGGCGATCCGGCGGCGATCGCGGAAGCGATCGCGCTGCTCGGGCGGGCCGAGCGGCCGCTGATCATCGCCGGAAGCGGCGTCTGGTGGTCGGACGCCGCGTCCGCCCTCCAGTCCTTCGTCGACACGGCGGGGATCCCGTTCTATACGACGCCAATCTCGCGCGGGTCCGTCCCGGAGGACCACGACCTCGCGTTCCTCTTCGCCCGCGCCAAGGCCTTCGCCGAGGCGGACGTCGTCCTGAACATCGGTACCCGCTTCAACTACGTCATCCAGTTCGGCCGCGCGCCGCGCTTCGCCGCGGACCTGAAGGTCATCCAGGTCGACGTTGATCCGGTCGAGCTCGGTCACAACCGCCCGGCGGACGTGCCGATCTTCGGCGACGCCCGCGCTGTCCTGCAGCAGCTGACGACCGAGGCACGAGGCACGCTCGACAAGCGACGCTACCGCGCGTGGGTCGACAAGCTGAAGAGCCTCGACACGGAGAAGGCCCTCGAGTCGGAGAAGGCCATGAGCGACGACAAGGTGCCGATCCATCCGCTCCGGCTCTGCAAGGAGGTCCGCGATTTCCTGCGTCGTGACGCGATCCTCGTCGTGGACGGCCAGGAGATCCTCAACTTCGGGCGCCAGTCGATCCCGACCTTCACGGCGGGCCATCGGCTGAACTCCGGCCCCTTCGGGTGCATGGGCGTGGGACTGCCGTTCGGTATCGGCGCGAAGGTCGCGTGCCCGGACACGCAGGTGGTCGTCCTTCACGGCGACGGCTCCTACGGCATCAACGGGAACGAGATCGACACGGCGGTGCGCCACCGGATCCCGGTGCTCGTCGTCATCAGCAACAACGGCGGCTGGACCGCGGACCCGAAGCACGACAAGCCCGGTCGCAATCTTGGCTACACCCGCTACGACAAGGTCGCCGTGGATTTCGGCGCTCATGGTGAGTTCGTCGAGAAGCCGCACGAGATTCGGCCCGCGCTCGAGCGGGCCTATGCGTCGCGCAAGCCGGCGGTCGTGAACGTCGTGACCGACGACGCGGCGCGCGCCACGACGGTCCGCTTCTCGGCCTACTCGACCTAGCAGCGCGAGCCGCCGCCGGGGGAGTCGGGAGGAGCTCGAGGAGCGTCGTGGTTTCGCCGCGACGTTCGGAAGGTTCGTGGAGCATGGGGAGCCTGTCGCGGCCCCCGATGTACCCAGGAGAGACCTGATGGCCAAGGCGCTCGACGGGATCGTGGTGCTCGACCTCACGCAATACGAAGCGGGGCCGAGCTGTGCGCAGATGCTGGGGTGGCTCGGTGCCGACGTCATCAAGATCGAGCCGCCTGGCGGCGAGCCTGGGCGCCGGGCGCTATCGGAGCGGCCCGATCAGGACGCCTTTTTCTTTCTCCTGCTGAACGCCAACAAGAAGAGCGTCACGCTCGACCTCAAGTCCGCCGAGGGGCGCGTCCTGCTCAAGCGAATGGTCGAGCGCGCCGACGTTCTCGTGGAGAACTTCGGCCCGGGCTCGATGGAGCGGCTGGGGTTCGGGTACGAGGATCTTCGGCGCCTCAACCCCCGGATCATCGCCGCCTCCGTCAAGGGCTTCGGCAGCAGCGGTCCGTACGCTGACTACAAGAGCTTCGAGATGATCGCGCAGGCGATGGGCGGCGCGATGAGCGTCACGGGCGCCGCCGACGGGCCCCCCGTTCGGGTCGAGGCCGGACTGGGGGACACGGGCGCAGGACTCCACCTCGCCATCGGCATCCTGGCCGCGATCGTCCAGCGCCAGACGACCGGCATGGGCCAGCGCGTCGAGGTTGCCCAGCAAGACGCCGTGCTCAACCTGGTTCGGATCCACCTGCGCGAGCAGTACGTCACCGGAAATCCGGTGCCGCGGCGCGGGAATCGCTCGCCGGGCGCCTCGCCCTCGAACATGTACCGCTGCCGGCCATTCGGGCCCAACGATTACGTGTTCATCCACTGCGCGACCCTCGAGATGTGGCGCATTCTGTCGAAGATCCTCGGACGCCCGGAGCTCGGCGACGACCCGAAGCTCGCCGACCGCATGGGACGGGCCGCGCGGAACGACGAGCTCGACGCGCTCGTCGAGGCGTGGACCGAGAAGCGAACCAAGCACGAAGCCATGGAGACCTTGGCCGGCGCGGGCATCCCCTGCGGTGCCGTCCTCGATTCCGGTGAGGTTCTCACCGACCCCTCGCTGGTGGAGCGCGGCATGGTGGTCGAGATCGACCATCCGATCCGCGGCCGGTTCCCGATGCCCGGCAACCCCGTGCGCCTCTCCGACTCGCCCACGGACCTGAAGCGCGCGCCGCTTCTCGGAGAGCACAACGCGGAGGTGCTCGGCGGGTGGCTCGGCTGCGGAGCCGACGAGCTCGAGGCGCTCGCGCAAAAGCGCGTAATCTGACGCGGGGCCTCTCCGGCTTCCGGGGATCCCAGCCGGGAGAAGCCCGGGCCGGATTGGCAGACCACCCTGTCACAAGTCCGCTGGTCGGTGTCCGGAAACCCTCAGCGTAACTTGTCGAGAAGAATCACCAATCTTCAGTTGAGACCCGTGGCATTTCGCTTGCTCCCTCGGGAGCATGCTGCCCATGGCTCGCACAGAAAAGCGCACCGACAGGCCGTTTGAGCGGCCCACGAAACGGGTCCTCATCATCGACGACGAGGAAACCATCCGGCAGGTGCTGACGGAGTTCTTCAATAATTTCAACCACGGGACCAACTACAAGGTCGAGACGGCCTCCAACGGCGCGGACGGAGTCATGATGGTGCTCCGCGGGCGTCCGGATCTGATCCTCATCGATCTGCACATGCCGGTGATGGACGGGCTCCAGGCGCTCAAACAGCTCCGCGGGATCGACACGACGGTTCCCGTCATGGTGATCACGGCGAGCCGCGACACCAAAGCTGCCGCCGAGGCCCTCAACCGCGGGGTGTTCGCCTTCATCCCGAAGCCCTTCGACTTCGGCCAGCTCGACCACCTGGTCGCGCTGGCCCTGGCGGCCGGGCGACCCCGACCACCGTCGATGAGCCACGCTTGATGGTCCGCTGAAAAGAGAAAGCGGCCGGGGACCCGCCCTGGCCGCTCGCGAGAGGATCCGCGCTCGCGGGCTGTCCGCTACCGGATCAACCCGTAGAGCTTCCCCGCGTTCTCGCAGACGATCTTGCGGCGCACTCCAGCCGGCAGATGGCCCAGCTCGCGCGCGATGTATTCGCGGGAATCGGGCCACACCCCGTCGGGATGTGGAAAGTCCGAGCCCCACATCACCTTGTCCTCGCCGAGCTCGTCGATCAGCTTCACGCCGATGGGGTCGGTTTGATAGGTCGCCCAGCACTGCCGCTTCCAGTACTCGCTCGGCGGCATCGTGAGCGAGAGGTCCTTGAACTGATCCTCCCACTCGGCGTCCATCCGCCAGAGGACGTAGGGGATCCAGCCGATCCCGGACTCGCCGAGCACGAGCTTCGTGCGCGGATAGCGCTCGAACACGCCCGAGAAGATCATCGAGGTGAGAATGTTGGACATGTTCATCTGGAACTGGGTGATGTTCGAGGCGAACGCTGACCGCGCCACCGGCAGCTCGACCTTCGGGGCGTCGGGCGCGTTCGCGCGCGACGGATCCGAGCCGATCATGATGATCTTGCGAATGTGATCCGGCGTGTAGCCGCCAACCGTGTGGAAATGGAGCGGGAGCCCGCAGCCGTCGATCACGTCCCAGAGCGGGTTCCAGTACGGGTCCCAGAGCGGCTTGAGATCCGACGAGTTGGCGATGTCGAGCCCGCGGAGGGCTCCGCGCTTCACGACGCGCTCGACCTCGGTGATCGCCGCCTCGAGCGGGTGGTTCGGGATCGAGGCGAGTCCGGCGTAGCGGTCCGGATGAGTCGAGCAGAAGTCGGCGAGCCACTCGTTGTAGACGCGCAGGACCTCGACCGCCGCCTCCGGGTCGTTCATGCGACCGGTGGTGCCGAGAACGCCGTAGAGCACCTCGGCCTGGACGCCGTCGCGGTCCTGGTCCTTCAAGCGTAGCTCGGGGTCGGTGACGCGGCGGATCCCGCGCTTGCCGTCCTCGTACAGGCCCGTCGACGCCATCCGGTCGGAGCGGTGGATACGCCCGGGGATGTACTCCCGGCCCGCCGAGCCCATCCCGCACGCGAGCCCGAGGCTCGCGCCCTTGTTGGTAACCCAGACCGGGCCCCGGGGTCCCTCCTTCGTGTACGGCATCCGCTCCCTGAGGGCGGCGGACGCCCTGGACGTGAAGAGGTCAGGCGGGAGCCAGCAGAGATCGAGGTGGCAGTCGGCGGAGATCATTTCGTATCGCATGGCCGCGAGCGTAGCAGCAGCGAATTGACAAGGCAAGTCGGCCGCTCTAGGGTGCAGCGAGCATTTCCCCATCGAGCCGGAGAGGGAGGACGGGCATGAGATTCAAGGGACGGACCGCGTTGATCACGGCTGCGGGCCGCGGCATCGGGCGGGCGACCGCCGAGATCGTCGGTCGAGAGGGCGGGACCGTGATCGCCGTCGATCTCGACAAGGAGACCCTGGATCAGGCGGTCGGCGCCATCCGCACCGCGGGCGGCACCGCCCACGGTCTCGTGGCCGACGCGCTCGACGCCGCCCAGGTGGCGGGCGCGGTGCGACGGATCGTCGACGAGCACGGCCGCATCGACATTCTCGTCAATGCGGTCGGCGGCAGCACGATCATCCCGAAGCCCGCCGCCGCGGTGGACGAGCTGACGCTCGACGACTGGCAGCGCCTGCTCCACTTCAACCTCACCGGGACCTTTCTTTTCTCCAACGCGGTCGCGCCGGTGATGAAGCGCCAGCGGGGCGGAAAGATCGTCAACATCTCGTCGATCGCGGGGCGCGGCCTGAGCCCCACGAGCAGCAGCGCGTACGCCACCGCCAAAGGCGGGATCATCGCCTTCACCCGGAAGCTCTCCTTCGAGCTCGGCCCGTACGGTGTGACGGTGAACGCCATCGCCCCGAGCCTCACCTTGAGCCCGCGGCTACGCCCGCGATGGGACCGGATGTCGGCGGAGGAACGCGCTCGGGAGAATTCGCGTGTGCCGCTGGGCCGGGTGGCGGAGCCCGAGGACCAGGCGCGCGTCATCTGCTTTCTCGCGTCCAGCGACGCCGACTTCGTCACCGGGGTGACGATCGACGTGACGGGAGGTCAGTAGCCGACTGCCTGCCGCGCGATGTCGGTGTCGACGAGCTCCTCGAAGCGATGCGATCGCGTGATGAACCCGGCGGCCAGCAGGATCGCCTGGAGCGCGTCGAACCCCGTGCGCGTCAGCACCGGATCGCGCGCCCAGGTCGATTGCCGCAGATAGCGATCGACCGCCGCGACGCAGACCCTCGGATCCATGTCGCCGAACGCGGGGGCGATCACCGCGGCGATCTCGGCCGCTCCCGTCGACGCCATCCAGCGCTGCGCCCGGTGGAGGCCGCGGACGAAGCTGACGAGGACGGTACGGTTCGCGGTGAGGGTCTCCGGCGTCGCCATGAACGAGCTGAACGGCACCGGCCCGGTGGCCTCGCCCATCGAGGCGACCAGGTGCCCGGTACCGTCCGCGATGAGCTGATCGACGACGGGTGGGCCGGTCTCGAGGAAGTCCGCCTTGCGTGCGCGGAAGGCGGCCAGCGCCTCTGGCGTGGAGAGATCGCGCAGGAAGGTGACCCGCGTCGGATCGACGCCGTGGCGGCGCAGCACCGCCTGCATGCAGAGCCATGGCGTGGGCGCGCCGCCGAACGAGATCACCGTCCGCCCGACCAGATCCGACCACCCGAAGCGGGGTCGCGCCTCGCGGCTCACGAGGAAGAAGCCGTTACGATCGTTCACGCCGGCGAAGTGGACGAGACGTGACGCGCCGCGGTCGAGGAGCTCGAAGCTCCGCATGAGACCAGAAAGCGCGATGTCCGCGTCACCGGTTCGGAGCGCCTCGACCGTGCCGGCTCCCAGCGCCGCAGTTGCCAGCTCGATCTCGAGCCCCTCGGCGGCGAGGTGACCGCCGTGTATGGCGACTGGCAGGGGCGCGTAGAAGATGGAACGGAAGGCTTCGACGACTCGGAGACGGCGACCCGGCGTCACGACACCGGAGTATACGCCCGGCTGATTTCGCACCGCCTCCCCCGGGACCTTTCTGTCCAGAAAGGTCCCACGAGCATCCCCTATCGGATTGATTTCAATGGAGGCGGCCCGTGGCACCGGCCTTGCCTTCTCACAGAGCGGTGCACACGGGACGCAGAGAGGCGAACTACGTCCGGCCGTCGCTCGAGCGGGCCCACGACAACCCCGCCTCGAGAGGCCTGCGCCGGCGACAGCGGCTCTACCAGGAGCTGGCGGTCCGCAGTGGCGTCGCGCTCGTCATCCTGGCGTTCCAGATCGTCTTTCCCATCGAGCCCGAGGCCATCGCCCGGCGCATCGCGCCGCTCGCGCTCTGCGCGCTCGTCCTCAACTGGCCTTACTACCTTGCGGCGCGCAGCGGGCGCGGCCACCGCGCTCAGGCCCATGCACGCATGCTCGTCGACATTTTCCTGATCAGCATCGGGCTCTACCTGGCCGGCGGACTCGCCGCGGCGCAGTACCTCGGGGTCTACTTGATCGTGACGATCTATGTGGGGATCACGTGCTCGAGCCGGGCCTGCCTCATGGCGACGGCGGCGGCGACGGTCAGCTACGTTGCGATCCTCGTGCTGCAGCACGCGGGGATCCTGAGCGCGCCGTTCGAGCTCCCGAACGCCGCGACGATCGCCGCGTTCAACCTGATCATCCTCAACATCGCCGGCGCGCTCGCGGCCATCCTGGCGCGCGCGCTCCGTGACAGCCGTCGGCGCCTCCGGGCGACGTATCAAGAGCTCGAGCGCTTCGTCGAGGCGATCCCCGACGTCATCTACGTGCTCGACCGCGCCGGAGGTCTGAGCCTCTGGAACCGGAAGCTCGAGAGCGTGACCGGGCGCGGCGCGGAGGACCTCAAGGGCACACCACTGATCGATCTGCTCGCCGAGGACGATCGCGATGCGTGCCGCGCGGCGCTCGCCTCGGGCCTCGCGGACAAGCCGTTCGAGGTCGAGAGCCGATTGCGTGGCGCCGACGGCGTCCTCATCCCCTACCAGTGGACGGGCGCGGCGCTTACGGATGAGCACGGCCAGGTGAGCGGTCTCACCGGCGTGGGCCGGGACGTCACGGAGCGTCAGCGGGCCGAACAGGTCCTGCGTCAGCGCGAGAGCGAGATGCGCCAGCTCCAGAAGATCGAGGCGATCGGGCGCCTTGCGGGTGGCGTCGCGCACGACTTCAACAATGTGCTCACCGTAGTCATCGGCCGTTGCCAGCTCCTGCTCGCCCGTTACCAGCCCGAGGACCCGGTGTACCAGGACCTCGACCAGATCGAGAGCACCGCCCAGCGCGCCGCGAGCCTGACGCGACAGCTCCTCGCGTTCAGCCGCAATCAGGCGTCCGCCCGGCAGCCACTCGATCTCAACGCCACCGTCACCAGCGTGAGCGACATGCTCGGGCGTCTGATCGGCGAGAACATCCAGCTCGTCGTCACGCTCGACTCGAAGCTCGACCTCATCATGGCCGACCCGGGACAGATCGAGCAGATCATCGTCAACTTCGCGGTCAATGCGCGAGATGCCATGCCGGCCGGCGGCCGGCTGAGCATCGCGACCCGCAACATCACGCTGGACGCCGAGTTCGTTGCCGTGCATCCGGCCGCGACCGCCGGCCCGCACGTGCTGCTCGAGGTCCGCGACACGGGACTTGGCATGGACGAGGAGGCGCGGCAGCGCGCCTTCGAGCCTTTCTTCACGACCAAGGCGCGCGGGAAGGGATGCGGACTCGGGCTGTCGACGGTGTACGGAATCGTCAAGCAGCACGGCGGGTGCATCGCCGTCGAGAGCGCGCCAGGACGGGGCGCGGCGTTCAGCGTCTATCTGCCGAGGATCGAAGCGCCGATCGAAGCTCTCCGCGACGACAGCGGGCGCGGCCCGCTCCCCGGCGGAGCGGAGACGATCCTGGTCGCCGAGGACGAGGCGGCCGTCCGGGGGCTGGTGTGCGAGATCCTGAGCCGGCTCGGCTACCGCGTGCTGGTCGCGGGTGACGGAATCGAGGCCCTGGCGCTGAGCCAGCGCTTCCCCGACCGGATTCATCTCCTTCTCACCGACGTCGTCATGCCCGGGATGGACGGCCGCGAGCTGGCCGAGCGGATGCGGGCCGTGCGCCCGGACACGCGGACGCTCTTCATGTCGGGCTATGCCGAGCCGCCCATCCCCGACGAGGTCTTGCTCCAGAAGCCCATCACGCCGGACGCGCTCGCACGGAAGATCGCCGAGGTCTTGCGCCAACCGGCGCTCGCCGGTTGACTTCGCAGGTCAACCGGTCGCCGGTTGACTTCCCGGGTCAACCGGTCGCCGGTTGACTTCCCGGGTCAACCGGTCGCCGGTTGACTTCCCGGGCGGTTCGCCCATAATCGCTGGCTATGAAATTCTCGACCCAGAACCTCCTGTCGATTCGAGAGTGGCAGACGCACGCCGAGGTGTACCGGAACACGCTCGAGGAGTGCCGTCTGGCCGACGAGCTCGGCTTCGACGTCGTCTGGCTGGCGGAGCACCACTTCTCGCCGTACGGCATCTGTCCCTCGCTCGCGCCGTTGGCCGGGGCCGTCGCCGGCGCGACCCGCCGGGTGCGCATCGGGACCGCGGTGGTCATCGCACCGTTCGAGCACCCGCTGCGGATCGCCGAGGAGTGGGCCGAGATCGACATCCTCTCGGAGGGGCGGCTCGAGTTCGGCCTGGGCCGCGGCTATCAACCGAGCGAGTTCCGCGGGCTCGGCGTCTCGATGGAGGGCACTCGCGAGAGCTTCGATGAGAGCCTGGAAATCGTGCGGCGCGCCTGGACCGAAGATCGTCTCACGTTCAGGGGCAAGCACTACACGGTCGAGGACGTGCGCGTCCTGCCGAAGCCGATCCAGAAGCCGCACCCGCCGCTCTGGACGGCGGCGGTCTCACCCGACACCTACACCCTGGCCGCGCGCCGCGGGCTCAAGATCCTGACCTCCCCGTCCTTCACGCCGCTGGACGTCCTGAGGAAGAACTACGACGCCTACCACGCCGAGTGGCGCGCCGCGCACGGCACCGACGAGGGCGCCGAGATCTGCGTCAACAAGATCATCCACGTCGCCGAGACATCGAAACAGGCGCGTGAGGATCTGCGTGAGCCGATCACGTGGTTCTACCGCACGCAGGCGGGCTTGATCTCCGATCCGGCGGGCGCGCCACCCGACCAGTACCGCTTCTATCGCCGCGTGCGCGAAAATCTGCTGTCGCTCACCGACGAGAAGGCGCTCGATCAGGCAGCGATCACCGGCGACCCCGAGGAGGTCGCCGACAAGATCCGCATGCACCACGAGGGGCTCGGAGTGAGCCACTTCATGGGCGCCTTCGCGCGCGGCGGCCTCGCCCACGACAAGGTCGTCCGCTCGATGCGGCTCTTCGCCGAGAAGGTCATCCCGAAGGTCGCCTAGCGAATGCGGCACCCGTGACCGGACGGGAAGCGCGAGAACGGCCGCGTCGTTCTCACGTGCCACCCCGCGGCGCCCGCGCCACGCCGGATGATACACTACGGGTCACCCCGGCGAGCGATCGCCGACCTTGAGAGGAGCCCATCATGACCTACCAGCTTGACGTCGAAGACATCGAATACGTCCGTCACGGGAATACGCCGCTGCTGGCCCGGCTCTTCAAGCCGCGCGGCGAGGGGCCATTTCCCCTGATCGTCGAGCTGCACGGCGGGGCGTGGTGCCGGGGCGACCGGCTGAGCGACAACGTCATGAACGAGGCGCTCGCGAAGACCGGGGTGGTGGTGGCGTCGCTGGACTTCCGCATGCCGCCGGTGGCGCCGTATCCGGGGTCGATGGCCGACATCAACTATGGAATCCGCTGGGCCAAGACCCGGGCCGCCCAGTGGCACAGCCGGCCGGACATGATGGGGACCATGGGGAGCTCGAGCGGTGGTCATCAGGCGATGCTGAGCGCGATGAGGCCGAGGGACGCGCGCTACGCGGCGCTGCCGCTCCCCGCCGGCTCGCCGGCCGTCGATGCCACCGTACGCTGCGTCGTCATGTGCTGGCCGGTCATCGATCCGCTGGGCCGCTATCAGTACGCGAAGCAGCTGAAGGCAGCCGGCAAGCCGTACCCGGAAATCGTCGACCGTGTCCTGCCCTGCCACGACCAGTACTGGCAGACCGAAGACGCCATGGCCGAGGGCAACCCGGTGCGGGCACTCGAGCGCGGCGAGCGTGTCGAGATGCCTCCGGCGGTCGTCATCCAGGGCACCAACGACGCCGCGCATCCCCGTCCGCAACTCGACCGCTTCGTCACGCTGTACCGGAAGGCGGGCGGCCAGGTCGAGGTGGAGCTGCTCGAGGGCGAGTCGGAAGGGTTCATGACCAGGAATCCGAATTCACCGGCGGCCAAGCAGGCGATCGAAAAGATCATCGAGTTCGTTCACAAGCAGCTCGGGTAACACTCCCCGTTCGCTCGGGCCTCGGGCGGGATGGCGCCGGTTATCCCGCCCGAGGCCGCCGTCTTGACCACCCGCGCGCAACGCGGCTAAGCTCGGTCCGCTCAGCCGCGATACCAGGATGGAAAGGACACCGACATGGCCCGATTCGTGACCGTGGCGAAAGCCGACAGCATCCAGCCCGGGCAGATGATCAAGGTGGAGATCGACAACCTGCCGGTGGCGGTGGCGAACGTCGGCGGCGCCTTTCACGCGTTCGACGACACGTGCACGCACGAGGACTGCTCGCTGGCCGAAGGCGAGCTCGCACGCACGGTGGTGACATGCCCCTGTCACTTCGCCGAGTTCGATATTCGCACCGGCGCCGTGCTCGCGCCGCCGGCCACCGTGCCGCTCAAGGTCTATCCGGTTCGCGTCCAGGGTAACGACCTGCAAGTGGAGTTCTGATGCCGACGATCGCGATCGTCGGCGCGAGCCTCACCGGCGCCTCCGCGGCGGCGACGCTGCGCGAGGAGGGGTTCGACGGGCGGGTGGTGCTTCTGGGTGCGGAGCCGCAGCTTCCGTACGATCGCCCGCCGCTCTCGAAGGCGTATCTGCGCGGCGGGATGCCGTTCGAGAAGACGCTGCTGCGTCAGCCCGAGTTCTATCGCGAGCGCGACATCGAGACGCGGCTCGGGACCAGGGTGGTGAGCGTCGATCCGGGGAAGCGGACGCTCGAGCTCCAGGGCGGTGAGCGGCTCGAGTTCGACAGTGTCCTCATCGCCACCGGCGGGCGGAACCGGCGCTTCCCGATTCCCGGCCTCGACTTGCCCGGCGTCTACGACTTGCGCACGGTGGCCGACGCCGATCGCATCCGCGACGCGGTCGCGCGCGGGGGCCGGGCCGTCGTGGTGGGCATGGGCTTCATCGGCGCCGAGGTCGCGGCGTCGATACGCCAGTGCGGTCTCGAGGTCACCGCGATCGAGCCCTTCAAGACGCCGCTCTATCGGGCGCTCGGCGAGGAGATCGGTCGGGTGGTCGAAGGGCTCCATCGAGATCACGGGGTCGAGCTCGTCCTGGGCGACGCCGTGTCGGCGTTCGAGGGAAACGGCCGCGTCGAGCGCGTCGTGACCCGGAGCGGTCGCCGCGTCGAGTGCGAGCTGGCGGTCTTCGGACTCGGGATCGAGCCCGCCACCGAGCTGGTCGCCGGGACCAGCGTGCGGACCGACAACGGTATCGTGGTCGACGAGTACTGCCGCACGAACGTGCCGGGCATCTTCGCGGCGGGCGACGTCGCCAATCACTATCACCCCGTGTGCGCGCGCCAGATGCGCGTCGAGCACTGGCAGAACGGCGTGAAGCAGGGCGCCGCCGCCGCGCGCAGCATGCTCGGCCGGGCTCAGCCCTACGACGAGGTGCACTGGTTCTGGTCCGATCAGTACGACGCGAACATCCAGTACGCGGGATTCCACGCGGCCTGGGACGCGGTCGTCGTGCGTGGTAGCCTCCCGACGCGGAAGTTCATGGCGTTCTACATGGCGGAAGGGCGTGTCGAGTCGGTCGTGGCGATCAATCAGGGGCGAGATCTGCGACGGGCGCTTGCGATCATCAAGGCGCGCGTGGCGGTCGATCCGGCGCGCCTGGAGGATCCGAACGTCGATCTCAGAACGCTCGCCCCGCCGGAGACACCCCCATGATCAAGCGCTTCTCGACCCTGTACATCGGACACATCGAGCTGGAGAACTGCGGACACTCCGGGACTCCCGCCGACGACCGCCGGTACTCGAACGAGCGGGTGATCGAGGCGTTCGACACGACGCTCGAGCTGGCCCAGACGATGGACGAGCTCGGGTACGAGGCCCTGTGGCTGGCGGAGCACCACTTCCAGCACGAGGGCTACGAGTGCATCCCGAACATCCCGCTGCTGGCCGTTCACATCGCCAACCATACGAAGCGGCTCAAGATCGGCTGCGGGTTCAACATCATCCCGACCTGGCATCCGATCCGGCTGGCGGAGGACTACGCGACCGCGGACATCCTGACGGGCGGCCGCCTGATCTTCGGCGTGGGGCGCGGTTATCACACGCGCGAGGTGGAGAGCTTCGGCAATCCGATGCTGGACGCCGAGGCCAACCGCGAGCTCTTCGAGGAGCAGCTCGAGATCATCCTGAAGGCGTTCAACCAGAACGCGTTCTCCCATCAGGGCAAGTACTACACGATTCCCCCGGCGGTGCCGTACCGTGGCTATACCTTGAAAGAAATCACGGTCGTGCCGCGGCCCGTGCGCCTGCCCGTGGAGATCTGGCAGCCGATCGTGAGCGGCAGCGCCCGGGGGCTCGACTTCATGGTGCGGCACGGCATCAAGGGCGTCGTCTCCGCCACGGCCGAGCAGTTCGTCGATCGCTGGTTCCGGGACTACCAGTCGGTGGCGCGTACCCACGGCCGCGAGCTCCAGCTCGGCGAGGAGCTGATCCTCGGATTCCGCATGAGCATCGACGACACCCAGGAGCTCGCCATCCGCAAAGCACGACCGTACTTCGAGGAGCACGCCAAGTTCATGGGGCCGCTCGGCATGCTGCGCTACAGTGAAGAGCACGTGAAGGCGGTGGCGGCGCGCCAGCCCCAGTCGCCGACCGCCGCCACGATCGAAAACGGCGTGCAGAACCGCACCTGGCTCTGCGGCCCCGCCGAGGAGTTCATCGGCTATCTGAAGGGCGTGGAGCAGCGGTATCCCGGGCTCGAGCACGTCATGGTCTCGTGTCCGCTGGGGACCCCGAAGAAGATCATGAAGGAAAATCTCACCCGCTTCGCCCGAGAGGTGATGCCGGCGTTCAAGTAGGTGTCCCTGGCCCCTCATTGACTGGATCGCCCCGCGGAGCTATGGTCCGCGCATCGGCCTGACCGGGTCGCCCCCTGGGCGTGGGAGCAACGATGCACTTCCGCCCCGCTGCCTTCCGGTTTCCTCGCGTGGCTCCCTCGAACTTGTCCGCCGGTCCCTCGCGCACGCCCACACGTCCCTCGGACCCGCACCCGACGGAGGGAATGATCATGAAACGGTGCTTCGGGATGGCCGGAGCCGGGCTGCTGTGCGCTCTGCTCGCAGGAGGTCTCGTCGGAGAAGTTGCCGCCCAGCAAAAAGCGGCGTCCCCGCTGAAACCGGAGGCGTCATCGACAAAACCAGAAGGCGAGATGCGCTGGGCGATCTACGTGACGCTGGCCCCCCAGTGGTTCGATCCGGCCGAGGTCCTGGGGCAGATCACACCGTTCTGGGTGCTCTACGCGATGCACGACGCCCTCGTGAAACCCATGCCCGGCAACCTCATGACGCCGAGCCTGGCGGAGTCATGGACGGTGAGCGCCGATCAGCGGGTCTACGAGTTCAAGCTGCGCGAGGGGTTGAAGTTCCACAACGGCGACCCGTTCACCGCCGAGGACGTGAAGTTCAGCTTCCATCGCACCAAGGGGACGAAGATCCTCAAGGAGAAGGTGCGCGATATCACGGTCGTCGATCCCTCCCGTGTGCGATTCCAGCTCCACGAGCCCTTCCCCGATTTCATGGCCTTCTACGGAACGCTGACGACCGGCGCCGGCTGGGTCGTGCCCAAGAAATACGTCGAGAAGGTCGGTGACGAAGGCTTCAAGAAGCAGCCGATCGGGCTCGGGCCCTATCGATTCGTGAGCCACACGCCCGGGGTCGAGCTGGTCATGGAAGCCAACGAGGGATACTGGCGCAAGGTACCGTCGGTCAAGCGGCTCGTCTTCAAGGTCGTCCCGGAGCCCACCACGCGGGCGGCCATGCTGAAGCGGGGAGAAGTCGACGTGGCCTACATGCTGGACGCGCCGCAAGCCCTCGAGCTCCAAAGGGATCCCTCGCTGAGGCTCGCATTTTCCGGGGGCATCGGGATCGCCACGATCGACTTCCTCGACATGTGGGACCCCAAGTCGCCGTGGGCTGACAGGCGAGTGCGTCTGGCCGCCAACTACGCCATCGACCGCCGGGCGATGAGCGAGGCCGAGACGCTCGGAGCTTCGAAGCCCACGGGGAGCATCATTCCACGCGCCTTCGAGTTCGCGCTGCCCATCGAGCCGTATCCCTACGACCCCGTGAAGGCGAAGCAGCTCATGGCCGAGGCCGGCTACCCCAACGGGTTCGAGGCCGGCGAGCTGCATGTGACTCCTCCGTTCTTCTCGCGAGGCGAAGCGGTCATGAATTACCTCGGCGCCCTGGGTATCAAGTTCCGTATGAGACCCATGGAGCGCGCCGCCTTCTTCGCAGCGTGGGGAGCGAAGAAGCTGAAGGGCATGTGTGTCTGCGGCAGCGGGCTCTACGGCAACGCCGCCACGCGGATGTCGGAGATCGTACCGAGCGACGGCACCTACGCGTACGGCGGCTATCCCGACATCGACGCGCTCTACAAGCAGCAGGCCGTCGAGACCGACCGCAAGAAGCGCGAGGCCATGCTGCACCAGATCCAGCAGACCCTGCATGAGCGCGTGAGGTTCGGGCCCATCTTCGAATTCCTCTGGCCGAGCGGGATCGGGCCGCGGGTCGAGGAGCCCGCGCTGATGCTGATCAACCCGTATCCGTGGTCGGCGCCTCTGGAGGAGGTGCGGCTGAAGAAGAAGTAAGAGGTGCCTTACGAGGACGTGAAGCTGAAAGCCAGGTAGGAAGGGGGGCCGGAGCTGCGGGGCTACTCGGGCCTCGGCGGGACCTTCACCCATTGTTCTGGGCAGGTTGGAGCGGTCGGATAGTAGGCCCGGGCGCTGGGACAGTAGTACCAGTACCCCTCCGACGGCGTTGCCGGAGCCGGCGCCACCTGGGCATACGCCTGCGGCTCCTCAACGACGGCCGGTGACGGCGGGTATGCGTAATACGGTGCTGGGTAGTACCCGTAATACGGGTAGTACCACGGGTACGGCGCGCCCCACCAGAACGCGGGCCCGACCCCGATGACAACCCGGCTGTGGACGCCGCCGTGGCGCCAGGGACCGCCGTGGCCCCCTCCTCCACTGCGCCAGGCATCGCTCGGCGCAGGAGCGACGACAAGAAGCGCGATGGCCAGGAGGAAAGACGAAACTACGCTTCGCATACTCTTACTATATCAGGGCGTAGACTCCTTCGCCCCGTCCAGGTGGCCGGGGTGCTACCGTGAAGGCGCGGGAGGGGGCGGCGGGGGCGGTGGTTGTCCCGGCGGCGGAGGTGGCGGCCGCTGCCCCGACGACGGTGGCGGCGGGGGCGGTCCCGCTGGCGGTGGCGGGATGCGTGGCAGAGCGTTCGCGGGACATCGGTAGACCTCGGCGTAAATCGTCGACATGTCCTCGATTCCGAACGAGAGCACCGCAGCGTTACCGCCTGCTTTCACGATCTTTCGCCGCAGATCCTTGAGGGAATCGTCACTTAACGCACCGACCCGGGTGCATCCCGCCGCCAGGGCAGGCTCGGTGGTGAGACGCACCTGGGCCATCAAGCGATCTTCGGCGTCCTGCGCCCAGGCGTGGGAGATCGACACGAGCAGCACGGCCAGAAACGTCGCCCTTGCGATCGGAAGCTCACCCATCGAAGTGCCCTGTACTCCGATAGGGTAGCAGGTCCCGAAAGGGGCTACTTCGAATCGGGGAGGATCTGGACCCAGCCGACCGACCGCAACGTGCAATCTCGATCGGCCGAGCGGCGATCTTCCTGGCGGCGCTCCCCCAGGGGGGTGAGCGTCTGCTGACGCCGCTCGGCTCGGCGGCGATCAAAGATCACCCGGACGCCGCGGTCGCCTTCGAACGCGTAGGCCAGGGAGTTATAGCGCCCGGGAAGGTCCCGGGACACGACGAACAACGCCGGGCGGCTTGGAGCCGCGCTCGAGCGATGCGCGGGCCGCGAAGGGATGAGGACCGTCATGGCCACAAGCATAGAATGAGATCATCGAAGATCCCAAGGTTTGCCATCGCGGTCAGGCTGGTGCCGCCACCCGCTTGAGGAGGTCGAGTTCGTCGAGGATTCGGCCGGCCCCGAGGACCACGCAGGACATCGGGTCCTGGGCGACCGTCACGGGAAGGTGCGTTTCCTGTCCGAGCAGCCGATCCAGTCCTCGCAGGAGGCTACCGCCACCGGTGATGACGATGCCCCGGTCGACGATGTCGCCGGCCAGCTCAGGGGGAGTCCGCTCGAGGCAGGTACGAACCGTCTCGACGATCGTCATGACGGGCTCGCGGAGCGCTTCACGAATTTCTTCCTCATCGAGAACGATCGTCTTCGGGATGCCGTCGGCGAGATCCCGCCCCTTCACTTCCACGGTGCGGCGGTCCCCCCCGGGGCAGGCCGAACCGAGCGTGATCTTGATCTCTTCGGCTTGACGCTCACCGATCAGGAGGTTGTAGTGTTTCCTGATGTACTGCAGGATCGCCTCGTCCATGGCGTCACCGGCGACCCGGGCCGACGTGCAGAAGATGACACCCGCCATTGAAATCACCGCGACCTCGGTGGTCCCGCCCCCGACGTCCACGATCAAGTTCCCGCCAGGCTCCTGAACCGGCAGCCCGGCCCCGATCGCCGCCGCGACCGGCCCCTCGACCAGGTACACTTCGCGCGCGCCGGCGTGCCGTGCCGAATCGCGGACCGCCCGCCGCTCGACCTGCGTGATTCCGGATGGGACTCCGATCACGACCCGCGGTTTGAGGATCGTGCGCAGCCTCCGTTGTGTCTTCGAGATGAAGTACCCCAGCATCCGTTCGGTGATCTCGAGGTCCGCGATCACCCCGTCCCTCAACGGCTGGATGACGCGGATGTTGCCCGGTGTCCGGCCGAGCATCGCCTTGGCTTCGCTCCCCACGGCGATGACCGAATGGTCGCTCTCGTGAATCGCCACGGTCGAGGGCTCATTGAGGACGATACCCTCGCCCCGAACGAACACGAGCGTGTTCGCGGTGCCCAGGTCGATCGCGAGGTCTCTCGAGAAAGTGCGCAAAAACATTCCGCCCCTCTAGGTGATGTTCGCAAGCACGCGACACAGAGATTGCGCCAACAGCGTAGTGGACCGCGCAGACAACCGGAAGAAGTTTCTGCGCCGGGGGTCAGCTCACGGTGGCGCGCACCGCCTCCAGGAACTGGTCGCCGGTGAACGGCTTGTAGAGGAGGCACGCCCCGATGTCGCGAAGCGCGGCGTCCGCCTCCTGGCCGACGGGCCCGGCCGTGATGAAGATGAATCGGCGGCCGACGTCGGTGCCACGGGCGGCGACGTGGCGCAAGAGATCGAGCCAGTCGACCCCGTCCAGATTGAAATCTGCGACCACGAGGTCGATGCCGTCGCGGAGGTGCTGGCGGGCCTCATCGGCACGGGCCACGGTGAGGGCCGTGCAGCCCGTGGGCTCGAGATGCTCGAGGAGGATCTTCTGCACCGCCTGATCGTGCTCCACGATGAGGATCCGCTTACCACCGAGGCGCACGGGCTCACCGCCGGCCTCGGAGAGGGCGCCATTGGCGGCGGTGCCCACGGGCAGATCGATCGTAAAGATCGCGCCGCGCCCCGGGCGGCTGTCGGCCGTGATCTGGCCCCCGTGCTCGCGGATGATCCCATAGGAAATGCTCAGCCCGAGGCCGGTGCCGGCCGAGCCCTTGGTGGTGACGAACGGGTCGAAGATCTTGGGCAGCACCTCCGGTGGGATTCCCGGGCCGGTGTCCTCCACCGAGATCTGGACCCGGTCCGGGCCGAGGGCGCGGGTCGTGAGCTTCAGCCGATGCTCCACCTCCGGCAGCTCAGCCATCGCCTGCTTGGCGTTCGTCACGAGGTTGACGAGGACCTGCTGGAGCTGGTGACCGTCGGCCCACACCGGCGGCAGGTCGGCCGCCATGTCCCGGTCCACCTTCACGCTCTCGAGCCGGAGATCGGCGGCGGTGAGCGCCAGCACCTTCTCGATGAGATCGTCCAGCATCACGTGGCGCCGCTCGAGCGGCATCTGGCGGCCGAACGTCTGGAGGCCCCGCACGATGTGGCGGGCCGCGTCGGTCGCCTCGCGGATCATCTGAGCGTACTCCTTGAGGGCCTCCGGCGCCTGCTGCTCGATGATGTCGCTCGCGCCGACCAGCACGGTGAGCGGGTTGTTCAGCTCGTGGGCGACGCCGGCGACGAGCTCACCGAGCGCGGAGAGCTTCGCGGCCTGGATCATCTGTTGCTGGGCGAGCGTCAGGCGGAGTTTCTGGTCCTCGACGACCTCCTGGAGGCGCCGCGCCGCCTGCTGCGCCTCCTCGAAGAGACGCGCGTTGTCGACGGCGTACGCGGTATACGTGGCCAGCGCGTTGAGGAACTGTAGATCGGTCTGGCTGAAGACGCCGGTGGTGCCGGGCGCGACCTCTTTCTTGGCGAGGTTGACCACCCCGACGATTCGCTCGCCGACGCGCAGCGGCATGCAGATGAAGGAGCCACCCCCGTAGCGCGGGTCGCTCGCCTGGCCGAAGCGCGGATCCTTCTCGATGTCCTCGACCACGACCGCCTCGCCCATCTCGACGACCTTTCCGGCGATGCCTTCACCGACCTTCACCTCGACCGGCCCGCGGCCGGGCTCCTTGAGCCCGCGCCCGACCGCGATGCGCAGGGTCCGGCGCTCGCGGTCGAGGAGCATGATCGACCCGATGCCCGCGCTGACCGCGCGCATGGTGCGCTCGAGGACGTGGGAGAGGAGGTCCTCGATCCGCGGGATGCGGGCGGCCATCTCGACCACGTCGTTGAGAGCGCCGAGCTTGAACACGAGGTCCTCGAGGCGCTCCGTCGAGGCGCGCAGCTCTCCGAGCATGCGCCCGAACGCTTGCGCGATCTCCCCGATCTCATTCACCTGGCCGAGTCCCGGTACCGCAGCCGCTCCCTGGGCCGCCGGCGAGGAGGCCGGCCCCGCGCCGCGCTTGGCGGTTGGCGGGGCGATCACGGCCTGCCCGAGCGAGCGGCCGAGATCAGCAACCCGCTGCGTGAGCCGCCGGAAGAGGGCGTAGCCGAGCAGGGCGATGGCGAGGGCGAGGAAGATGCCGAGCTGGACCTCGGTCGACGCCAACAGCCCGAACCGCCACATGAAATACATGAAGATGAGCAGCGGCAGGATGGCGGTCAGCGAAAAGATCGTGCTTGCCGCTTCGCGGAGCCTCACCGGACGTACACCAGCTTTCGATTGACCGACGATGAACGCACGAGCCGAGTTTTCCTCGCTTTCTTCCAGTGTGACCGGGGCAGGCGGATACTCAAAGGAGAAAAGGCTCGTGACGCGAAATGTGCGCCAGAGAAGGCCTGTAAGCCGGGTCCTGTGCCCCGAGCGGTTTCCCGGCCCGGGGTTGACGATCATTTCTCTACGACGCCGGTCACCCGGCGTCTCCAGCGGCCGAACCCGGGAGCGGCGCGGGCCACGCCATTGCTCCCCTATTTGGCCTTGCTCCGAGTGGGGTTTGCCTAGCCGGCACGGTCACCCGCGCCGCTGGTGAGCTCTTACCTCACCGTTTCACCCTTACCGCCCCGCCACCCTTTGCGGGCACAGACGGGACGGCGGTCTGCTTTCTGTGGCACTGGTCCGTGGGGTTCCCCCCCCTGGGCGTTACCCAGCACCCTGCCCTGCGGAGCCCGGACTTTCCTCCCGCCGCGTTGCCGCGGCCGGCGACCGTCCAGCCTTCTCTGGCGCCACGTACAGTATAGCCGACCGCAGGCTCACGGTTCCCGGGCTCTCAGCAGGGCATCGGCAAGGCTCAACAGCCTCCACGCGTCCCGCGCGCCATAGCCGACAAGCTCCAGCGGCGAGAACGGACCGGTGTGATGGAACGTGTCGAGGACGATGGCGTGTGTGCCGGCGGCGTTCGCGAGCCGTAGGCTCTCGGTGTACGGGATGGAAGTGTCCGCCCGGCCGTGGGCGATCAGCGCTCGCCCGCGCAGGCGCGCCATCACGGGGAGCGGCGAAAGCCGGTCGAGCGCCGCGTGGGTGGTCGGAGACAGGCGCGCCAGGAGCTGGCTCACCGCGTCCGGGCGACGGTTGTGGACGAGCGCCAGCACCGCCTGTCCGTCGGCCCCGAGCGCTAGCTCCAGACGACCCGTGTCCTCGGACGGGTTGGCGAGCTTGGCCTGCGCGAGGAGGTCGAGTCCGCCGCGATCGCGTTCATCCCCCACGAATCCGGCAAGGAGCTGGAGCAGCTTCCAGCGATTGTACGGCTCGGCACCCTCGCTCGTCGTGATGAATGCGATCACCGATCGTAGATCCGCGTAGCCGCCGAAGCTGCCGGCGAGCCGGATGCCCGGACGCTCCGGCGTCGCCAGAAGTGCCGGGCCCGCGCCGAAGCTGAAGGCGGCGACCGCGACGGGGCTCGCGAGGCTGGCGGCGTGATCGAGCGCCGCGCCGATGGCGGCGACCTCGCGGCCATCGAGCTTGAACGCCGCGAGCGTGTCGAATTGCGGGACGAGGACGAGCTGGCCGTGCCGCGCAAGGAGTCGGGCGAGGCGGGCCAGATCGGGCTGGCGGCGACCCGCCGGCGAGAGGCCGTGCACGAGAAGGATCGCGCCACGCGGGCGCGCCGGACGATAGAGGTCGGCGGCGAGCGTCCCGCCCGCCAACGGGATGGTCACGTCCGCGCGCGTGACTTCCGCGCCCGGCAGCCAGTTCTCGGTGGCGGGGAGGGCGAGCGCGACCGAAAGAAAGAGAGCCCCCCCGCAGCAGAGCCAGAGGACGCCAGCCACCGCCGTCGCGAGCGCGGCGGCGACCGACAGCGCTCGAAGCGCCATCGCGCGCCTGCGGACGTGTGGAGGGCGATCGTCTGGCGCCGGCGACATTCTCGGGACGATGATACGGCCGTCTCGTCACGGACGGCGACGTCGCCGTTCGTGACGGCGGCGGAGTCAGCCGGCGATCGCGCCGCGCGCGAGCGCGTCCACCCGGTTGTTCAGCTCGTCGTCGGCGTGGCCGGCCACCTTGTGCCAGACGACGTCGTGGCGGCACGTCTGGGCGATGAGCCGCTCCCAGAGATCGCGGTTGGCGACGGGCTGTTTCTGGCTGTTCTTCCAGCCGTTCTTCTCCCAGCGTTCCCACCAGTGGTCGCGGAAACAGTTGACGATGTACGCGCTGTCGGAGTAAAGGTGCACGCGCCGTCGTCCGGAGATCGCCGCGAGGCCTTCGACGGTGGCGCTCAGCTCCATGCGCTGGTTCGTGGTCTGGGGCTCCGAGCCGGACACGATGCGCTCGCTGGCACCGTCGATGATGATCGCGGCCCAGCCGCCGGGGCCGGGATTGCCGCGACAGGCGCCGTCGGTGTAGAGGACGATGTCGCGCGCCGAGCGCGCGGGCGCGGCGCCGGCCGAACGCGCCGTCAGGCGGGTTCCTGCCAGTAAAGGTACCGGCCGCAGCTCTCGCAGAGCATCAGCGTCTGCCCCGCCTTCAGCTCCTGGATGGCCTGCGGCCGAATCGCCACACGGCAGCCGCCGCAGATGGCGGTGCTATTGACGCTGGCAACGGCGACGCCGGCGCGCGCTTTCAAGATCTTCGCGTAGTCTGCCAAGACCGGGCGGGGGAGCTCGCGCGCGCGCGAGTCGCGGTCGGCGCGGACGATGGTCAGCTCCGCCTCGACCGCCTCGAGCTTCTTTCTCACCACGGTCTCGTCCTGGCGCGCCTGCTCCTCGCGCGCCCTCAGGCGCGCTTCGGCCTCGCGGATGTCGGCGGCCAGGCGCTCCTGGAGCTCCATGAGGCCGAGGATCTCCTCTTCGCCACGCGCCTTTTCCTGCTTGATGGTCTCGATCTCGGAGAGCACCGCGGAGTACTCGGTGTTGTTCTTCACTTCCCACAAGCGTGCCTCGGCCTTGGAGCGCTTGGCGGTGACGACGTCGAGGTCCTTTTCCTTGGTCCGGAGGTCCTTCCGAGTCGTGTCGGCCTTCAGCTTGAGCGCGTCCAGCGACTTCTTGGCTTCGGCGAGGGCGGCGTGGATGGCTTCGATCTGCTTGGGAAGGCGGGCGGCATCGGCTTCGAGCGCGGCGATCCGCGTGTCGAAGCCCTGCAAATCGATCAGCGTCAGGAGCTGAGAATCCACGCCCTCTCCCATTGTATGCCGAGTATGCCGAACGGATACATGACGACCGAAGCCGCTAGCCCGCAAACCGGAGCCACGGGTTGTCCGCAGACCGGAGCCAGGTGCGCGGGGCGTCCGCGGGCCGGACCGGGTTGTCCGCGGACCGGACCCACTCGCGCGGAGCCTCCGCGGGCCGGACCGGGTTGTCCGCAGACCGGAGCCACCCGCGCCTGTAGCCTCCGCGGGCCGGACCCAGTTGTCCGCGGACCGGACCCACACGCGCGGGGCGTCCGCGGGCCGGACCGGGTTGTCCGTAGACCGGAGCCACCCGCGCGGAGCGTCCACGGGCCGGACCGGGTTGTCCGCAGACCGGAGCCACCCGCGCGGAGCGTCCACGGGCCGGACCGGGTTGTCCGCAGACCGGAGCCACCCGCGCCTGTATCGGGCCACCCGCGGTTCGAGCCGGCCTCACGGCACCCGCTACAATAGTGGGCCCACCTGGACTCGAACCAAGACCTAACCGGTTATGAGCCGGCTGCTCTGCCATTGAGCTATGGGCCCGCAGGGTCGTCATATCCGGCCGTGATCCCGCGCCTTCTGTCACGATTCCAGGAAGCTCCGGAGCTTCTTGGAGCGCGAGGGGTGCCGAAGCTTTCGCAGCGCCTTGGCCTCGATCTGGCGGATGCGCTCCCGGGTGACCGCGAAGTCCTGCCCGACCTCCTCGAGCGTGTGCTCGCAGCCGTCCGAGAGGCCGAAGCGAAGGCGGAGCACCTTCTCCTCGCGCGGCGTCAACGTGTTGAGGACCTTGTTTGTCTGCTCGCGCAGGGAGAGGCCAATGATCGACTCCACGGGCGACACGACCTGCTTGTCCTCGATGAAGTCGCCAAGGTGGCTGTCTTCCTCTTCGCCAATCGGTGTCTCCAGGGAGATTGGCTCCTGGGCGATCTTCAGGACCTTCCGCACCTTGTCGACCGGCACGTCCATCTTGGCGGCGATCTCCTCCGGGGTCGGCTCGCGGCCCAGCTCCTGCACGAGCTGGCGTGAGGTCCGGATGAGCTTGTTGATGGTCTCGATCATGTGCACGGGAATGCGAATCGTGCGCGCCTGGTCGGCGATGGCGCGGGTGATCGCTTGCCGGATCCACCAGGTCGCGTAGGTCGAGAACTTGTACCCGCGCCGGTATTCGAACTTGTCGACGGCCTTCATGAGGCCGATGTTGCCTTCTTGGATGAGGTCGAGGAATTGCAGGCCGCGGTTCGTGTACTTTTTCGCGATCGAGATGACCAGGCGGAGGTTCGCCTCGACCATCTCCTTTTTCGCCTGCGCCGCCTTGACCTGGCCCGCCTTGATGATGGTCATGACGCGCTTGATCTCGTCGGCCTTGGCGTTCGCGCGCGTCTCCGCGACCTTGATCTCTTGCTGGGCGACCCACACTTGTTGCTGCTTCGGCGACGGGAACTTCTTGGCGGCCTTGAGGTGGAGGTCGCCGACGACGCCGCTCGTCCCGTTGGTGCCCGGGTCCCGGAACGAGACGTAGATGAGGTTCTGAACCTCGTCCGCCGACGGGCGCCGGCCGTTGGTCCAGAGCCGGATCACGCGCTCGGCGCGCTCGATGTCGTCGAGCAAATCGCGCAGGCGCTGCACGAGGCCCCGACGCCCGAGGTCCGGGTCCTCCCGGTCGATGATCTGGTTGCCGATGTTGAGCGCGCGGAGCTTCTCGAGCACCCGCGTCTGGCGCTGCTGCGCCTGCGTCTCGAATCGCTTCCACGCCGGCTCCTTGCCCTTCCGCGGTCGCCGGCGGCCCGACGCCTTCAGCCGGAGCTTACGAGCGTGGACGACGAGCTTGTCGCGCTCGCGGAGCAGCCGGTCAACCGTCGCGAACGCCGCGGTGACCTGGCGGCTGAGATCGGCCTCCTTCTCCTCCGTGAACTCTTCCTCGTTGACGTCCACGACTTCCTTGACCGAGATGTCGTGCCGGCGGAGCTGCTCTCGCAGCTCACGGAATCGCTCGAGCGCGAGGTTGGTGCTGAGGATGGCCGAGGTGACCTGGATCTTGCCCTCTTCGATCCGCTTGGCGAGGGCAATTTCGCCCTCGCGCGTGAGGAGCGCGACCCGCCCCATCTCGCGCAGATAGAGCCGCACGGGGTCCTCGGTGCGCCCGACGGGACCTGGCGTGAGGTCGATCGGCTCGGGCGGGCCGTCGTCGTCGTTATCCTCGGGCTCCTGGGCCGCCTTGCGCTCGCGGATCTCGGAGGGGAGCCGGCCGGCCTTGGCGGAATCCACGACCTCGATGTCCATCGCGCCGAACATCATCATGATGTCATCGAGCTGGTCGAGCGAGACGAGGTCCGAAGGGAGGGCGTCATTGACTTCGTCGTAGGTGAGGAAGCCCTTCTGCTTCCCCATCGAGATCAGTCGGTCGAGCTCCTCCAGCTTTGGCTCTTCGCTCATTCGTCTGAGCTCCTTGGGGACTCTGGGGTCCCGTGTTCTAACGACTGGGCGACACCACCCGTCATCCCGTACACGACGGCGCTCTCCTGGTGCAGGGTCCGCAACTCCGCGTGCATCGGCGCCGCGACCCCGGTCCTGGCCTGGGTATCGGCGATCGACTGGCTCACCTCCCGCGCCCGCCGCAGTCGCTGGCTGCGCTCGAGCCGTCGCCGGAACTGTTCGATGCTAACCCGCGCGTCAATGCTTTCGCGATCTTCGACAAGGAGGGAGGAGAGGACGGAGCGGGCCTCGTCGGTCTGGAGGTCGGTCATCAGGCTCTCCGCGGAGGCGTCCGGCCGACCCTTGAGCGCGCTTACGATCGAGCGGAGCGAGGCGTGGCCGAGGTCGTCCGACTCGTCGAGCAGGGTTAGGAGGAGCGTGCGGGCCTCCGTGGAGTGGAGCAGGAGCGTCACCAGATCGCGCTCGACCGACGGCGTGGACGTGGGTGGGCTCGGCTGAGCGTGCGCCGGCGGCGTGCGCAGGGAGGATTGGAGCCGCTGCGCCTCGATCCAGAGCTGAGTCGCATCAACCCCGAGCTTGGCCGCGGCCTCGCGTGAGAGCGCGGCCGCCTCCTCCGCGTCGGCGACCTTTGCGAGCATCAACGACACCCGGGCGAACGCATTGGTCCGCGCTCGCGGACCGGTCGCCCCGTCGGGGTCGACGATCGCGCGGTCGAGCGCGTAGGCGAGGAGGCTCCGAGCGGCGGTGATTCGCTCCGTGAAGGCCCCTTCGCCTGAGGCTCGGAGGAAGGTGTCGGGATCGTGGCCCACCGGGAGCAGGGCGACCTTCACCCGGAACGCCCGCCCGCCCTCGAATGCGCCGGAGCGGTTCACGGCCCATGCCATGCCCCCGCCTGTGGGCTCGAGCAGCTCCTCGGCCCGCGCCGCCGCCTTCTGGCCGGCCGCGTCTGCATCGAAGAAGGTGACGACCTCGTCACAGTAGCGTCGGAGGAGGGCGAGCTGGGCCGGCGTGAAGGCAGTGCCGAGGGCGGCCACGGTCGCTGTGAACCCGTGTTGGTGACACATGAGGCAATCGACGTAGCCCTCGACGAGGAACGCGCGGTTCTGCGTCTGGATGGTCGGACGGGCAAGGTCGGCGGCATAGAGCAGGTTGCCCTTGGTGTAGAGGGGCGTCTCCGGCGAGTTGAGGTACTTCGGCTGCTCGTCGCCGAACGCACGCCCCCCGAAAGCGACCACCCGGCCCTGGAGGTCGCGGATCGGGAAGAGAAGGCGTCCGCGGAAGCGGTCGTATGTGCCCGCCCGATTCTCGCGTGGGATCGCGAGGCCGGCGGTGACCAGCGCGTCCTCGGCGACCTTCTCGGTCCGCATGAAGCTGAGGAGCGCGTCCCAGCCCTCCGGGGCGTAGCCGAGGCCGAAGCGTTGCGCGATCTCGGTGTCGATGCCGCGTTGCTCGAGATAGGCGCGCGCCCGCTCGCCCGACGGCTTCCAGAGCGTGTCCTGGTAGAAGCGGGCTGCCAGGTCCATCACCCGGAGCAGCTCCTCCCGGCCCGAATCGCCACTCTTGCCGCGTTCCTCGGGCAACGCGATCCCCGCCGTCTTCGCGAGCGCGCGGACCGCCTCGGGGAACGAGAGGCGATCCTGGCGCATGAGGAAGCCGAACGCGTCACCGCCGACCCCGCAGCCGAAGCAGTGGAAGATCCCCTTCCGAGGATTGACGGTGAACGACGGCGTCTTCTCCGCGTGGAAGGGGCAGAGGCCCTTCCAGCCGGTCCCGGCCTTGCGGAGGCTCACGAACCGACTGACGAGATCGACGATGTCGATGACCGCGCGGATGTCGTCGAGCAGTGTCTGCGGGTACTGCATCATCCGACCTTCAGTGCGGCCACGGTCGCGCCCGTGCCGCCCTCGGACGGCGCGCCGTCCCGGAACGACTCGACCAGGGGATGGCCGGCGAGGAGGTCGCGGACGGCCTTGCGCAGGGCGCCAGTGCCCTTCCCATGAACCAATCGTACGCTCTCAAGCCCGGCGAGAAACGCGTCATCCAGATATTGCTCGACACAGTCGCGCGCCTCGTCGGTCGTCTGCCCGAGCAGCAGGAGCTCGGGGGCGACCGGACGGGGGGAGGCTCGGAGGGGTTCGACCGCTCGGAACCCCACTCGCGCCGAATCCTTCCCAGCCTCCCCCCGTCTGGTCGCTGCGAGGCTCATAGGAATGGGACGGAGGGCGGAGACCGGGACGCGGACGGTCACCGATCCGGATCGGACGGTCGCAGAGCTCCCGGCGATCTCGAGCAGCTCGCCACGGATGCCCAGGTGCTCCGCCGCGACGGTCACGCCGGGCGCGAGAGCCGTCGGCTCGGCCGCGGACGCCTGCGGCGCGAGCGCCTCGAGCTTCACCGCCGCCTCCCGCACGCGCCGCCGGCTCTCATCCAGCGAACGTCGCGACCGATCCGAGCGCTTGAGCTTGTCCCACTCCGCGGTGAGCGCGCGGCGGATGTCGGCGACCAGCGCCGTCGCCTCGACGCGCGCCCGCGCGACGATCGCCTGGGCGCGGCTCTCGGCGGCCGCCTCGGCCTGGCGAGCCTGCGCCAGGTGCGCCGCGGTTTCCGCGCCGATCCGCTCGATCTCGCGCGCCCGCTCCGCGTCCGAGCGCGCGTGGGCGTCGAGCGTCGCCAGAAGATCGGAGAGCCGCGCGGCGTGCTCCGAGCGATGGGCACTGGCCCGCGCGATGAGCTCGGCGTCGAGGCCGAGCCGGGCGGCGATCGTCAGCGCATAGCTCTGCCCCGGCTGGTCGTAGCGCAGGCGGAAGGTCGGCGCGAGCGTCGCGGTGTCGAACTCGACCGACGCGTTGCGGGCGCGTGGGTGAGTGGACGCGAACGCCTTGAGGGGCTCGAGGTGGGTCGTGGCGATCACCAGCACGCCACGCTCGGCCAGCTCCTCGAGAATCGCCTGGGCCAGGGCCGCGCCCTCGTCGGGATCCGTGCCCGCTCCGAGCTCGTCCAGGAGCACGAGCGCGCGCTCGTCGGCCGCGCCGAGGATCTCGCGCACCTGCTTGACGAAGGCCGAGAAGGTCGAGAGGTTCTCGGCGACCGACTGCTCGTCGCCGATGATCGCGAAGACGTCGTCGAAGACGGGCAGGCGCGAGCCCTCTTCCGCCGGCAGGTGGCAGCCCACCTGGGCCATCAGCGCGTGGACCGCGAGCGTTTTGAGCGCGATCGTCTTGCCGCCCGCGTTCGGCCCCGTGATGACGAGCAGCGGCCGGTCGGGCCCGAGCTCGAGGTCCATCGGGACGACGGTCCGGCTCGCGTCGCTCCAGCCCTGGGCGAGCAGCAACGGATGGCGCGCCCCACGAAGCGCGACGCTCCGTCCGGTATCGATCACCGGCGCCGTCGCGTCCATGCGTTCGGCGGTGTGCGCGCGCGCGAAGGTCCAGTCGAGCTCGCCGACGGCATCCACCAGGCTGTCCAGGTCGTCGACCCGCGCTCGCACCGCGGCGGTCAGCTCGGCGAGAATGCGCGCGATCTCGTGCTCTTCCTCGCGGGTCGCCTGGACGAGGTCGTTGTTGACGTCGACGATGTGCTCAGGCTCGATGAAGAGCGTCTGACCGCTCTGCGAGCGGTCGTGGACGATGCCGCGCACGCGGCTCCGCGCCTCGGCCCGCACGGGCAGGACGTATCGGCCGTGGCGGAGCGTCACGTAGCGGTCGGCGAAGAGCCGGTCCGCCTCGCTCCCCTGAAAGGCGCGCTCGAGCTCGGCGGCGAGCTGTCGGCGCCGGTCCCGGATTTCGCGGCGGAGGCGCTTGAGGGTCGGGCTCGCGTCATCGGTCACGGCGCCACTCGCGTCGAGGGCCCGCCGGAGGCGCTCGGCAAGCTCGGGAACATGGGGCAGGGCGTCGGTGATCGCCGCCACGCCGGGACTCGTCTCGCGCACGGCTCGGCCGTAGGCGCGGAGCTTCGGGTTCGCGTCGAGGACCGGGATGATCTGAATCAGCTCGAGTCCGTCGAGGACACTGCCGTCGGCGCGACAGCGTGTGAGCACGGGCCGGATATCGGGGAGGCCTTCCAGCGGGAGCGACCCGGCCCTGGAGAGGGCCAGCCGGGCCTGGCGCGTCATCTCGATCGCCGCCTGGACCTCGCAGACATCCGTGAGCGGCTCTGCGGTCGTCGCGCGCTCGCGACCCATCGCGGTCAACGCTTCGTGCGCCAGGAGCGCCCGTACCGCATTCCATTCGGTGCCGGGCTCCCAGGTTCGGCCTGCCTCCACCCTTCGCCTCATTCGCTCCCGGCCCGGATCACGGGCGTGTCGGCGTACATCCAGGAGCGCTGCGGCTAATCGGACGTCCGTTCGCGCCGCTTGGCCTTCTTCCGGGCGGCGAGGGCTTTCCGCTTCCGTCGAACGCTGGGTTTTTCGTAGTGCTGGCGCTTTTTGAACTCGGACAGGAGCCCGGCTTTCTCGCACTGTTTCTTGAAGCGCTTGAGGGCGCTTTCGAAGGACTCGTCGGGTTCGACGATGACCTTGGTCACTCCCGCTCCCCCTCCGGGCGGCGTCACTCGGATAAACAATAACTATATACCATGCGACCCACCCTCGGGCAATCGGACGCGGCTGCTCTGGTAGACTGTGCCCCTTGGTCACGACCGCGAGCACGCCACCCGCCTACACCGTCGTGCCCTTCGTCGCCTTGCTCCTGGCGATTGCCGTCTGCCCCCTCTGGGCGCCTCACTGGTGGGAATCGAATCGGAACAAGCTGCTCGTCTCCGCTGGCCTTGGCCTGCCGATTCTCGTCCTGTACCTGGCCCGCCGGCCGGCGGCACTCAGCGCCATGGCCGAGGAGTACGTATCCTTCATCCTCCTCCTCGCAGGACTCTACGTGATCTCGGGCGGCATCCTTCTGCGCGGCGACCTTCCGGCCACACCCTTCACGAACACGGCGTTCCTGGCGCTCGGCTCAGTGCTGGCGTCGCTCGTCGGGACCACCGGGGCCTCGATGCTCCTGATCCGCCCGCTGCTGCAGACCAACCGCGAGCGCACCCACGTCCGACACACCGTCATCTTCTTCATCTTTCTCGTGTCCAACATCGGCGGCATGCTGACGCCGCTCGGCGATCCGCCGCTGTTCCTCGGTTACCTGCAGGGCGTGCCGTTCACCTGGACCCTCCAGCTCTGGGCGCCCTGGGCGCTCCAGGTGAGCGTGCTGCTGGCGCTCTATTTCGTGTGGGACACGCGGCAATACACGCACGAGCCGATCGCCGCGCTGCGCCGCGACCGGGCGGAGGTCGAACCGCTGCGCCTCCGGGGCGCGCTCAACGTCCTCGGGCTTGGTCTTGTGGTCCTCGCTGTCGCGTTCCTGCGCGCGCCCTGGCGAGAAGCCGGCATCATGGCGCTGGCCGCCGTCTCCCTCTGGCGGACTCCCCGTGCAATACGCCGGGCCAACGGCTTCACCGCGTATCCCATCGTGGAGGTCGCGGTCCTGTTTTTCGGGATCTTCCTCACGATGATCCCGGCGCTCGAGCTCCTGCGCGTGCGGGGCGGGGAGCTCGGCGTGCACGAGCCGTGGCAGTTCTTCTGGGCCTCCGGGCTCGTGTCGTCGTTTCTCGACAATGCGCCGACCTATCTGACGTTCTTGGCGCTTGGACAGGGTCTCGGTCTGGCTCGCGAGGTGGTCGGGGTCCCGCACGCGATCCTGGTGGCGATCAGCGTGGGGGCCGTGTCCATGGGAGCCAACAGCTACATCGGCAACGCGCCCAACTTCATGGTGAAGGCGATCGCCGAGGAGCAGGGAGTGAAGATGCCGAGCTTCTTCGGTTACATGCTCTACAGCGGCGCAGTTCTCATCCCGCTCTTCGCGATCGTCACCGTCGTGTTCTTTCGCTGAACCCTTCTAGCTGAGCAGGGCAAGTACTTTTTCCGCCGCGTCCGCGACGGAAAAAGCCACGGCCGGCGACTCGTCGCGCTCGAATGATGTGAGCACGTGGTCGGGGACGTCGTCCTTCCGGTCGGGGCGGCCGATGCCCACTTTGACGCGCTTGATCTCCTGGGTTCCGAGCGCCTCGATCACCGACCGGACGCCGTGGTGGCCACCGTGGCTGCCCTTCATTCGGAAACGCACGGTCCCGAGCGGCAAGTCGATATCGTCGTAGACGAGGATCAGATCGGCCGGACCGGCTGCAACGCGACGGAGTGCCTTGGCGACGACGGGGCCGCTCTCGTTCATGAAGGCGATGGGCTTGATCAGGCGGACGGGCTCGCCCCTCCACTGTCCCCGCGCCACCACCGCCGAACCGTCGCGCCGCCAGGACGCTCGGAGCGTCCTGGCGAGGGCGTCGAGAACACGCTGGCCAACATTGTGTCGGGTGTCCCGGTACTCCGGCCCTGGGTTCCCCAGCCCGACCACGACTCGGACGGCTCCCCGGCCATCCCCGTGAGCCACGCGGCTCTCGTTTCGTTACTTGTCCTTCTCGGACTTCTCTGCCCGCTCGGGTCTCTTCGGCCTCTTGCCCTCGTCGGCCGCCGCCTCCTCGCCTTCCTTCGGCTTGCGCTCCGTGAGGACTTCCGGCTCGGTGACCGCCGCCGCCGTCGGCGCCACCACCGCGGCCACTTCCTCGGCCATCGGCGGCGCCACCGTCGCGACCGCCTGCCCCGGGTCGTTCAGGATCCGCACGCCCTCGGGCGCGCGGAGCTCGGCGACGGTCAAGACGTCGCCGATCATGAGCGCGCTGACGTCGGCGTCGATCCGCTGCGGGATGGCGGTGGGCAGGCACGACACCGCGATCTCGTGGAGCACGAGGTTCAGGATGCCCTTCTGCTCGCGTACCCCCGCCGCTTCACCGAGGGGGCGGACGGCCACGTGCACCGTGATCGCGCGGTCCGCGGACACCTCTTGCAGGTCGACGTGGAGCAACTGCTCGGTGACGGGATCGAACTGCAGCTCGCGGATGATCGCGAGCCTGGCGCCGTTTCCCGTCTCACCGTCGAACTTGAGGGTCAGAAGCTGGGTCGTGCCCTCGTGGCCGTGGATCATCCGTAGCACCGCCTTCGGGTCCACCGTGACGGTCTCGGCCTTCCGGCCGTCGTAGAGGACCGCCGGAACGGAGCCGGCCCGGCGCAGGCGCTTCGCGACCTCCTTGCCGGTTGCGTCGCGTCGCTTGATCGTCAGCTCTTGCATCGCCATGGATGGCTCCTTGAGTATCGAATTACGCGAACAGCGTCGAGACGGATTCCTCGTCGTGGATGCGCCGGATGGCCTCGCCCAAGAGGGGGGCGACCGTGAGCACCGTGATCCGCGAAGCGCTGCGCTTGTCGTCGGTCACCGGGATCGAGTTCGTAACGACGACCTCCTCGATCGGGGAATGCCTGATGCGCTCGAGCGCCGGCCCGGACAGCACCGCGTGGACGCCGCAGGCCAGGATTCGCCGGGCGCCCTCACGCTCCACGGCGGTCACCGCCTGCAGCAGCGTGCCGGCGGTGTCGATGATGTCGTCGATCACGATGGCGTCGCGCCCCTTGACGTCGCCGATGAGGTGCATGGCGACTGCCGAGTTCGGCCCCTCGCGCCGCTTGTCGATGATGGCCAGGCCGGCGTCGAACCGCTTGGCCATCGCGCGCGCCCGCTCCACGCCCCCGGCGTCGGGGGCGACGATGACCGGATCCTGCAGGTCCTTCTTGCGCAGGTGGTCGATCATCACGACCGGGCCGGCGAAGAGATGGTCCACCGGGACGCTGAAGAACCCCTGGATCTGCCCGGCGTGCAGGTCGAGCGCCAGCAACCGGTCGATACCCGCCGCCTCCAGCAGGTCGGCCACGAGCTTGGCCGAAATCGGCACGCGCGGCTGCACCTTGCGGTCCTGACGCGCGTAGCCGTAGTACGGCAACACCGCCGTGATCCGGCGGGCCGACGCGCGCTTCATTGCGTCGACCATGATGAGGAGCTCCATGAGCGTGTCGTTCGCCGGGGGGCACGTCGGCTGGATGAGGAACACGTCGGCGCCGCGCACGTTCTCGTTGACCTGCACGTACACCTCGCCGTCTGAGAAGCGCGTCACCTCCGCGTCGCACACCGGGACGTGGAGGTATTGCGCGATTTCCTCGGCGAGGGGGCGGTTCGCGTTACCCGTGAACAGCTTCAGCTCGTACGCCATCGGCGCCTCGCTCTAAAAAGTGTGGTTGGGGCGGGAGGATTCGAACCTCCGAATACGGGATCCAAAGTCCCGCGCCTTAGCCGCTTGGCCACGCCCCAGCCTGTTTCTTTTGGAGAAGGGGGCTCCGCCCCCCTCTCGACTCCCCCGCGAACCCGCGGGGCGTCGGCTCCGCCCCCCTCTCGACTCCCCCGCGAACCCGCGGGGCGTCGGCTCCGCCCCCCTCTCGACTCCCCCGCGAACCCGCGGGGCGTCGGCTCCGCCCCCCTCTCGACTTCCCGCGGCTCACTCTACCGTACCCGTATCGCGGGGCCGCGCAAGGTCCGGACTGCCCAGCACGCCCATCGGGCTCGTGCGACCCTGGCTCGGATCTGCCGGGCATGGTCGAACGACCGCGCCACGCCGAACACCGTGAGCCCACTGCCCGACATCGCCGTCCCCAGCGCCCCGGCCGCCTGGAGGGCGGCCTCCATCTGCTCCACTTCTCGGTACCGTGACGTCGCGACACGCTCGAGCGTATTGCCGAGCGCCGCCGCAACCCGGCTCGGCTGCCGGCTCCGGAGCGCGGCCGCCATACCCCGCGTCCGGCCACCGTCAGAATACATCGCGGGTTGCACCCCTCCGTAGATCTCCGCGGTGCTCGCGGCGACGCGCGGATTCACGAGCACGAGCGCCAGCGCGCAACTCGGCAGCGACTCGAGCCGCTCCCCCCGTCCGGTCCCCAGCGCGGCGCCGCCGTGGAGGAAGAACGGCACGTCCATCCCGAGCGTCACCGCCACCTCGGCAAGTCGTGCGCCCGACCACCGGAGTCCCCACAACCGGTTCAGCCCCACGAGTACAGCCGCGGCGTCCGTCGACCCGCCACCGAGGCCGGCGGCCACGGGAATTCGTTTCTCCAGCGTGATCCGCGTCCCGCGGCTCGACCCCGCCATCTCCCGCAACGTCGCCGCTGCCTTGAGCGCCAGGTTGGTCCCGTCCGTCGGGACATCGAGAGCGGTGGTGCGAAGCTCGAGGACATCCGCGTCCTCGAGCACCAGGCGATCTGAAAGATCCACGGCCTGCATGACCGTGGCGATTTCGTGGTAACCGTCGTTGCGCCGCCCGAGCACCTCCAACGCCAGGTTGACCTTGGCCGCAGCGCTGAGCACGAGGCGACGGGCCTTCCCCGACCGCTTCGACAAGACACCGAACCATAGCACGGGCCTGAGGGCCGTTCAACGGATGCTCTGTGTTTTCGCCCCTTTCGGGACCGTCACGATGAAGCGTTCCTCGTCGATTCCGCCACCCTCGACGAGGTCCCGATAGGCGACGGAACCGGTGACGTACGATTGCGCCGCCTCGAGGTCGAATCCTCGAAGGACGCCTGTCCCGTCCCGCCGGTACTTGATGAGAGCGTTGAACGGGCTCCCGAGTATCTCCAGCTGTCCGACAGTGCCCGTCTCGAGGTCGAGCCAGACGCGCCGGCGGCCGCTGGCGCTCACGAGACTCAGGGACGGCCCCGCATCGTCGGACGACAAGAGCTCCGCGGACCTCAAGTCGTGTGGCGGCGCGACGCGTCCGGCGAGCGCCGCGACGAGATCCTCGGGGCTGAGAGGCAGGCCGAGCACCCGTGAGGCCGTCTCGGCATTGGCCGGCCCGACATAAGCCTCGTTCTTCACAGCGTCGTACGCGGTCAGTCGGCCCTCGTGAATAGTGACGACCAGGAGCGGCGGTCCGAATGGCGAGAGCGCCTCGAAGCGGATCGAGCTCGGCGCTTTGACGAGAAGAGCGCCGCGGAGACGCTGGCGCTCGCGGCCCTTCTTGATATCGATGTCGGCCAGGGCCCGCAGGTCGGTGAATTCGCTCGCGCGATCGGCGAGCAGCGTAAGTGCCCGGGCCGCCTCGCCGACGGGCTCCCGGGGGGGCGCCGTCGCGCACGCGGCGACCAGCGCAAGCAGCAAGAGGGGGAGGCGACTACTGAGAGGCCTTCGGGCCACCCTTGACCCGGCGTTGGCGGTCCTTGAGGTCGTCGACCTTCTTCTTGACCCCGTTGGCGTCCGGGTCGAGCTGGAGAGCCTTCTCCCACGCGGCGAGGGCGTCGTCGTCGAGACCGTTCTTGATGAACGCATCCCCCAGGTGCTCGTAGATCACGGGATCCGGCTCCTTGGTCTTGGCGACGGCGCGCTTGAGCTCGTTCAGGGCCTCGGGATATCGCCCCTGCTGGTAGTACGCCCAGCCGAGACTGTCGATGAAGTAGCCGTTCTCGGGCTCCAGGTCGAGGGCCTTGGTGATCAGCTGGATCGCCTCGTCGAGATTCTGGCCGCGCTCGACGTACATGTAGCCGACGTAGTTGTACGCCTCGGCGTGCTTCGGATCGAGCGAGATCACGCGCTGGAAGGAGCCGACCGCGTCGTTGAACCGCGCCTGCTTCTCGTAGACGACGCCGAGCTGGAAGTGGAGGTCCTTCTGTTTGTCGTCGAGACCGAGGCCCTCTTGGAGCGTCTCGGCGGCCCGGTCGTACTGCTTGGCGCGGTAGTACGCCGTCCCGAGGTAGAGGAATAGCTCCGGCCGCTTGGGCTCGAGGTTGACGGCTTCGCGCAGAGTCGAGATCGCCTCGTCGAAACGCTTGGTCCGGCCGTAGAGAAATCCGAGCTGGACGCGCGCGTCGATGGACCGAGGATCGGCGCGCAGGATCCGCTCGAGCTCGGACTTGGCCTCCGCATCGCGCCCGGCGTCCATATAGGCCGTCGCGAGGAAGTAGCGGGCGCGGAGGTTGGACGGCTCCAGCGCCCCGACGCGCCGGAACGCATCGATGGCGCGATCCCACATCTTCTGCTCGTAGTACACGGCGCCGAGCTTCATCCAGACGCGCGGGTTCTGGGGCGTGGCCTCGGCGAGCCCCTCGAGCTCGGTCTGGGCCTCGGAGAGCCGCCCGAGCCGGATCAAGAGGTCCGCCAGCTTCTCGGCGAACACCGGATTGTCTGGGTTCGCCTTGACGGCGCGTCGGTACACTTCGATCGCCTCGTCGCTCTTGTGGAGCGCCTCCGCGTAGACGGCGCCGAGCGCGCTCCAGGCACCATCGTGGTCTGGATCGAGATCGACGGCGGCGGAGAGGCGGGTGATCGCCTCGTCCCACGACTCGGTCTCGATCGCGAGACGTCCGAGGAGGAACTGTGCCTGGGCCAGACGCGGCTGTCGCTCGGCGAGGCGGAGCAGCACGCTGCGCGCGCGGTCATACGCCTTCTGCTCCACCTGGAGGCGCGCCAGCATCAGGTAAGGCTCTTCGGAGTTCGGGCTGAGCGTGATCGCGCGCTCGAGCTCGGCCTCGGCTTCCCCGTACTTCCGCTGCGCGCGCAGGAGCTCGGCGAGCGTCATGCGTGTCGCCGTCTGGTCCGGAGCCAGCTCCACGGCGCGCCGCGCCGCGCTCACCGCCTCGTCCACGTTGTCCGCTCGCACGAGCACCTGGGCAAACTGCGTCCAGAGCGCGGCCGAGTTCGGGTCACGCTTGATGGCGCTGCGCATGAGCGGGACCGCCTCCTTGAAGCGGCCCGCCTGGATGTGCATCTGGGCGACGGAGTAGGTGTAGTACGCATCGGCGCGGGGGTCGGCGGCGGCCGCGCGTCGCGGGACCTGCTCGTCCCCGGCCAGCGTCGGCCCTCCGGCAGCGGCACAGCCGGTCAGCCCGGTCACGACCATGATCACGGGCAGCCCGCGCCAGGCCTTCGTCAAGAGGCGTCGCGCCGCAGCCGCGACCGCGGGGTCGGGAATGACGCCAGCCGCTTCGTCGATTTCGCGCTGGGCCCGGGCGTCGAGCGGCGCCGGGGTCTCAACGCGCGCGCCGGCCGCCGGCTCGGTCTCGATGCTTCCGGAGACGAATCGGAGCGAGCGGACGACATTGAACCGCTCACTGAGGCGCCGGGTCAGCTCCTCACCACGCAGCGTGAGCTCGTGAAGCCACGGCGAGTTGTCCACGGCCACGGTCAGGCAGCCGTCGGTAAAGGCCCGGGGCTGGGCTCGGCGCGCCGCGTCGGCACCGACGACCTCCCGCCAGGCCCGACGAATTCGATGCTCCAGGAGACGGTCGCGAAGGTCGGGCACCGCGGTCAGCAACAGATCGGCGACGGCGCGCGGCGACCGAATATCCATGCTCTCGTATCATACATCTATCATGCATCCCGGACGCAGGGCCCCGCGGGCGCGGTTGGGAACCCTGATATAGTGGCGTGAATCATGGCAAAACCCAGGCGCGGCGACGTCCTCGATCTGACGATCGACGATCTCGCCTTTGGCGGCGAGGGCGTCGGGCGGGTTCAGGGCTACGTCATCTTCGTGCGCGGAGCGATCCCCGGCGACCACGTGCGCGTGCGGATCGTCGAGGCGCGCTCGCGATTCGGGCGGGCGGTGATCGAAGCACTCGAGACGCCCTCGCCCGACCGGGTGGCGGCGCCGTGCCCTTACTTCGGCCGCTGCGGCGGCTGTCGACTCCAGCACGTCTCGTATCCCGCGCAGCTCGCCTTCAAGGAAAAGCAGGTGCGCGACTGTCTCGAGCGCATCGGCGGGCTCGGCACGTTCGAGCTCAGGCCCATCCTGGCGGCGCCGGACGCCTACGGGTACCGGAACAAGATGGAGTTCACGGTCGTGCGGAGTGGCGACGGTGACCGGCCCGCGATCGGCCTTCACCAGGCGGACCGCTACGACGTGGTCCTGGACATCGAGCGCTGTCTCCTGCAGTCGGAGACAATGAACGGGCTGCTGGACGAGTTGCGGGCGCAGGCGCGCGCGCGGAAGCTCTCCGTCTACGACCAGGGTTCGGGCGAGGGCCTGCTGCGCTTCGCCACGCTGCGGGAGGGCCGCCGCACCGGCGAGGCGATGGTCAACATCGTCGCCACCGCGCCCGACGTGGTGGCGCTGGGCCCGGTCGCGGAACGACTGCGTGCGCGGGTCCCGTCAGTGGCCAGCGTGGTCCTGAACGTGAACGCGAAAAAGGCGTCGGTCGCGGTCGGCTCGGAGGAACACCTGCTGCTCGGGCGTGATCACATCCGGGAATCGCTGGGTGGGCTCACGTTCCAGGTATCGGCGAGCTCCTTCTTCCAGACCAACACCGTGCAGGCCGAGCGGCTCTTCGGCGTCGTCGAGGCGGCGTGCGGGCTCGATGGCGGTGAGACGGTCATGGATCTCTACTCGGGGACCGGCGCGATCAGCCTCCTGCTCGCCCGCCGCAGCCGCTGGGTGTACGGCATCGAGGTGTCGACGGCCGCCGTGACGGACGCCGTCCGAAACGCGCACGAGAACGGGATCGAGAACTGCACGTTCCTCGCGGGCGAGGTGCGCCACGTCCTCCCCACGCTGATGCGCGACGGAGTCCGGGCGGAGGTCGTCGTGGCCGACCCGCCCCGGGCTGGATTCCATCCGAAGGCACTTCATGCGCTCGTGGCTCTCGGACCGGAGCGGCTCGTGTACGTATCGTGCAACCCCTCCACGCTCGCGCGCGATGTCGGAGACCTGGTCCGCCAGGGCTACCGGCTCGAGTGGGTCGAGCCCGTCGACATGTTTCCGCAAACGCCGCACATCGAGGCGGTCGCCCGTTTGCGACGGGCATCGTGAAGGTCTATCTGGCCCGCCGGCTGGCGCAGTCGCTCCTGGTCCTGCTGGGAGTGTCCTTCATCGTCTTCTTCATCCTCTATCTGACCGGTGATCCGGCACTCGTGCTGCTGCCGCCCGACGCGTCCGCGGAGGACGTGCAGAAATTCCGCGAGGCGATGGGATTCAACGATCCGTTCATCGTCCAGTACAACCGGTTTCTCCTCGGCGCGCTGCGCGGAAACTTCGGGCAGTCGGTGCGCCACGGCGAGCCGGCGTTCCATCTCGTCATCGAACGCATGCCGGCGACCTTCGAGCTCGCCGGCGCCGCGATGCTGGTCGCGCTCTGCCTGGCGATCCCCGCGGGGATCGTCTCGGCCGTCCGGCGCAACACCGTGATCGACTACGTCTCGACGGTCGTCGCGCTGCTCGGACAGTCGATGCCCACCTTCTGGCTGGGAATCATGCTGATCCTGGTCTTCTCCGTGCAGTTCAATCTGCTGCCCTCCTCCGGACGCGGCTCGCTCGAGCACCTCGTCCTGCCGGCGATCACCCTCGGGCTCTTCACGACCGCGCGCATCACGCGATTGACGCGCTCGGGCATGCTCGAGGTGCTGAGCCAGGACTACATCCGGACGGCGCGGGCCAAGGGCGTGAGCGATCCGCCCGTCGTCTGGAAGCACGCCCTCAAGAACGCCGCGATCCCGATCGTGACCATCGTCGGGATCGAGCTGGGCACCTTGCTCGGGGGCTCGGTCATCACCGAAACGATCTTCGCCTGGCCGGGCGTCGGCCGTCTGTCGGTTCAGGCCATCTACAACCGAGACTACCCGGTGGTGCAGGCCGCCGTCTTCCTCCTCTCGTCCACCTTCGTGTTCGTCAACCTGGTCGTCGACGTCCTGTACACCTACCTCGACCCCCGGATCCTGCTGCGGTGAGGGGCGGGGAGACTCTGCGGCTACGGGACCCGAACGGTTGCCCGCGGGAGCGGAGCCGGGTCGCGCCGGTTTCAGGCCACCCGCGGTGCAAGCCGATCTCACGGACCCCGCTCCAACAGAGCCGGGTCGCACCTCTCTCAGGCCACCCTCGGTGCAAGCCGACCTCACGGACCCCGCGGGAGCGGAGCCGGGTGGCACCTTTCTCAGGCCACCCTCGGTGCAAGCCGACCTCACGGACCCCGTTACAATGAGCGCGTTGAGCCGCACCATGGACCTCTCGGTCGGACGCGTCGCGGCGCGGCGCGAGTGGGCTCGATTCGCGCGTCGCCTCGCTCGCCGACGGACGGCGCTCTTCGGCCTGGTGGTCGTGATGGTCGTGGTCATCGCCGCAATGGGAGCGCCGTGGATCGCCGCGTACGACCCGACGGAGCAGGACATCACGAACCGGCTGAGGCCCCCCGGGTCGCAGGACGCCGCCAGCCGCGCCCACCACCTCGGCACCGATCACCTCGGCCGGGACATCCTGGCCCGAATGATTTTCGGCGCGCGGCCCGCGCTGATGGTCGGGTTCGCGGCCGTCGCGATCTCGGGCGTGCTCGGCATGGCGGTCGGATTGGTCTCGGGCTACTTCGGCGGACGCATCGACGACGTGTTCATGCGGCTCGCCGACGTCCAGCTGGCGTTCCCGTTCATCCTGCTCGCGATCGCCGTCATCGGAGTGCTGGGACCGAGCCTGCCGGTGATCATCGTGGTGATCGGAGTCTCGAGCTGGGTCGTCTATGCCCGCGTCGTGCGCGGCGCGGTGCTGTCGCTACGCGAGCGCGAGTTCGTGCAGGCGGCGCACGCCCTCGGAAGCCGCGATAGTCGTGTCCTGCTGCACCACATCCTCCCAAATGCCTTCACGCCGTGGCTCGTGGTCGCGACGCTCGATATGGCGCGCGTGATCGTGATCGAGTCGGCGCTCTCGTTCCTGGGGCTCGGCGTCCAGCCGCCGACGCCGACCTGGGGTGGGATGCTCGCGGACGGCCGAGTTTACATCTCGACCGCGTGGTGGCTCGCGACGTTCCCCGGCCTCGCGATCCTGGTCACGGTGCTGGGCATCAACCTGTTCGGCGACGGCCTGCGCGATACGCTCGACCCGCGCCTCAAGGTCTAGTCGAGGTCCGGGCGCGGCCGGCGGAGGGGGGCGGGGGAGCCTGTCCCAACCCGATGGCACTCCGCCGCGGCGCGGCGACACTATCCACTTCACGCGCGATCGACGCTGACTACACGGGCTGGGACAGGCTCCCCCGCCCCCCGGGCGGCCGCGCTCGGACGCGCGAGTCTTAGGAGCGGCCGAGTCGACGACGCGCGAACAGATGGCGCGCGAGCAAGAGGAGGGCGGCGCCTGGCACCGTTAGCCAGAGTACGCCCGACGGCACGCCGGCCAGCGCGTTCACGAAGAGGAAAACGCCGCCGCCGACCAGCCCGGCCCAGAGTAGCAGTGTGGTCGCACGGGCGGCCACTCCGCGCCAGCCGAGCCGAGCGACGCCGAGCGCCACGAGCGCTCCAGCTCCGTCGATCGCGACGTCGGCGCGGCTCGCCGTCCGTGCCGGGACCAGGGATTGGTGGGCCTCATCCAGGCCCGCCCAGCCCAGGCTGATCGCGAAAGCGATCCACGCGGCGGCCCGTGGGCTCAGACCGCGGCCCCGCGCGAGGGCGCGGAACCAGAGCGCCGCCAGGACCGCGTACTCCGAAAGATGCGCGCCCTTGCGCGCGAGGAAATGCAGGACTTCCAGCTGGGCGGACGTCGCCCACGGCGCCAGTGCTCTCAGGATCGGCAGCAACCAGTGTTCGGTGTGCGCGGCGCTTCCCATGTCGGACGAGAGCAACGTGATCAGCGCCATCCAGAGGACGGGCGGAAGCCAATACGTGGGGCGCACGCCGCTATGATACAAACAACGACCCTGGCTCGAGTCGACTGGAGTTATCCCCGGAGGGGCTGAACCTCTGTAGGCATGGCGCAAGGGTGCCTTGCGAAGAGGAAGATCAGCGTGGTTGACGAGATCGACGTCGCCAAGGGCAAGCGCTCTGCTCGGGCCTACCGGGGGCCTGCGCGCCGACCCTCAGGGTGGGTCGCGCGCACCTCGTCGGCTTCAGCGCGGAGGGGGTACGCGAAAATATTGAACTAGAAGTCGGCTGGGCGCACCGGCCGTGCTAGAGTTGCCGCGATGCTCGGCGGGATCCTCGACGATCTGCTGACCTCTCCGTCGACGGGACCGTGCATCACGGCGACGCGTCACTTTCCCGCGCGTCCTCCCGTCCTGGTTCCGTTCCCCGCCTCGCTGGACCCGCGGATCGGCGAAGCACTGCGCGGGCGCGGGATCGGCGAGCTCTACTCGCACCAGGCGCGCGCGTGGGAGCTGATCGAGAAGGGCCATCACGTGGTCGTCGTCACGCCGACCGCCTCGGGCAAGACCCTCTGCTATAACCTGCCCGCGCTGCAGGCCCTCGTGCACCAGCCGGACGCGCGGGTGCTCTATCTGTTTCCCACGAAGGCGCTCGCCCAGGATCAGCTCGCCGAGCTGGAAGAGCTCGCTCGGCAACTGCCGGAGATGCGGATGTTCACGTACGACGGCGACACGCCCCAGGACGCGCGACGCGCCGTGCGCGCCCGTGCGAACCTCGTCCTCACGAACCCCGACATGCTGCACTCGGGGATTCTGCCGCATCACACGAAATGGGCGAGCCTGTTTCAGAACCTCCGATACATCGTCATCGACGAGCTGCACGCCTACCGGGGCGTGTTCGGAAGCCACCTCGCCAATGTCCTGCGTCGTCTGCGACGAATCTGCCGTCACTATGGCTCGGCGCCGCAGTTCATCATGGCGTCCGCGACGATCGCGAACCCGGGGGAGCTGGCTCGTCGCCTCACGGGCGAGCCGGTCGAGGAGATCACGGAGAGCGGAGCCCCGACGGGCGACAAGGTTTTCGTCTGCTACAACCCGCCCGTGGTCAACCGCGAGCTCGGCATCCGCGCCCCGTATCTCGGCGAAGCGGCAAAGCTCGCGGTCCGGTTCCTCAGGGAGAAGATCGCGACGATCATCTTCGCCCAGAGCCGCCTCGCCACCGAAGTCCTGTTGACCGCGATCAAGAGCGGCGTCGCCGACCGGACGGGTGACAGCGGCATCGTGCGCGGGTATCGCGGGGGGTATCTACCGACACGCCGGCGGGCGGTGGAGAAGGGGCTGCGTGAGGGCGAGGTACTCGGGGTCGTCTCGACCAATGCCCTCGAGCTGGGCGTGGACATCGGCCACCTCGACGTCGCGGTGCTCGCCGGCTATCCGGGCGGCATCTCATCGCTCTGGCAGCAGGCCGGGCGCGCCGGTCGACGGAGCGGCCGATCGGCCGCCGTCTTGGTGGCGACGAGCGCGCCGCTGGACCAGTTCATGATGACCCACCCCGACTATCTCTTCGGCACGCCGCCCGAGCACGCGCGCGTGAACCCGAACAACCCGTTCATCCTCGTGAACCACCTCAAGTGCGCCGCATTCGAGCTGCCGATCGGTGACGACGAGCGGTTCGGCGAGCTCGACATCCGGCGTTTTCTGGGGGCGCTGGAGGACGAGGGTGTGCTTCACCACGCCGGGCGCCACTGGCATTGGGCGGCGGAGACCTACCCCGCGGACCACGTTTCCCTTCGCACCGTCACCACCGACAACTTCCTCGTCATCGACACGACGGCGCGGGACGAGAAGCAGACGAAGCGTCGCCAGATCATCGCCGAGGTGGACTGGGGCAGCGCGTTCGCGACGATCTACCCCAAGGCGATCTATCTGGTGGAGAGCGAGCCGTACGAGGTGCAGGAGCTCCACTTCCGCGAGGACGAGGAGAAGGTGGCCTACGTCAAGCGCGTCGCCGTGGACTACTTCACCGACGCGATCAGCGCCAAGGGCGTCTGGATCCTCCGGCGCCTTGCCGAAGGCCCGCCGTCCGCCTACCTCGCCGAGCAGGGCGAGGTGCTGGTGGCCGAGAAGGTCGTCGGGTTCAAGAAGATCAAGATGGGAACGCTCGAGAACGTCGGCTCCGGCGAGGTCGAGCTGCCCCAGCAGGAGATGCAGACGACGGCCGTCTGGCTCACCGTGCCTCCCGAGCCCCTGGCGCGGGTCGGCTCCTCGCGCGAAGAGCTGATCGACGGCCTGCGCGCGGTCGCGTACCTGCTCCACCATCTGGCGCCGATCTTCCTGCTCTGCGACATCCGGGATCTCGGCTCCTGGCTCGGCGACACGACGCCGGCGACCAGCGGCGCCGTGGCGACCCGCGAGTCGGCGAAACGGCGCCTGATGGACGCGGAGCACTTCAACCCCACGATCTACCTCTACGACTCCCACGCGGGCGGCATCGGCCTCGCCGAGCACGTGTTCGAGATCCTGCCGGATCTCCTGCGGCGCGGGCTCGAGGTGCTCGAGGCGTGCGCCTGCCAGTTCGGCTGTCCTTCGTGCGTGGGGCCGGTGAACGAAGTCGGCCGCAGAGCCAAGACCACGGCGCAGGCGCTCCTGCGAGCCCTGACCGACTGACGTCGCATGGCCGCGCACTCGCTCGAGGATCTCCGTCGCGTCATCCGGCGCATCGAGACGCGACGCCCCAAGCGCCCGGCCGCCCCGCCCATCGAGGGAGTGCTGGGGGGCGAGCTCGTCGACACCGGGGAAGGACAGCTTCTCGTGGTGCGCCGCGAGTTCCCGCTCGCGTACCGGCACGGCCGTCAGCCGCTCGGCGCGGCTCTCGAGGCCCCCCTCGATCTCCTGAGCGCGGTGGCGCGCGCGGAGACCCCGGTCGAGGACGCCCGGCGTCTCCTCTTCCTCGACGCCGAGACCACCGGGCTCGCGGGTGGCACCGGCACCTACGCGTTCCTGGTCGGCGCCGCCTGGCTCGAGGACGACCGCCTGGTGCTGGCACAGCACTTCATGCGCGACTTCGACGAAGAGCCGGCGCTCCTGGCGGCGCTGCGACCGCTCCTCGAGCGGGCGAGCGGCGTGGTGACCTTCAACGGAGCGAGCTTCGATCTGCCACTGCTCGAGACGCGCTTCATCATGGCCCGCCGGCGCTGGCCGACCACCCTGCCCCACCTTGACCTCCTGCGCCCGGCGCGGCGAGTGTGGACGTCGTGCTTCGCCGATTGCCGGCTCGCGACGCTCGAGCGCGAGGTGATCGGCGTCGTGCGCGAAGACGACATTCCCGGCGCCCTGATCCCGGCGCTCTACTTCGATTTTCTGCGCTCGCGGAGGTCCGCGCCGCTCGGCCGCGTGCTCGCTCACAACCGGGACGACATCCTCACGCTGGTGGGGCTGCTCGGCTGGTTTGGGGGAGCCCTGACCGCCCGGGAGGAGCTGACGGCCGCGGAGCTGAGCGGGCTCGGTCGGCTCTGGGAGCCCGTGGACGTCGAGCGCGCGCTCGGGTGTTATCGCGGGGCGCTGGCCGCCGGGCTCGCGGGCGCGCCGGCGCATGCGGTGCGTCTGCACCTGGCACGGTGGGAGAAGCGCCTGGCGCGCTGGGACGCCGCGCGCTCACTCTGGGAGACGGCGGCGCGCCACGCGGTGTTCGACCCGCGCCCGTGGGAAGAGCTGGCGAAATTCCACGAGCACCGCCGACGCGACTTCGTCACGGCGCGGGCGATCGTCGAGGACGCGCTGGGCCTTGCCGAGGCCTCAGGGGCGCCGGTCCGGACGGTCGATGCTTTCGCGCACCGGCTCGGCCGGCTCGATCGCCGCCTGGCTGTCGCAGCGGCGCCCCCGGCGGAGGACAGGGGCTGAACCCGGGTACCGCAACGCTTCGTCCCGTCCTCGAGGTGGACCAGCGCCATCGGGTAGGTTGTTCGGCCCTCGGTCACGGCACCGGGGTGAGCGGAGGCTTTCCGTCGAAGACGGCCAGGCAGTTGCGGACGGCGAGCGTCGCCATGGCCACCCGGGTGTCGGACGAAGCGCTCGCGATGTGCGGCGCCAGCACGACGTTGGTGAGCGGGACGAGGCCGGGATGGATCTTCGGTTCCTCCTCGAAGACGTCGAGCCCCGCGCCGGCGATCCAACCCTCCTGAAGGGCCCGGACGAGCGCGGCTTCCTCGACGACTGGTCCGCGCGAGGCGTTCACGAGGATCGCCGACCGCTTCATGAGCCGCAAGGTACGCGCGTTCATCAGGTGACGGGTCTCCGGCAGGAACGGCGTGTGGAGGCTGACGAAGTCGGCCTCTCGCAGCACGGCCTCCAGCTCCACCCGTGACGCCCTCAGCTCGCGTTCGACGGCGGCATCCGCGGGCACCGCGTCCTGGTAGAGGACGCGCATGTCGAAGCCGAGCGCGCGCCGCGCGACGGCGCGACCGATCCGCCCGAATCCGATGATACCGAGCGTCTTTCCGTGGACGTCCGCGCCCCAGAGCAAACCCCACTGCCAGCGGTCCCATTGGCCCGAGCGCGCGAAGTGATCGGCCTCCACGACACGCCGCGCGGTCGCCATCAGGAGCGCCCAGGCGAAGTCCGCCGTCGTCTCGGTGAGCACGTCGGGAGTGTTGGTGACGACCACCCCCCGGCGGTGGGCGGCCGCGACGTCGATGTTGTTGTAGCCGACCGCTACGTTGGCGACGACTTTCACGGTCGGCGCCGCCGCCAGGACCTCATCGTCGATCGCGCTGATGATGTGACAGATGAGGCCATCCTTGCCCTGCAGGCGGGCGATCAGCTCGGCCTTTGGCAGGGCGGTCGCGTTGTCGTTGTAGTCAACGGAAACGTCGCGAGGGATGAGCCTCAACGCCTCCTGCGGCAAAACATTTGAGATGAAAAGACTTTTGCCCATGATTCTCCTTCCGAATTTTCCGCTTGATCCGTCGCGGCGGCGCCGCTAATATTAGCACTCGACCGAATCGAGTGCTAACTGCTCTGGGGGTTGGGAATGGCCAAGCCCACCGCCAAAAAGACCGGCGCAACCTCAACAAAGCACGAAGGAGGCAGAGACACCATGAAGATTCGTCCGCTGCATGACCGCATCCTCGTCGAGCGGCTCGAGGAGAAAGAGGTCAAGAAGGGCGGGATCATCATTCCCGATACCGCCAAGGAGAAGCCGCAAGAAGCCAAGGTGATCGCCGTCGGCAACGGCAAAGTCGGCGAAAACGGCAAGAAGATCGCCCTCGATGTGAAGGCCGGTGACAAGATCCTGTTCGGGAAGTACTCGGGCTCCGAGGTCAAGATCGACGACAAGGAATACCTCATCCTGCGCGAGGAAGACGTCCTCGCCATTCTCGAGTAAGGAGGAACGTGATCCATGCCGAAGCAGCTCAAGTTCGACGAGGAGGCCCGGAGCGCGCTGCTCAAGGGCGTGAACATCATGGCCGAGGCCGTGAAGGCGACGCTGGGCCCGAAGGGCCGCAACGTCGTCATCGACAAGAAGTTCGGTAGCCCCACGATCACCAAGGACGGCGTCACCGTCGCCAAGGAGATCGAGCTGAAGGATCCCTACGAGGACATGGGCGCCCAGATGCTGAAGGAAGTCGCGTCCAAGACGTCGGACATCGCGGGCGACGGCACGACCACCGCGACCGTGCTCGCGCAGGCGATCTTCCGTGAGGGGCTCCGCAACGTCACCGCCGGCGCTAACCCGATGGGGCTCAAGCGTGGCATCGAGGCGGCCGTGGAAGCCGTGACCGACGAGCTGAAGAAGCTCTCCAAGTCGACCAAGGACAAGAAGGAGATCGCCCAGGTCGCGACGATCGCCTCGAACAACGACAAGACGATCGGCAACCTGATCGCCGAGGCGATGGAGAAGGTCGG
>Ga0209056_10000340_pt1 | contig 52779 bp, 55 predicted proteins | sample GraSoiAngelo_114_FD_185876 | JGI IMG/M metagenome (GOLD analysis project Ga0209056, IMG submission 185876) | Grasslands soil microbial communities from the Angelo Coastal Reserve, California, USA - 14_0903_13_40cm (SPAdes) (version 2) | ecosystem: Environmental > Terrestrial > Soil > Grasslands...
CGAAGGCGGGGCGTCGCTAAACATTCTGTCGGGCTTCGTCGCCGGGAACTTCAGCGCGTTCTGGTTAGGGATGACGATGATGTTGCTGATGGCGATCGCCTACGGCGTCAGCACCGCGGGGCTCGCCGGTCTCATGGCGGCGCCGGCCGTATTCGCGTTCGGGCTCGTCGCCTTCGGGTTCCTGGGGATGGGGCCGGTCACGATCGCCGTCGATTCGTATGGCCCGGTCACGGACAACGCGCAGTCGGTCTACGAGCTGTCGCTGATCGAGCAGGTGCCAAACGTGCGCGCCGAGATCAAGAAGGATTTCGGCTTCGAGCCGAACTTCGCGCGTGCCAAGGAGAACCTGGAGGAGAACGACGGGGCGGGGAATACGTTCAAGGCGACCGCCAAACCGGTATTGATCGGCACCGCCGTCGTGGGCGCGACGACGATGATCTTCTCGATCATCGTGGCGCTCACGCGCGGGTTGCAGCCCGAGCTGCTGTCGAACCTGTCGATCCTGCATCCGCCGTTCCTGCTCGGGCTGATCACCGGCGGCGCGGTGATCTACTGGTTTACGGGGGCATCGACCCAGGCGGTCACCACCGGTGCGTATCGCGCGGTGGAGTTCATCAAGGCGAACATCCGGCTCGAGGGGACGACCAAGGCCTCGGTGTCGGACAGCAAGAAAGTGGTGGCGATCTGCACGCAATACGCGCAGAGGGGGATGTTCAACATCTTCCTGACGGTCTTCTTCGCGACGCTCGCGTTCGCGTTCTTCGAGCCGTACTTCTTCATCGGCTATCTGATCTCGATCGCGCTGTTCGGCCTCTACCAGGCCATCTTCATGGCCGATGCGGGGGGTGCATGGGACAACGCCAAGAAGATCGTCGAGACCGAGCTGAAGCAGAAAGGCACGCCGCTGCACGATGCCACGGTGGTCGGCGATACGGTGGGCGACCCGTTCAAGGATACGTCCTCGGTCGCCATGAATCCGATCATCAAGTTCACGACGCTGTTCGGACTGCTGGCGGTCGAGCTCGCGGTCTCGCTCACGGCGGAGCGCGGCGCGACGCTGAGTCTCGTGCTCGCCGGCGCATTCCTCGTCGTCGCCCTGGCCTTCGTGTGGCGGTCGTTCTATGCCATGCGGATCGAATCATCCGCTTCGCCCCGCAGCAGTCCCGCCCGCGTGCAGGTGCGCTAACGAGGGATCCGTGACGTCCACCCAGATCGCCGTCACGGCGCTCGGCGCCGTCGCCATCGTCTGGGTGCTGTGGTACTTCCTCTTCTCGCGCGGCACGGCCGTCGCTGCGACGGCGGGCGCGGGCGGGGTGCAGGAAGTGCACGTCACCGTGAAGGGCGGGTACACGCCCGACACGATCGTCGTCCAGGCGGGGAAGCCGGTGCGCCTGCAGTTCTACCGCGACGAGACCGCCGATTGCTCCGAGCGCGTCGTGCTCGAGCGCTTCGGCATCGATCAGCAGCTGCCCGCATTCCAAACGACCACCGTCGAATTCACCCCGGAACAGCCGGGGGAGTATCGGTTTCGCTGTGGCATGAACATGCTGAAGGGGCTGCTCGTCGTCGAACCGCCCGGTGAGCGCCGCGCCGCATCATCGCCGCACAAATTCCACGATGCCCGCCGTGAGTAAGACCCGGATCGTCCTGCCGATCGAGGGGATGACGTGCGCCAGCTGCGCCGCCACGGTCCAGGAGGCCTTGGCCGGTGCGACCGGCGTCACGTCCGCCGGCGTCAACTTCGCCACGAACAAGGCGGCCATCGAATACGACGCCGCCCAGACCAACGTCAGCCAGCTCATCAAGACGGTGCGCGAGGCCGGGTACAACTGTGGCAAGGCGACCGTCACCTTCGGGATCGTCGACCTGCACTACGCGCCGAGTGTGGCACCGCTCGAGCGGTCGCTGTCGCGGGTCAACGGTGTCATCCGGGCCGTCGCCAATCAGGCGACCGAGACCGCGACGGTGGACTACATCCCCGGCGTCGTGAGTGCGGAGGATCTCGAGAAGGCGGTCGATGCCGCGGGCTTTGTGGTCGCCGCGCCGATCGCCGCGGAGGATCCGCTCGAGCGCGAGCGCATCGCGCGCAGTCGCGAGATCCGGACGCTCACCTGGAAATTCGTGGCGGCGGCTACGGTGGCGATCGTCGCGATGATCGGCTCGATGTTACTGATGGCCGATCGCCCGATGGGCGACAACGGCACGATGAAGCAGGTGGACCTCCTCGGTCATCTGCTCATGCCGCTGGCGATCGGGTTGCGCGATTGGGTGGCGGCGCAGGGATGGGTGCTCAATCTCGACTGGGTCAAATGGGGGCTCGCCATCATCACCCTCCCCGTGGTCGCCTGGTCGGGCCAACAGTTCTACAAAGGGACGTGGAGCGGGCTGCGGCATCGGACCGCGGACATGAACACCCTCATCGGTGTCGGGACGGGAGCGGCGTTCATCTATTCGCTCGTGGCAACCGCGGCGCCCACTCTGTTTCTCCGGGCCGGACTGCCTGCCGACGTCTATTACGAGGCCGTCGCCGCGATCATCGCGCTGGTGCTGCTGGGCCGGGTGCTCGAGGCACGAGCGAAGGGCCGCACGTCCGAAGCGATTCGCCGGCTCGCGGCGCTGCGGGCGAAGTCGGCGCACGTCATCCGCGACCGCCAGGAGACCGACGTCCCGGTCGAGGCCGTCGTGATCGGCGACCTGGTCATCGTCAAGCCGGGTGAAAAGGTGCCGGTGGATGGCGTCGTGACTGAAGGCGGATCGGCGGTGCACGAAGCGATGCTCACGGGCGAGCCCATGCCCGTCGGGAAGAAACCGGGGGACGAAGTCATCGGCGGCACGCTAAACACGACCGGTACCATCACATTCCGGGCGACGCGGGTAGGCAAGGAAACCGCACTCGGTCAAATCGTGCAGCTCGTGGAAGACGCGCAGGCAACCAAGGCGCCGATCCAAAAGCTCGCCGATCGCGTCGCCGGCGTGTTCGTGCCCATCGTCATCGCGATTGCGATTGCCGCGTTCGTGGCCTGGTTCGATCTAGGCCCGAGTCCCGAGGCCCGAGCCCTTGTCTTCGCGACTGTGGGATTCGTGTCGGTGCTGATCATCGCCTGCCCCTGCGCGCTCGGCCTCGCGACGCCGACGGCGATTCTCGTAGGCACGGGGAGGGCGGCCGAGTACGGGATCCTGATCCGCAGCGGCGAGGCGCTGGAGCGGCTCGCCAACGCGCGGACCGTGCTGCTCGACAAGACCGGCACCATCACGGAAGGGAAGCCGACCGTCACGCATATCGTGACGGCGAAGAAGCCGGACGGCACTCCGATCAGCCCGGCCGACGTCCTCAAATGGGCGGCGTCGGTCGAACAACGGTCTGAGCATCCCCTCGCAGTCGCGATTCTCAAGGCGGCAGAGGACAAACAGGTGTCGCTCCTGCCGGTCGAAAAGTTCGCGGCGATGGAGGGACGCGGTGTGCGGGGAACCGTGGACCGCCGCATCATCGAGGTGATCTCGTTGCGGCATGCGCGCGAGCGCAGCCTCGAGCTGGGCTCGCTAGGTGCGGACGCCGATCGGTTGGCGGCGCAGGGCCGTTCGCCGGTGATCTGCGTCGTGAACAACACAGTCTACGCCGTCATCGCGATTTCCGATGCGATCAAGCCGACGTCCAAGACGGCGGTGGAGCTGCTGAAGCGCCGCGGCATCGCCGTCGTCATGGTCTCGGGCGATTCGCGCAAAGGCGCCGAGGCAGTTGCGGCGGAGGTGGGGATCGAGGAGATCATCGCCGAGGTGCTGCCTTCCCAGAAGGCGGACCTGGTGAAGAAGCTGCAGCGGCAGGCGGGCGGTGGTCACATCGTCATGGTGGGCGACGGCATCAACGACGCGCCGGCGCTCGCGCAGGCCAACGTCGGCATCGCGATCGGCACCGGCACCGACATTGCGATGGAAGCGTCCGACGTGACGCTGATCCGGGGCGACCTGCGCGCGGTGTTTACGGCGATCGAGCTGGCGCGGCGTACGATGCGGACGATTCGCTGGAACCTGATCTGGGCGTTCGGCTACAACGTGCTGCTGATTCCGGTCGCCGCTGGTATACTCTATCCCGTCACGGGGTGGTTGCTCTCACCAGTGTTCGCGAGCGCCGCGATGGCGTGGTCGAGTCTCTCGGTCGTACTGAACAGTCTCACGTTGCGGGCGTTCAAAATCTCAGGAGCGGCAACGCATGCGGTACTTCCACAGAACTAGCGCGAGTCCCGAAGCGGTGCTCGAGGTCGCCAAGAGCTTCTTTGGCGGGCGGCTCGCGCCGGCTGAGGAATCACCGCGGCGGCGGGCGTATCAGGGGACATTGGGGCGCATCACCATCAGCGTCCGCCCCGAGGGTGGGCACTACACCTACGTCGAAGTAGCGACCGATCAGGTGGGAGAGTCGGAGCTCGACAAGCTCGCCAAGCGGTTTCTTGCGGAAGTGCACCGGCTCGTGGAGCCGGCACACGTCATGCGCGGCGCCTACTAGCCCGCGACCTTCGCGCCGTAGCCGGCTTTGGCGACGGCCGCGACCAGCTGATCCGTCGTCACGGAATCATCATCGAAATCCACTTCTGCTTCGCCGTCAGGCAAGTCGATGATGGCGCTGTACACCCCGATCACACCCTTCAAGGCCTTCTCGACCTTGGCCTGACAGTGGCCGCAGGTCATTCCGGTGACGCGCAGCTTCACGTTCGCCATGGCTCTTCCCTCCCAACTATAATTTAGGGCCATGGCTCTTCCTGCGACGCGGCCGACGGCAGCCGTCCCATCCGGGGTGGTGCTGTCACCGGACCAGCTCCTCGAGATCTACTACTATCTCCGGCTCACCCGGACGCTCGAAGAGCGGCTGGTGGCGCTGTACCGCCAGACCAAGGTCATCGGGGGCCTGTTCCGCTCGCTCGGGCAGGAGGGGGAATCGGTCGCCTCGGCGTATGCGTTGGAGCGTGGGCGGCACAAGGACGTACTGTCGCCTTTGATCCGTAACCTTGGGTCATTGCTCGTGATGGGCGCTCAGCCCATCGAGATCCTGCGGCAGTATATGGCCAAGGCCGACAGCCCCACGCACGGTCGCGAGCTGAACGTCCACTTCAACGACCTCGAGAGGGGCTATCTCGGGCAGATTTCCCACCTGGGCGACATGATCCCGGTGATGGCGGGGATCGCCTTGAGCTTTAAGCTGCGCGGCGAGCCGCGGGTCGGCCTGGTGTATATCGGCGACGGCGGGACCTCGACCGGCACGTTCCATGAAGGGTTGAACCTCGCCGCCGTGCAGCGGCTGCCGCTCGTCGTGATCGGCGAATACAACCATTGGGCCTACTCCACGCCGCCCGAGAAACAATTCGCCGTCAAAGACCTGGCCGAGAAGGCCAAGGGATACGGAGTCCCGGCGGTGACGGTGGACGGCAACGACGTGTTCGCGGTGTACGAAGCGACGCGGTTTGCGGTGGATCGCGCGCGGCGCGGGAAGGGCGTCCATTTCATCGAAGTGAAGACGTATCGCCGCAAAGGCCACGCCGAGCACGACGATCAACACTATGTGCCGAAACCCGATCTGGAGCGGTGGGCGAAGGAAAACGATCCCGTCGACCGCTACGTGCAACGCTTGCTCACGGGCGAGATGGTCGCCGAGGCGGATCTGAAGGACATCGACGATCGCGTGCGGGTGGAAGTGGATCAGGCGACGGACGCCTGCGTCAACGAGCCGTTGCCGACACCAGAGAGCGCGCTGCCGGGCGTGTACGTCGATCCACCGGCGGCGGACAAGCTCTGGTTCAAGGTCCTGTGATGGCGGAAGTCACATTCCTCGAAGCGCTGCGCCAGGGCATCTGGGAAGAGATGGAGCGCGACGATCGCGTCTTCATCCTTGGCGAAGATGTCGGTCTGTACGGCGGCGCGTTCAAGGTGACAGAGGGATTCAGCAAACGGTTCGGTGAATCTCGTGTGATCGACACGCCGATCTCCGAGGCAGCGATCGTGGGCGCGGCCGCGGGCGCGGCGCACATGGGGTTGCGGCCGGTTGCCGAGATGCAGTTCATCGACTTCATCTCGTGCGCCTACGACATGCTGACGAATTATGTCGCCACCGCGCGGTACCGGGCGGGTCTGTCCACCCCGATGGTGGTGCGCGGTCCCTGCGGCGGCTACGTTCGAGGCGGGCCGTTCCATTCGCAGAATCCGGAAGCGGCATTCCTCCACACGCCCGGCCTCAAGATCGTCTACCCGGCGACGGTGCGGGACGCCAAGGGTCTCATCAAGGCGTCGATCCGCGACGAGGACCCCGTGCTCTTTCTCGAGCACAAATGGCTCTACCGGCGTATCAAGGAGCAGCTGCCGGAGGGCGAAGAGATTCTGACGCCGATCGGGCAGGCGCGCATCGCGCGCGAAGGGAAGCATCTTTCCATCATCAGCTACGGCGCGACGCTGTGGAAATCGCTGGAGGCGGCCGAGCAGCTGGAGAAAGCGGACGGAGTATCGGTGGAAGTAGTGGACCTCCGGACGCTGCTGCCGATGGATGACGCCGCGATCGTCGCGACCGTGAAGAAGACCAACAAGGCGCTCATCGTCCATGAAGACACGCGGACCGGGGGAATCGCCGGGGAGATCGCGGCGCGGATCAACGAGCAGGCGTTCGAATGGCTCGACGGGCCGATCATGCGCGTGACGGCGCACGACGTCCCGCTCCCGTATGCGCCTACTCTGGAGGACTTCGTCTTGCCCCAGACTGACGATATCGTGAAGGCGGCGCGATGGCTGGCGGCTTACTGATGGAGAGGCTATGGCACGCGTAGACGTCTTGATGCCACAAATGGGTGAGTCGATCGCCGAGGGGACCTTGAGCAAATGGCTCAAGAAGGTCGGCGACCCGGTCAAGCGGGACGAGCCCCTGTTCGAGATCTCGACCGATAAGGTCGACGCCGAAATCCCTGCGCCGTCCGCCGGGGTGCTGGCGGAGATCAAGGTCCAGGAAGGGCAGACCGTGCCGGTGCAGACGGTCGTTGGGGTCCTGGAAACCGAAGCGGGGGCCGCGGCATCCGCACCTGCCAAGCCGGAGCCGCCGAAAGCCGCTGCTCCAGCGCCACCCGCACCGAAGGCAGAAGCGCCGAAGACCGCTGCGGCGCCGCCGCCCCCTCCGGCCGACAGGCCGTCCGGCCGTCCGGCCGCCGCGACATCAGGCCGTCCGGCCGCCGGTGACGGTGGTGGCGTACAGACCGCCGAGCAACGCCTCCGCACCAAGTCGACGCCGCTTGTTCGCAAAATCGCTGCCGAGCACAGCGTCGATATCTCGCGAATCCCCGGCAGTGGTTACGCGGGCCGCGTGACCAAACAGGACATCCTGGGCTACATCGAACGAGCCCCGACCGCCCCGGGAGCCCCGGCTCCTGGCTCCCGACTCCCGGCTCCTTCCGGTCCGATCGAACATCCGGCCGTGGACGCGTGGCCGGGCGACCGCGTCGAGCCGTGGTCCAAGATCCGCAAGATCACCGCCGACCACATGGTGATGTCGAAGCGTGTGTCCGCGCACGTGGCGAGCTTTTTCGAGGTCGATTTCACGCGTGTCGCCCAGCTCCGCGCCCGGGCGAAGCAATCCTACGTCGATCGCGGGGTCAATCTCACGTTCCTCGCGTTCATCGCGAAGGCGTGTGGCGAGAACCTCCGGAAGCATCCCATCATCAATGCCGCGGTGTCCGGCGACAGCACGATCTACCGTGCCGACGTCAACATCGGCATCGCAGTGGCGCTCGACTGGGGCCTCATCGTGCCGGTGATCAAGCATGCCGACGAGTTGTCGCTGATCGGTATCGCGCGCGCCATCAACGATCTGGGGGAGCGCGCCCGCACCAAGAAGCTGCTGCCCGACGACATCCAGCGCGGCACGTTCACGATCACCAATCCCGGCGGGTTCGGACCGTTCGCCGGCATTCCCATCATCAACCAGCCGCAGGTCGCGATTCTCGGCGTCGGCGCGATCGAGAAACGCCCCAAGGTTGTGACCGCCGACGGCACGGATTCCATCGCGATTCGGACGATGGGGATGCTGACGATGTCCTATGATCATCGCGTCGTCGACGGTGCCGACGCCGACAAATTCCTGGCCGACGTGAAGCAGACGCTGCAGGAGTTTCCTGAGGGAGCGGTGTGAGCATGCCAAAAGTCCTGACCGCGGCGCGCGTGCGCGTGCCCACGCAGAACGAAACGGAGTACGTCAACACGCTGCGCGAGCTGAGTCAGTTCGCCGAAGCGCGCGGCCAGCGGATTTGGCTGTACCGCAACGCGAAGGATCCGCGGCTGTTCATCGAGTTTTCCGAGAGCCCGACCGAGATGTCGCACCGCGCCCAGGCGTCCCGGCTCCCCGAAGAGATCAAGCTGGAGAAGCGTCTCCAGGCGCTCGCCACCTACGCGCCCGACGCCTGGGAGCTGTGGAGCGAGGTCCCCGTCGCCACCACCTCGCAGGCATGAGCCATGGCCCGCCGCGAAGTTGACGTGGACGGTGAACGCTGGGAGGTCTACCCCTCGGGCCGCGTGACCGTGTACGGCCGCGACCAGTTCGGTCTCATCTTCGAGCACGGCACCGGCCCGCAGCGCCGCCGCCGCGTGACGCACTTCTCGCCGCTCGGCGCGCGCTCGCCGGACCGGGCCTTCCTGGAGCTCTCCGACCGCGAGCTGCTGGAGCTGTTCCGCCAGTCACAGCCGGCGTGGACCGCCCCCGAGGTCGACTACGCCGCACATTGACCTGCATTGCCATTCGACGGCCTCCGACGGTGAGTGTGAGCCGCCGGAAGTCGCGCGCCGCGCCCGCGCGGTAGATCTCGCGGCGATCGCGCTCACCGATCACGACACCACGGATGGCGTGGCCGAGGCCGCGCACGAGGGCGCGAAGCTGGGCATCCGGGTGATCCCCGGATGCGAGTTCAGCGTGCGCGCGCCGTGGGGTGAGCTGCATGTGCTCGCCCTGTTTTTGCCGCACGACAGCGAACGGCTGCAGGGGTTCTTGCGCGACACCCGTGCCGCGCGCCGCCGCCGCGGCGAGCAGATCGTCGCCAAGCTCCAGGACCTCGGCGTGGCGATCGAGCTCGAGGACGTGCAGGCACAGCTTTTCGGAGGAGATGGCGGCGCCCTGGGACGGCCGCATGTCGCGCGGGCACTCGTCGATTGCGGGGCCTGCGACACCATCAGTGACGCGTTCCGGCGGTACCTGGGCCGTGGCCGGGCTGCGTACGTCGAGAAGCCGCTGCCGAAACTCGGCGACGTCACCGCGCTCGTGCACGACGTGGGAGGGCTGACCGTCGCGGCGCACCTGGGCGATCATGGCACCGAGGCCCAGGTGCGCATCTTTCAGGACCAGGGACTGGACTGCGTGGAAGTGCGCCATCCGAGTCATGCCCCCGCCATCGAGCAGCGGCTCACCCGCATCGCCGAGCGCTTGGGACTTGGCATCACGGGGGGCTCGGATTGGCATGGAGAAAGCGAGTACGGGGAGTCGCATGCGCCGCTCGGCGGGATGCGCGTTCCCGACAGCTGGCTGGCACCGCTCGAGCATCGTCTCGAGCTCACAACGAGGCAACGGGATGAGCGAGCCGCTTCCGATCGGCAGTAAAGCCCCCGCGTTCAAAGCCCAGGCGTCGGACGGCCGGACCTACGCGCTCGGCGATCTCTTGAAAAGCGGCCCGGTCGCGCTCGTGTTCTATCCGGGCAACAATACCCCCGGCTGAAACCGCCAACTCTCCGCCGTGCGCGATGAGATCGCCAAGTTCCAAGCTGCCAACATGCAGCCGTTCGGCGTCAACCCCGCGAGTGTGGACGGGCATCGCGGGTACGTCGAGAAGATGCAATTCAACTTCCCGCTGCTGTCCGATCCGGAGCGCACGATCGCCGGCGCGTACAACGCCCTCAAAGAGGACGGCAAAGGGATTCAGCGCACCGTCTATGTGATCGGCCGCGACGGCACCGTGCGCTTTGCACAGCGCGGCGCACCGCCCGTGGACGACATCGTCCGTGCCCGCTGACCTGCGTGGCAAAGTCGCACTCGTCACCGGGGTCGGCCGGGTCGGACAAATCGGCCATGCCGTGGCGCGCGGCATGGGTCGCGCCGGCGCGAAGCTGCTGCTCGCCGACGTCAACGCCGTGGGGCTCGCGGATCGTGTCAAAGAGTTCGCGGCGGAAGGGATCACCGCCATGGTCTCTGCCGGCGACCTGACCCAGCCCGACGCCGCGCGCGCGGCGGCGGCGGCGGCGCAGACGCAGTACGGCGGGCTCGATATCCTCGTGAATGTCGCCGGGGGGTTCTTCAGCTATGGGCCGTTCACGGAAGTAAAGCCCGAGATCCTCGACCGCGAGCTGGCCGTGAACTTCAAGACCGCGTTCTACATGTGCCAGGCCGCCGTGCCATTGCTGCTGGCTCGCGGGGGCGGAGCGATCGTCAATTTCGCATCGATCGCCGTCGTCCGCTCGCTCATGCATATGTCGGCGTACACTGCGGCGAAGTCGGCCGTTGCCGGGCTGACGCTCGAGCTGGCGCGCGAATATCGCGACGCCGGCATCCGCGTAAACGCCGTCGCCCCGGCGACCGTGCGCACCGCCGATAACGTGGCCCAGATGGGGGAGAAGCAGCCGCTGGTCGAGCTCGACGAAGTCGTGAATACGGTGGCCTTTCTCGTGAGCGATGAGGCCCGCGCGATCACCGGCCAGATCGTCCCCATTACCGGGAAAGCGTACTAGTGCGGCTCGAGGGCGCGGCCGCGCTGGTCACCGGAGCCGGGACGCGGATCGGGCAAGCGATCGCGATTGGGTTGGCGCGCTCCGGCTGCGACGTCGCGATTCACTACCACGGCTCAGCACAGGGCGCGGAGGAGACGGCGCGCGCGGTGCGGGCGGCAGGTCGGCGGGCCGAGCTGTTGCCGGCGGATCTCGCCGATGCGGCGGCGGCGCGCGGACTCGCGGATAAGGCCGCCCGCGCCCTGAAGCGACTCGACGTCGTGGTCAACTCTGCCGCGATCATGACGCGCGAACCGGTGGAAGCTGTCACCCCTGAGAGTTGGGACGCGACGTTCGACCTCAACCTGCGCGCGATGTTTTTCGTCTCGCAGGGGGCGATTCCGCATCTGCGGCGGGCCAAAGGGAAGATCGTCAATCTGGCGGACATCGCGGGCATGGAACCATGGCCGGCCTATGTCCCGCATTGCGTCAGCAAAGCGGGCGTCATCATGCTCACCAAGGGGTTAGCCCGGGCGCTCGCCCCAGACATTGCCGTCAACGCGGTCGCGCCGGGAGCCGTGTTACTCCCTGAGCAGTGGGACGATGAGGCACGCAACCATGTTCGCGACACCACGCCGCTCCAGCGCCTCGGCTCGCCGGATGATGTCGTCGCAGCCGTGCGGTTCCTGTTGGCGGGCACCGATTACGCCACGGGCACAGTCCTGGTGATCGATGGTGGGAGACTCATCCGCTGAGAGACGTTGTTGTCGTCGGCGGCGGTTGCTACGGCACCTTCTACGCTTCGCAGCTGGCAAAAGCCAAGGCGCGCGGGAAGACTGATTACCGGACCGTCATCGTCGTCGATCGAAATGCCAATTGCCAGGCGCGCCGCGAGCTTGGCGACGCGGACGATCGCCATTTTGTGACACGGGATTGGTCAGAGTTCTTCGACGACTGGCTTTCCGGCGCACAGCGCACGGCGCACGGCGCACAAGAAGATCACATTGTCCCATCCCCCCACATGCCTCATCTCATGTTCGAGTGGGTCCTGCGCCGTGCGCGCACCCGCTGGCCGAACCGCGCCGTCTCGGTCGAACCCGTTCCCGGAGACTTCCCGGCGCCCTACGACCGTCCCGGCGCAGATCACACGCGCTTCGTCTCGTTTGCGGATTGGATCTGTCCGACGCACTGCATCGAGCCGGCGCTCTGTCCCGCGATTGGCGCTCCGCGCACGTGGGAGATGGCCGACGCGGTGCGCGAGCTCGCAGAGCGGCTCCGGGCCGGCGGCCGCCGAGTGACCGGGCCGGCGTTATTCGTGTGCAAGCATCACGTCTTCGGCGTCGGAATGTTCGCGGCCGATGCGGTGCGGGCGGGGGACCGCCTGGTCCAGGAAGCTGGCTCGGAAAGCGCCCCGGCCGAGATTCTAGTCGGGACGATCTCGAGCTGTCACGGGGCGTTGAACCTGTTGACGCTGGGGCGTGCGCCGTGAGCCGTACGCCGTGCGCCGGAATTCACGCACTCCTGCGCACGGCGCACAGCGCACGGCACACGTGAATCTCGAAGATCGCCGCCGATACTTAGAGCACGCCCGGCAGCTGTTCAACACCGGAGAGTATTGGTTAGCGCACGAAGCGCTGGAAACAGTCTGGCGTTCTATTATTAAGGAAGACGAAGCGCTCGTGTGGCAGGGCCTCATTCAGGCCGCCGCCGCGCTGCTGCACCGGGCCCGCGGGAACCGCCATGGCACCGTCGTCGTTGGAGCGGCGGCGCTGGGAAAACTGGCCGGGCCACAACGACCCGACATCGAGTTCGAAACCGTGGATTTTCGCGCGCATCTGGCGCGTGCCCTGGCGGGGGAGGGTGATCCTCCGCGACTGGAATTCCGGGACGCATGACGAACCGCACCGCACGCATGTATGACGTGATCATCGTTGGCGCAGGGCCGGCCGGGCTCTGCGCCGCGCTGTACGCCGGCCGTGGCATGCTCAACGCGGTCACGATCGAGCGCGGCGCGCCGGGTGGTGAGCTCCTCAATACCGATCTCATCGAGGACTACATCGGCTTCGAGAGCATCAAGGGTTGGGAGCTCGCGCAGAAGATGAGCGAGCACGCGACAAAGTTCGGCGCCCAGATCGTGACCGACACCGTCGAGCGAATCACGAAGGACGCCGATGGCTGGTTCGATGTGCAGACGGCCCGCGGCGACACCTACCGCAGCCAGGCCGTGATCCTCACGGCGGGCGGCACACCGGTCAAGCTGGGAGTGCCGGGCGAAAAGGAGTTTGCGGGAAAGGGTGTGTCGTACTGCGCGGTGTGCGACGGCGCGTTCTTCAAGGGTGAGCGCCTCGCCGTCGTGGGGGGCGGCGACGCCGCCGTCGAGGAAGCCGATTATCTCACGCGCTACGCGAGCAAAGTGCACCTCGTGCACCGCCGCGATGAATTCCGCGCCTCCAGGCTGCTGCAGGAGCGCGCCTTTGCGAATCCGAAGATCGAGGTCATCCGAAACACCGTGGTGCCCGAGATCGTCGGCAATACGAAGGGTGTCACGCACGCCGTGCTCGAAGACACCGCCACAGGTGAGCGCTCCAATCTCGATGTCGGCGGAGTGTTCATCTTCGCGGGATTCAAGCCCAATACGCAGCTGGTCGAGGGCCACGTGGACCACGACGCCGGTGGGTATCTGATCACCGACAACCGCATGATGACGTCGATGGCGGGCCTGTTCGCCGCGGGTGACGTGCGCAGCCAGGTCACCCGGCAGATTACGACCGCGGTCGGGGACGCGACCACCGCGGCGATCGCGGTCGAGAAGTACCTCAAGTCGCTGCACGAACAGCGGGGCGACGGCAAAGGCAAGCGGTGAAGATCGTTCAGATTCCCAACGGCGTATTCGCGGAGAACTGCTATCTCGTGGTTGACGAGCGAGCCGGCGAGTGCGCGATTGTCGATCCGGGCGAAGAGGCCGGATTGATCCTCCACAAGGTCAAGGAAACAGGCACGAAGCCGGTTGCCATTTGGCTGACGCACGCGCATCTCGACCACGTCCTCGGCGTGTCGCGAGTCGCGGCGGACACGGGGGCCCCCGTCTGGCTCCATCCCGCCGACCGGCCGCTCTATGACGCGGTGCCCGACCAGGCCGCGTGGTTTGGGCTCGCGCCCCCCGAACCGTTGCCGGCGCCTGACCAGGAGCTGGCCCACGGTGCACGCTTGACGGTCGGCGATGTGAGCTTCGAGGTTCGGCACGCGCCCGGGCACTCGCCGGGGAGCGTCTGCCTGGTGGGGCCGGGCGTCGCGCTGAGCGGTGATGTCCTGTTCGCCGGCTCGATCGGCCGAACCGACCTTCCTGGCGGTGACTTCGAGACCCTGATCGCCAGTATCGAGCGCGAGTTGCTCCCGCTTCCCGATGATACCATCCTCTACAGTGGACATGGACCCGAAACGACCATCGGACGGGAGCGCCACACCAATCCCTTCCTCACCGGCGTCTACCGGATCGGCTAAGCCGCGGCCGCGGTGCCTGCGGTGCGGCGCCGAGGTGCAGCCGAAACCGTGGGGCTGCAAGAATCCCTGCGCGAATTGCGGGTTTCTCTATCCGCTCGGCGACTGCTCCGATTGAATCACGTTCTCGCCATTCTGCTGCTGGCCATTGACTGCGTCGCGCGCGCGTGGCGCATTCAGCTCGCCAGCTGGGCGGCCGGCGGCCGGCTCGAGTTTCGCGACGCCCTGCGGCTGAACCTGTATGGCGAGGCGGCTTCCACGTTCACGCCCAATCGGCTGGGAGGGGAGCCCGCGCGGTTCCTCGGGATGACGTGGTCTGGGCTCCGCGTGGTGACGGGGCTGGTGGCGCTCGGCGTGGAGGTCGCGGCCGAATGGCCGGTGTTCGGCATCATCGCACTCGCGCTCGCCGCGTACTACGTGCCCGATTGGAGCGAGGCCGCAGACCGGTTCCTGTCTCACAGCCTGGCCCGCGACTTGTTGGGGATCGAGCTCATCGTCCTCGTGATGCTGATCGTCATCTGGACGCTGCAGCGCCTGGTGCGGCCCGGAGCCATCCGGCATCGCGTGCGGCGGCAATGGCGCGTGGCGCTCGCCCACGTCCGGCGCGCGCCGTGGTGGGTCCTGTTCGCGGGCGCGTTGCTCACCGTCATCAGCCTCGCCGCGCGCGCGCTGATCTTGCCGGCACTCGTCTGGGGTCACCCCAACGCGCCGCCCTTCAGCGTAATGTTCTTCGGTTCGCTGGCGCTGCTCCATGCGCCTCTCGTCGTACCGCTCCCGTCCGGCGGCGGCGGAATCGAGGTCGCGTTCCTGTCGGGATTCGCCGGCGAATTCGGTGCGGGTCATCAAGTGATGATGCTGCTCCAGTGGCGTTTCTACACGACGATTCTGTTGACGGTGCTCGGGATGTATCTGCTCGTGCGGACGCACGGCGTGCGGGCGGCGAAGGACTTGTTTACCGTCGGATGGTTCCGGCGGCGCTAGCGAGGACACACCCGATGGGCGATTCTTGGCTCGATACCGACGGCGGCCGAACTGAGGGAGGCGTGGTGGCGGCAGTGAATCAGACACGGATGGAACGTGATCCGTTGGGAGAGATGCCCGTGCCGGCCGAGGCGCTGTGGGGCATCCAGACCGAGCGCGCACGGCAGAACTTCCCGATCTCCAATCTCCGACCCCTTCCCGCCTTCGTTGACGCCGTCATCCTCATCAAGAAAGCCGCCGCCTTGACACACCGGGAAACCGGGCGTTTGGATCCCAAACTCGCCGACGCGATCGTCAAGGCCGCCGATGAAGTGCTGGCCGGCGGGCACCGCGACCAATTCGTCGTCGATCCCTACCAGGCCGGTGCCGGTACCTCGCACAACATGAATTGCAACGAGGTGCTCGCGAACCGCGCCAACGAGTTGCTGGGAGGGAAGCGGGGCGAGTACAAGCCGGTCCATCCGAACGATCACGTCAACATGGCGCAGTCGACGAACGACGTGATTCCCACTGCGATCCGCCTCGGTGCGCTGTTACAGCTGGCGGCGCTGACCGAATCGCTCACCCGTCTCGCGCGGGCATTCGCGGCAAAGGGCAAGGAGTTCGACTCGATTGTGAAGTCGGGCCGCACCCACCTCCAGGATGCGACGCCGATCCGGCTCGGCCAGGAGTTCGCGGCGTACGGGCACACCGTCGAGCGCAACCGCGATCGGATCGTGCGCACGGCCGACGATCTCCGCGATCTGGGAATCGGCGGCACGGCGGTCGGCACCGGGCTGAACGCCGAGCCGCAATATCCGGCATTGATGGTCAAGCACCTGCGCGCGATGACGAAACTCGAGCTGCGGGAAGGAAAGGATCGCGTGCAGCTCATGCAGTCGATGGGTGACGCGACGGCACTCTCGGGCGCCGTCCGCACCTATGCCGCCGATCTCGGCAAGATCGCGAGTGACCTGCGGCTGCTGGCGTCTGGGCCACGCACCGGTCTCGCGGAGATCGTGTTGCCGGCGGTGCAGCCGGGCTCGAGTATCATGCCCGGGAAAGTGAATCCCTCGATTCCCGAAATGGTGAATCAGGTCTGCTTCCAGGTGATTGGGAACGACGTGACCGTAACCGCCGCCGCCGAGGCAGGACAACTCGAGCTGAACGTGATGATGCCGGTCATCGCGCACAATCTGCTGTTCTCCATGACCATCCTCACCACTGCGACGCGTGTGTTGGCGGAGCGATCGGTGGACGGCATCACGGCCGACGCGGCGCAGGCGGCGCACTGGCTCGAGCGCAGTCCGGCGCTCGTGACGGCGCTCGCGCCGAAGATCGGGTACGCCGAAGCGGCGAAACTGGCGAAGGAAGCCGTGGCGAAGAACGTCACCGTGCGCCAACTGGTGATGGAGAAAGGGCTGTTGAAGGGCAAGGAGCTGGACGAGGTGCTCGACTTGCGGGCAATGACGGAGCTGGGGGTGCCGGGCGAGCGGGAGAAGTGACTCTCACATCGGAGACGCACCTATGAACAGCTGGATCGTTGCCGGTCTGATCGCGGGCGTCGTCATGTACCTGGTGGACTGGGTCGTGTGGAGCAAAGTGTTCAATAGCGCAGGTGTCGCCGCGATGGGCGGGCACATGTCGCCGGAGGAGATGAAGAGCTTCATGGGTCCCGCGCTGGCGAAATCGGCGATACTCTCGCTGGCCTTTGGCGTGCTGTTCGCCTGGGTCTACGGCCAATTCCGCGGTGCGCTGTGGGTTCAGGGCGGAGGGGTTTTTGCGGGAATGGAATTCGCCACGGTGCTGTGGCTCCCAATCTGTTTCGCGATGTTCGGCAGCAGCGTCTGGTACGTGAAGGTGAAGTCGTTGCAGCAGGCCACCTGCTGGGCCTGGCTGATTCGCATGAATGCGGCGGGCATCGTGGTCGGTTTGCTCATGAGGTGATCGGAGTCACGGCACCGGCGAGCGCGACGGCGTAAAAGTTTCCTCATGCGTACCCTGACGCTTGTCTTCCTCGCGCTCGCGACTGCCGGTAATGCGGTCGCGCAGCGCCGCGCCCGCATCGGCCCCACGGTCTCATCCATTTCGATCGAAGACGGCTCCGGTGGCAGTCAATCCTTCACATCGTTCGGCGGCAGTCTCGCATTTCTCTCCGGCGACGACGGCGAAATCGGTGTTGGGGTGTCGCGCTACGGCGATCTGTCCAGCAGCAGCTGCGTCCGGCAGATGACGTTCGTTGGGCTCGAGTCGAACTACTATCCCATCGGCGCGAAAGGCGTCGCACCATTCGCGTCGAGCGCCGTGGGGTTGGCGCGCGTCCTCGACCAGGATCCGACGCTCACGCCGCTGCTGGGGTGCAACACATCCGCACAGACCACCAACGAGCTCGGGTTGGGCTTCGGTCTCGGCGTGCGCGTCAATCTCGGCAACCAGGCCACCGCCCTCGTCGAGGGCCGTTTTTTCCAGGTTCCGAACAGTGCGATCAAGGCACTCGAAGGGCGCGCCAACGTCTCGTTTGCATTCGGGGGTGCGAACAAGAAGACGCAGCTGTTGAACGGCACCCTTGGGCCCGCGATCGGCGTGCTCATGCCGCTCAGTGGCGCGCTCGAAGGTCGTGGCCCGACGGCAGGCGTACGCTTCCGCCGCGATCAGAAGAAGGGCGGGTCGCTCGGACTGCAGATCGATTACGCGCCGTTCACCGTGAGGACCGGCTGCTCGACCAATTGTCGTCCGTACGCCATCCTGTTTGCTCCGGGATATGAACCGTCCCTGCACCCAGCCTGGGGACGCTTCTACGCCGAGCTCGGGGTCTTGCTCGCCGGTTTCCCGCAGATCGGGGGCGATCGCGGCGTCGCCCAGGGTGCCCACGCGGGACTCGGCGCCGACATCTTCAGCGGCCGGACGCTGATGACGAACGTCAACGCGCGCGTGTTGTGGATGCAGCGCAATGATCCGAACAATCGCAATGCGTTCATCCTGCAAGTGGGTGGCAGTCTGAGCCCCAGGCTGGAGCGCCAGCAGCCAAGCCATTGAATCCCGATAACGTCTCTCGCATATTCCCCCCATGCGCGTTACGACCTGGGCGGAATACGGCTTAATCGTTTCGATCCATCTCGCCAGGCATGCGGGCAAGGGCCCCGTCGCCGCCCGCGAGCTGTCCGAGCAGGAACGCCTCCCTCATGACTACGTCGAACAGATCCTGTTGCGGATGCGCCGGGCCGGCTTAGTCGAGTCGGTGCGGGGCGCGCGCGGCGGCTATCTGCTGGCGCGCGAGCCTCGGGCCGTGAGCGTGAAGGACGTCATCGAGGCGTCCGAGCACGTGACGTTCGAGGTGAACTGCGATCTGCACCGTGTGGACGATGAGCGCTGCGATCCGGCGAACGCTTGCAGCATTCGTCCCGTCTGGCGTCTGCTGCAGCGGCGCATCGACGAGGTGCTCGCCGGCGTCTCGCTCGCCGATCTGTTGCACGCCGAGCCAGAGGTCTATCAAATCGCCGGGGTAGCGGCCGGAAATTGACGCCGCTGTCGCATGAGGAGCTGCTGCGGTACTCCCGGCACCTCACGCTTCCTGATGTAGGTCTCGACGGCCAAGCAAAACTGGGCGACGCGCGCGTCCTCCTCATCGGCGCGGGCGGACTGGGATCTCCGGCGGCGTTGTATCTTGCCGCCGCTGGTGTCGGGACACTGGGGCTGGTCGATTTCGATCTCGTCGATCGCAGCAACCTGCAACGCCAAATCATCCACGGGACGAGTGCGATCGGCACGCCGAAAATCGAGTCCGCGCGCGCGCGGCTGCGGGACGTCAATCCGCACGTGCAGGTCGAAACGTTCGGCGAGAGGCTGACGTCCGGCAACGCCCTCCAGATCCTCCGGGGCTTCGACATCGTCGTCGATGGCTCCGATAATTTTCCCACGCGCTATCTCGTGAATGACGCGTGCGTGCTACTCGGCAGGCCCAACGTCTACGGCGCGGTGTTCCGGTTCGACGGACAGGTCTCCGTCTTTCATGCGCGCGAGGGACCGTGCTACCGCTGCCTCTACGCGGAGCCACCGCCGCCCGAGCTGGTGCCATCGTGCGCCGAGGGCGGCGTACTGGGCGTCCTGCCGGGAGTCATCGGTTCACTGCAGGCATTGGAAGCGATCAAGCTGATCGTCGGATTTGGTGAGACGCTGATCGGCCGCCTGCTGCTGTTCGATGGCCGGCGCATGCAATTCCGCGAGCTCACGCTCCAGAAAGACCCCGACTGCCCCGTGTGTGGTGCGCATCCCACCGTGACCGGGCTGATCGATTACGAAGCGTTCTGCGGCGTCGGGGCAGAGGGACACGGGACGGGAGACGAGGTCGAGATCACAGCGCTGGAGTTACGACGCGAGCGCGATCGCAAGCCTGACCTCGTGTTGCTCGACGTTCGCGAGCCCCGTGAAGCGGATATCGCGCACATCGACGGCGCCCGAAACATTCCGTTGCGCGAGCTCCCGGGGCGACTGGCTGAGCTCTCGGGCCACGGCGAGATCGTCACGCTGTGCCACCACGGTCCCCGATCCCTCAAGGCGCGCGAGATTCTCCGGGGGGCCGGATTCGCGAACGTGCGCAGCTTGGCGGGAGGGATCGATGCGTGGGCACGGGAAGTAGATCCGGAGGTTCCGCGCTACTGAGTGCCGAAGGGGGGACTCGAACCCCCACGGGCTTGCGCCCACTGGCTCCTGAAGCCAGCGCGTCTACCAGTTCCACCACTTCGGCGCGGCGTTTTGAGGAACGGCAATCTAGATTGTTGTATAACCCCAAGTCAATGCGTATCTTGCCGACGATAGCGTGGAAAAAATCTCGATCGCCAGGAATCCCAAAGCCCGGCATGATTACCATCTCCTGGAAACGTGGGAGGCGGGTCTCGTCCTCACAGGGACGGAGGTCAAGTCGCTGCGTGATCGCAAGGCGAGCTTGAACGAAGCGTACGCCCACGTGCGCAACGGCGAAGTCTGGCTGGAAGGGATGACGATTTCGCACTATGGACCCGGCAGCTACAACAATCCGCCGCCCGCTCGCTCCCGCAAACTGCTTCTCCATAAGCGCGAAATCCGCAAGCTCCTCGGTGCGACGACCCAAAAAGGACTCACCGTTGTCCCCTTGGAGATCTATTTCAAGGACGGTTTGGCCAAAGTTGCGATCGCGCTGGCGAAAGCGAAGAAGGCCCACGACAAGCGTGAAGACTTGAAGCGGCGAGTCGCCGAGCGCGAGATGGCACGCGTTGTGAAGGGCAGACGGTCATGATCTTGCTCTTCCTGCTGGCCGCGCTGATACCACACCAGGTCCTGATCGCGACGTCGCGCGGCCAGGCGAACATCCCAGTCACCACCGAGTCCGGTAGTGCGGCGGTGGCGGCCGTCCTGCTCGCGCGGCCCCTCGGCCTCACGGTCTCGCTCGACGGTGCGGCGGCGCGGGTAACGCTCGGCGACGGCGCCTTCGACTTTGATGTCGGATCGCCGTTCTTCCGGTACGCGGGTGCGGCCTACCCCATGGTGGGCGCGCCGTACATCGCACGCGACACGCTGTTTCTGCCACTGCACTGGCTCGCCGACTATGTGCCCCGCCTGCTCGCCAGCCGCTACCGCTGGGATCCGTGGCTGGCGCGACTCGATGAGCGACCAGCGGCGCCGCCGCCTCCTGCCGTCGCAGTCGCCACGCCGAACCCGATCACGGGTCTGCGGCTGCCACACACGATCGTCGTCGATCCTGGACACGGCGGCGTCGATCCCGGGAATCCCGGACTCACCCTGCCGCGCGGGATCACGGAGAAGGACATCACCCTCGGCATCGGCAAGTTGCTGCGCGCCGAGCTCGTACGGCGCGGCTTGAATGTCGTGCTCACCCGGGCCAGCGATACGCTCATCGATTTGGCGAGCCGCCCGCTCTTCTGCCGCGTCGACTGCGACCTCTTTGTGAGCATCCACGTGAATTCCATGCCGGCGGGGCGGCGGCAAAAACAGGTGAACGGCGTCGAGACCTACTTCGTGTCTGACGCGAAAACCGAAGACCAGAAACGCGTGGCGCAGATGGAAAACGATGCGCTGCGCTTCGAGCCCTCTCGTGCCGGGAGCGGGGGACCACTCGGATTCATTCTGAACGACTTGCAGCTCAATGAGTATCTGCGCGAATCGGCACGACTGGCGGAGCTGGTGCAGGGGAAGGTGGCGGCGATCCACCCCGGCGAGGACCGCGGCGTGCAGCAAGGGCCGTTCCTCGTCCTCGCGGCGGCCCGCCGGCCGTCGATCCTGGTCGAAACGGGATTCGCGACAAACCAGAAAGACGGCGCCTTCCTCGGGTCCACGGAGGGGCAACGCAAGATCGCCCTGGCCATTGCGGACGGCATCGTCGCCTACCTGCTCGAGTTCGAGAGAAAGATCGCCGGTACCGGAGGTGGTCAGGCACGATGACGCGGACGCTGCGCTGGAGCATGGCGGCGGCGCTGGCTGCCGGGCTCTCATCTGGCTGCACGTACTACAACGCCATGTGGAGTGCCAACCGTCACGCCAGCGATGCCAGGCAGCTCGAGCGGCGTGGCCAACCATCGGACGCACGCGCGCAGTGGGCCCAAGCGGCCGCGAGAACCAAGGCGTGGCAGACCGATGATGCGCTCGTACTTCGGGCTGAGGGCCTGGCGTATTCGGGCGCATGTCGGGACGCTGCCGACCTGCTCACGCGGGCTCGCGCCAGGGTGCAGGACGGGACCCGGCGCGAGCGGATCGATCTGGCGGACGCGGACTGCGCCCTGGCGGGCGGCGACCCCGTTCACGCGGAGGCAGTACTCGCGGCGCCGCTCGCCTCGAAGAACGCCGACAGGCGTTCACGTGCCGAATTCCTCGCCGGTCGGGCCGCCGTCCTGCTGCTGAACTATGACGCGGCGGCCACGCACTTCAACCGCTCGCGCGAGCTCGGTGCAGCGGGACGGGGGCTGGTGAGCGAGCAGCAGTCCCGGGTGGCCCGAGCCACCCGGCGCGCCGATCTCGCGGCCATCGCGAGCGAGCTCACGCGACTGCTGCGCACCGTGAGTGGCACCGAAGAAGCCAAGCATGTGATCGAGCTGCTCAACGCGGTGATGGGAGACGCGGTTACTCCAGGCACGCGCTTTCGGGTGGCCGAGATCGCGCGCGATTCGTTGCACGCGCCCGCACTCGCCGGCCAGCTCTTCCTGGACGCGGCGGCCGCCGACTCGGCGTCGCTCTATGCGCCCAAGGCGCTGATCGCCGCCCTCGCCGTGCTCCCAGAGCGCCGGGATTCCCTCGTCGCGCTCCTCGACGCGCAGTACCCGGGGTCGCCGTACACGCGCGCATTCCACGGCCAGCCGAGCGTCGCATACGCGACGGCGGAAGAGTCGCTGGCGCGCGAGCTGGGCGTGCAGGGAGGGAGCACGCGGAGCGCCGAGGTCTCCGCCGTGCCGTTTGCTGCCCCCGTGCCGGGCCCGCGCGGCCCGCGGTTCGATCCGCCCCGGTGAGCGCGATCGAGCTGTTCGGCACCACCTTCCACAACCCGATACTCCTTGCAGCCGGAACTGCCGGCTTTGGTCGCGAGCTCGACGATGTCATCGACCTCGATCTCCTTGGCGGCATCGTCACCAAGGCGGTGACCCCCGAGCCGCGCCAGGGTCACCCGGCGCTGCGCGTCGCCGAGTTTCGCGGCGGGATGCTCAATGCCGTGGGACTCGCGAATCCCGGGGTGGAGCGCGTTGCCGCACACGAGCTGCCCTGGTTGGCCCAACGGCTGCGGCGGGCGCGGGTCATCGTCAACGTGGCCGGCGCAACCGTCACCGACTACGTGCGCGTGATCGAACGCCTCACGCCGCTCCAGGCAATTACCGCGTTCGAGATCAACGCCTCCTGTCCCAACACGAAGGCGGGGGGGCTCGAGTTCGGGGCGGACCCAGTCGGGCTCGCCGACCTGGTGCGCGCGTGCCGGCGCGTTTCGACGCGGCCGCTGACAGTTAAATTGTCACCGGTGCTCCCCGACATCGCGGCGATGGCGCGTGTGGCGCGCGAGGAAGGCGCGGAAGCCGTAACCCTCGTCAACACGATGCCGGGGTTGCTCGACAAGCGACTCGGCAACGGCAGCGGTGGGCTGAGCGGTCCCGCGCTCCTGCCGATTGGATTGCTCGCCACGCGACGCGTGCGCGAGCGCCTGGACATGCCCGTGATCGGCGTGGGCGGCGTCCGCAATGTCGCCGATGCGCGCGAATACCTGGCTGCCGGCGCAGCACTCGTCGCGATCGGCACCGCCGCCCTTGCTGATCCGCGCGTGCCCGTGCGCATCGCCCGCGAGTTGAACCGTGGCTGAGCTCATCGTGGCCTTCGATCTGCCGAGCGGGCGCGACGCACTGGCGCTGGCCGGGCGTCTGCCCGGTCTCCGGTGGGCCAAGGTCGGCCCGGTGCTCTATAACCGGGAAGGTCCGTCGCTTATCAAGGAATTCACACAGCGCGGCATCCGTGTGTTTCTCGACCTGAAGTGGCACGACATTCCCAACATCGTGGCGAGTGCGGTGACTGCAGCGCGGGAGCTCGGCGTGTCGCTGACGACCGTTCACTGCCTCGGGGGACGCGCGATGCTCACGGCGGCCGCCACGGCGGCGGGACAGGATCTTGCGGTCGTGGGCGTAACCGTGCTGACCTCACACGACGCCGCGGAGCTCGAAAGCATCCTGGGACGTGGTGTTCCCGATGTCGGGTTCGAAGCGGAACGTTTGGGACGGGCGGCGCTGCACGCGGGCCTCCGCGGCGTCGTGGCTTCCGGCCAGGAGCTTGGCCTGTTGCGCGAAGCGCTCGGGCCCGAGCCACTGATCGTGGTTCCCGGTGTCCGCGCGCCTGGCGACCCCGCCGGCGATCAAGTGCGCACGATCGAACCGGCAGAAGCGGTGCGGCGCGGCGCCACGCATTTGGTGGTGGGTCGGCCGATCACAGCCGCGCGCGATCCGGTCGCCGCCTACCGCCGTTTGGTCGAAGCGCTGGATTGAGGGTATCAACGAGCCCTATGCACACGCCCCGGCTGTGGCTGTCGCTCGCGCTGTTGGCGCTGCCGATCGAGGCAGTGGCGCAGGCGACCCTGTCCGACGCGGCGACCCGGGCGAAAGCCGCCTGGTCTGCCCACGATGCGCTGCGCCTGGTGGGGCGGAGCTCGACACTCATCCTGCAGATCCCGGGCGCCGATCCGTCGTCCCCGCTGGGACGCGCGCAGGCCATCGAGTTGCTGCGCCAGTACTTTCGGCCTGCCGAGGAGCGAGGCCTCGACGTCACTGCGATCCGCGAGGTCGAGCCGGGAAAGGGGTTCGTAGAGTTAACCCGCCGCTACGTCGTCGCCGGAACGACCGAATTGCGACGCGAAACCCTGTTTCTCGGGTACCGGTTATTGGATCGCGAATGGCGTCTGGTGGAGCTACGGAGCGCGCCGTAATCGATTGTCGTGTGGCCCCTTGCGTGAAGTTGGCACCCCGTCTATTGTTCACGGCTCAACCAGAACAGTTTCACGTTTTCCGGAGCAGCCTGTTGAAGGTACGTTCGAGCGTGCGCCCCATCTGCGAGCACTGCAAAGTCGTGACGCGGCGGGGCGTGATTCGTGTGATCTGCAAGCGCAACCCCAAGCATAAACAGCGCCAGGGTTAAGGAGACGCATGGCTCGTATCGCAGGCGTGGATTTGCCGCGCGACAAAAAGATCCAGTACGCACTTCCGTACATCTTCGGCATCGGTCCCAGCAACTCGGTTCGCATCCTCGCGGAGACGGGCATCAGCCCGGACGCGCGCGTGCGTGACCTGCGGGACGCCGAAGTTGCCCGGCTGCGCCAGGTGATTGAACGGGACTACAAGGTCGAAGGCGCGCTCCGGACGGAAATCGCGATGAACATCAAGCGTTTGATGGACATCGGAACCTATCGCGGTGGACGTCATCGCAAGAATCTGCCGGTGCGCGGCCAGCGCACGCACACCAATGCGCGCACCAAAAAGGGACCGCGGCGCGCCATCGCGGGCAAGAAGAAGCCCGTGCTGAAAAAGTAGAGGCACATGGCCGACGCCAAACCAGACGCGAAGCCGGAAGCAAAGCCGGACGCCAAACCGGACGCCAAACCGGAGGCCAAACCCGCACCCGCGCGTGCGGCCGGTGGCGCCAAGCGCACCAAGAAGATCGTCGAGGCCGAGGGTATCGCGCACGTGACCGCGACGTTCAACAACACGCTCATTACGATCACCGATCTGCAGGGGAACGCGATCACCTGGGGCTCGTCCGGCAAAGCCGGCTTCAAGGGCTCCAAGAAGTCCACGCCGTTCGCCGCCACGGTCGCGGCTGAGCAGGCGGCGCGGGAAGCGTTGAACCTCGGCGTGAAGCGCGTGCACGTCCGCGTGCAGGGTCCCGGCTCGGGCCGCGAGTCCGCCATTCAGGCGCTCGCCAGTGCCGGGCTGCAGATCCGCTCGATCCGTGACGTGACGCCGATTCCGCACAACGGGTGCCGGCCGCCGAAGAAACGGCGGGTCTAGCATGGCGCGTTATACGGGACCCGTTTGCCGATTGTGCCGGCGCGAAGGCACCAAGCTGTTTCTCAAGGGGACACGCTGCCTGACGGAGAAGTGTGCCGTCGAGCGTCGCGCGTACGCCCCTGGGCAGCATGGGCAGTCGACCGGACGGCGCCGCAAGGCGTCGGAGTACGCCAAACAGCTGCGCGAAAAGCAGAAGGTGAAGCGGATCTACGGCCTTTCGGAGCGCCAGTTCCGCAACCTCTTCGAGCGGGCGATCAAGGAACCGGGTGTGACCGGCGAAGCGTTGCTCGTGGCCCTCGAGAGCCGGCTGGACAATCTGGTGTACCGGATGGGCTTCGCGACCTCGCGCAAGCAGGCGCGGCAGCTCGTGCGCCATCGGCACATCCTCGTGAACGGCCGCGTGCTGGACATCCCGTCCTACCGGGTCCGCATCGGGGAAGAGGTGAAGGTCGCCGACGCGAGCCGTGAGCTCGTGCTGGTGAAGGTCGCGCTGGAGCAGTTCGGGCGCGGACAACCCGTTTCGTGGATTCAGGTGGACACTGACAAAGTGCTGGGCAAGATGACCGAGCGGCCGACCCGCGACGCCATCCCGCTCGCCGCACAAGAACAGTTAATCGTCGAGCTCTATTCCAAGTGATTACGACTCTTGATTTGACGGGGTTGGTCCGGCCGCATCTGGTCGAGATGACCAAGCGCGAGGACAACCCGAATTCCGCCGAGTTCCGGCTCCAGCCGCTGGAGCGGGGCTACGGTTACACGCTGGGCAATTCGCTGCGCCGCCTGCTGCTGTCGTCGCTGCGCGGCGCTGCAGTGTGGGCGTTCCGGATCGATGGCGTGGTGCACGAGCACCAGACCATCCCGGGCGTCGTCGAAGACGTGCATCAGATCATCCAGCGCCTCAAGCAGCTGACGCTGGTGCTCGTGCCGGAAGTGGACGAAGCGGTCCTCCGCTTCAAGGTGGAAAAGGCCGGGCCGGTCTATGCGCGCGACCTGGAGCAGCACGCCTCGGTCACGATCGTGAATCCCGAGCAGCTGCTGTTCACCGTGCAGGACGACCGCGACATCGGTGGCGAGCTGTACGTGAACAAGGGCCGCGGCTACGTCGAGGCGGAGCAGCATCCCGTCGATCGCACCCTCGCGGTGGACGTCGTGCGCATCGATTCCATCTACAATCCCGTGCGCCGCGCGAACTTCACCGTGGCGGAGACGCGCGTCGGGCAGCGCACCGACTACGACCGGCTCACGCTCACCGTCGAGACCAACGGCACGATCTCGCCCGAGGATGCGGTGGCGTATGCCGCGGCGCTCGCGCAGGAGCACTTCCGCTTCTTCGTGGACTTCGGCAAAGTCCCGATCGTCCCCGGCGAATCGGGCGGCGGAGGCAATGGCGGGTCCGAAGGCGGCAAGCTGCGTGACGTGTTGAGCCGGGCCATCGACGACGCCGGTTTGTCGGTGCGCTCGGTGAACTCGCTCAAGAACTCGAACATCCGGACCCTGGGCGACCTCGTCCGCTACAAGGAAGACGACCTGCTGAAGGTCAAGAACGTGGGCGAGAAGGCGCTGGGGGAAATCGCGGAACTGCTGCGTCGCGAGGGCTTGAATTTCGGGATGCAGCTCGAGGAGACGCCCGGCGGCGAGATTCGCATCCTCGATCAGGGCACCGCGCCGCAGGCGCAGCTCACGGGGACCGAGGAAGAGTAATGCGTCACCGCGCCAAGGGCCGCCAGCTATCGCGCACGTCGAGCCACAAGAAGGCGACGCTGAACAACATGGCGACGAGCCTCTTCATGCACGGCGGGATTCGGACGACCGAGGCGAAGGCGAAGGAGCTGCGTCCGTTCGCGGAGCGGCTCATCACCCTCGCGCGCCGCGGCGATCTGCACGCGCGCCGGCTCGTGGAGCGCCGGATCAAGGACAAGGCGGTCACGACCAAGTTGTTCGCCGAGATCGGCAAGCGGTTTGCCGCGCGACCCGGCGGCTATACGCGCATCGTCAAACTGGGGCATCGCGTCGGCGATGGTGCCGACGTGGCCCGGATCGAATTATTGAGTGAGTGAGACGAGACGGCGGAGAGCGGAAAACCTCAAGGGGACCCGACGGGTCCCCTTTTTTACGAAGCCTTGGCCACCCGGTTCGACTTGATGCACTGCGCGCAGACGCGGATGCGGCGCACCACGCCGTTCACCACGACGCGGACGCGCTGTAGGTTGGGGTACCAGCGGCGCGGGGTCTTGTTGTTCGCGTGGCTGACGTTATGTCCCGTGATGGGACCTTTGCCACAAATCTCACACACTCGAGCCATAGTTCGATCCGACAATGAGTTCTAAGGACGCCGCAAAGAGGCCTAAACCTAAACCGGCCGCCGAAACCCGACAACCCCGGAAAACCGCCGTGATTACGGGTGTGACGGGCCAGGACGGCTCCTACCTCGCCGAGCTGCTGCTCGAGAAGGGCTACGAGGTCATCGGGGTGGTGCGGCGCACGTCGCACGACTCCTATGAGCGGATCGGGCACCTGCTGGACCGCGTGCACATCGTCGCGGCGGACCTGCTGGACCAGCATTCGCTGACGACGGTGATCCGCGATGCCAAGCCGGACGAGGTCTACAACCTCGCGGCCCAGAGCTTCGTCCCGACGTCGTGGAACCAACCCGTGCTCACCGGCGAATTCACCGCGCTCGGCGTGACGCGCCTGCTCGAGGCGATCCGGCTCGCGCATCCGCAGGCACGCTTTTATCAGGCGAGCTCGTCGGAGATGTTCGGCAAGGCGGTGGAGACGCCGCAGCGGGAGTCCACGCCGTTTTATCCGCGCTCGCCCTACGGCGTCGCGAAGGTCTATGGCCACTGGATCACGGTGAACTACCGCGAGTCGTACGGCATGTACGCGGTGAGCGGCATCCTATTCAACCACGAATCGCCGCGCCGCGGCCTCGAGTTCGTCACGCGGAAGGTGAGCGATGCTGTCGCTCGCATCAAGCTCGGGAAGACCAACGAGCTGCGCCTCGGCAATATCGATTCGGGGCGCGACTGGGGATTCGCCGGGGACTATGTCGACGCGATGTGGCGCATGCTGCAACAGCCCGAGCCGAAAGACTACGTGGTCGGTACGGGTACGATGCACAGCGTGCGTGACCTGTGTGCTGCCGCGTTTACCCATGCAGGGCTCGACTGGCAGAAGTACGTGAAGACCGATCCCCGCTTCGTCCGTCCTGCCGAGGTGGACACGCTGCTTGCCGATGCGAGTCGCGCCCGGAAAGAGCTGGGGTGGGCGCCCAAGGTCAGCTTCGAACGGCTGGTGCGAATGATGGTGGATGCGGATCTGGAGCGCCTGGCGTGAGAGTGCTCGTCACGGGTGCCAACGGCTTCGTGGGCAGGAGCGTCGTGCGCCGGCTGCTCGCCGACGGCCATCGTGTCGTCGCGGCGGTGGGGCCGGGCGCGTCCGGCAGCCCCGGCGCCCCGAACCTCACGAGCGTGTCACTCGACCTCGCGAACGACGTCTCCGTGCGTGCCTGCTTTGCGGAGCCCGTGGACGCCGTGATTCACCTGGCGGCGATCGCACTCAGCCGCGCGGCGGACCGCGACCCGGCGCTGGCGTGGTCGGTCAACGCCGGGGGCACGGGCAAGCTCACGGCGGCACTGGCCGCCGCCGCGACGGGCTGGAACACACCGCCCCTCTTTCTGCTGGCCTCGACCGCCGATGTGTATGCGTGGCAGCAGCGTCCCATAAAGGAAGAGGACTGCGTCCAGCCGTCCACGGCGTACAGCGCGAGCAAGCTGGGTGCCGAGCTCGCAGTGGAACAGGCGGCACGCTTGAGTGGGCTGAAGGCCATCATCGCGCGGCCCTTTCCCGCGTCGGGAGCAGGGCAGGACGAAAGCTTCTGGATCCCGGCGCGGTGTAAGATGCTGCGCGAGGTGAAGCGCAATGGCTGGGCCGCAGTGCCGGTGGGCGATTTGACGGCGGTGCGCGACTTCCTGCATGTGGACGACGTGGCCGATGCGTACGCGCTGCTGCTGCAGCGCGGAACGCCGGGCGAGGTGTACAACATCGCGTCCGGCCGCGCGGTCACGCTCGACGAGATTCATACGCGGCTGGAGCAGCTGTTGGACATCGCGCCCAAGCGCGAAGTCGATTCCAGCCAGGTGCGGCGCGAGGCACGGCCGTACCTGGTGGGCGATGCCGCCAAGCTGCGCGCGGCGACCGGTTGGCGACCCGCCCGTACCCTCGACGATATCCTGCGAGACGTCCTCGATGCCCAAAAGAACTGATCTCGCGCGCATCCTGCTGCTCGGTTCCGGGCCGATCGTCATCGGCCAGGCGGCGGAATTCGACTACTCGGGGACGCAGGCGGTGAAAGCCCTGAAAGAGGAGGGCTATTACGTCATTCTTGTGAACTCGAATCCCGCCACGATCATGACCGATCCGGAGCTCGCGGACCGCACCTACATCGAGCCGGTGACGCCGGACTGGGTGCGCAAGGTGATCGAGCGCGAGAAGCCGGACGCGCTGCTGCCGACGATGGGCGGTCAGACCGCGCTCAACGTCGCCATGGCGCTCTTCAACGACGGCACGCTGAAAAAGCACAACGTCGAGCTGATCGGCGCCAACGCGCGGGCCATCACGATGGCCGAAGATCGGGCGGAATTCAGCGCCGCGATGCGGCGCATTGGTCTCGCGACCCCGGTAGGACACACGGTCACGTCGGTGGCTGCGGCGCTCGACGCCGCCCTCGACGTCGGCTATCCGGCGATCATCCGGCCGTCGTACACGCTCGGCGGCACGGGCGGCGGCGTCGCCTACAATCGTGCCGAGTTCGAGGAGATGGTGGAGCGGGCGCTCGAGCTGTCACCGGTGCACTCGACGCTGATCGAGCGGAGCGTGCTCGGCTGGAAAGAGTTCGAGCTCGAGGTGATGCGCGACCGGCGCGACAACGTCGTGATCGTGTGCTCGATCGAGAATCTCGATCCGATGGGCGTGCACACCGGCGACTCGATTACCGTCGCGCCGGCGATGACGCTCACCGACCGGGAGTACCAGCGCATGCGCGACGCGGCGATCGCGATCATCCGCGAGATCGGCGTCGAGGCGGGCGGTTGCAACATCCAGTTCGCGGTCAACCCGGCCGACGGCGAAATGCTCGTGATCGAGATGAACCCCCGCGTGTCGCGGTCCTCGGCCCTCGCGTCCAAAGCGACCGGTTTTCCCATCGCGCGCATCGGAACGAAGCTCGCGGTTGGCTATACGCTCGACGAGCTGCCCAACGACATCACCAAGACGACGCCCGCCTCGTTCGAGCCGGTGCTCGACTACGTCGTCGTGAAAGTGCCGCGCTTCGCGTTCGAGAAATTCCCCCGGGCCGATTTCCGCCTGACGACGCAAATGAAGTCGGTGGGCGAGGCGATGGCGATCGGGCGCACCTTCAAAGAAGCGTTCCAGAAGGGGCTCCGAGCGCTGGAAATCGGACGGCCCGGGTGGGTCCTGGGCGCGACGCCGGCGGATGACCGGCTCACCAGCACGTCGCCCGAGGATTTGCGCGTTGCACTCCGGACGGCAACGCCCGAGCGCATTTTCCAGATCAAGCGCGCGTTCCTGGCCGGCCTGACGGTGGACGAAATCGCGCAGGCCTCCGGCATCGACCCCTGGTTTCTGTATCAACTCGAGGAACTGGTAGACGCCGAGCGCTGGTTCAGCGGACTTTCGGCCGTAGGCGGCGCCGAGCTCAAGCGCATGAAGCGGCTGGGATTCTCCGACCACCAGCTCGCCGCGCTGCGCAACACGACCGAGGTGGCGATTCGCGAGCAGCGTTGGAAACTCGGCATTCACCCGGCCTACAAGACGGTGGACACCTGCGCCGGCGAGTTTCCCTCGTCGACGCCGTATCTCTATTCGTCCTACGACGAGGAGAACGAGTCCCAGCCGTTCGGCCAGCAGGGCATCGTGATCCTCGGGAGTGGTCCGAACCGCATCGGACAGGGAGTCGAGTTCGACTACTGCTGCGTCCGCGCCGGCCTCGCCTTCCGCGAGCTCGGGTTCAAGACGATCATGATCAACTCGAACCCCGAGACGGTCTCGACCGACTTCGATATCTCGGACAAGCTGTACTTCGAGCCGCTGACATTCGAAGACGTTCTGGAAATCATGCGCTGGGAAAAGCCAAAGGGCGTCGTCGTACAGCTCGGTGGCCAGACCCCGCTCCAGCTCACGAAGCCGCTCGAGGCAGCCGGCGTACAGGTGTTGGGCACCTCACCAGACGCGATCGACATCGCGGAAGATCGCGAGCGCTTCGAGGAGCTGGCCGACACGCTGGGGATCACGCAGCCGCCCAATGGGATCGCCCGCTCGGTCGAGGAGGCCGTCGGGGTCGCGCAGCGCATCGGGTACCCGGTTCTGGTGCGGCCGTCCTACGTGCTCGGTGGACGCGCGATGGAAATCGTGTATGACGACGACTCGCTGCGGGATTACTTCGTCAAAGCGGCGCGCGTCGCGCCGGAGCACCCGGTGCTGATCGACCGCTTCCTGGAGGATGCGTTCGAGGCGGACGTGGATGCGATCGCGGATGGGACACGGTGCGTCATCGGCGGCGTCATGCAGCACATCGAGGATGCCGGTGTGCACTCCGGTGATTCCGCCTGCGTCATGCCGCCCTACCTGATCGGCGACCGCCAGGTAGACGAAATGCGGCGGTACACCCAGGCGTTCGCCAAAGCACTCGGCGTCGTGGGTTTGCTCAATGTCCAATACGCCATCAAGAACGGCGTCGTCTACGTCCTGGAGGTCAATCCCCGGGCCTCGCGGACGGTGCCGTTCGTGAGTAAGGCGACGGGGGTCCCCCTCGCAAAGCTTGCAGCGGCGGTCATCGCCGGGCGGACACTGGACGATTTGGGCCTTCCCGATGAGCTTCCCGTCGCCGGGGTCGCCGTAAAAGAGGCGGTCTTCCCCTTCACGAAGCTGCCCGGCGTGGATACCGTGTTGGGGCCCGAAATGCGGTCCACCGGGGAGGCGATGGGCCTGGCGGACAGCTTTGGGATGGCGTTTGCCAAGGCGCAGATCGCGGCGGAAGGCAGCCTGCCCCTCGAGGGCACGATCTTCGTCACCGTGAACGACCACGACAAGCCGACCGTGCTGCCGATCGCCCGGCGGTTCCACGAGCTGGGGTTCCGCATTCTGGCGACGGAGGGCACGGAGCGCTATCTCCGCGGCCGTGGAGTACCCGCGGAGCGGGTGTTGAAGGTGCACGAAGGACGCCCCAACGCGATCGATCTGATCGTCTCGGGCGAAGTCCAGCTGCTGATCAACACGCCGCTGGGCAAGTTCACGCAGGTGGATGACTACGCCATCCGGCGCGCCGCGCTGGTGCATCGGGTGCCGTACACGACGACCATGTCCGCGGCGAGTGCCGCGTGTGACGCGATCATTGCGCTCCGCAGCCGCACCGGGAGCGTCAGGAGCTTACAGGAATGGCACGCAAGAGCGAACGGCGAAAAGGCACCGAGCGGCGGGCAAATCGCGATAGCAAACGCGTAGCGCCCGCGAAGTCTGCGAAGGCGGCGAAGGCGGCGAAGGCAGTCGCTCCCGCCCCGCCCCCGCCGAAAATCAAATTCCGCGGCAAGCTGCTCGAGAACGAGCCGCTCGCGCGCTATACCACCTGGCGGATCGGCGGACCGGCGCGCTACCTCGCGATGCCCGCCGATAGCGAGGACGTGGTACGCGCCCTGGAGCTCGCGCAGGACCGCGGACTGCCCTGGATCGTGCTCGGGCTCGGCTCCAACGTGCTCGTCAAAGACGGCGGCTTCCCCGGCGTCGTCATCCGCATGGGGAAGGGACTCGATCGGTTCGAGATGAAGGGCGCGACGGCGATCGTCGGCGCGGGAATGCCGACGCCGATCCTGGCGCGGCGCACGGCCGAAGCGGGGTTTGTCGGGGTCGAGCGGTTCGTCGGAATCCCGGGCACCGTGGGCGGCGGGATCTACATGAACGCGGGCTGCCATGGCGCGGAATTCGCCGAGATCGTCACAGAAGTGACGGTGATGGATGCCAAGGGCAAGGTCAAACAGCTGTCGCGCAAGCAGATCTCATTCAAGTATCGCGCGAGCAACATCGATGGGCTGGTCCTCGAAGCGAAGCTGGGACTGGGCGAGGAGTCGCCCACCAAGCTGAAGGAGCTGCAGGCGAAGCTGTTTCGCTGGCGCAAGGCCGGCACGCCGTTCGACCAACCCTGCTGCGGCTCGACGTTCACGAACCCGAGCGGCGGCACGAAGACCGCCGGCATGCTCATCGACGAGTGCGGTCTCAAAGGCTACACGGTCGGCGGCGCGCAAGTGTCCACGCTGCACGCCAACTACATCATCAACAAGGGCACGGCCACCGCGAGCGACGTCCTCAAGGTGATCGATCACCTACGCAAGACGGTCGCCAAGAAGACCGGCATCACACTGGAGCTCGAGTGCAAGATCATCGGCAACTAAACTACTTCGCGCACGAGTCCAGCTACGTTGACGACGGGGCAACAATCGGTAACGGCACCAAGATCTGGCACTTTTCGCACGTGATGCCGGGCGCCGTGATCGGCGAGCGTTGCAATCTCGGCCAGAACGTCGTCATCATGCCCGGCACGAAAATCGGGAACAACGTCAAGATCCAGAACAACGTCTCGATTTACGAAGGCGTCGAACTGGAAGACGACGTGTTCTGCGGACCTTCCTGCGTGTTTACCAACGTCATGAATCCGCGCAGCCACGTCTCCCGCAAGAACGAATATCGCCGCACGCTGGTCAAGCGGGGCGGCTCGATCGGCGCCAACGCGACGATCGTCTGCGGCGTGACCCTCGGCGAGTACGCGTTTATCGGCGCGGGCGCGGTCGTCACCTCCGACGTGCCCGCGTACGGCTTGATGGTCGGCGTGCCGGCCCGCCGCGTGGGCTGGATGTGCCAATGCGGCGAGCGGCTGCATCCGGCCGGAGGTCAGGCGACCTGCGCCGCGTGCGGCGCCAGCTATCAGGAGTCCGGCGGCACCCTCCGCCAAACCACCCCTTCCCGAGTCCGCGCCTCATGAATGTTCCGATGTTGGATCTGGTCGCACAATACGCCACGATCAAAGACGAGGTGCTGGCCGCGATGATGAAAGTCGTCGAGGCGCAGGCCTTCATCATGGGTCCGGCGGTGCCGGAGCTCGAGACGGCAGTCGCCCGCCTGTCGCACGCCACGCACGGCATCGGCTGCGCGAGCGGCACCGACGCGCTGCTCTTGCCGCTCAAGGCGCTGAATCTGAAGCCGGGCGACGAAGTCATCACCACGCCGTTCACCTTCTTCGCGACCGCCGGCACGATTTACAACGCGGGCGGCACGCCCGTCTTCGTGGACATCCTGCCCGATACGTTCAACATCGATCCTGCCGCGGTGAAACGGGCGATCACACCGCGCACCCGCGCCATCGTGCCGGTGCACCTGTACGGGCAGATGGTCGATATGCTCGAGCTGATGGCCGTGGCCAAGGCGCGTGGTGTGAAGATCATCGAGGATGCGGCACAGGCCATCGGTGCCCGTCGCAAGGTCGATGGCGAGTGGCGTGTCGCGGGCGAGCTGGGATGGGCGACGGGCTATTCGTTCTTCCCCAGCAAGAACCTCGGCGCGTGGGGTGACGGCGGGATGATCGTCACATCGGACGACGCAGCGGCGGACCGTCTCAAGAAGCTACGGCTCCACGGCGGCGCCAAGCAGTACCATCACGAAGAAGTCGGCACCAACTCGCGGCTCGACACGCTCCAGGCCGCTGTCCTGCTCGCCAAGCTGCCGCACCTTGCGCAGTGGTCTGCCAAGCGGCGCGAGCACGCGGTCTACTATACCAAGGCGTTGGCCGACATCCCGGGGGTCAAGCCGCCCGTCGTGGATCCGGCGAACGAGCACATCTTCCACCAATACACGCTGCGTGCCGAGCGGCGCGACGAGCTGCAGGGACATCTAAAGAAGGAAGGGATCGGGCACGCGGTGTACTATCCGATCCCGCTCCACCGCCAGCCATGTTTCGCGCACCTCGGCTACAAGGATGGAAGCCTGCCGCAGGCCGAGCGGGCGGCGCGCGAGGTGATTTCGCTCCCGATTTACCCTGAGCTCACACCCGCACAGCGCGACCGCGTGGTCGATACGATCCGCGGGTTCTACCGGTGACGCGCCTCAAGATTGGCGTCGTCGGCGCTGGGGCGTGGGGACGCAATCACGTTCGTACGGTCGCTGGACTGGCGGAGGCGGAGCTCGCCGCGGTGTGCGATCCCGACCCCAAGGTTCGGGAGCGGGTGTCGCGGCAGTACCCCGGCGCGGTGGTCACGGGCGACATCCCCGTGCTGCTCCAGGCCGTGGACGCGGTCATTGTCGCGTCCCCCGCTGCCACACATGCGAAGGTCGCTCAACAGGTGGTCGAGGCCGGCAAACCGGTACTGGTAGAGAAGCCATTCGCGCTGAACGTGCGCGACGCCGAAGCGGTGGCGCGGCAAGGGGCCCAACGGGGCGTGCCGGTGCTGGTCGGCCATCTCCTGGTGTACCATCCTGCCGTCGAACGGCTGCGCGAGATGGTACAGAAGGGCGAACTCGGCAAGGTCTTCTACCTGTATGGACTTCGCGTCAATTTGGGGCAGGTCCGGAAGGACGAAAACGCCCTCTGGAGCTTTGGACCGCATGATGTATCAGTGGCACTCTACTTGCTTGGGGAGGAGCCCATACGGGTCGCTGCGCATGGCAAGAGCTATTTGCAGCCCGCGATCGAGGACGTCGTGTTTCTGACGATGGAGTTCGCGAGCGGCGTGCTGGCTCACGTCCAGCTGTCGTGGCTCGATCCCCATAAAGAACGGAAGCTCACCGTGGTAGGCGCCAAGAAAATGGTGGTGTTCGACGACATGGAGCCGCGCGAAAAGCTGCGGATCTACGACAAGGGCATCGATCGCCCGCCCGAGTACGGGTCCTTCGGCGAAAGCCTGGCGATCCGCGAGGGCGATATTTTCATTCCACGGATTCCGAACGTCGAGCCCCTCGCCGCCGAGCTGGCGCATTTTGTGCGCGCCGCGCAGGGCCGGGAAACGCCGCGCGCGAGCGCGGAGGACGGCGTGCGCGTCGTCCGCGTGCTTGAGGCCGCTTCCCGCTCGCTCGAGCGGGGCGGCGCCCCGGAGACACCATGACTGCGACGGCCGCTGCCCCCACGATGGTCGATACGCTCCTCGCGAAGGCCAAGGACCGCACCGCCGTCTTCGGCGTCGTCGGCCTCGGCTATGTCGGACTCCCACTCGCGATGGAGATCGTCCGCGCGGGGTATCGCGTGATCGGGTTCGACGTCAATTCGCGCGTCGTCGATTCCCTGAACGCGGGGCGATCCCACATCCTGGACGTCGGGGCCGCGACGGTCACGGACGCGATCCAGGCCAAGCGATTCTCTGCCACAGCCGATCTGACTCGCCTGAACGAGCCCGATGTCATCTCGATCAGCGTGCCCACGCCGCTGTCCAAGACTAAAGATCCCGACGTGAGCTACGTGCTCGCGGCCACGGAGTCGGTGAAGCGGGCGTTGCGCAAGGGCCAGCTGGTGGTGCTGGAGTCCACGACCTATCCGGGCACGACGCGCGAGCTGATGCTGCCGGCACTCGAATCCACCGGCCTCAAGGTCGGGGAGGACTTTTTCCTCGCGTTCTCGCCGGAGCGCGTCGACCCCGGCAACGACCGGTTCAACACCCGCAACACGCCCAAAGTGATCGGCGGCATCACGCCCGCCTGCCTGAAGGTCGCGATCGCCCTGTACCAGGGGGCGATCGACACGCTCGTGCCCGTCTCGTCGCCCGAAGCGGCCGAGCTGGTGAAAATCCTCGAGAACACATTCCGCAGCGTCAACATCGGGCTCGCGAACGAAATGGCGATCGTGTGCGACAAGCTCGGCGTGGACGTCTGGGAAGTGATCGAGGCCGCGTCGACCAAGCCGTTCGGGTTCATGAAATTCACGCCCGGTCCGGGCGTGGGCGGCCACTGCATTCCGCTCGATCCGCACTATCTCGCCTGGAAAATGCGGACGCTCAACTACAAGACGCGGTTCATCGAGCTGGCCGGCGAGTTGAATGCCGAGATGCCGGAGTTCTGGGTGCGCAAGGTCGTGGACACGCTCAACGACCAGGGGAAAGCGGTCCGCGGCAGTCATGTCCTGCTCGTGGGTGTGGCGTACAAGAAAAACATCGACGACATCCGCGAAAGCCCGGCGCTGGACGTCATTCGCCTGCTGCATCAGCGCGGCGCGGTGGTCGCCTACCACGATCCGCACGTGCCGGTCCTGAAGGAAGACGGCATCGCGCTCAGCTCCGTGCCGCTCACCGTGGAGACGCTCAAGCAGGCCGACTGCGCCATCATCGTGACCGATCACGCCGCGATTGACTACAAATTGATCGCGCGGCACGCGCGTGCCGTGGTGGATACGCGCCATGTGTTGCCCAGGGCAGGTCCTCGCGCGTGAAGGTCGCCGTGGTCGGCACGGGATACGTAGGGCTGGTCGTGGGTGCCTGTCTCGCCGAGACGGGGAATGACGTGGTGTGCGCCGACGTCGATGCGCCCAAAATCACCAATCTCAAAGCGAACAAGCTCCCGATTTACGAGCCCGGGCTCGAGCCGATCGTCGTCCGCAATCAGCGCGAGGGCCGGCTGACGTTTACGACCGACGTCGGCAACGCGGTCGAGCGCTCCGAGGTCGTGTTCATCGCGGTGGGGACGCCGCCGGACGAAGACGGATCGGCGGATCTGCAGCATGTGCTCGCCGTCGCCACGACGATCGGCAAGCACATGAACGCGCCCAAGGTCATCGTCACGAAGAGCACCGTCCCGGTCGGCACGGCGGAGAAGGTGCGGGCGCAGATCGCGCGCGAAACGACGACGCGGTTTCACGTCTGCTCGAATCCGGAGTTCCTCAAAGAGGGCGCCGCCGTCGACGACTTCATGAAACCCGACCGCGTTGTGGTGGGCGTCGACTCCCCCGATGCGGCGAAAGTGATCGAAGAGCTCTACGCGCCGTTCGTGCGCACCGGCAACCCGCTTATCCTGATGGACATCCCGTCGGCGGAGATGACCAAGTACGCGGCCAACGCGATGCTCGCCACGCGCATCTCGTTCATGAACCAAATCGCGCGGCTGTGCGAGGCGGTGGGCGCGGATGTGACCGAGGTACGTCGGGGCGTCGGCTCCGACCGGCGGATCGGCCCGGCGTTCCTGTTTCCGGGCCCCGGGTATGGCGGGTCCTGCTTCCCCAAAGACGTGCAGGCGTTGATCCGCACCGGTTCCGAGAAAAACCTGCCGCTGGACATTCTGACCGCGGTGGAGGCGGCGAATCAGCGGCAGAAAAAGCTGCTGTTTGAAAAGCTCACGCGGCATCTCGGATCGCTCAGCGGCAAGGTGATTGCGGTGTGGGGTCTCGCGTTCAAGGCGGAAACCGATGACGTCCGCGAGAGCCCGGCACTCGTGCTCATCGAGGAGCTGCTCAAGGCCGGCGCCAAGGTCCAGGCACACGACCCCGCCGCGCTGGAAACCGCGGCGCGGCACCTCGGCAAGCGCGTGACGTACGCCGGCCACGGCTTCGACGCGCTGGCCGGCGCCGATGCGCTCGCGATCGTGACGGAATGGCTCGAGTATCGCAATCCTGATTTCGCGAGGATGAAGCAGCTCTTGAAGCGGCCGCTGATCGTCGATGGGCGCAACTTGTACGATCCGCAGAAGCTTGGCCGGCTCGGATTCACCTACGACAGCATCGGTCGCCCGCTCGGATGCGCGTCCTCGTAACGGGAGCGGCCGGATTCCTGGGATCGCATCTCGTTGACCGGTTCCTCGCGGCCGGACACCGAGTCCTGGGGATGGACAATCAACTGACCGGCAATCCCGCCAATCTTGCCCACGTCGCGCAGCACCCCAACTTCGAGTTCCACCGCCAGGACGTGACGACCTTCATCGAGGTCGAAGGTGCCCTCGACGGTGTGCTGCACTTCGCGAGCCCGGCGAGTCCCGTCGATTACCTCGAGCTCCCCATTCAGACGCTCAAGGTCGGCGCCCTCGGCACGCACAAGGCGCTGGGACTTGCGATGGCGAAACAGGCGCGGTTCCTGCTCGCGTCGACCTCCGAGGTCTACGGCGATCCGCTGGTGCATCCGCAACCGGAGTCGTACTGGGGCAACGTGAGCCCCGTGGGCCCACGCGGTGTCTACGACGAGGCCAAGCGGTTCGCCGAGGCGCTGACGATGGCCTATCATCGCTACCACAAGCTGGACACCCGCATCGTGCGCATCTTCAATACCTACGGGCCGCGGATGCGGCCGAACGACGGGCGGGTGGTGTCGAACTTCATCGTACAGGCACTGCGGGGCGAGCCGCTCACCGTCTACGGGGACGGATCGCAGACGCGGTCGTTCTGCTACGTGGATGATCTGATCGAGGGCATCATGCGGCTGTTCGAGCGCGGCGGCGCCGATCCGACCAATATCGGCAACCCCCACGAGTTCACCGTGCGACAGCTGGCGGAGCGGGTCCTGGCGTTGACGGGCAGCAAGAGCAAGATCGTCGAGCGGCCACTGCCGGTGGATGATCCGCGCGTGCGCCAGCCCGACATCACGCGCGCCCGCAAGACCCTGGGATGGGAGCCGAAGGTTTCCCTCGAGGAAGGCCTGCGCCGCACGATTGCGTATTTTCAAGCGATCGTGGCGCACGAAGGAGCCCGCAAGACGTGACGCACCGGTTTCTGGTCACCGGCGCCGCCGGATTCATCGGATCGCACCTGAGCGAGACGCTCATACGGAGTGGGCACGAAGTGACCGGGGTCGACAACTTCGACCCGTTCTACGCGCGTGACGTCAAAGAGCGCAATCTCGCCGGCCTGCGAACGCTTCCCGGGTTTCGATTCGTCGAGGCCGACGTCGCCCGCGATCCCATGCCGCTCGATGGCGTCGAGGCTGTCATCCATCTGGCGGCAAAAGCGGGCGTCCGTCCCTCGCTCGAGGACCCCGGCGCCTACATGGACGCGAATGTCACGGCGACTGCCCGTCTGATCGATGCGGTCCGCCGCGCCGGGCTCACACGCATCGTGTTCGGCTCGTCGTCGTCGGTGTACGGGAATGCAACGCCCGCGCCGTTTGCCGAAGACCAGCCCGCCGTCCTGCCGATCTCGCCGTACGCGGCCAGCAAGCGGGCGGGCGAGCTGCTGGCGCACGCCTTCGCGCACCTCTATCCGCTCAAGATCATCTGCCTGCGGTTCTTTACGGTGTACGGCCCGCGGCAGCGCCCCGATCTGGCGATCCACAAATTCACGGATCTGATCGCCCGCGGGCGCCCCGTCCAGATGCATGGGGATGGGTCGAGTGAGCGCGACTATACCTATATTACCGACTGCCTGGACGGCATCCTGGCCGCGCTCGACTGGACCGCCGCGGCGGCTCCCGGCACGGTCGAGACGGTCAATCTCGGCGGCGGTGAGCGGGTGCGCCTCGACCGCCTGATCGCCCTCATCGCCCGGGCGCTGGGTCAGGACGCGCGCATCGAGCACCATCCCGATCAGCCGGGCGACGTGCGATTGACGGATGCCGATCTGGTCCACGCCGGCCGGGTCCTGGGCTTCAAGCCCCGCGTCGGCATCGAAGAAGGCATTCGCAAATTCGTCGACTGGTACGAGGAGGTTCATGGACGTCAGTCCCGAGCGTCTCGTCGAGCAGGCTAACGAGCGGTTTCAGCTGCAGGACTACTACGGCGCGATACATCTGCTCGAGGAGGTCATCGCGACCGGCCGGGCGTTTGCGGACGCGCATCACCTGCTCGGCCTCTCGTACTCGCTCGCGGGTCAGACGGACAAGGCGCTGGAGCAGCTCGATCGGGCCCTGGCGCTCAATCCCAATTACATCGAGGCGTTGATTCATCGCGCACTCGTGCTGAACGAGCTGGGTCGTGAAGAAGAAGCAAGCGCGGTGCTGCGGCGCGCGCGGCAGGTGACGTCGGAGCGGCGGGCGGGCTTCCACGGGCATGTGGCCGCCAAGCTCGCCAACCAGCACGCGGCACTCGCCCAGGCGTATTACGAAGCGGGTGGATTGAACGAAGCGATCGCGCAATACGAGGCGGCGCTCGAGCTGGGCCCCGCCTTTCACGACTTGCGCTACAAGCTGGGTCGGATGTTGCTCGAGGCCGGTCGCGCGTTGGAGGCACACGAGCAGTTCCAGATCATTGTGCGTGAGCGTCCCTCTTTCCTCGATGCCGCCGCGATGCTGGGACTCGCGTGCTACCTGGCGGGTGATGGGTTGGCGGCGCGTGCGGTATGGGAAGAGCTGCGCGCCCGCCGGCCGGAAGATCCGCGCGTAGAGGCGTACCTGGCGTTGCTGTCCCGCTCGGACGTGATGCCGGTTGGCGCCGGAGCAGGCGAGGGCGGCACCGCGAAACCCGATCGAAAGAAGAAAAAGAAGTGAGTCGCCTTCTGGTGGTGCCGCTGGTCCTCATGCTGGCCTGCACCCGCTCCGCCGCCAATCACGAGGACCTCGGCGATCGGGCGTATGCGACGGGCTCCTATGCCGACGCATTGGCGGAATACCAGCTGGGACGCAAGGCGAACGCCGGCAGCGCCGCATTGCTCGCCAAGGTCGGCGCCGCTGCCATGCACTACGAAGACTATGAGCTGGCAGCCGATGCCTACCGCACGCTTGCCAAGCGGGACCGCTCGCGCGCCGACGAAGCCGCCGACGGCCTAGACCGGGTGGCGCGGGCCGCCCTCACGGCCAACGACCGCACGGCCCTGGCGAGCGCGCTGACGGGACTGCGGGAGGTGGCGCCGCGGCGGCCGCTCGGACGGTACGTGGTGCTCGCCGCGCTGGACGCGGTGGACCGGGGTGATACCGCCGAGGCGAGGGCGCTGTTGCCGGTTGCCGCGGCGTCGGCGCTCGACGCGTCCCGAGCCGACTCGCTACTCTTCGTGTACGGCATGACGCTGGTTCGGGTCCGCGACTGCAGCACGGCGGTGCGCGTCTTTGAGGGTGTGGTCCGGAGACAGCGGGCGGCGTCCGTGGTCGAGCAGGCGCGGGAAGGCCTCGGGCTGTGCGCGTTGGTCGAGGGCCAAATCGCGCTCGAGCAGGGCCATCCAGACTCCGCCGAAGGATGGTTCCGGCGGGCGACGGCCCCAGGGGCGTCGCCGGACGTCGTGCGGGGCGCGTTTCTCGGTCTCGGCGACGTGCGCCTCGCGCAGGGCGACGTGGCGGGTGCGATGGAGAGTTATCAGCAGGCGCTCACCGGCGGCACGCCCGGAGACACGATCTCGCAGCGCGCGCAGGAAAAGCTCAACCGGCTAGGAAAGGCTGAACCGTGATGGCGAGGCAACAGACGATCGGGATCCTGGCGGCGGTGATGGCGTTCGCGGGAACGGCCGCGTGTCACCCGCGGGGCCGTACTCCGCAGGCCCCGCCGGCGGTCGCGCCCGACGTCGATCGTCGCCGTGCGATGGATCTCTTCCACCGCGGTGATTTTCGCCGTGCGCAAACGATTCTGCAGCGCGTGACCTTCGAGCTTACGCCCGGGACTCCCGAGCTCGCGGAGGTGCGGTATTACCTCGCCGAGTGCTCGTTCCAGCTCGGTGACTACGTGCAAGCCGCGAGCGATTTCCGGAAGGTCGCCGACGAATTCTCGACCACCGAGTTCGCGCCGCCGGCCCTGCTCAGGGCGGGCGACGCGAATCTCCGTCTCTGGCGCCGGCCCGAGCTCGACCCGTCGTACGGCGAGACCGCATTGGCGATCTATCAGGAGCTCGCAGGCCGCTTTCCCGACAGCGATGCCGCCGCGCGCGGCCGGGTGCACGTGCGCCGTCTCGAGAACCAGTTTGCCGAGAAGACGTACAAGACGGGCATCTTTTATCTGCGCCGCAAGGCGTTTGACTCCGCGATCATTTATTTCAAGGACGTGATCGCGAACTACCCCACGGCCGACCGCGCGCCTGACGCCCTGCTGCGATTGGTGGACAGCTATCGCGCCATCGGGTACAAGCAGGAGCTGCAGGAGACGTGCGAGCACCTGCGGCGGTTCTATCCCAAGGCAGCGGGACTCGACCGCACCTGCCCTGCAACGGCCGATTCCAGCGCGACTCAGGCGACCCCGTCCACCCCCTGACCAGCGTGGCCGGCGGCGGTGCGCTGTTCGGTGGCTCGTTCGACCCCGTGCATGTCGCCCATTTGATCGTGGCAGAAGCAGCGGCGGACGCGTTGGGATCGAATGTGCGCTTTCTGCCCGCGCGCGAGCAGCCCTTGAAGCGCGGGGCGCGGGCCGGCCATGTGGCGACGCCGGAGCAGCGCGCGGAGATGCTGGAACTCGCGGTCGCCGGAAACCCGCGATTCGGCGTGGAGCGGGTCGAATTGGGGCTGCCGACGCCATCGTATACCGTCCGGACGCTGCGGGCGTTGGGTGAGCGGGAGCGCGGGGAAGGGAACCGGTTCACGTTATTGCTAGGAGCGGATGCCGCCCGCGATCTGGCCGAGTGGTGGGAAGTCGAAGCGCTTCCAGAACTTGCCGACATTGTCGTTTTCGCCCGGCCCGGCGCCAGCGTGGTGCGTCATCCGCTGATCAAGCGAGTTATCCCGGTGCCCTCGATCGACCTCTCCGCCACGCAGGTGCGGGAGCGCGTCAAACAGGGGCGTTCCATTCGATATTTAGTGCCCGATCCGGTGCGCGAATACATCGGAACACACGGGCTGTACCGCTAGGAGTGTAATGGCCAATCGTTGGTTCACCAGAATCTTCGGGACGCGATTCAATCGCGAGTTGAAGCGCATCCAGCCGATCGTGGATGCGATTCACAAGCATGAAGAGCGACTCAAGGACCTCACCGAGAGTGAGCTGCAGGCGCAGACCGCCAAGTTCCGCGACGTGATCGCGCAGCGCACCGGCGCGGTCCATGCCGAGGTCGAGCGTCTCAAACTGGCCAAGCACGACTGCCCCGACCCGGACGAGCGCGCCAACCTCAGCGAGCAGCTGCGAAGGGCCGAGCAGGAGTTCGTGGCGGAGCTGCAGCGCACGCTCGACGATCTGTTGCCGGAGGCGTTCGCCACCGTCCGCGAAGCAGCCCGCCGCCTGCTGGGCAGCGAAGTCGTCGTCACCGGGCACGCGATGAAGTGGGATATGGTGCCGTACGACGTGCAGCTCATCGGCGGCATCGTGCTCCATCAGGGCAAGATCGCCGAAATGGCGACCGGCGAGGGCAAGACGCTCGTCGCGACCCTCCCGCTGTACCTCAACGCGCTGGCAGGCCGCGGCGCGCACCTCGTCACGGTGAACAATTACCTGGCGCGGCGCGACTCGCAGTGGATGGGCCATCTCTTCAAGTGGCTTGGCCTGACGGTGGGCTGCATCGACGACACGCAGCCCGGCACGCCCGAGCGGCGGGCTGCCTATCAGGCCGACATCACCTACGGCACGAACAACGAGTTCGGCTTCGACTACCTGCGTGACAACATGGTCGGCAGTCTGGAGCAGCGGGTCCAGCGCGGGCACGTGTATGCGATCATCGACGAGGTCGACTCGATCCTGATCGACGAGGCGCGCACACCGCTGATCATCTCCGGTGCCGTGGGTGCCGAGTCGGATGAGAAGTACGCGCAATTCAACACCCAGGTCGTCCAGCTGGTCCGCAGGCAGACCGCGATCGCGAACGACCTGATCGCCAAAGCCGAGCCGTTGCTTGGCGGTCAGGACACGAATTACGAAGGCGCCAAGCTGCTGTACAAGGCGCAGCTCGGCATGCCGAAGAACAAGAAGCTGCTGAAGCTGCTCAACGAGCAGGGCGTCAAGCAGCAGGTGCAGCGGGTGGAGCTCGACCGTCTCGCCGACCGCAAGCTCCCGGCGCGCGATCAGAAGATGCGCGACATCGAGGATGATCTCTACTTCGTCATGGACGAGCGCGGCCGCTCGGTGCACCTGACGGACAAGGGCGTGGAGACGATGTCGCCGCAGGATCCCACGCTCTTCGTGGTCCCCGACATCTCGCATGCGGTCCACGAGCTGGAGCACGATCCCGATCTGTCTCCGGCCGAGAAGATCGAGCGCCGGCGCACGGTGGAGTCGGAATACGCCACGAAGAGCGAGACACTGCACATCATCCACAAGCTGCTCCAGGCGCACGCGCTCTACGAGAAGGACGTCGAGTACGTCGTCCAGGATGGTCAGGTCTTCATCGTCGACGAATTCACCGGACGATTGATGCCGGGCCGGCGTTGGTCGGACGGTCTGCATCAGGCCGTGGAAGCAAAGGAAGGCGTTGCGGTCCGCGAGGAGAGCCAGACGCTCGCGACGATCACGATCCAGAACTACTTCCGGATGTACGAGAAGCTCGCCGGCATGACGGGCACGGCGGAGACGGAAGAGACGGAGTTCCACCAGATCTACAAGCTCGAGGTCTCCGTGATTCCGACGAACCGCCCGGTCCGTCGGGTGGACAAGCACGACCTCGTCTACAAGACTCGCAAGGAGAAGTACGACGCGATCATGGAGGAGGTCGACCGCCAGCACAAACGCGGCCTACCGGTGCTGGTCGGGACGACCAACGTCGAAGTCTCGGAGACACTCGCCCGCCTGCTGAAGCGGCGCGGGCTCAAGCACGAAGTCTTGAATGCCAAGTATCACCAGCGCGAGGCGGAGATCGTCGCGCAGGCGGGCCAGCCCGGTTCGATCACCATCGCGACCAACATGGCCGGCCGCGGCACCGACATCAAACTCGGCCCGGGCGTCAAGAAGTGTCAGGTCTGCGGGATCAAGTCGCGGGAAGCGCCGTTCGGACAGAAGATCGAGCCGCCAGATCTGACTGCCGAGCGGATCAAAGAGCTCAAGTGCAACGAGGATCCGCCATGCGGTCTCGTGATCATCGGGACGGAACGTCACGAGGCGCGCCGCATCGACCGCCAGCTGCGCGGCCGCTCCGGACGCCAGGGCGATCCGGGCCAGAGCATCTTCTTTCTGTCGCTCGAAGACGACCTCATGCGGCTGTTCGGCTCCGACCGGATTGCCCGCATCATGGATCGCACCGGCGCCGAGGAAGGCGAAGTCATCACGCACCCGTGGGTGACGGCGGCGATCGGGCAGGCCCAAAAGCGGGTCGAGCTCCAGAACTTCCAGGCGCGCAAGAAGCTGCTGCAGTTCGACGACGTCATGAACCAGCAGCGCGAAGTCATCTACTCGCAGCGCCTGTACGCGCTCGAGGGCGGCGAAGAGCTCAAGGCCGAGGCGCAGCGAATGATCGACGCGGCGTTCGAGCAGCACGCCGACAGTCTCATCGCGGATTACGACGACCCCAGCCAGTGGGACCGCGCGCTGATCGAAACAGAATTCTTGCAGAAATTCCTGGCGTCGATCCCTGGCGTGACCGACCCCGCCGTAATCAGGACGCGCGAGGAGCTCGTCCGTGCCGCGCAGAAAGCGGGACGCGAAGCGTTCCAACAGAAGCTCGGCTATCTGCGCGACGTAGAAACCCGGGTCGGCGCCCAGAACCTCGCCGAGCAGGCGTTGTCGCACGTGACGCTCGGCGTGATCGACGAGAAATGGAAGGATCACCTCTACGATCTCGACCAGCTGCGCGAGGGGATCTACTACCGGGCGTGGGGACAGAAGGACCCGCTCGTCGAATACAAGCAGGATGCCTACGAGATGTTCGTCGGACTGATGCACGATCTGCAGACGACGTTCGCGGAGCGGTGGCTCAGACTGCAGATCGAGATCGGGCCGCCGCCAGGGCAGGGTGGCCAGGGCCCGCAGCGGCCCAACCGCCCGGTCACCGGACCGGCTGGCGGGCTCCCGGGGCCAAGTCGCCGCCAGGCACCCATGGTCGCGTCCAAACCCGCCGCCGATGGTCTGGTCACCAGTGGAGAGCCGCCGCCACCGTCGGTCCAGCGCGGGAAGCCCGGCCTTGCCGAACCTGCTTTCGTTGCGAATCCGTACGCCGGCGTGGGCCGCAACGATCCGTGCCCCTGCGGCAGCGGCAAGAAGTTCAAGAAGTGCCACGGAGCAGGGGCGTAGAACAAGACGAGGGACGCCGAACAGAGCGTCCCTCGTCGCACGCGCCTTATCCTGCTACTGGCTGACTACGTACTGATAGCAAGCGCTTTCCAACACCATTGCGCCTGCCGCATCGATGACCCGGAAGTGGATGTCGAACGTCGTGCCGATGTTCGATACAGCAAGAGCCCTCCACAGCGCCGCCCGCCCCGTTCCCCCATCATCAGTCACGATCGCCTGCGGGGTGGTTCCGAGCCCAAGCGTCAGCCATGCAGTGCTGGTGCAGTCGTCGTCCACGTTCGTGTCCACTGCGCGCTGCAACCGGTAACTCGCATTCGGGGCGAGGTCGCGCACCCACGTGTCGAGGTAGATAATCACGTCACCGTCCTTCGGCTGGCGAAACGTGACGTGTCCGAATCCCCCCGCGCCCGTGGCATCTCTGAGGATGATTTCGTCGTTGAAGGGCGGCGTCGCCGGTCCCGACGTGCTTGCGCTGATCGGCACGTTCAAGGAGGATCCGCCGGCGAGATTCGGAGCCACGGGATCGGAGCGGTCGGTGACGCAGGCCGCCAGCGCAACCGCGCCTAGGATGATGCAATAACCTCTCATACAGCCTCCCTATAGGGTGAAAAAAGGACCAGGAGGCGCGTTCATCTAGCGACGCTACCCTCGTGGGTTACCTTGGAGCATCGTAAGGTCGGTCCGTGAACCCGCTGTGATTCGGGCGTGAACTGGACGGGCGACCTCGGCAGGAGTGGTGTCGCGCATGATCCGTTTCCGCACGCTGGGTGGTCTGGAGCTATCGGACTCGCAGGGCCGCGACCTTCACGCGCTCCTGTCAAAGCCAAAACGCCTTGCCCTCCTCGCCTACCTCGCTTCCCACAACCATCATGCCTCGCGGCGCCGAGATTCAGTTGTGGCGCTGTTCTGGCCTGACATGGATGCGGCGCACGCGCGGGGCTCCCTCCGCCAAGCTCTGCGGTTCCTCCGGCGCGAGCTCGGCGACGGCGTGCTCAATGGCCGGAGTGAGGAAGAAATCGGCTTTGAGCCGCATTCCTTCGAATGTGATGCGGTCACGTTCGAGCGCGCGTGTGATGCAGGCCGGCTATCAGAAGCCATGCAGCTCTATCGCGGCGATTTCCTCGACGGCTTCTACGTAGCGGGCGGATCCGCCGAGCTCGAGCGGTGGATCGAAGGCGAGCGGATCCGCCTGCGGCAACTGGCGGCACGGGCGGCGGCAGAGTTGTCGCAGCATGCGGAGCGGGAGGGCAATCTGGCACAGGCCGTCGAAGCCGCGCGCCAGGGCGTCGCCCTCGATCCTGACGATGAGAAAGGGCTCGCGCGGCTCATCGCGCTGCTCGACCGGTCCGGGGATCGCGCCGGGGCGCTGAGCACTTTCGAGACATTCCGGCGCCGGTTGGAGAAGGAGTACGACGCCACGCCGTCGCCGGAGACTGCCGCGCGCATCCAGGCGATCCGTACCCGCCAGACGCCGTTCGTTGAAGTGGCGACGCCTCATCTTTCGGCGCGACGGCGTCCCGTCCGGCGCGTGTTGTGGTCCGTGGTCGGCGGCGTAGTCGCGACGGCAATGATCGGGTGGCTGTCGGTCTCCGAAACGCATCGCAGCTCGGTCGCGGTCCTTCCTATTAGGAATGCCACGCAAGATACCGCGCTCACGTACCTGACCGAGGGGCTGTCGGAGGGCGTGACCGCCGCGCTGTCGCGCATCCCGGGCCTTCGCGTAACCACTGACACCACGGACGCCGTGATTGCCTGGACGCTGCGACGTCAAGGCGACTCCCTCGTTCTTGCCGTCGAGCTGAGGGGCACGGCGACCAGTGCGAGTCAGTGGGCGAGGGAGTTCCCGCTATCGGCGTCGGGCGCGCTCGCGGTCGAGGGTCGGGTGGTGGGTGAGGTCGTGGGGCAGCTGCGACCTCGCCTCATCGACTCGATTGACCTGCGGCAGCTACATCGCACGACCGCGAGCGCTGATGCGTACCTGCTCTATCTCCAAGGCAGGTACTTCTTGGGGAGGCGCAGTCCGGAGTCCATTGCGCGAGCGCGCGGCCTGTTCGCCCAAGCCGTCGAGCTGGACCCGGTCTATGCGGCCGCGTACGCCGGGCTGGGTTACTCGTACGTCGCACTGGCGTACTACTGGGTCATGCCGTCGCGCGAGGCATTCCCCCTGGCGGAGGCTGCGGCCCGCCGCGCGCTGCAGATCGACTCGACGAACGGCTTCGCGCAGGCGCTCGTCGCCGAGGCGACGGCGAGCTTTCATCGGCGGTGGGCGGCCGCCGAACCAATGTTTCGCCGCGCTCTCGAGCTGGCGCCGAACGACCCGGAGCCGCACCAGATGTTCGGCGTCTATCTTCGGACCCTCGGACGCTTCGACGAAGCCGAGGCTGAGATGCGCCGCGCCGTCGAGCTAGATCCACTGACCCGCCATTTCTCGTATCAGCTTGGCCGGGTCCTCGCGTGTGCGGCTCGTCCGGCCGACGCGGCTGTGCAATTCGCGAAGCAGCTCGCGCTCGACTCGATTTATCCGCCGGCCCACTATGAACTCGCGAAGGTCCTTGCCAGCCAGGGCGACTATGACTCGGCCCTCAACGAGCTCACGAGGGGCGCCCGCCAGTGGGGCGACACCACATTCGGGCGTCTCATCCGTGGGAGCCGGGGCAGCGCCGGCTACGCCGCGGCGCGCCTCCTCGGGGCCACCCGGTCCCTCGAGCGCCTGCGCGCGCGCGCGCAGCGTGGATACGTTCCGCCGGTCGCCTTCGCCCGCGAGTACATCCAGCTCGGCCAGCGTGAGAAGTCCATGGCCTGGCTGCGGCGAGCGTTCGGGGAGGGCGATGTTAATTTGGCGGCGGCGGTTAGCTGCGAACCGGAATATGCCCCCCTTCGGGCTGACCCGCGGTTTCAGGATCTCCGGCATCGCATGGGGTTGCGGTAAGGGGCTCATCGCTGCGTTGTCGAGGTACCTAGAGGCCGCTGTGCCACGGAGCAGCCGCCTAAAAAACGTAGGGGCGCAGCATGCTGTGCCCCTACACATTGCGGCTCGCTGTTCTATCGTGTCGTCAACACCGAATTCCCCGACGCATCCGCCGCGATCGCAAACCGCGCGACATTACGTCCCAGAGCTTGTCCAGAATCGATGTCGAACCGGTAATGAATGCCGCCATACATCCGCGACAGCCCCGCCTCGGTGACCATCGCGCTCAGCCGTTCGCGATCCTCGGGAAAGAACGTGCTCAGCACTTCGGCGCCCGATGCGGAGACGCAGCTGTGCCCTGAAGGGTAGGACGGATGGTTGGGCTTCCCGACTGCGGCGGTGGTGGTGATCAGTGGATCCGCCTTCCACGGCCGCACCAACCAGTAGAACAGTTTCGCGTCCCAGCAGCCGATCGCCGCGTCGAGCATCGTGGCGCTCGTCAGCGCGTAGACATGTGTCGCCTCGCGTTCCGATAGCCCCCGCGCATTGATGTTATCCGTCGCGACTTGAAGCCAGAACCCCGCCGCGGTGACAGTCCCGGCGTTCAGCGCCCAATAGGTGGCGATTTGAGTCTGCGCCGCGGTGCGGATGTCGGAGATCGTCCGGATCTCCGCAAGGTCGGCAAGAAATGCAGCGGAGCCGAACGCCGACGGCGGGCCGGGCCGGAACTGGCTCGCTGACGTGAGGAACCACGGCGTGACTCCCGGCAAGTCGCCGCCTGCCACCGGTGCCGTCGGCGAGTTGCTGGTCCAATATTGAGGGCCGACGGGGGGAGCTGGGTTGAGCGGCAAACCAAAATGGTCGTTGCGCGCCCGCGCCACGATGCCGGCGCCGACCTCGCGACCGATCGCCTCACCGCGCGCCAACCACGGATGCGGTTGCCCCAGACCTGCATTGGCTTGCTCGCTAACCAGATCCTCGAATGACTGAGTGGCACCTGGAAAGAGATACGTCAGCACAGCGGCCGACGCGCCTGCCACCGCACCTCGCTCCGCTTCGAACTGGCTCCGACCATCGCTGCCAACGGCCGCGTCTGCCTCCTGCACGGCGAGATACTGCGCGACCCCGAGCAAAGCGTACGCGTGGGCGGCTTGAAGCGGGTTCAACGAACCCACGGGCGGCGTCGGCCCGATCGCCTGTGCTCCCGCAACCGCCTGCCAGACCGGGCTTGCGAGCCCGGAGCTGAAAGGAACCCCGCTCCGTGATGCGCTGATGCCGGGCCCGGTTGGCGCGGGAGCTCGGTCAGTGCAGGCCGACAGAGCGGCGAGGACGGACAGCAGAGTTGCTATTTTTGCCGATGGAACACGCATGATGCCTCCACGAGGTCGGGGTGAAACGATGGGGACAGCGTCGCCTCGTGGATGGGGTGCGCACGGCACAAGGTGGCGTGACAATAAACGCTCCGAAATCGAGCAGCCGTTAGATGAGGGACGGCATGATTCTGCCTATGCCTCACCGACGTCGTGTCCCTAGTGTTTCCCATGCCGCTGCGCCTTTCTGAGCACCTCGAACGCGACCGCCCACGCGAGCGTTTCTGGGCCGTCGGGCCCGCCGCGCTGACGGCACAAGAGCTTCTGGCCATTCTCCTCGGAACAGGGACGCGCGGGCAGGACGCCCTCGCGGTCGCCGCGGAGATCCTGGCGCGCGGTGATGGCTCGCTGCGGCGTCTCGCCACCCGGCCCTGGGCCGAACTGGCCCGGATTCCGGGAGTTGGCAAGGCGAAAGCCGCCCGGCTGGCGGTCGCTATCGAGCTCGGTCGCCGGATCGGAACGGAGCTGGAGCCTCCGCCCGAGCGGATTCGAGGACCGGGCGACGTGCAGCGATACTATGGTCTGCGCCTCCGGGACCTGGCGGTCGAGGAGTTTCATGTCCTCGCCCTGGGGAGCCAGAGCCAGATTCTGGCGGATCTGCTCATTTCGCGGGGCATCCTGAACAGCTCGTTGGTGCATCCGCGGGAAGTGTTTCGGGCGGCGATCGCCGAGGCAGCGGCGGGAATCATCGTGGTGCACAATCATCCCAGCGGTGACCCCACGCCCTCGGCCGACGATCGAGCGGTGACGCGACAGCTGGTCGATGCCGGCCGGGTGCTAGATGTTCCGGTGTACGACCATG
>Ga0209056_10000342_pt1 | contig 52545 bp, 53 predicted proteins | sample GraSoiAngelo_114_FD_185876 | JGI IMG/M metagenome (GOLD analysis project Ga0209056, IMG submission 185876) | Grasslands soil microbial communities from the Angelo Coastal Reserve, California, USA - 14_0903_13_40cm (SPAdes) (version 2) | ecosystem: Environmental > Terrestrial > Soil > Grasslands...
CTGCTCCGGGCGGGCGCCAACGCCTGCGCGTACTTCACCGGCTTTATCACCCGGGGTCCCGGCCTCGCCCGGGCGATCCTCGACCGCCTCTCAGTCGAGCTCGACCGGGCAGGCCGTGCTTCGCCCGACGAGCTTCGGCGATGCTGAACTGCGCCAGATACCCACAGCCTATCCACATTTCCACAGTTATCCACCACCGCCCGAGGCCGACGGTCTGGCGCGGTTCGGCGGCCGTCGCGCTCGAAAACGACGGTCCTTCAATTCACCGCGGGCATCCCGCCGAGGATCGTCAGTCGGCAAGGGGCGGCCGGGGTCGGGCTCGACTCAACCGCGCATTTGACAGGCGCAAACGAGGCCTTGACAGGCCCGCGAACGATTCTTAAGGTGGGCGACACCAGTCCTGATCGGGTTCAGAGCTCGGCCATCGCGGTTAACTCGGTCTACCCAGAGGAAGGCGCGGCATGGAAGCCACTCGACGGCCGCTCGCGAAGGTCGAAGGACGGCGACGAATGCGGCAGAGCGGTCTCACGATCGCGTGGCGCGGAACGCCCAGGCTCGACGACTGGGTCGCCTACATCGTGAACGGCACCAAGTCCAAGAAGCTCATCCTCGCCGACGTCGTCTCCGAGGGCAAGCTCAAGCGCATGCTCTCACGCCTGCAGACGATGTCGAAAAAGCAAATCGAGAAGCTGGCCAAGGCGTAGCGCGCTCACAGGTCGAGCGGTTCAACGGACGCGACGATCGAGGGATCCGCCTGCCAGAGGGCCGGATCGCCGTCGACGTACAGCTCGATCATGTTTCCGTCCGGATCCTCGCAGTAGATCGACTGGCTCACGCGGTGGTCCGCGGTCCCGCGGATCGGCACGCCGTGGGCCTCGAGCTGAGCCTTCGCGGCCCGGAGCTCCTCCAGGCGGTCGCCGATCTTGAGGGCGACGTGGTAGAGACCGACCGCGTCCCGGGGGGCGGGCCGAGCGGCCGGCCCGAGCGCCAGCACCGCGAGGTCATGGTGGTTCGTGCCCGCCGAGAAGAAGGCCATCCGGCCCCGATAGCGCGCCACCTCGGTCAGCCCCAGGGCGTCGCGGTAGAAGGTGGCGGCGCGGTCGAGGTCCCGCACCTTGAGCACCACGTGTCCCACGTGCTTGACGGAGATCGCCATCGTCAGATCACTCCTCGCTCAGCCAGGCTCGTGAAGCGCCCGCGGCCGATGATGACATGGTCGTGGATCCGGAGGTCGAGCAGCTTCGCACATTCCACGAGCTGGCGCGTGAGCCGCACGTCCTCGCGGCTCGGCGTCGGGTCGCCGCTCGGATGGTTGTGGAGGAGGATCACCGACGCGGCCGACTCAAGGATCGCCGGCTTGAAGACCTCGCGGGGATGCACGAGGCTCGCCGACAGCGTGCCCTCCGAGACGACCATGTCGCGCAGGAGCCCGTTCCGCGCATCCAGCAGCGCCACCCGGAACACCTCCCGCCGCAGCTCTTCCATCAGCGGCCCGAACGCCGCGTGCACGTCGTTCGGGCTCGAGAGCACGGTCCGCGCGGCCGGCACCCGTGCGCGCAGCCGCCGCGTCAGCTCGAACGCGGCCGCGAGACGGACCGCCTTTGCCCGACCGACGCCCTTGATCCGCGCCAGCTCGGCTACGTCGCGGCCCGCGAGGCCGGCGAGCGAGCCGTACTGCACGAGCATCTCGCGGGCGAGGTCCACTGCCGTCCGGCCGCGCACGCCGGAGCCGAGCTGGATGGCGAGCAGCTCCGCGTCGGCGAGCGCCTGGCCGCCGCTGAAGTACAGGCGCTCGCGCGGGCGCTCGGCCACGGGCCACTGGCTGATCGCGGGCATGCTCCCTGAGTACGCGCGATCGGCGCGCCCGTCAACGTCGCTGATTAGATACGCCCCGGCGAGCTCTCGATGTTGATCGTCCGCGGTTCGTCGCCGAGCCCCGTGAGGTGGACCCAGATCGTGTGGGCGGGCAGGAGCGCGCGGAGTTTGTCGGCCCACTCGACCACGGTGACGCCGTCGCCGCCGATATACTCGTCGAGCCCCAGGTCGAGGAGCTCGGCGAGGCTCTCGGTCCGGTAGGCGTCGACGTGAAACACCGGCAGGCGTCCCCGGTACTCGTTGACGAGCACGAAGGTCGGGCTCGACACAGTCTGGTTCACGCCGAGGCCGCGGACGAGGCCCCGGATGAAGCAGGTCTTGCCGGCGCCGAGCTCGCCGACCAGCGCGACCACGCTCCCCGGGCGGAGGCGGGCGGCCAGCCGCAGGCCCGCCCGCTCGGTCTCCTCGGGGCTCGCGCTCCGGAGCTCAGTCGCGGGGGGCATCCCGCTGCACCGCTCGGATCGCGGCCGGGATCGCCTCGACCACGTCGCCGGCGATGAGCCCCTCCTCTCCCTTCTCCCGCGCGGCCAAGTCGCCGGCCAGACCGTGCAGATAGGTGGCGGCGCAGAGTGCCCCGAGCGGCTCCTGGCCGCGCGCGAGGAGGGCACCGACCATGCCGGTGAGGACGTCGCCGGTGCCGCCGCTGGCCATGCCGGGATTCCCGGTCGGGTTGAGAAAGGTCGGGCCGGCGGGCGCGCTGATCACGGACAGAGCGCCCTTCAGCACGACGTGGGCGCCGTGGGTCCCGGCGAAGCGCCGAGCCGTCTCGATTCGATCTGCCTGGACCGCGCCCACCGAGAGGCCGAGCATCCGCGCCATCTCGCCGGGGTGGGGCGTGAGGCAGCGCGGGCCCGCCGCCCGCGCGAGCGACTCGAGGTGCCCGGCGAGCGCGGTGAGCGCGTCGGCGTCGATCACCATCGGCGCCGGCACGCCGCGGACCAGGTCCCGCACGAGCGCCTGCGTCTCGGCGTCGAGCCCGAGCCCGGGACCGAGGGCGACCGCGCCGCGCGCGGCCGCCAGCGTCGCGAGCCGCTCCTTGGCCGCGAGTCCGACCGTCTGGGCTGCCGTCTCCGGCAGCGGCTCGGTCATGCATTCGGCCACCAGCGTCGCCACGATCGGCTGCTGGGAGCGCGGCGCGGCGATCGTGACGAGGCCGGCGCCGGCGCGCATTGCCGCCCGGCCGGCGAGGGCGGCCGCGCCCGTCTTGCCGACCGAGCCCGCCACGATCAGCAGATGACCGAAGTCACCCTTGTGGGACTCCCGACGCCGCGGCGGGAGGTGGCGGGCGATGTCGGCGGGCTCGAGCACGAAGACGCTGGCCGCACGCCGCGTCTCCTCGGCCGGCAGGCCGATCGGCACGACGCGCACCTCCCCCGCGAGGTCGCGGCCCGGGGGCAGCAGGAGGCCACGCTTGAGCCCCTCGAACGTCGTCGTGAGCGCGGCACCCACGACGGCGCCGGGCGCCTGGCCCGTATCTGCGCACACCCCCGAGGGCAGGTCGAGCGCGACCACGGGGAGCCCGCTCTCGTTGATTCGAGCGATCGCGTCGGCGACGAGACCCGCGGGTGCCCCGCTCGCTCCGGTGCCGAGCAACGCGTCGACGACCAGCGCGCCGGGGGCGTCGAGCGCGGCCTTGAGCTCGCCGATCCCCTCCGAATCGGTGACCTCCACCGGCCGGAGCCGCGCGGCGGCGAGGCGCGCGAGCTTCGACGCGGCGTCCCCCCGGACGTCGAGGGCGCGCCCGATCAGGAATACGCGCACCCGCGCCCCCCCGCCCGCGAGCCGCCGCGCCACCACGAACCCATCGCCGCCATTGTTGCCTTTGCCGCACACCACGACGATGGCGAGGCCACGGAGCGGCCGCTTGCGCGCCACGAGGAAGGACTGGATCTCGGCGGCGGCGCCGCGCCCGGCGTTCTCCATGAGGGTGGAGCCGGCAATGCCCAGCTCAGCGGTCGCGCGCCGGTCGAGGGCGCGCATCTCGGCGGCGGTGAAGACGGGCTTCAGGGCTTGTCTCGGGCGGGGATCGCGGCCGCCGGCGGGGGGCTGAGGAGGGCCGCCGCCTGTCCGAGAAAGTCGGCCAGGATCGCCGTGTAGAGCGGGCGCCAGTCCACGCGCGCCGCCCGCGGGATCTCGATGTGGAGCGCCCGGCGCGGGAGCCGGAGCACGCCCGACTGCTTGGCGGCGGAGGCCGTGTAGCGAAGCGCGTCGAGCGGCTCGACCAGCACGGCGAGCCGCGGCGCCGCCGGCTCCGTGCGTAGCCGGGCGTCCCGGATCAGCTCGAGGAGGGTGCGGAGGCGCCAGGCGTCGTCGCGATCGATCCCGACCGTCGCGATTTCAAGTCGCCCCGCCGACTCGCGGCTGCCGTTGCCGTGGACCTCCACGTACAGGGCCAGCGGCGCCGCCGCGGTCTCGAGCACCCGGCGCTCGAATTCCGCGTAGACCTGCCCGGCGCTCGGGGTCGCGACCTCCTCGGCGGGCGGACGCCCAGGGACGCCCTCGGTCGGCCGGTTCACCTCGTACCGGCGCGCGGGCCGCCCGCTCCCCTCGGCCTCGAGCCCGAACCCGCCCGCGACCACGAGCCCAAACCCGGTCCGCCGCGCCAGCTCGGCCGCGATCTCGCCCGTGTAGGGGTCGGAGGTGCCATGCGGCGCCGCCACCACGACCCCCGCCCGGCCCGGCTTCGTCCAGATCTGCCCGCCCGCGACCCCGGGCTCGGGCCGGACCTGAATCGTCGCGCAGCCGGACAGGAGGAGGGAGAGGGCGGCCACGCTATGGAGTGCTCGCCTCGTCATCGACCAGCATCGCCTGGGCGCAGGCGTACTCGCCCTCGTGCGTCAGCGTGAGCAGCATCCGCCGTCCCCCCCGCGCCTCGCCGATCGCGCGCGACCGGCCGGAGAGCACGAGGACCGGCGGCTGGCCCCGCTCCCGCCGCACTTCGAGCTCGTGCCAGCGGACGCCGAGACGGAGCCCGGTGCCGAGCGCCTTGAGGCCCGCCTCCTTGGCCGCGAACCGGGCGGCCAGGTGCGGGACGGGGTCCCGGCGCGCGCGGCAGTAGGCGAGCTCTTCCTCGGTGAAGACGCGCTCGAGGAACCGGTCCTGCCAGCGCTCCACGACGCGTCGGAGGCGCGGGATCTGCACCAGATCGATGCCGATGCCGCGGATCCTCACACCTCCCCCCTCGCCGGACAGCCGAGACTCACGCGCCGATCGAGCCTTTGATGAGCGCGGCGAGCTCGGCGGCCATGGTTGCGATCTGCTCGCGGTCGGGGCCCTCGATCATCACCCGGGCGAGCGCCTCCGTGCCCGAGTAGCGGATCACGATCCGTCCGGCGCTGTTCAAGTCCGCCTGGAATCCCTGCACGCGCTCGCGGAGGCCCACGACGCTCTCGATCGGCGGCTTCGCGCGGACCGGCACGTTGACCAGCACCTGGGGGAACTTCCGCACGCACGCCGAGAGCGACTCGAGCGACTCGCGAGCCTCGCGCATCACGGCCAAGAGCTGGAGCCCCGAGAGGATCCCGTCGCCCGCCGGCGCGTGATCGAGCAGGAGCACGTGGCCGGATTGCTCGCCGCCGAGGTTGGCGCCGAGCCGCTGCATCTCCTCGTGGACATAGCGGTCGCCGACCTGGGTCTTGACGATCCCGATGCCGGCGGCGGCCAGCGATTGATCGAGCCCGAGGTTTGCCATCACCGTGGTGACGACGACGCCACCCTTGAGGCGGCCGGCGCGCGCCAGGTGACGGGCGCAGATCGCGAGAGCGAAGTCCCCGTCGCGGATCGTGCCCGTCGCGTCGACCGCGATCAGCCGATCGCCGTCGCCGTCGAACGCGAGGCCGATGTCGGCGCGCGCGGCTCGCACCCGGGGGACGAGAGCCTCCGGGTGCATGGCGCCGCAGCCCCGGTTGATGTTCGTGCCGTCGGGCCGTGCGCCCGTGGTGATCACGCGGGCGCCGAGGCCGCGAAACACCTGCGGCGCCACGCGGTAGGTGGCGCCGTGGGCGCAGTCGAGCACGATCGTCAGGCCGTGGAGGTCGAGCGGGAAGCGCCGGCGCAGGAAGGCGGCGTACTCGCGTTCGGCGCGCCGGTACTCGACGAGCCGCCCGATCCCGGTCCCGCGCGCTCGCGGCGCCGTGTCGGCACCCGCGAGCCGCTGCTCGATCTCGGCCTCCCAGGCGTCGGGGAACTTCGTGCCCTCGGACGAGAACAGCTTGATCCCGTTGTCCTCGAACGGGTTGTGGGATGCCGACAGCACCACGCCTCCGTGGGCGTCGAGCGCGCGAGTGAGGTGGGCGATGCCGGGCGTCGGGAGCACGCCGACCGCGAAGCACTCGGCGCCGGCCGAGAGCGCGCCCGCCACCAGCGCGGCCTCGAGCAGGGGACCCGAGCGGCGCGTGTCGCGGCCGATCACGATGCGCGCCGTGTCGACGCCGCGCTCGGCGCGAAGGGTCGCCACGAGCTCGCGGCCGAGCCGATACACCCGCTCCGGCGTGAGCGGCTCCTCGTTGGCCACCCCGCGGATGCCGTCGGTCCCGAATAGACGGGTCACCGCGCGCCTCTCCCCGCGTGCGTGTCGGGCTCCTCCCTGACCTCCACCGTCACGTCGACGCTACGGCGCGTCGTCAGGCGCACCGCGCCTGGCGCCGGGATGAGCTCGGCCCGGCGTGTGATCGGCCCGCGCACGCCCGAGATGTCTATCGGCGACGTCTGGACGCGCGGCCGACTCGCCACTTCCGAGCGGGGCCCGCGCACCTCCACCGTCGGGGGCGCGACCGACACGCGGGCCACCCGGTATCCGGGCTCCGGCGACCCCGTGAGCTGGGGCACGACCCGGACTTCCGCGGTCGCGACCGGCTCGAGGGTCAGGCGCAGGCGCGCGGGGCTCACGCGGAGGACGGTGACGTCCCGCGGGCCGAGGACCTGGTCGGGATGGAGCGCCACCAGAGCGTCCCCGGCTCCGACCCGAGCCACGTTCACCTGCGCCCGGAAGTCGTCGGAGGTCAGGCGGCGGAGCGCCGACCGGCTCCCCTGCACCTGTACGTCCACCGTGTCGGGGGCGGGGCCCGCGAGCATCAACCCCGACGGGACGTTCAGGTATTCGACGCGGGCCGATAGCACGATCTCCCCCTTCTCTCCGCCGACGACGAAGAGCCACAGCGTGAACGCGATGACGAGGGAGAGAAGCTTCAGCTCCCAGTATCGGAGCAGCCCGCGGAGGGGAGCGCCGCTCACGGGGTGTCGCATCGCCACCGCGCGGGGCCCACCTCACTTCGGCTCGGGCCGGAGCAGCAGGCGGCGCAGGCCGCCGAGGAGCGTCTCCGTCTCCCCCGCCGGCGCGCCCACGCCCAGGAGCTGCCCGAGCCGTCGCCGGAGCGTCTCCCCGTCGAGGGGCGTCTCGATGTGCCCCTCCGCGACCACCGAGATGCGCCCCGTCTCCTCCGACACCACCAACGCCGCGGCGTCGGTCTCCTCGCTGATTCCGAGCGCAGCCCGGTGCCGAGTGCCGAGCGCCCGCCCGAGCTGCATGTTACGCGACAGCGGCAGGAAGCAGCCCGCCGCGACGACCCGGTTGCCTCGGACGAAGACGGCGCCGTCATGCAGCGGCGAGTACGGGAGGAAGATGCCGCCGAGCAACTCCGGCGACACGAGCGCGTCGAGGCCGACCCCGAGCTCGGCGTAGTGCCGGAGGCCGGTCGTCCGCTCGAAGACGATCAGCGCGCCGATACGCCGCGCCGCGAGCGACTCGGCCGCCTTGAGGACCATGTCGAGCACGTGCGTCCGCTGCGCGCGGGCAGGCCCGAGAACCCGCTGGAGCAGCGGCCCCCGCCCGACCTCGGCGAGCGAGCGCCGGAGCTCCGGCTGGAAGAGCACGATCAGCGCGATCACCCAGAACGACCAGAGGTTCCCGAGGATCCAACTCGTGCTGTATAGCTCGAGCCGCCGGGCGACGACGGTGGCGCCCGCCAGGAGGGCGACGCCCGTCAGCATCTGCACCGCGCGCGTGCCCCTGAAGGTCACCAGGACCCGGTAGGCCACCACCGCCACGACCAGGATGTCGACGGCGTCGCGCCAGCGGAACGCGGCGAGCGCGCCCTGGATCATGCGCGCAAGGCCTCCGCGAGGCGGACGGCGTCGCGGGTCTCGGCTACGTCGTGAGCGCGGATCAGGGCGGCGCCGCGCAGCACCGCGACGGTGGCCGCCGCCAGCGAGCCCGCCAGCCGCTTCGCCGGCTCGGCGCGGCCGGTGAGGACGCCGATGAACGACTTCCGGGAGACGCCCACGCAGAGGGGGCGGCCGAGCGCACGCAGCCGGTCGAGCCGGGCGATCACCGCCGCGTCCCGTTCATACCACGGCCGGGGACCCGCGCGGAGGAAGCCGATGCCAGGGTCGAGGACGATGCGCTCGTCCGGCACGCCGGCGTGGCGCGCCTCGGCGAGGCTCTCCGCGAGCACCCGCGAGGCGGTCTCGATCGGGTCCGCTCCGCCCGCTCGGGTCGCGGCCGCCGCGTCCGCCGCGAGGATCACGCTGGCGCCGCGCGCCGCGACCAGCGCCGCCACCGCCGGGTCGCCATGGAAGCCGGTCACGTCGTTGACGATCCCGGCGCCCGCGTCGAGGGCCGCGCGAGCCGGCGTCGCGCGGGAGGTGTCGGCCGAGAGGAGGACCGCGCACTTGTCGGCGAGGCGCCGGATCGCCGCCGCCAGCCGGTCCGCCTCCTCGGCCTCGCTGATTTCGGTCGGAAGGTAGGGCGCGGTGGACCGGGCGCCGACGTCGAGGATCGCCGCGCCCGCCGCCACCATGTCGTCCGCGGCCCGCAGGAGATCGTCGGGATCCGGGTGCACCGAGCCCGCGTAGAAGGACTCGGGGCTCACGTTCAGGACGCCGATGATCGCGACGGGGAGGCCGTCGCCGACGGTCACTCCTCCCAGGATGGCACGCAGCGTCTCGGCGGACATATCCCCAAACCCCATCGCCCCGAGATGGCCACGCGAGAGTTCGCCGGCTCCGCCAGCCTCACCGCGTCACGGCCGACGGGGCGCCCCCGGCCGGGCTTAGGCGGGTGCCGGCGCGCCAAAGGGCGCGCCGGTCCGGAGGATCCGGGCGACTTCCTCGCCGTCGAGCGACTCGCGCTCGAGCAGCGCCCGCGCCAGCGCGTGGAGCTTTTCGAGATTCTCTTCGAGGATCTGCCGCGCGCGGCGCGCGCAGTCGCCGATGATGCGCTTGATCTCCACGTCGATCTGGAGCGCGGTCTCCTCGCTGTAATCCTTCTGCCGGGCGACTTCCCGGCCGAGGAAGATGTGCTCCTCGTTCTTGCCGAACGTGAGGGGGCCGAGCTTCTCGGACATGCCCCACTCGCAGACCATCTTGCGCGCCATCTCCGTGGCCTTCTCGAGATCGTCCCCGGCCCCCGTCGTGAGCTGGTTCAGCACGATCTCCTCGGCGGCCCGACCGCCGAGGAGGATCGTGATCCGGTTGATGAGGTACTCCTTCGAGTAGTTGTACTTGTCGTCGAGCGGCAGCTGCTGGGTGAGCCCGAGGGCCCGCCCGCGCGGAATGATGGTGACCTTGTGCACGGGATCGGTGCCGGGCAGGAAGTCGGCGACCAGGGTGTGGCCCGCCTCGTGATACGCGATCGTCCGCTTCTCGGCGTCGCTGATGATCATCGACCGCCGCTCGACGCCCATCAACACCTTGTCCTTGGCGTTCTCGAAGTCCGTCATCTCGACGAACTTCTTGTTCTGCCGAGCGGCGAGGAGGGCGGACTCGTTGACCAGGTTCGCGAGGTCGGCCCCCGAAAAACCAGGGGTACCCCGCGCCAGCACCTTCAGCTCCACGTTCGGCGCCAGCGGGATCCGGCGGGCGTGGACCCGGAGGATCTCCTCCCGTCCCTTGACGTCGGGCCGCGGCACCACGACCTGCCGGTCGAAGCGGCCCGGGCGCAGCAGCGCGGGGTCGAGCACGTCCGGCCGATTGGTGGCGGCGATCAGGATGACCCCGTCGTTGGTCTCGAAGCCGTCCATCTCGACGAGGAGCTGGTTCAGCGTCTGCTCGCGCTCGTCGTGCCCGCCGCCGAGCCCGGCGCCCCGGTGGCGGCCGACCGCGTCGATCTCGTCCATGAAGATGATACAGGGGGCGTGCTTCTTGCCCTGCTCGAACAGGTCGCGCACCCGGGAGGCGCCGACGCCGACAAACATCTCGACGAAGTCCGACCCCGAGATCGAGAAGAAGGGGACGTTCGCCTCGCCCGCGATCGCCTTGGCGAGCAGCGTCTTGCCGGTGCCGGGCGGGCCGACCAGGAGGACCCCCTTGGGGATCTTCCCGCCGAGCTTCTGGAACTTCTGCGGATCCCGCAGGAACTCGATGATCTCCCGGAGCTCCTCCTTGGCCTCGTCCACCCCCGCCACGTCCTGGAAGGTGACCTTATTCTGCTTCTCCGAGATGAGCCGCGCTCGCGCCTTGCCGAACGACAGGGCCTTGGCGCCCCCGCCCTGCATCTGCCGCATGAAAAAGATCCAGACCCCGATGAAGAGCAGCATCGGCACCCACTGCAGGAACATCGCGTACCACGGGTTCGAATCGGGTGGCCGCACCGCGATCTTCACGCCGTGGTCCCGGAGCATCTTCACCAGATCCGGGTAGTCGACCACGTAGGTCTTCTGCGTGGGTCCGCCGTCCTTCAGCGTATAGGTCACCAGGTTGCCGCGGATCACCACGGACTCCACCCGCGCCTGCTCGACGGCCTTGAGGAAGTCGGAGAAGTTGGGTTGTTCCTGGCCGTTCTGCTGGGTACCCTGGAAGACCGTAAACAGCAGGATGACGATCAGGCCGATGACCATCCAAAGGGCGAGGTTCTTGTACACCTGGTTCATGCCAGGAAGTATAACACGGCGAATTGTCGGACAGTTTCAGGCCGCCTCGAGCGCCGCCAGGTAGGGCAGGTTCCGGTAGAGTCCCCGATAGTCCATGCCGTATCCGATGATGAACACGTTCGGAATGGTGAACCCGACGTAGTCCAGGTCGACCTCCACCTCCCGGCGCTCGACCTTGTCGAGCAGCGCGCAGATGCGGAGGCTCTTCGGGTGACGGGTCTGCAGGTTGCGCCGCAGGTAGGAGATGGTCCGTCCCGAGTCGATGATGTCCTCGACGAGGATGACGTCCCGGTCCTCGATCGAGATCGAGAGGTCTGACGTGATCTTCACCACGCCCGAGGAGGCGGGGGCCGTGCCATAGCTGGACACCGAGATGAAGTCGGTCGTGAGGGGGGCGTCGATCGCGCGGATCAGGTCGGCGAAGAAGACGATGGCGCCCTTCAGGACGCAGACGAGCAAGGGGTTCTGGTCCGGGTAGTCGCGCGCGAGCGCCTGCCCGAGCTCCGCGACCCGCTGGACCAGCTCCTCCCGGGTGACCAGCACTCTACCGACGGTGTCCGCCACTCGTCCTCCGCCGGGGGCTGTCACGCAACGAGCCGGGCGCTCGGTGGCCGGCCCGCGCCGCCCCCGGCGCGGCACGGACGAGACGACGCGCCCGGCTCCGCTCGCCCCATCTATTTCTGCGTGACGAAGGCCCCGAGCGGGAGCTCGGTGCGAAGCCGCACCGCGCGCGCCTCCGCCTCGGCCCGGCTCGCGAAGGAGCCGACGCGGACCCGGAAGGGCGCCCCGTGCCCCGCGCCGATCTCGGCGACGTAGGCCTCGCCGCCGAGGGTCTCGCGGAGCTTGTCGGCCTGGGCCCGCGACCTGAACGCCGCCACCTGGATCGTATAGCCCGCGTCGCCGACCGCGGCCGGGCGCGCGGGCGCCGAAGCCGGCGCCGGTCCCCGTGCCGACTCCGCGCGCGTCCGCGGCGGCGCCGGCGGCGGCCCCGCCGTGAGCGGGGCGGTCAGGGTCTGGTAGAAGGTGAGCTTCTCCTGAATCTGGGAGGCGGGCTCCTCGGCCTCGCGCTCGCTGAGCCGCCGCGCCCGGGACCGGGCGCCCGAGCTCGCCGGCGCGCCGGTGACGCGCGCGGAATCGGCAGTGGAGGTCCGGTGCGCCCACTGCCGCCCGACCAGGACGCCGAGCAGGAAGGTGAGGGCGAGCACCGCCAGGCAGGCCGTCGCGAAGACGGCAAGGGCGCCGCCCCCGATGCCGCGGCGCCCCCTGAGCCGCGTCGCCCCCCCCGCCATCACATGCTCTCGGGCGCGCCGACCCCGAGCAGGGCGAGGCCGTTACGGACGACCTGGCCGACGGCGGCGCAGAGCAGGAGCCGCGCCCGGGTGAGCCCCACGTCGTCTCCGAGGACCCGGTTCACCTTGTAATAGGGGTGAAAGGCACCCGCCAGCTCCCCGAGCCAGTACGCGATCCGGTGGGGCTCGAGCCCCTGGGCCGCGCCGCCGACGAGCCCCGGGAACTGGAGGAGGCGCTTGATCAGCGAGAGTTCCTCCGGGAGCGTCAGCCGGGGCGGGTCGCTCGGGCTCCAGTCGAGACGCTCCCATTCCGGCGCCGGGATGGCGCCCTGCGACGCCGCCTGTCTGAAGATGCTCATGATCCGCGCATGGGCGTACTGCACGTAGTAGACGGGATTGTCGGCGGACTGGCGCGTGGCCAGGGCCAGGTCGAACTCGAGGGGGCTGTCGTGACGCCGGGTGAGGAAGGTGAAGCGCGCGGCGTCGCGGCCGACCTCCTCGAGCAACTCCTCCATCAGCACGAACTCCCCGCGCCGCTTGGACATGCGGACGGGCTGGCCGTCGCGGAGCAGCGTCACGAGCTGGATGATCAGCACGTCGAAGGCCTCGCCCGGGTGGCCGAGCGCCCGCATGGCCGCGCGCATCCGCGCGACGTGGCCGTGGTGATCGGGACCGAGGAGGTCGATGACGCGGGTGGCGCCCCCGAACTTGGTGTAGTGGTGATAGGCGACGTCCACCGCGAAGTAGGTGAGCTCGCCGTCCGACTTCCGCAGCACCCGGTCCTTCTCGTCGCCGAACTCGGACGTCCGAAACCAGAGGGCGCCGTCCTGCTCGTAGGTGAGCCCCCGCGCCGTGAGCTCGCCCAGCACCCGCTCGGGGAGCCCCCGGTCGCGGACGGCGCGGCGTTCCGACGACCACAGGTCGAAGTCAACGCCGTATTCGTGCAGCACTCGCCGCTGGCCCTCGGTGATCCGGGCCACCGCATACCCGCCGAGGTGCTCGACGCGCTGGCCCTCGGGAAGGTCGAGCGCGGCCGGCCGACCCTCCTTGACATAGTCGCGGGCGAGGTCGACGAGGTAGTCCCCGGGGTAGCCGTTCTCGGGCAGCGGCGCGTCCTCGCCGAGCGCCTGCCTGACGCGGGCCTCGAACGACTTGGCGAGCGCCTGAAACTGGTTGCCGGCATCGTTGACGTAGAACTCGGTCGTGACCGCGTAGCCCTGACTCTTGAGCAGGCGCGCCAGCGCGTCGCCGACCGCGGCGGCGCGGGCGTTCACGATCACGAGCGGGCCAGTCGGGTTCGCTGAGACAAACTCGAGCCGCACGTGCTGGTCCCGTCCCGCCTCCCCGCCCCCGTAGCTCGGGCCCGCGGCGACGATCCCGGGGAGCGCCGCGCGGCACCAGTCGGGTGCGAGCGTCACGTTGACGAATCCGGGCCCCGCGATCTCGAGCGCGCCGACGGCCGGCAGGCGCGGGAAGTGGCGGACGATCAGCTCGGCGAGCTCGCGCGGCGGCCGCCGGGCGGCCTTCGCCAGCACCATGGCCGCGTTCGACGCATAGTCGCCGTGGGCTCCCTCGCGCGGCACTTCCCACGCATGCCCGCCGAGCGCCGGGAGGCCGGCCTCGGCGAGGGCCGCCCGCAAGCCCGCGGCAAGCTGCTCGGTCACCCTCTGGGAGTCCGTCGTCATGCGAGAAAACGAATCGCCGCGCGTGGCGGCGATCGACCGTAATGATACCGCCGCGGAAAAGGCGCGCCGCAGAGAAAAAGGGGGGCGAACGGCCGCCGGGCGGGCGCGTCAGGGCTCGAGCCGGCGCGCGAGCGCGGCGAGGAGGACCTGCTGGTCCTCCGGCCGCGGGACGGCGATCCGCACGTAGTTCGGGCCGAGCCCGGGAAACGAGGCGCCGGATCGGATCGCGACGCCGTCTCGGAGGAGCGCCGCCGCCAAGGTCGCCGCGGTGAGGCCCGGTCGCTCGATTCCGACGAGCAGGTAGTTCGTGACCGACGGGTACACGCGGAGCCCCCCGAGTCCCTCGAGCCCCACGCCGAGCGCCGCCCGCCAGGCCGGAACGACGCGGAGCGTCTCGGCCCGGTAGGCCGTGTCGGCGAGGGCGGCGATGCCGGCCGCCTCGGCGAGCGCACTGACGCTCCACGGCTGCCGCCATTCCTCGACCCGGGCGCGGAGCCGCTCGCCCAGGAGCGCATACCCCACGCGCAGTCCCGGCAGCGCGAAGAACTTCGTCAGCGAGCGCAGGACCCCGAGCCAGGGCCGCCGCGGAACCGTCGACTTGAGCGATCGCCCCTCCACGAAGTCGATGAACGCCTCGTCGACGACGAGGGGGACGCGCGCCTCGGCGCAGGCGGTCGCGAGCTCCTCGAGGAGCTCCGGGGGCGCGGGGGCGCCGGTGGGGTTGCTCGGGTTCGCCAGCACGACCAGGTCGACCTGACCGACCCGCGCCAGGAGCGCTTCGCGCGGCGGAATCCACCCCGCGTCGCCGGTCCCGACAACCCGCTCGACCTCGCACCCGAGCGGCTCGAGCGCGGCCTCGTACTCGCTGAACGCCGGATGGACGACGAGGGCCCGCTGTGGGGCCAGGGCACGGGCGAGGAGATAGATGAGCTCGGTGGATCCGTGGCCAGCCACGATGTGGCCAGCCGGCACACCGTGATAGCGGGAGAGGGCCTCGACGAGCGCCGAGGCCTCGGGGTCCGGGTAGCGCATGATCGACGGGAGTGCCTCCAGCAGGGCCCGGATCGCCTTCGATGAGACGCCGAGCGGGTTGATGCTGGCGCTCAGGTCAAGCACGGTCCGAGCCGGCCGGTCGCCGGCGCCCAGGAGCTCGCGCAGATTCCCCCCGTGGTCCCGCCTCATCGCGAGACGGCCGCGGTGACGACCGCCACCGTCGCGGCGAGCGCGGCCGCGACGGCGACGACGCGAAGGCTCACGCCGATGTCGGCGGCGGTCGGCGGTCGCCCCTCACCGAGCCGGTAGGCGCCCGGCTTCTCGAGGACGACGCCGAGGGCGCCGGCCATCGCGGCCATGGTCCACCCGGCGTTGGGGCTGGCCGTCAGCGCGTGGTCCCGCCGCGCGGTCCGGAGCGCCCGGCGCCCGTCGGCGGCCAGCGCGGCGCCCGCCACGAGCGCCAGCGCGGCGAGCCGCGTCGGGACCAGGTTCAGGAGATCGTCGAGTCGAGCCGCCGCCTTGCCCAGATACTCGAACTCGCCGCCGCGGTAGCCGACCATCGCGTCGGCGGTGTTGACGACGCGGTAGGCCCAGGCGGCCGGAAGGCCAAGCAGGAGATAGAAGAGGACCGGCGCCACGAAGCCGTCCGTCAGGTTCTCGGCGACTGATTCCACGGTGGCGGACGCGACCCCGCCGGCGCCGAGCCCGCTCGTCGGCCGGCTGACGAGATGCAACCCGACCTCCGCCCGCGCCCGTTCGAGGTCTCCGGCCGCGAGCGCCCTCTGGACCGATCTTGCGGCCGAGAAAAGTCCACGCAATGAAAACGAGCACTTGAGTAGCCATATCTGAGCCGACACTCCAAGCCATCCGAGCGAGGCTATGGCAGGCGTCGTCCAGAGCAGGAGCCAGGCCGTCGCGCCCGCCGCGGCGCCGACGATCACCGCCCCTGAGAGGAACGGCGTCAGGCGACCTTGGCGCGGCGCCGCCCGGAAGGCGCGGCCGAGCGCGGCGCCGAGCCACGCGACCGGATGGCAGAAGTTCGGCGGCTCGCCGATCCCGAGGTCCAGAAGAAGCGCGCCGACCAGGATCACCGGAAGTCGAAGACGATGGGCAGCCGGACGCGGAGGGGGCGTCGGGGCAGCTCGGCGGGAAACGGCAGCGGGTGGAGCGCGTGGATGGCGTCGATCGCCGCATTGTCGAGCAGGGCGTGGCTGGAGGACCCGACGACCGCGACGTGCTCGATCTCACCCCTCGGGCTGACGACCAGCTCGACCAGCACTGTCCCCGCCAGTCGGCGCCGGCGCGCCGCCAAGGGATACTTGATCGTGTCCTCGATCTGACTTCGCAGCTGCCGCAGGTAGGAGCCGTACTCGGCCGGCGCCGGGCCGGGGCCGACCCCGCCGGCCACTGTGAGGGGAGACGGGTTTCCGCGCAAGCGAGCGGCCAGCGCATCGCCGCTCCGGCCCTCCGCGCCCTCCCGGGCTCCGGAGCGGGTGTCAGCCGCTCGCGTCCCGTCGCCGGGCGCGGCGGGGGCGTCGCGCTCATCCCCGCCCTCCGGCGCGCCCGCGATGCTCGTCGGGGCCGTCCTATTCGGCCCTCTCCCCTCGCTCGCGCCCCCCGCGTCGCCCGACGCCGCCTCGCCGGGCGCCCCGGCGCCGCCCCCGCTCCGGCTCCCGATGAGTCGAGCGATCGCCGCCAGGGGTATCCCGGCGTCGCCGGCGCTGACCGCCGGCAGGGCCTCTCGACCGCGGTCGTCGGCCATCACCTTTGAACCGCCGGGCGCGAGCCCCACGGCCGCCGCCGGAAGCGAGGGCCGACCGGGAGCGCTGGGCGACGCCAATCTCCGGGCTTCCGGCCCGGGAAGGGCGAGCGCGCTCACGTCCTCGGCGACGGAAGCCCGAGCCGGCACCGGCGGGGACCCCCGATCGGCGAGCAGAGGACGCCCGCCATCGAGCGGTGGCGGGACCCGGCGGCTCACCGCGGGGCTGGCGAGGTCGGGTGCCCCGAGGCGCGCCGCCGGGAGCGAACGCGGCGGGGAAGGCTCGTCCGGGAGGGCCGTCCGGTCGCTCCCGGCCGAAAACGGGACCGGGGAATCTGGTGCTGGTGGCAGCTCGGCCGGCGCGCGCGGTGGGGCTAGCGCCGGTGACGCCGGATCGCCCCGCCGCGGTACCGGCCCGGCGGCGGTCCTGGGGAGCGGGTGCGAGGCCAGCTCGACCATGATCGGGGAGGGCTCGCGCCTGACCACGAACGGCGCCGTGAGGGCGGCGCCGTGGACCACGGCCGACGCGACCATCAGCGTCGCGAGCCGCAGGCTCACGGATGGGCGCCCTTCCAGCGCGCGATCGCGGGCGCGAGCGCCGCCCGGGCCGCCCGAGCGACACACCAGCCGAGCTCCGTGGCCGGGCCGCCGAACTCGTGGGGGCTCCCCTGTCGTGTGGCGGCGATCACGACGGCATCGGTCGAGGTGCCGGTCGCGGGCGAGCCGTCGTCGCAGGCGATCCCGGCCTCGAACAGCGCGAGCGCCTTGGCCTCCGTCACGGCGAGCATCGCGTTCAAGAGCGCCGGCGGCGCCGGATCCGCGTCCACGACCACGATCACGTTGATGGTGCCCGCCTGCCGCGCGGCCCGGGGCCGCGGGTCGAGGCCGGCCGCGACGGGGTTGGAGAGGCCGACGGTCACGACGGCCATCGCGCTCGTCGTCGTGGCTCGCGCGCGGCCGACCTCCGCGTCGGCCGTCCACGCCGCCGTGAGGAGCCCGACCCAGGGCGCCGGCAGGCCGCGGGCCCGGGCATAGGCGGTGACCAGGCCCGCCGGGTCCCCGCACGGATGGTTCCGGTCGACGTGGAGGTTGACGATCGCCCGCGCCTGCCCGAGGCCGCCGTTGACGGCCGCCGTCGACGCGACGGCGAGCGGTTCGAGGCTCGCGAGCACGACCGCCTCGGGTGAGATCTCGAGCCGCACGCCGTCGAGCACGGGCTCAGAAGCTCGCCCGAAGGCCGACGAGGAAGGCCGTCCCGAGTGCGGGGAAGCCGCGCACCTCAGCGTAGCCCTCGTTCAGGAGGTTCTGGACGCGCAGGGTGAGGTCGAGCGCCTGCAGCCGCCCGGCGCGCTCCACGAGCCGGTACTGGCCGCCGATGTCGACCCGCGTGTGGCCGCTGTTGTAGACGTCCCCGAGCGTCTCCCACTGCCGGGTGATCGCATACACCTGGGCGAAGAGGGACGCCCGCCGGGTCGGCCTCCAGGTCAGCCCGCCGTCCCACGAGTGGCGGGGCACGCGGGGGAGCCACCGGCCCGTCGCCACGTCCTTCGTCTCGGTGTACGTGTAGTTGAGGTGGGCAGTCAGGCTGTCAAGAAGGTCCGCCTCCGAGGCGAACTCGAGTCCGCCGGTGTTCGCCCGGCCGGCGTTAGTGGTGGTGGAGAAGGGGGGTGTCGGGCTCGGAACGCAGCAGACGACGAGGTCCTTGAAGTGGTTCTCGAAGTAGGTGAGGGCGAGCCGAATGCGGTTCGCCCAGAGCCTCTGGTCGAGGCCGGCGTCGAAGGAGACGCTGTGCTCGGGCTTGAGCGCCGGGTTCCCGAAGCCCGGAAAGTAGAGCTCGTTGAAGGTCGGCACCCGGAAGCCCGACCCCCCGCTCGCCCGGAGTCGGGTCCCGGTCTCCTTGATGACGAAGGCGGCGGAGCCCCGCCCGGTCGCCTCGGTCCCGAACACGCTGTGGTGCTCGACGCGGGCGCCGCCGGTCAGAAAGAGCCGCTCGAGGATGCGGAGCTGCTGCTCGAAGAACCCGGCCTCCGTCGAGGTGCGCTTGCTGAAGCCGGGGCTGTTTCCGCTGACGTCGCCGTCCTCGCCGCGCGAGACGAGGCCGATCGAGCTCGTGCTCCACGTCCCGACGTAGAAGTGGTTGATCCACTCGGCCTCCCGTCGCTCCACGTCGATCTGCGAGATCGTGTCGCACGGCGGGAAGAGGCACGGGATCCCGGGGTCCTCGGGATCCTGGAAGCCCACGGTGTTCTCGTACCGCGACAGCCGAAGCTCGCTCCCCCACCACGGCACGGGGTGGGTGCGGCCGTCGAGCGACGTCACCAGGGTCTCGCTCTCCTGGCGCGCGTCGACGTCGATGACGGGCCGGATGGGGAGCGGGAAGAACGGCTCGCCGCTGTCGTCGACCGAGCGCACCGGCAGCCGTGTCTCTCCCCGGTTGTAGCGCAGGATGAAGGCGAGCGCGCTGTCGCCCGGCAGGGCGAGGCCGATGCGCCCGCTGACGGCGTTATTGTCGAAGTCGTCGTTGCGGGAGCGGCCGGCGCTCTCGGTGTGCGACGCGCCGAAGGCGTAGTCGACGCGCCCTGAGCTGCCGCTGAAGCCGGTCTGGGTCCGGAAGGTGTCGTAGTTGCCGATCTCCTGGCTCAGGAAGCCCGAGAACGGCCCCTGCCCCTTCTTCGTGATGATGTTGACGACGCCGCCGATCGCGTCGGCCCCGTAGAGTGTCGACTGAGGACCCCGGATGATCTCGATGCGGTCGATCAGGTCGGGCGAGATGTCCGAGAGCTCCGCCTCGCCCAAGGTAGGGCTGGCGACCCGCACGCCGTCGATCAGCACCTGGACCTTGGTCGGATCCACGCCCCGGATCGAGATGCTCGTGGTCGTGCCGAGGCTCCCCGACTGCCGGACGTCGAGGCCCGGGACCGATCGGAGCGCGTCCTGGACCGTGACGTAGTGGTACGTCCGGAAGTCCTCCTCCGTGATCACGCTGACGGTCGCGCCGAGCTGCTCGGCTGGGGTCTCGACCGTGGTCGCGGTCACCACGACTGGCTCCATCTTTCGCGTCTCCTCGGCCCGTGCCGCCGCGGCGCCCCACGCCAGCAGGAGCACGAGCATCACTCCGATCGCTCTCATCGCCGTCCCCTCTTGCCTCGAAAGGGTTCATCGACGCCTGCCCGCGGCCAGGTCTCCTGACTCGTGGATCGTCGCGACCGCTCGGCCTTCCCGGGACTCGCTCCCAGTGGCTCCGTCGAAACGGGTCGGGCGGGGCTCCCCACTCACAGTGGCGGGACCGTGCCGGCCTCTCCGGCTTCCCTCAAACCGCGGGCGCCTCCGGTTCGTCCTTACTGGGGTCCCACCTCCCTCCCCGTCACGGGTTCGGCCAGACGATCTGCACGGTGAGCCGCCGCGTCGACGGGTGCTTGTCGACGACGACGGGGCAGCCGTAGACCCGCGAGAGCGTTGCCTCGTCGAGCACGGACTCGGGCGGGCCGATCCGTTCGATCCGGCCGTCGTTGAGCAGGAGCACGCGGTCGGCCACCTCGGCGGCCAGGTTGAGGTCGTGGGAGACGAGCAGCACCGTGAGCCCGGCGGCCCGACGGAGCCGCCGCAGCAGCGCGACCGTCTCCGCCTGGTAGCGGAGGTCGAGGTGCGCCGTCGGCTCGTCGAGCGCGAGGAGCCGAGGCTCCTGGCAGAGCGCCCGCGCGAGCGCGACGCGCTGGCGCTCGCCGCCGGACAGCGTGGCCACGGGCAGCGGCGCCAGGTCGAGCACCCCCGCCTGCGCCATCGCCTCCCGGCCTCGCGCGCGGTCGGCCTCGCCCTCGAAGAACCGTTCCGGCGCGTGCGGGTAGCGGCCCATCAGCACCGTCTCGGCGACCGTGAACGGTAACGCGGCCGGCAGCGCCTGGGGGACGACGGCGACGCGCCGCGCGACCTCCGTCCGGCTCAGCCGGCTCAGCGCCTCGCCCTCGAGTCGGACCTCCCCGCTCGCCGGCGGCACGACCCCGGTCAAGAGGCGGATCACCGTCGTCTTGCCGGCGCTGTTGGGCCCGATCACGGCCAGGATCTCGCCGGCCGCGATCCCGAACGTGAGCCCCGCTAGCCGGAACGGCCGGTGGCGGTCGTGCCCCGATGCCGCGTACGCAAACGACACCCGGCAGAACTCGGCGACGGGGATCGGCGGACGGGTCGGCATCGACGCCGTCATCGCGGCCGTCCCGGCGCCCGCCCGGTCCCCCCGCTCGGCATCAGAGGAGACTCCCGCCCCGGTGCCGCGCGCGCAGCAGGTAGACGAAGAACGGCGCGCCGCAGACGGAGGTGATCACGCCGACCGAGAGCTCGCCCGGCGCGATCGCATCGCGCGCCAGCGTGTCGGCCAGGAGGAGGAAGATCGCTCCGGCGAGCAACGCGGCGGGCGCGAGCAGCCGGTTGTCAGGGCCGAGCAGGAGGCGAACCGCGTGGGGCACGATCAGTCCCACGAAGCCGATCGGCCCCGCAAAGGCGACGACGGCCGCGGTGAGGAGGCAGGCCCCGACGAACACGCGCCGCTTGAGCCGCTCGGCCTCGACGCCGAGCTGCTGGGCGGCCTCCTCGCCGAGGGCCAGCAGGTTCAGCTGGCGGGCGCGGCCCAGAATCAGCCAGACGCCCAGCGCGAGCAGCGCGGCGAAGACGGCGAGGGCGCCCGGCGAGATCGCGCGGAGGTTGCCGAGCATCCAGTGGACCACGCCGGCGAGCCGGTCGAACTCGACCACCGAAATCAGGACCGTGATCGCCGCCGAGAAGAAGAGGCCGACGATGACGCCGGCGAGCAGGAGGGTCTCGACCGGCAGCCGGCCGTCGTTCGCCGCGATCAGGTACACGACGGCCGCGGCCACGAGCGCCCCCGCGAAGGCGAACGCGGTCAGGCCGAGCGCCGCCACGACGGTAGCCCCGACACCGAAGAGCTGGGCGACCACGACGCCAAAGGCGGCGCCGCTCGACACGCCGAGGATCGCCGGGTCTGCGAGCGGATTCCGAGTCAGCGCCTGGAAGCCGACGCCGGCCACCGCCAGCGCCGCGCCGGCCAGCAGGGCGGCGGCGATCCGCGGCAGCCGGAGGTCCAGCACCACGAGCCGCTCCACGTCGCCGCCGCGGCCCACCAGGGCGCCGACGACAGCCCGCGGTGAGATCGGCGCGCTGCCGACCATGAGCGCCCCCGCCGCGACCAGGAGGGTGAGGGCCACGAGGCCGACCATCACGGCGGCCAGCCTCCGCACCGGCTCGGTCATCGCGCCGCTCCCGCCGCGACCTGGGCCCGCGCCTCGGCCCGCGCCTCGGGATGGATCGCGCGCGCGAGCCGCTCGAGCCCGTCGACCACCCGCGGCCCGTAGCGGTGGAGCAGCGCGCCCTCGACCGCGTCCACCCGACCCCGCCGGAGGGCCGGCAGCGCGGCGAGCCGCTCCCACGTGGCGCGGAGCGTCGACGTCTCGTCCCCGCCATGGCGCGCGAGAACGATGACGTCGGGCCGGTAGGTCACGACCGCCTCGAGGCCGAGACGCGGATACGCGCCGGGCAGCCCCGCCGTGACGCTCGCCCCGCCGGCGAGCTCGATCAGCTCGGTGACGAGCGCCTCCCGCCCGGGGACGATCAGCGGCTCGGGCCAGAGCACGTAGAGCACGCGGGGGCGCGGGTACGGCCTCACCGCCTCGACCACACGGCGAACCCGCCCCCGCAGGCGCTCGACGAGCGGCGGGGCGGCGGGCGCGCGTCCTGTCAGCTCGGCGAGCCGCGCGATGAGCGCCATCACGTCGTCGAGGTGATGGGCTCGGACGACGAAGACGGGGATCGCGAGCCCCGCGAGCTGGTCGAACGTCGCCTGGCTGTTGCCCTCGTCCGTCGTGACGACGACGTCGGGCCGGAGGGCGACGATCGCCTCGAGGCTCGGCGCGAGCATGCCGCCGACGCGCCGCTTCTGCCGCGCGGCCGGCGGCCAGTCGCAGAAGTCGGTCACGCCGACCAGACGGTCCTCGCCGCCGAGGGCGAAGATGATCTCCGTCGCGCTCGGCACGAGGGAGACGATCCGCTGCGGGGGCGCGGGCAGCGTCAGCGGGTGACCCAGCATGTCGCGCGCGGCGAATGCGGCCGCCGGCGCCGGCGCCAGGACGAGCAGGCCTAGTATCAGACGGCGCATGCCGCTACGAGCGCGTCCGCCACCCCCGGCGCGGACCCGAAGTGCAGGTGCACGTAGCTCATGAGCGTGCGCCCGACGAGGTAGCCCTCCGCCCGCCCGCCCGCCCCGTGGCGCTGCCGGAGCCGGTAGACGCGCGGGACCGCCGCTGGCACCGGGTCGAGCGCCGAGCAGTGGAACTCGTGGCCGCGGGCGACCGCGCCCGCCCTCCCCAGCGGGGCGTCCGCCGTCAGCTCGACCTCGCTGTAGGCGAGCGTGAGGCGGCCCGTCCGCATCCGCACCGCCGCGGGCAGGACGCCGACCATCGGGTGCGCGACGCCAGCAGCGTCCTCGAGAACGGCCGCCAGGTACATGAGGCCCCCGCACTCGGCATAGACCGGCCGGTTGGCGGCGGCGAACCGACGCACGGCCTCTCGCATGCGCGCGTTGCCGGCGAGCTCCCGGGCGTAGAGCTCGGGGTATCCGCCGCCGATGTAGAGACCGTCCACCTCCGGCAGCGTCGTGTCCTCGGTTGGGCTCCAGAAGATCAGGTCGGCGCCCGCGGCGCGGAGGCGATCGAGGTTCTCCGGATAGTAGAACTGAAACGCGCGGTCCCGCGCGACGCCGAGGCGGACTCGCTTCGGCTGCGGCCGAGCCGAGCGTGGGGCCGCCACCCCGCGGCGCCGGCCCGAGCGCGTCACGCTCTCGTCCCGCCCGGTCTCGACGGGAGCGGCAAGGGCCAGGAGGCGGTCGAGGTCGACGTGCTCCTCGATGGCGCGGGCCAGCGCGTCACGGAGCGCGGGCGTGACGACGCCCTCGGCGCCGGTGACGAGGCCGAGGTGGCGCTCGGCCAGCGCGAGGTCGTCGCGGCGCGGCAGGAAGCCCACCGGCACCGCGCGGCAGGCCCCCTCGAGCGCGTCGGCGAGCCATTGCGCGTGCCGGTCACCGCCGACCCGGTTGAAGATCACGGCCGCGAGGCCGAGCGCGGGATCGAACCGCTCGAAGCCGAGGACGATCGCCCCCGCGCTCCGCGCCAGCGTCCCGGCGTCCACCACGAGCACCACCGGCGCGCCCAGCCATTTCGCGATCTGCGCGGTCGAGCCGTCCTCGCTCTTTCCGTCGAAGCCGTCGAAGCAGCCCATCACGCCCTCCACCAGCGCCAGATCGGCGCCGGCCGCCTGGCGGGCGACCGTCTCGCGGACGTGGTCGCGCGAGCACATCCAGCCGTCGAGGTTGTACGAGGGCCGGCCGCTCACGACCGCGTGGAGGCCCGGATCGATGAAGTCGGGGCCGACTTTGAACGCCTGCGCCACCAGGCGGCGCCGACGGAACGCCTCGAGGAGGCCGAGCGTGATCGTCGTCTTGCCGACCCCGCTCGAGACGCCCGCGATCACGAGGAGGCGCGGTCCACCCGACCGTCGGGGGGCGTCGTCCTCCGGCCTCATCCGCGACCCCGCGCCCCGACCGGCGCGCCCGCTCGGGGACGACCGGCTATCCTTCGCACCGCTCGTCCACTCCGGCGGACTTGAAGGTCGCCATTTCCGTGTAAATACGGGCCGCCGCCCGCGCGAGGTGCACGAAGAGCGCGGCGCCGGTTCCCTCGCCGAGGCGCATCCCGAGGTCGAGGTACGGCTCGAGGCCGAGATGCCGGAGCGCCGCGGCGTGCCCGGGCTCGACCGAGCGGTGGGAGGCGAAGAGGAAGTGACGCGCGGCGGGGGCGATCGCGACCGCGATCAGCCCGGCCGCCGTCGCCACGAAGCCGTCGAGCGCGACCGGCACCCGGTGGGCCGCCCCCGCCAGCACGACCCCGGCCAGGCCGCCGATCTCAAAGCCGCCGAGACTGGCGAGGACGTCGAGGCCGTCGGCCCGATCCGGCCGGTTGCCGGCGAGCGCCCGGCCCACGACCTCCACCTTGCGGCCCCAGGTGGCGTCGTCGATCCCGGTGCCGCGGCCGGTGACGGCTTCGACGGGCGCCCCGGTGATCGCGGCGGTCACGGCGCTCGCCGGCGTGGTGTTGCCGATGCCCATCTCGCCGAGCCCGAGCAGGTCGGCGCCGTCGGCGATGGCCGCCTCCGCCAGCTCCGCTCCCACCTCCACCGCGGCCACCGCCTGCGCGGGCGTCATCGCGGGCCCGCGGGCGATGTTGCGCGTTCCGTCGGCGATGCGTCGCGACACCAGGCCCGCCCGCGCCGAGAGCGGCGTCGCTACCCCGAGGTCGGCGACGACCACCTGTGCCCCGGCCTGGCGCGCGAGCACGTTGACGCCGGCGCCGCCGCGCAGGAAGTTCTCGACCATCTGCGCGGTCACCACTTGCGGGTAGGCGCTCACGCCCTCTTCCACCACGCCGTGATCGCCCGCGAAGGTGAAGATCACCGGCCGCTCGACGGCCGGGGCCGCGCCCCCGCGGATCTCGACGAGCCGCCGCGCGAGCTCCTCCAGCCGGCCGAGGCTCCCCGGAGGCTTGGTGAGGGAATCGAGATGCCGCTGCGCCTGCGCCGCCCGGTGGGCCGGGGGGGGCGCGATCGCGTCACGGAGTCTGGATAGTCGCTGCACGGGGTGTTCTCCTTTCGCGCTGTTCCTTGACGACGAGCGCCAGGCCGGCCACCATCAGGACGACCCGGTCGCAGACGGCGGCGAGACGCTGGTTGGCGTGGCCGAGAAGGTCGCGAAACCGGAGACCGGCGGGAGTGTCGGGGTGGACGCCGAGGCCCACCTCGTTGGAAACGAGCGTGAGGTCGAAGGGCCGGGCCGCGATCAGCCGCGCCAGCGCGGCGACCTCGGCGAGGATCTGGTCGTCGCTCTCGCCCCCGAGCTGGAGGTTCGCGAGCCAGAGCGTGATGCAGTCGACGACGACGGTGTCGGCGCCGCCGCCGGCGAGGGCGCCGAGGGCGCCCACGAGCTTCAGCGGCGCTTCGACGGTCCGCCAGGTGCCGGTCCGCTCCCGGCGGTGCCGCTCGATCCGGGCGGCCATATCGGCGTCGCCGGCCTCCGCCGTGGCGACGAAGACGCCGGGACGAACCACGGACTCGAGCGCGAAACGGCTCTTCCCACTCCGCGCGCCGCCGAGTACCAGGAGCGACGATCGAATCGCCCGGACCCTCCCTCGAAGACCGGTTGAGACGCGAGCGTCCGGGCAGGTCTCCTGGCTCTCGGATCGTCCTACTCCCCGCGCCTTCCCAGCCGGGCGACGGCCAGTGGCTCTCGCGGGTTTCGTCCCCGATTACAGTGACGGGGTCGCGGCGGGCTTGCACCGCCTTCCCTGGGGTCCGCTCTCGCGGGCGCCCGGGCGCGAACAGCGGACACACCCTAGCAAACGCGCCCCGTGTCGACAAGAGGGTTGCCCGGGGTCGCTCGGCCCGGCCGCTCTCGGCGGCTCAGAAGCCGCGGGCGCGCATGCAGGCGTCGAAGGCGTCCTGGAAAGGCGGGTCGACGGGGCCCGGCTCGCTCGCCGGCTGCTCAGAACCGCCGCCGGCTCCGACCCCGCCCGCGGGCTCCGCCGGCTCGACCGGCCTCGGGACGATGGGGCGCGGGAGCGGCGCCGGCGTGGCGGTGACCGGGCCTGTCCAGGGTGCGACGTGCGAGAGGCGCGCGGGGAACGGGTTGGCGGGCGCGGTCTCCGTGTACGCGGGGACGTCCCGCTGCGCGCGGGCGGCCTCTCGGCAGGCCGCGATATCGGCCGCCGTCGGCCGCTCTGCCGCCGCCACCCGCGCGACGCCGGGCGCGGCGAGGGCAGCCACGAGCACCAGGATCCAGGCGAGCCGGGTTCGCATGCGGCAAGCATACCCCGGGCCCCCGGGGAGGGGAAAGGACAGGTCGCGGGGATCAGCGCGCGCCGAGCTGCGCCCGCACCCGCGCGAGGTTCTCCCGCGCCTCGGCGTAGTCCGGCGCGAGCCTGAGCGCGGCCTCGAAGCTCTGCCGCGCCTCCTCGAGCCGTCCCAACCGGGCCTGAAGGACCCCGAGGTTGTTGATCGGCATCGCGAAGCCGGGCTTGAGCCGCGCCGCGATGGCGAACTCCCGGGCGGCGTCCGTCAGGCGCCCCTCGCGGTAGAGGACGACCCCGAGGCTGTTGTGTGGGTTCGCGCGCCCCGGCCGGAGCTCGATCGACGTCCGGAACTCTTGCTCTGCCCCGTCGAGGCGGCCCGTGTCGAGAAGGGCGCGGCCGAGGTTGCTCCGGCAGACGGAACAGGCCGGGTCGACCGCGACGGCGGCTCGCCACAACGTCTCCGAGGACCGCCAGACGCGGACCTGCTGCACGGTGAGGTAGCTCCAGCCAGCCAGGACCGCGATCACGACGCTCGCGCTCGCCGCGAAGACCGGCGCCGAGAGTGTCCCCCGCCGCCGAGCGGTCCAGAGCGCCCCGACGCCCGCACCGGCCAGGAGCGCCCACGGCAGACAGGACAGATAGCTGTAGCGATCGTGAGCGAGCTCGAGCCCCGTGTGCACGGGCCCGGCCACCGGCAGCACCATCACGACGTACGCGGCCCAGGCCGCGCCGAACCACGGAGCGCGGCGCCGGAACCGGATGGCGGCGGCGGTGAGCCCGAGCGTCATCGCGGCGCTCAGGACGAACTCCGGAGCGAGAGGGTCGAGGACGGGCGGCATCTCGTACAGGGGCGAGAGCCCGATCGGCACGAGCGTCCGCGACAGATAGAAGGCCAGCCCGAACAGGCTCACCGCGACGCGGGCCTCGGCGCCGTAGCTCTCCCACGAGGTGACGGGCGTCGTGTGGATCGCGACCAGCGCGGCGCCGGCCCCCAGGACGCCCAGGGCGAAGAACGGCGCCTTCTCGCGCCAGGCGCGGCGACGGAGCGGACACGCGTCCAGGATGAGGAGGACCACCGGGAACGTCATCGTGATCGCCTTCGACAGGAGCGACGCGGCGAACAGGCCAAGGGAGGCGCCGAGCCACCGCGGCCGGTGGCCCACGTCGTCGGCCGCGCGGAGGTACGCGAGGAGCGCCAGGAGCACGAAGAACCCCGACACGACGTCGCGTCGCTCCGTGACCCACGCGACCGATTCAACGCGAAGCGGATGGAGCCCGAAGACGAGCGCGGCGGCCGCCGCGGCCCCGACGGGAGCGTCGCGCAGGAGGCGCCGGGCCACCAGGAAGACGAGCGCCGCGTCGAGCGCGTGCAGGAGGACGCTCGTCAGGTGATAGCCGCGCGGGTTCATCCCCCAGAGGGCGTAATCGAGGGCGAGCGTGAGCCACGTCAGCGGGATGTAGTGGCCCATCAGCGTCGTCGTGAACATCCAGCGGAGGTGCGCCGCCGAGAAGCCGCGGAAGTGCGGGTTGTCGGTGATGTTCACGTCGTCGTCCCAGTTGACGAAGCCGTTGCTCAGGGCTGGGGCGAACGCGGCGAAGACGACGAGGGCGACGAGGAGCGCGACGACCCAGGTCGGCCATCGGCCCTGCCCCGGGCCGGAGCCGGTCGATCCGGTCACTGGTCGCGTCGCCGGCGCCGCCGTGGCGACGCTCGCACCATCATGGCGCGCCGCGCCTGCCGGTCTCGGCTCGCGAAGCCATCGACCGCCCGGGCCGGGAGGCGCCCGCGCGGCGCCTTGCCATCATGGCGAGGCCGCGCGCCGGAGCCGGTCGAGCTGGCGGCGCTCGCGTTTTGTCGGACGGCCGACGCCGGGCGGGCGGTACGCGGCCGGCGACGTCCGCCCGCGCGGCGCGGCCGGCGGTGTTAGGTCGTCGTAGAGCGCACGGGCGGCCGCCGCCGGCCCGCGGCGCCGGGCGAGCGCCAGGATCCTGACGATGCGCCGGCCGGCCGGCAGCGTGACGCGGACGAGGTCCCCCGGCCGGAGCGGTCGGGCCGGCTTCGCGCTCTGATCATTCACCTCGACCTTGCCGCCCGCGCAGGCGGCGGCCGCGAGCGCGCGGCTCTTGAACAGACGAGCGGCCCAGAGCCACTTGTCCGCTCGCACCGAGTCCGCGGATCCGGCGCGCATCTCAGCCGGCTGGCGCCCGGGCGTCACGGACCGGGGATCGGGTCTGTCGGGAGCGCGCGGCCGAAGAGCCGCCGGGCCGCGAGGGGGAAGGCCGCGGCGCTCACCGCGCGCCGCGGCGCCCGCGTCAGGGGGTGCGAGGCCGGCCGCCGTCCCTCCCGGAGGTCGTCACGCCGACGGCTCAGCCGGATGCGCGGCCATCGGCGGTCGGTCGCGACCACCGGGCCGGCCATCGGACGGCGCTCTCGCGGCCGGCACACGCGGGAGCGAACGTTCCGGAGGAGGCTCAAGCTGTCGTCCGAGCCCCCGCACGTCTGCGGCGGCGCCGACGCGGACGCCGCGAGCCTAACGACCGCGGCTCCGCGCGCGGGTCGCGCGGTTTCGAGACGCCCCGGGCCTCGGGGGCGCGCCGAGGCCCGGCACCGGTTGAGGCGCGCGGGGGCCGGCAGGGGGCCGGACCGGGACCCAGCGATGATTGAGCGTTCCTGGCGGGTCATTGCGAGAACCGATCAGTTTCACTCTACCGGATCGGCCTCGCGCCGCGGCAGACTTAATGTCGCGACCCGCAACCGCGCCGAGCCGGCCGCTCCGCAGACCCGGCGCCGCCGACCGGGGCCTCTCGGGTATACTGCCCGTCGATGACGGCCGGCCGGATCAGCACGGGCGCGACGATCCGGATGCGTGGTCGACACAGGGCGTGAGGTCCTCCCGCCGGACAACCCTCCGGCCGCAGGCGGTGCTCGACGAGCTGGCGCGCGCGGCGAACGCGGGCTGCTCCACCGAAGAGCTCCTCGCCCGCGGCCTCAGCCTCGTCCTCGGCGTCACCCGGCTGCCGGTGGGCATCGCGTGCCTCTGCCCCGCCGGGGAGGAAACGCCGACGGTCGTCGAGACCCGCGGCCTTCGGCCGGCGACCGCGCGCGTGATCGAGCGCGCGGTCCCGCTGGCGGTCCCGGACGACATGCTCGTGGCCGAGCTCCCGCGCCTGCCGGCGCCGCCAGCGACCCGGGACCTGCTCGGCGCCGACGGCATCAGGCGCGGCGTCGTGGTGCCACTCCTCTCCGCGCGCGGTCCGTCCGGCGCGCTCGTCGGCCTCAGTCGCGGGCGGACCGCCGTCCGGGCGCCGCGCACACTCCTTCGGTCTGTCACGCTCGAGCTCGGCAGCGCCGTCGGCAGTACGCTGTTCCGACAGGGGCTGCAGGCGGCCAACTCGGGCCTGCTCCGGCTCCTCACCCTCGTGGCGGCGGCCGCGGAGCCGGCCGTCTGATTCGAAAGGAGCGAATGTGGTGAACGTCCGCGCCATCTGGGTCCCGCTGCTCGCGCTCGCGGTCTCGACCGCCGTCTGGGCGGGTGACCGGGTCGTCGTGGAAGACTGGTCGAAGGCACGCCTCGGCAGTCGGGGGGTCCCCGACGGCTGGAAGGGCCAGAGCTGGGGCCACCCCGCCTACGACCTGACGGTCGAGGAGGATGACGGCCGCCGGGTGCTCCATCTTCGGAGCCGCGACGAGGGCTCCACGATTACAAAGGAGATCGAAGGCCGGGTCCGCCTCGACGAGACTCCCGTCCTCGAATGGAGCTGGAAGGTGGTCACGCTTCCCACGGGGGGCGACTGCCGCCACTCGGACACCGACGACGAGGCCGCGCAGATCTACGTGGCCTGGCCCCGCTTCCCGGAGGCGCTGCGCTCGCGCATCATCGGATACGTGTGGGACACGTCCGCGCCGGCCGGGACCGTCGTCCGGAGCGAGAAGACGAGCACGGTCACCTACGTGGTGGTCCGGTCGGGCCCGGCCCAACTCGGCCGGTGGCTCACCGAACGCCGGAACGTGGTCGAGGACTTCAAGCGGATCTACGGCGAGGCTCCGGTCAGCCCCGGCGCCGTCTCGGTCTCCATCGACTCGAACGACACCCGCTCGGCGGCCGAGTCCTACGTCGGCGCGATCGCCTTCACGCGCTGACCCGGATCAGCCGATCGGGATCCGGACCGTCGGGCGCCCGGAGGCGAGGCGCTGTCGCCGCGTGACCTCGAGAGCCTTGGTCATTCCTGGAGCCCGAGGTGCGCCCAGGCCGCGACCGCCAGGAGCATCGCCAGCTCCGCGAGCTCAACGGCCGCCCCGAGGCTGTCGCCGGTGAGCCCGCCCAGGCGCGCCGCGAGGAAGATCGCGACCGCGACGACCACCGCCGCGGCGAAGCCAAAGGCTGCCACTCCCGCGGCCCCCAGAGCGACGAGCGCGACTCCGAAGGCGAGCAGCGCGGCCAGCGCCGCCCCCTGCCGGCGGGTGCCGCCCGCGAAGGCTGCGCCCTGACCGTCCCCCCGCGCCGACCGGAACGCCCGCGCCAGCAGGGGCGGTGCGGCCCGGCCGACCGCAGGGGCGGCCACGAGCGCCCGCCAGCGCAGGCCCGCGGGGAGCCCCGCCAGCGCCGTCAGCTCGAGCAGCAGCGTTAGGATCAGCCCCACCGCACCGAAGACCCCGATCCGGCTGTCGCGCATGATCCGGAGCCGTTGCTCGCGGTCGCGTCCCATGAGCCCGTCCAGGGAGTCGGCCAACCCGTCGAGGTGCAACCCGCCGGTCACGAGCTTCCACGCGGTCAGGGTGAGCAGCGCCGCGAGGATCGGCGGAAACAGCCACGACAGCACCCGGTCCCCGCCGGCGAGTCCCAGGCCGAGGAGCACGCCGACGACCGGAAACCACCCGGCCGCGCGGCCGAGCGCCGCCGGGTCGGCGGAGGCGCGGTCGGGCAGCGGCACGATCGTCAGGTACCGGGCCGCGGTGACAAACCCGCGCACCACCGCTAGACGGGCGGAATGCCGTTGCGGCGCGGCGGGAACTCCTGCGCCTTCGAGGCCGCGTAGGCAAGCCGCTTCACGAGCTCCTCGCGGAGGCGGGAGCCGGGTACGATGTCGTCGACGAGCATCTCGGAGGCGAGCCTGTAGACGTCGACGTCCTGGGCGTATTCCGCCCGCTTCTGCTGGACGTACGCCGCGCGCTCGCCCTCGGGGAGCTCCATGATCTTGTTGTAGTAGACGGCGTTGACGGCGGGCTCCGGCCCCATGATGGCGATCTGTGCTTGCGGCAGCGCCAGCGCGGCGTCGGGCTCGAAGGCGGGCCCGCACATGGCGTAGAGGCCGGCGCCGTAGCACTTGCGCACGGTGACCGAGATCTTGGGCACGGTCGCCTGCGCCGTGGCAAAGACCATCTTCGCGCCGTGACGGATGATCCCCGCGCGCTCGACCTTCGTGCCGACCATGAACCCCGAGACGTCGGCGAGGTACACGAGGGGGATGCTGAAGGCGTTGCAGAGCCAGATGAATCGCGCGGCCTTGTCCGCGGAGTCCGGGAAGAGCACGCCGCCCTTGACCCTCGGTTGGTTTGCCACGATCCCCACCACTCGCCCCGCGAGCCGGGCCAGGCCCACGATGATCTCGGGCGCAAACAGGCGCTTGATCTCGAACCAGGAGCCCACGTCGATCAGGCGGTCGATCACCTCGTACATGTCGAACCACTTCCGCTGGTCGTAGGGGACGATCTCGTCGATCGACCGTCCCGGCGCCGGCTCCGCCGGCTCCGACGCCGGCGGGGCCGCCCGGCCGGCGCCCGGCATCAGCGCCAGGTACCGCTTGGCCAGCTCGATCGCGTGCTCGTCCGACGAGGCGAGCACGTCACCGCAGCCGGACACCTCGCAGTGCATCCGCGCGCCGCCGAGCTCCTCCAGGGTCGTCTTCTCGCCGATGGCCATCTCGACCATGCGCGGCGAGCCCACGAACATGCTCGCCTTGCCCTCGACCATGATCACGAGGTCGGTGAGCGCGGGCAGGTAGGCTGAGCCGGCCGGCGACGGGCCAAACAGGATGCAGATCTGGGGCACGACGCCTGAGAGCTGGACCTCGTTGTAGAAGATGCGTCCGGCGTGCAGGCGCCCCGGAAAGATCCGGATCTGCTCGGAGATCCGGCCGCCGGCCGCATCGACAAGGTACAGCATGGGCACGCCGAGCCGCTGCGCCTTCTCCTGGATACGCACCATCTTCTGGACCGTCTTCTCCCCCCAGGATCCCGCCTTGACGGTGTAGTCGTTGGCCATGATGGCGGCGGCGCGGCCGCCGACGAGCCCGATCCCGGTGACGACGCCATCGGCGGGGGTGTCTTCCTCCGTGCAGCGGGCGAAGAGCCAGTCCTCCTCGAAGACCGAACCCGGATCGAGGAGGAGCCGGAGCCGGTCCCGCGCGAACAGCTTGCCCTCTTCGCGGAGCTTGTCCCGATACTTCTTGTGACCCTGCTCGATGCGTGCGCGCTCGCTGAAGTACCGCTCTTCACTCACGCCGATGGCCTCCTGAGCCGGCTGGCCGCTCCCCGCCCGCGACCACACGAAGACTGGAGGGCAATTCTAGCCCAATCGCGAGGCTGCGCGGCCGATCGGGCAGGGTGACGGCGCGGGCCGGCCGGCGAATGGCCAGGCGGGCGCGGCGCCGCCGGCTCGGGGGCACGGCGTTCGGAGCTCCCCGGTCAACGCCGGGCAGCCCAGCAGGAAGCCGTGACCAGGGCCAGGCTCCGCCGCCAGCGCCCCGCCCCGCCAGAACCCGCGCGGTGTCAGACGGGGGCGACTCGGACGCGCCCGGACTAGCCGGGGTTCGGGTGGGCCCAGATGACGATGATCAGGACGCCGTCGTTGTAGGGTGGCCCGCCGATGACCGCCCACCGATCGGGTTGCGCCTCGATATTCGCGTTGAGCTCGATCAGGCTGCCGCGCGCCAGGCGGAGCCGCATCCGCACCGCGCTGTTGACGACGCTCTCGGGCATGATGTCGAGCTGCCGGTCGCCGGGGATCACCCAACGCTGCGTCACCCCTACCGGGACGTCCGCGCGGTAGCGCTCGAGGGTCGTATACTCCCGGTAGCGGAAGAGCTGCCGGAGCCTTGCCAGCACCCGCTGCAGCTGCTCGTCCACCGGCGGCGGCTGGAGCAAGGGGGCCTCGGTCGCCAGCAGGATGCGGGCGCCGAAGCTCACCGCCTGCTGGGCGCGCGCGGGCGGCGCCCACCACGGCGAGAGGAGGGCGAGGGCCAGGAGCAGCAGCGGCTTGAGTAGCTCCCGGAAGCGCTTCCGCGCGTTGTGCAGCCGGGACATGACGGTGCCGACCGGGATGTTCAGTACCTCCGCGATCTCCCGGTAAGAGAGCCCTTCGACGTCGCTCAGCACGATGATCGTCCGGAAGTTCGCCGGGAGCTCCTGGAGGGCTTGCGCGAGCCGCCGCCGCCGCTCCCGCCGGGCGGCCTCTTCGTCGGGGCGGGCCGTCGCGTCATCGGAGAGCGCGCCGTCCCACTCGGTGTCCGGGACCCGCTCGGTGCCGAAAGCCCGGCCCCGGGCCGCCCGCTGACGCACGCGATCGGTCGCCAGGTTCACCACGATCCGGAAGAGCCACGTGTAGAACGCCGACTGCCCGCGGAACGACGCGAGCGACTGGTAGGCACGGATGAACGCTTCCTGAGAGACATCCCACGCCTCTTCACGATCCCGGACGATCTGGTAGGCGATCCGCCACACCCGCTGCCGGTACTTCTCGACGAGCGGCTCGAAGGCGGCGACGTCGCCAGCCTGGCAGCGCTGGATGAGTGCCTGATCGTCCTGGCCCACGGGGTGGTCAGCGGCAGCCCCGCAGCCTCACCAAGGTATGACGCCGCGGCGCCCCGCTCCATTCACCGGTCGAGCAGCGCGTCGATGCCCAGCAGGTAGCTCGCGGCGCCGAACCCCGAGATCTGTCCGCGCGCGACCGGCGCGATCACGGAGTGGCGCCGGAACTCCTCGCGCCCGTGAACGTTCGAGAGGTGAACCTCGACCACGGGCACCCCCACCGACGCGACGGCGTCGCGCAGGGCGATCGAGTAGTGCGTGAACGCGCCCGGATTCAGGACGATCCCGGCGAATCCTCGGTGCTCCGCGCCCTGGACCCAGTCGATCAGCTGCCCCTCCGAGTTGGACTGGCGGCATTCGACTCGGAGGCCGCGGCCCCGCGCGTGGCGGCGGATCGCGCGGTCGACCTCGGCCAGCGTGGCCCGGCCGTAGACGCCCGGCTCGCGCGCGCCGAGAAGGTTGAGGTTCGGTCCGTGGAGGACGAGCACGGCCCGTGCCTTTGTGGCCATAACGTCCCAGGATACACCGGTGCTCTCTGCGCCGCCACCAACCTGGCCTCGCGCCGGCGGAGGGAGCGGCGCGCTGTGCTACCATTGCATCGAGCACACGACATGGCGATTTCGGTCGGAGCCCGGCTCCTGGGCCAGATCCTCCTGGAGGCAGGCCAGACCACCCTCGAAACCCTCGAGCGCGCGCTGGGCCGGATCCGCGGCAGCGGGGAACGCCTCGGCGAGGCGCTCGTGGCGATGGGCGCGGTCGCCAGCGAGGACGTGCTGCGCGCGCTCGCCGCCCAGGCCAACCTCCCCTTCCTCACACGCGACGAGCTGCCGACCTCGATCCCGATCCTGAAGAACCTGTCGCCGCAGTACCTCCGCCAGTACCGCGTCTGCCCGGTCTCGATCGAGGGCAACACGCTCACGGTCGCGACCGCGGATCCGACGAATCTGCTGCTCCTCGACGACCTGCGACTGAGCCTCGCCATGCAGATCAAGGTCGCCGTCGCCGCCCCGGAAGGGATCCTCGAGGCGATCGAACGGACGTACGCGGCGGCCACGCCACTGCAGCGGATCGTGGAGGGCATGGAGGACGCCGGCGCGCCGGGCGAGGGAGACGAGGACGTCAGCCACCTGCGGGACATGGCCTTTGAGGCTCCGGTCGTCCGGCTCGTCAACCTCGTCATCGAGAACGCGCTTGGCGCCGAGGCGTCGGACATTCACCTCGAGCCGTTCGAGGACTCGCTGCGCGTCCGGTACCGCATCGATGGCGTGCTGTACGATCAGGAGGCGCCGCCGCGGCGCCTGCAGGCGGCCGTCACCTCGCGGATCAAGATCATGGCCGAGATGAACATCGCCGAGCGCCGCCTCCCCCAGGACGGGCGCATTCGGGTGGTGCTGCACGGCCGCCGCGTCGACATCCGCGTCTCCACGGTCCCGACCGTCTACGGTGAATCGATCGTGATGCGCCTCCTCGATCGCTCGACCATCTTCCTGCCGCTCGAGCGGCTCGGCTTTGCCCCGGAGACCCAGAAGCGCCTCGAGCGCCTCATCACCCTCCCCCACGGGATCCTGCTCGTGACCGGCCCCACGGGCTCCGGCAAGACGACCACGCTCTACGGCGCGCTCGACAAGATCAACGCACCCGACAAGAAGATCATCACCATCGAGGATCCCGTCGAGTATCAGCTCAAGGGCGTCAACCAGATCCCGGTGAAGGCGAAGATCGGCCTCTCCTTCGCCACGGGGCTCCGGCACATCGTGCGCCAGGATCCCGACGTCATCATGGTCGGCGAGATCCGCGATCTCGAGACGGCCGAGATCTCGATCCAGGCTTCGCTCACCGGGCACCTCGTCTTCTCCACCCTGCACACGAACGACGCGCCCGGCGCCATCCCGCGGCTGCAGGACATGGGCTGCGAGTCCTACCTCCTCTCGTCGGTGCTCGAGGGGGTGCTCGCCCAGCGGCTCGTGCGGCGGATCTGCGCGGCCTGCCGCGCGCCCTACGAGGCGGAGCCGAGCGAGCTCGTCGCGCTCGGGCTGCCCCCCGGGGAATGGCGGCAGCCGCTCTTCCACGGTCGCGGCTGCGCGGAGTGCCGCGGCACCGGCTACCGCGGCCGCGTCGGCATCTATGAGCTGTTCGTGATCAACGAGGACGCCCGGAGCCTCATCCTGCGCAAGGCGTCGACCGGCGAGCTGCGGCGGTACGCCACCGAGAACGGTATGGCGACGCTCCGGGAGGACGGCTGGGCGAAGGCGCGGGCCGGTCTCACGACCGTCCCGGAAGTCCTTCGGGTCACCCAAGAGGAATCCTAGTCGGCCCATGCCGGTCTTCACGTACCGCGCCGCGGACCGCGGCGGCAAGACCGTCGATGGCGTCATGGAAGCTCCCGACGTGCGGGCGGTCGCCGAGCGCTTGCACCGAGACGCGTACTTCCCGATCCGGATCGTCTCCCAGACCGAGCGCGCGCCCTGGTGGCGCCTCGGCGGCGGCGGGCGCCTGCGGCAGGCCGACCTCCTGACCTTCACGCAGCAGCTCGCGACGCTCTTCGAGGCCGGCCTCCCCCTGGACCGCGCGCTCGCCGTCCTCGAGGAGCTGGCGGCGACGCCGCGGGTCAAGTCCGTCATCGCCGACCTGCTCCGAAGCGTGCGCGGCGGCGCCTCGTTCAGCGACGCCCTCGCCCGCCACCACCCGCGGCCGTTCTCGCGCCTGTACATCAACATGGTGCGCGCGGGCGAGAAGGGCGGCGTCCTCGAGGTCACGCTCCGGCGGCTGGCCGAGTTCCTCGAGGCGCGTGCGGCGTTCACCGAGGCGGTCGTCTCGGCGATGATCTACCCGGCGATCGTCACGCTCGCGAGCGTGGGGGCGATCGCGTTCCTCCTGACCTTCGTCGTGCCGCGCTTCGCGGTGATCTTCGCCGACCTCGGCCAGGCGGTCCCCCTGCCCACGCAGATCCTCCTCACGGTGAGCGGGGCGCTCCGCGCCTGGTGGTGGCTCGGCGCCCTCATCGGGATCGCGGGCGTGTTCGCGTGGCGCCTCTGGACGAGCACGCCCGAGGGCCGCCTGACCTGGGATCGGGCGCTCCTGCGGCTGCCGCTCGTGGGCAGCATCAGCCTCAAGCTCGAGGTCTCACGCTTCGCGCGCACGCTCGGGACCTTGCTCAAGAGCGGTGTCCCCGTGCTCGGCTCGCTCGCGGTGGTCGGCGAGATGATGACGAACCACGTCGTCGCGCGCGCAGTCGCGCGGCTCGCCGAGAGCGTGAAGCGCGGCGCGGGGCTGGCAACGCCGATGAGCGAGAGTTCCGCCTTCCCGCCGTTGTCGGTGCACATGGTCCGGGTGGGAGAGGAGACCGGCCGCCTCGAGGAGATGCTCCTGAAGGTCGCGGACATGCTCGAGGCGGACCTGCGAGCGGATCTGAAGCGAATCATCGGATTGCTCGAACCGGCCGTGATTCTCGGCATGGGCCTCGTCGTCGCCTTCATCGTCGTCGCGATGCTGCTGGCCATCTTCTCGATCAACGACGTGCCTCTGTGAACGCCGGGGCACCGATGCGTGCGTCGCGGGCCGCCGTCGGGCGCGGCCGGCCGGCCGCCTCGGGGCGACCGGCCGCGGCCATCCGGGGCGACGAGCGCGGGTTCACGCTCATCGAACTGCTGGTGGTCGTCATCATCCTGGGGCTCCTGGTGGGCCTCGTGGGGCCGCGCCTCCTCGGCCGCGTGGGCCAGTCCAGAACCGCGGCCGCCCGGGCCCAGATCGAGCTGTTCGGCGCCTCCCTCGATCAGTACAAGCTCGACGTCGGCGCGTACCCGACCAGCGCGCAGGGCCTGGACGCGCTCGTCAGGAACCCCGGCCTCGACAAGTGGGCGGGTCCCTACCTGAAGAAGAACGCCGTGCCCAAGGACCCCTGGAGTAACCCCTACCAGTACGCCTGCTGTCCGGGACAGCACGGCGACTACGACCTCTGGACGTACGGCGGCGACAACGCGCCGGGCGGGGACGGCGAGAACGCCGACGTCACGTCATGGGACACGAAGTAGATCCGGAATCGACGCGGTCCCGCGCCTCGACCCGCGGCGGGCTCGCGACGTCGCCGCCGTGGGATCCGTCGGCTCGCCCCGTCGGGGGCGGCGCCGCCGACCGGGGCTTCACGCTCCTCGAGCTCATCGTGACCATGTTCGTGCTCGCGCTCGCCACCGCGATCGTGGTGCCCGCGATCGGACGCGGCACCGAGGGAATCCGAGTCCGGGCGGAGGTCGCGGGGTTCTCCGCGTTCCTGCGCCGGGCGCGCGAGGAGTCGGTCACGACCCGCACGGACCTCGCGGTCACCGTGGACCCCGCCGCGCGTCTCGTGCGCGAGGAGACCGCGGACAACCAGGTCCGCGCGCGGCATGTCCTGCCCGAGCGCATCACCATCGAGGCCGACCCGCCCGCCGCGCTGACCGTGTACTTCTCCCCGCTCGGGTTCTCAACCGGCGGCGCCTTCCGCGTCGGCGGGGCCGGAGGGGTCGTCTACCGCGTCTCGGTCGACCCGCTGACCGGGCGCGTGCAGAGCCGCCGCGAGCCCACGCGATGAGCCGCCGTCGCGCCGACGGAGGCTTCACCCTGCTCGAGGTCGTCGTCGCGCTGGCGATCCTGAGCGTTGCCGTCGTCGCCTGCATCCAGCTCTTCGCCGGCGGCCTACGCCTGCTCAAGCTGGCCGGAGAGCACCAGGAGGCGGCGCTCATCGCCGACGCCAGGACGCGCGAGGTGTCGGCATTCGTGGAGGGCCAGGAGACGGGTACCGACGGCGGCTTCACGTGGGAGCGCACGATCCGGCGGACGGCCGTGCCGGTCGAGCTCGCGACCACGACCCCGCAGCCCTACGAGCTCTACGCGGTCACCGTCCGGGTGAGCTGGGCCCGGCAGCGGAGCGTCGAGGTCACCACGCTGCGCACCGCCCACCCCGCGGCGTCAGCCGACACCATGGCGCGGCCGCGCAACCCATGACACGCCGCGGGCGTCGCGCCCCGTCCGGATTCACGCTGCTGGAGATCGTCATCGCCCTCGCCATCGTGGGTGCCCTGCTCACGATCGCCTTCGGCGGCCTGCGGGTGGGGCTGTCGGCGTGGCGCAAGGGGGAGGACCGGGCGGAGGTCCACCAGCACGCCCGCACCCTGATGGTCGTGCTCGCCCGCTCGATCGGCTCCGCCTACCCGTATCGCATCGCCGCCGAGCAGGCGCCCGAGGCGGTCCTGCAGTTCGACGGCTACCCCGACCGCCTCTCCTTCGTGACCCGCGCCGCGCCGTTCCCGCTCGCGGCGACGATCGCGTTCACCGCTGTGCGCCTGAGCCTGGACACGGGAGAGGAACCCGGCCTCGTCGTCAGCGAGCGCGCGCTGCCGAACCAGGAGGTCTGGAGCAAGGCGACTCCCGTTTTCCGCGATCCCGAGGTCACCGGGCTCCACTTCCGCTACCTTCGGCCCGACGCGGACTGGGAGGAGCGCTGGGACGGCGCCACGGAGCTCGGGTTGCCGGCGGCGGTCCAGGTCAGCTTGACCACGACGCTCGAGGGGGGCCTGGCCGCGCTGCCGCCGGTCACGATCACCCTCAAGACCCTGAAGCCCCCGGCGTGAGACGCGGGACTGCGGCGGGACGTCGGGGGCGCCGGCGGAGAGGGCTTGCCCACCGCGGCGCCGCCAGCGGAGAACGGGGCTTCGCGCTCATCGCGGTGCTGCTCGTGCTGACCCTGCTCGGCGTGATCGGCACCGAGTTCGCCTACTCCATGCGGCTCGAGGCCTCGATGGTGCGGTCCTATCGAGACGGTGTCATTGCCCTGAACCTGGCCGAGGCGGGCGTCCAGCAAGCGATCCGCGAGATCCTCACGCAGGCGGCGCTCGTCGGCACCCCGGACGACGAGCCGCTCACCTTCTACCGGACCGCGCTCGATCGTCTCCCGCGCCTGCCGCGCGAGGCCGCGCCGCTCGGTCCCGGGCAGTTCTCCTACCGCATCACCGACGAGGAATCGCGGATCGATCTGAACCTCTCGCGGCCCGACCGCGTCGATCGGCTCCTGACCGTGCTCGGGATGGAAAAGCAGGTGCGCGACACGGTCGTCGAATCGCTCCAGGACTGGCAGGACGCCGACGAGGACCACCGGCTCAACGGCGCCGAGAGCGAGGACACCTATCTCAAGCTGCCCGTGCCGTATCGGTCCCGCAACGGTCCCCTCGAGGACATCCGGGAGCTTCTCCAGATCCACGGCGTGACGCCGGAGATCTACTACGGCCACGACCGGACGCCGCCGTTGCGCGACTTCGTCACCGTGCACGGGTCGCCGCAGATCAACATCAACACCGCGTCCGCGACCGTGCTGAAGGCCGTCGGCCTGTCCGACGCGGAGGTATCCGAGATCGAGCAGACCCGCCGCGCCATTCCCTATGTCGTCGTCCCCGGCAAATACTCCGGGTTTGGGTTCAGCACGACGACCCAGACGTTCCGGGTCGAGGCGGAGGGCCTCGTGGCCGGCGAGCCGGCGACCCGCGTCATCGCCGTCGTGCGGCGACAATCCGACGGACAGGGCCACGACATCGCCGTGCTCGCGTGGTACCCGAACCCCGTCGAGCCGACCAGGCCCCCCCAGTGATCCTCGACCGGCTCGGGGGCGCGACACGCTTCGGCATCGTGCTGCTCGCCGACCGCCTCTCCGTCGCCGTCGCGCGGGCGGGACGGGTCCGGGACACCTTCGCCATCGTCAACGCCGAGCAGCCCGCCGAGGCACTCCGCGCCGAGCTCGAAGCCCGCCGGCTCCGGCCGCGGACGGTGCGCCTCGGCCTCGCGCGGAGCTTCGTGGTCGTGAAGCTTCTCGAGCTGCCCTCGGCGGGGGACGGCGACCTTCGCCAGATGGTGCAGTTCGAGCTCGAGCGCCACGTCCCGTTCCCGGCGGAGGAGGCGGCCTTCGACTTCGCGCTCCTGCGCGCGGCCGGTGGCGGGCAGCGCGTGTTGGTGGCCGCCACCGAGCGCCGCACCGTCGAGCGGGCCCTCACCGTGCTCCAGGAGGTCCGGGTGCGACCGGCCTCAATCACCATCGCCGCCCACGACCTGGTGGTACTCCTCGAGCGCCGGCCGCACGCCGAGCGGGCCGTGTGGATCCACCGCGTCGGCGACGCCGCCGACGTGCTCATGCTCGACGGCAACGCCCTCGTGGCGAGCCGGAGCATCGCCGTCCCGGACGCGAGCGCGCTCGTCGCCGAGGTGCGCGGCAGCCTCCTGATGCTCCGCTGGACCGAGTGCGATGCGGTCTGGATCTCCGGCGACGGCGCGAGCAGCCTGCGCGAGTCGCCTGCCCTGGGTGCGCTCGGGCTTTCCGTCGGCTCGCCGCCGCTCTCCCCCGCCGCGCGGCGGGCCCTCGGCGGCCTCCAGGACTCCGGCGACGGCGCCGCGCTCCTCGCCGCCGCGGTGGCCACCCGGCCGCGCGCGTCCCGCCTGGATCTGCTGCCGGCGGCGCTCCGGCCGCGCCGCCTGACGCGCGAGCAGCGCGCGACCGCCGTCCTCGCCGCGATCACGGCGCTCCTCGGGCTCGGCGCCCTCGGCGCCGAGTCGGCGCGCAACCGGCACGAGCTCAACCGCGTCGAGAGCGAGATCCGCCGGATCGACCCCGAGGTGCGCGCGGTGCAGCGCGTTATGGACGACCTCGAGCACCAGCGCCGATTGCTCGCGACCGCGCAGACGATCGCCGCGGCATCGCTCCGGCCCCTGCCTCTACTGCGCGAGCTCACGGAGACCCTGCCGACGGACGTCTGGCTGACCACCCTCACGCTGGACGCGAAGGGCGTCGAACTGACGGGCCAGGCCTCGACGGCGAGCGCGCTGATCCCGCTCCTCGAGAACTCGCCGTCCCTGGAGCACGCCGAGTTCGCCTCGCCGGTCACGCGCGGGCGCGACCGGGAGCAGTTCCGGATTCGCGCGGGCTGGGAGCGACAGCCTACGCCGGCGCCGCCGGCGCCGCCGGCGCCGCCGGCCCCGCCGCCGAGGCCGCCAGCCCGTGCCGGCCGGCCTGGCCCGCCCCCCATCGGGATCCCGGGAGAGCCAGCGCCTCCCCCGACACCTCCGCCGCCTGCGCGCGGGGGGCGCTGATGGCGACGATCAGTACTCGTGAGCGGATCCTGATCGGGGTCGCCGGCGGCGCCGTCCTCCTGACGGTCGGGTGGGTCCTCGTGGTCGAGCCGCTCCGCGCCCGGAACCGGGAACTCGCCGACCTCGTCCCCTCGCGGGTGCTCGTGCTCGCCAAGCGTCGTGAGCTCATCGCGCGCGCTCCCGAGGTCCGGCGCGAACTCGACGAGACGGCTCGGCGGGTCGCCGAGCTGAAGGCGCGTCTCCTGACGGCGGCCGCGCCGCCGGTCGCCGCGTCGGAGCTGGTGAAGATCGTGAAGGACGCGGCCGGCCAGGCCGGCCTCGAGGTGCGCAGCGAGCGGATCCTGACCCCGACCGCCCGGGGGGAGCTGCTCGAAATTCCGCTCGAAATAACGGTTTCCGGTGGTATTCGTGAGCTGGTAGCGCTGCTCTATCAGCTCGAAGAGGCGCGACAACTCTTGACGCTCCAGGACGTGAAGATCAGAGTTCTCAACGTGAGCCAGCCCAAGGAGCTCCTCACCACCCTAACGGTGTCCGGGTTCATCCTGCCGGGGCCCCCGCCGCCCAAGCGGTCGTAGCGATGTCGAAGGGCTTCCTCGCGTTGGACGGGCTTCTGGTCGTTGCGTCGATCTTCTTCGTCACCCAGATCTGGCACAGCATCCTGGCGCCCTCCCCCACCGCTGGCGCGCGCTCCAGACCGCCCGCGGCGAGCGCGGCCTTGGCGCGGGGGCCCGCCCCACCGGCAGGAGCGCGGGCGCCGCTCGCGAGCTACGGCGTGATCGGAGCCAAGAGCCTCTTCAGCCCCGTCCGCACCGAGGGCGAGGCCGCCACGGGCGCCGCCCCGAGCGGCCCCCGGCCGTTCCTCTACGGCGTCGTCCTCGCGACCGACCTGTCGATCGCGTACCTCGAGGATCCCGGCAGCAAGCGCGTCACCGGCTACCGGGTCGGAGACGCGATCGCCGGCGGCACGCTGACGGTCATCGCTCCCGACCACATCGTGCTGAAGCGCAGCGACGGCATGGTCGACGTCCCCCTCCGCGATCCGGCGAAGCCGCGCGCCGCCGCGCCCGAGCCCGCCCAGCCGGCCGGCGGGCCGCCGTCTCCGGCGACTGCCACTCCGGGCGGCTTCCCACAGCCGCAGATGCCGGGTCCGGTCCCCGGCCTGCCCCCCCAACCGCCGGCGGCGTCCGCGCTCCCCGGAGCTTTCCCCCAGCCGCCTGGGCTCCGCCGCCGGTTGCCGGTGCTGCCCGCGCCCGGAGCGCCCCACGCCGGCCCCGATGCGCCCAACCGGTAGCGTCCGAGGCATCGCCTGCGGGGTTCTGGCGCTTACCCTGTTCGGGTGTGGCGGCGCCCGATCCGCGAAGCCGCTGGCGCCGCTGCCGACACCCGAGGCCGCGGCCCCGCTCACGCCGCCGCCGCCGGGGCCGGTCTTCGAGTCGAGGCCGCCCCTGCCGCCCGCGTCCCTCGGCCCCCGCGGGGGGGCGCCGGAGGCTCCCGGCGCCCCTTCCCCCGCGCCGGCCGGGGAGCGCCGCCCCACTCCGGCGCCGCCGATCGCGCCGCCGGTGCCGGCCGCCCAGCGGGGCCGCTTCGTCGTCCTGAACTTCGACAACGCCGACGTCGAGACCGTCGTGCACGCGGCCAGCGAGATCCTCGGCTTCAACTACGTGCTCGCACCCGACGTGCGGGGCAAGGTCACCGTGCAGACCTCGGGACGCATTCCCCAGGAGGAGGTGTTCAACCTGCTCCTCGCCGTCCTCGAGGTGCACGGATTCACCGCCGTCCGGTCCGAGAACCTCTACAAGATCGTCCGGCTCCCCGACGCCGCGACCCGCGGGGTGCCGACGATCGTCGGGACCGCGCCTGATCCGGCGCGCGCCCCCGAGGAAGTGATCACCCAGATCGTGCCCGTACACTATACGAGCGTCAACGATCTCAAGACGCTGCTGCAGCCGCTCGTCTCCCAGCAGCGAGGGTCGGTCATCGCCCACCGCGAGACGAACGTGCTGATCATCACCGACATCGGCTCGAACATCCGCCGCCTCCTCGACATCGTGCGGCTCGTCGACGTCCAGGTGGCCCTCGAGGAAACCCAGATCATCCCGCTCCAGTACGCGGACGCGGGGGACCTCGCGCAGATCCTGAACCAGCTATTCGCGTCGGGCCGGCTCCGCGCCGGCGCCGGCGGCGGTGCCCCGACGCCGACGCCGCCCACCCCCGGGGGCGCGGTCGGGGAGTCGGCGACGGAGCGGCCGCCGCTGATCATGGCCGAGCGCCGTTCGAACGCGCTCGTCGTGAACGCGCGCCGCAACGAGATGGACACGATCCGGAAACTCGTGGCCCGGCTCGACATCAACATCACGGGCGGGCGCCGCATCTTCATCTACTACGCCGAGAACGCCAAAGCCAAGGACCTCGCGGCCACGATGAACGCCATTTACGGCACGCCGACGGGGACGGGCCGAGCCGGCGAGGCGCTCGCGGCGGCGGCCGGATCACCGGTCTACGGCGCGCCCGCGCGGGCGATCCCGCCGCCGCCGGGGCCCACGACGCCGGGCACGGGAGAGGCGGCGCTCGTGGAGGGACAGTTCCGGTTCATCGGCGATGAGACGACCAACGCGGTGATCGTCGCGACGTACCCTCGCTACTGGACCGATTTCGAGCAGACACTCAAGCAGCTAGACCGGAGCCCGCGCCAGGTGCTGATCGAGGTCATGGTCGCCGAGGTGACGCTGACCGGCGACACACGGCTCGGCATCGAGTGGGCCCTTCGATCGAGCAAGTTGGCCCCGGGAGGGACTGTTTCGAGCGCGCCCGGCCTCGGCACGAACGCCGCCGGAGTGCTCCAGGGCCGGCCGTCATTCGGCTTCCCGCCGTCGACGGCGGTCACCACACTCGCCGGCCTCAACTTCTTCACCTTCAGCAGTGACCGGTTCTTCGCCGCGCTCAATACATTCGCATCAGAGGACCGACTCAACGTGCTCTCGAGCCCATCGATCATGACCTCCGAGAACAAGAAGGCGGTGATCAACGTCTCCACGTCGATCCCGATCGTCACGAGCCAGCAGGTTCCGATCGGCGGGACGACCGTTCCGACCTCGACCAACACCAGCTCGATCATCGGCACCCAGTCTGTCGAGTACCGCGACGCGGGCATAATCCTGACCGTCACGCCGAGGATCGGCGAGCGAGGTACGGTGGCCCTCGACATCAAGCAGGAGGTCAACGACATCGGCACGGCCACGCCGCCTACGGGTTCGCTGAGCATCACCAAGCGGGAGGCCGAGACCTCGGTCGTGCTGCTGAACAATCAGACCCTCGTCCTGGGTGGCCTCATCAAGGACAAGCTGGACCGGACGACGCGGGGTATTCCGTGGCTCAAGGACATCCCGATCCTCGGTTACCTGTTCGGGACCAGGATCTACACCATCGACAAGACGGAACTGCTGATCCTGATCACGCCGCGCGTCATCGGGACCGCTCTCGACGCCGCCCAGATCACGGACTCGATGCGCAAAGCCAACCCGCAGTTCGACAAGACGTTCCAGGAGATTCCGGCGCTGCCGCCGACTTCGCCGGGAGCGACCACCCCCCGAGCCCCCGGAGGCGCACCGGCACCGCGGGCCGTGCCCGTTCCCGAGGCGCCTGCGATCCCGCCGCCGCCCTCGGTCGCCCCGCCGCCGCCCGCCCCGCCGCCGGCTCGCTAGTCTCGCGACGCTGCGAGGCCTCCAGAGTTACCGGGCGTCGACACGGCGGGGCTCGCCCGGCAGCATCCCAACCACCTCGTCGGCCCAGTACAATCGCCCCCGTCTGGATCCTCCTGCCAACAACGGTCGAGGCGATGGCGGCTGCCTCGGGCTGGTCTCAGAGCTCGGGGGCCAGTGCGACCTACCGCACTCTCACTCTTTGCCCCGTCACTCCCGGGGCGGGCCTACTGGGGGCGTGGTCGGCGCCTGGGTGGAGCTCTCTGCGACCTAACCGGATCGGCTGCTCAAAGGACTGCTGACCTCGCTGAAGGCCTCGTGCCATGAGGCCAGTGACCACCCTCGACCCGAGAAAATCGCGGTCCCACTTGGGGTGGCGACATCTTCTGGAAGCGGACACGACGCTTGATGTGAGTCGGCCGACCAGCTCCGACTACGCTCGAGTCGACAAGCGGCGATCGGCTGTGCCTCTCGACCCTGGGCTAGTCTTAGTCTAGATGACGCCGGTCTTCTGCAGCCGGCCGATCTCGGTTGGCGTGAGCCGGAGGAGCCGCCGCAGGATCCGGGTCGTGTGCTGGCCGAGCAGCGGCGGGGGCGCGACGACGGCGCCGGGCGTCCCGTGCAGCTTCACCGGCACGCCCATGACCCGGAGCGCGCCCGCGGTCGGGTGGGACAGGTCGACGATCATTTCCCGCGTACGCAGATGGACGCTCTCGCACACCTCCGGGAGGGTCCGAATTCGCCCGGCCGGCACGCCCGCCTCGTCGAGGCGCCGGAGCCAGTCGTCGGCGGGCCGGCCCCCCAGTAGTTCGTTGAGGAGCGGAACGAGGACGTCCCGGCCCGCTACGCGCTTGGCGACCGTGTCGAACCTCGAGTCCGTGGCGAGCTCTGCGCGGCCGAGGGCCCGGCAGCACCGCGCCCAGAGCGCGTCGTTCGCGGCGCCGATCGTCAGGTAGCCATCGCGGGCGCGGAACACCTCGTAGGGCACGATGGAGGGGTGCGCGTTGCCGCGCCGGGTGGGCCGCTGCCCGGTGGCGAAGTAGATGCCCGCCTGGTAGGTCAGCAGCGCGGCCATCACGTCGAGCATCGCGACCTCGACCTTCTGCCCGCGGCGAGTGCGCCCGCGGGCCAGGAGCGCCAGCGCGACGCCGTGGGCCCCCATGATGCCGGACACGAGGTCCGCGATGGAGGTCCCCACCTTCACCGGCGGGCCCTCGGGGAACCCGGTCAGGTCCATGAGCCCCGACTCGCCCTGGACGATGAGGTCGTATCCGGGCCGGCCGGCCTCCGGTCCGGACTCGCCGAAGCCCGAGATCGCGCCGTACACGAGCCGTCGGTTGATCCGGGACAGCGCCCGGTAGCCGAGGCCGAGGCGCTCCATCGTCCCCGGGCGAAAGTTTTCCAGGAGGACGTCGCTCTGGGCGACGAGCCGCTTCAGGATCTTCCGTCCCTCGGCGGCCTTCAGGTTGAGCGTGAGGCTCTGCTTGTTCCGGTTGACGGACATGAAGTACGTCGCCTCGCCGCCCGCGAACGGCGGCCAGTGGCGCGTGTCGTCGCCGCGACCCGGCTCCTCGATCTTGATCACCTCGGCGCCCATGTCGCCGAGCAGCATCGAGCAGAACGGCCCGGCGAGGACCCGCGTGAGATCCAGCACCCGCACGCCTGCGAGCGGCCTATTCGCCCGTGTCACGTCCCCGTCCTTTCCAGAGGCGCTTCGCCCAGCTCCGGGCGATCGCCTCCAGGCGCTCGCCCCGACGCCCGGCGCGTCGCCAGAAGAGTCGCGCCCGATCGAGCGCCCCCAGGTGCGCGAAGTAGTAGACGCGATCGACGGCCTCGATCGCGACGCGGCTGCCGATCCGGATGCCCCGGGTGGCCTCGCCGTGGCAGACGAGCCGCGCGCCGCCCTGGAGCTCGACGAGTGCGATGTGGAGCGGCGAGCGGAAGCCCTCCGGCGGGGAGTGGAGCGTCGTGAACGTCACGATCTCGCCCAGGCCGGCCAGGGAGATGGGCGCCATCGCCACCGGATGCCACGGGCAGAATCGCGCCGGCGGCACGACGGCGGTCCTGCACTGCGGGCACCGGGACCCTTGGATCTGCTCGATCACCGGCGACGGCATCCCGCGGTCAGCTCGCCTCCACGAGCGTCACAAAGTTGTTGGTGGCGAGGCCGCCGATCGACTGGGCCAGCCCGACGCGCGCGCTCACCTGGCGGCCGGCCGCCTGCCCCGTCAGCTGCCAGACGAGCTCCACCACCTGGGCGATGCCCGTGGCGGCGAGCGGATGCCCGCGCGCCTTGAGCCCGCCCGACGGGTTCACCGGTAGCCGACCGCCGAGCGCGGTCTCGCCGTCGAGGGTGGCGCGCCCCGCGGCGCCCGGCGGGAAGAGACCGGTGTCCTCGAGCGCGATCAGTTCGAACGGGGTGAATGCGTCGTGCACCTCCGCGACCTCGACGCGGTCGGCGCTGAAGCCCGCCATCGCGAACGCCGCCTTGGCGGCGGCCTGGGTCGCCCGGAAGCTCGTCAGTTCCTGACGGTGGCGGACGGCGAGCGCATCGGCGCCCTGCCCGATTCCAACGATTCGTACGGCCGCGCGGCTGGCCGTCAGGACGAGCGCGGCGGCCCCGTCCGAGATGGGACAGCAGTGAAAGAGGCGGAGGGGGTCTGCGACGAGGCGGCTCGTCATCACGGCGCCGAGGGCCACTGGCGCGCGGAAGTGCGCGTACGGGTTCCCGACGGCGTTGGCATGGTTCTTCACGGCCACCTGGGCGATCTCGCGCGCGCTGAGTCCGCTCCGCGCCATCAGGGCCCGGGTGATCAGGCCCGCCAGGGCCGGCATGGTCGCGCCGTACGACCGCTCGTAAGGGTCGATCGACCGGCCGATAATCTCCGAGACCCGCGGCGTCGGCAGGTGCGTCATGCGCTCCCCGCCGACGACGAGGACCGAGCGGGCGGCCCCGGAGGCGACCGCGGTGAAGCCGGTATAGATCGCCGCCGCTCCCGAGGACGTCGCCGTCTCGACGCGAATGGCCGGCACGTACGCGAATCCCAGGTGGGTGGCGATGCGGGACGCGAAGTTGCCCTCGCCGAGAAATTCCTCCGGATTCATCGTGGCGACGACGATCGCGTCCGGCACCTCGATCCCGGACGCGGTCAGCGCCGCGCCGGCGGCGTCCGCCATGAGGTCGGGCAGACTCTGCGGGCGGCGACCAAACGGCGTCATGCCGGCCCCGCTGATCCAGACGCTGGCCATCGTGGCCTCGAAGATCGCCGATTGGGGCGGCGGGCGTCAACCGGCGCCGAGGATCCTCCCGCGCCGCCCTGGCGGCGGGACCGCGACGCCGAGCCGGCGCATGAGACGGAGCAAGTACGTGCGCTGGAGGCCGAGCACGTCTGCGGCCAGGGTGCGGTTGCCCCCCACCCGGCGAAGGGTCACCTCGATGAGCTGTCGCTTGAACTCCGCGACCGCGCCGTGGAAGCCTCGCGCCTGACGGAACGCGGGGACGGCACGGTGGGCGAGCCGTGGCGGGGGCATGGGGCAACCGGGAGGGCAACGCCCATGCCACGCCCGGGCAGGCGAAAAGTCGAGCGCTTAGGTCAACCCGCCGGCGACGGGCTGCACAGAGTTCCTGGCAGCGCTGCCGCCGGAATTGTGCACCGAGCGGGTCTCGGCGTTACGCCTTCGTCGCCGGCTTGACGCCGGGATTGTCTTTGAAGAACTGCTTGTTGAGGTCGGTGAAATTCTTCCACTGCTCCGGGACTTCGTCTTCCGCGAAGATGGCCTTCACGGGGCAGACGGGCTCGCACGCCCCGCAGTCAATGCACTCGTCGGGGTGGATGAAGAGCTGGTCGGCCCCCTCGTAGATGCAGTCAACCGGGCACACCTCAACGCAAGCCTTGTCCTTAACGTTGATGCACGGTTCAGCGATCACGTACGCCATCTAGGGGACCTCCTGTAAAATCGGCTCCTCCGCGGCCGAGCCAATCATTCATAGCCTACCTCCCGGGACGGTGTCAAGCAATCCGGCCCGGGATTCCGCAGGGTTCTACGGCGTCCGCAGCTTCGGGTCGAGGGCGTCGCGGAGGGAGTCGCCGAAGAGGTTGAAGGCGAGCACGCCAAGGCTGATCGCGAGCCCGGGAAAGAGCGCGAGCCAGGGGGCGGTCTCCGCAAAGTCGACCGCGGCGCCCTTGAGCATCAGGCCCCAGGCCGGCGTCGGCTCCGCGACGCCCAGGCCGAGGAACGACAGCGAGGCCTCGAGCAGGATCGCCTGGCCCATGAATGCCGTCACCATGATCAGGTACGGCGCCATCACGTTGGGCAGCATGTGGCGCAGGATGATGCGGGCGTGACCATATCCGGCCGCGCGCGCCGCGTCCACATAGGGGGCTCGGCGGATCGCGAGCGCGCTCGATCGGATGACGCGCGCGCACCGCGGAACCATGGGCACGGTGATCGCCAGGATCAGGGTGCCGATGCCGTTACCGAGGCTCGCCACCACCGCGAGGGCCAGGATGATGAGCGGGAAGGAGAGCAAGATGTCCACCACTCGTTCGACGAGCAGGTCGACGAGGCCGCCGAAGTACGCGCCGGCGACGCCGACGACCGCCCCCAGCGTGGCGCCGACGAGGGCGGCGGCGAGGCCGACGGAGAGGGCCGTCCGCGCGCCCCAGACGATCCGGGACAAGACGTCGCGGCCGAACGCGTCGGTGCCGAGCCAGTGCGCCGGCCCCGGGCGCGCGAGCATGGCGCCGTAGTCCGGCGCCAGCGGGTCGTAGGGGACGAGCAGCGGCGCCAGCGCGGCCACGAGCGCCATGGCCACGATCACCGCGGCGCCCGCGGCGCCGACCGGATGCTGCCGCGGGAAGTCCGCGACGGCCCCCGCCCGGGGCGCCCGGGCGCCCACCACCGCCCCCCCCGCCATCACGCGTACCGGATGCGAGGATCGAGCCACGCGTACACGAGGTCGGCCGCGAAGTTGGCCAAGACCGTGATCACCGCCACCAGCAGGACGAGCGCCTGGGTGAGCGTATAGTCCCGGTGCGCGATCGACTCGACGAAGAGCAGGCCGAGCCCGTTCAGGTTGAAGACCTGCTCGGTCACGACGAGCCCGCCGATGAGGAAGGTGAACTCGAGCACGATCACCGTGAACACCGGCAGCATGGCGTTCCGGGCGGCGTGCCGCCAGAGGACGAGCCGTGGCCAGAGCCCCTTGGCGCGCGCCGTCCGCACGTAGTCCTCGCGCAGCACCTCGAGCATCGCCGAGCGCATCATCCGCGTCGCCACCGCCGAGTAGCGGTAGCCGACCGCGAGCGCGGGCCAGACGAGCTGGGTGACGTTCCGCCAGGGGCTCACGTAGACAGGCGTGAACTCGATCGGAGGGAGCCAGCCCCACGCCACCAGAAGCCCGAGGATCAGCAGGATGCCGAGCCAGAACGACGGCACCGCGAGGCCCGCGATCGAAAAGAGCCGCACCGCGTAGTCGACCCACGTGTCCTGCCAGACCGCGGCCAGGAGGCCGAGGGGTACGGCGAGCAGGACCGCGACGGCCGTCGCCAGGATCGCCACCTCGAACGACAGCTCGAACCGGAGCGCGATCTCGCGGCTGATCGGCCCGCCCGTCCACAAGGAGCGGCCGAAGTCGAGCCGGACGAGGCCCCCGATCCACCGCGCGAACTGCCGCCAGAGCGGCGCGTCGAGGCCGAGCCGGTGGCGCTCGAGGTCGAGCTCCGCCTTCGAGGCGAACGAGCTCTCTCCGGCGAAGCGGAGCTCGACGATGTCGCCGGGCAGGACCCGCATGAGCACGAACACGAGGACGGCGACGCCGGCGAGCGTCGGGAGCATGAGGAGCAACCGCTTCAGCAGGTACCGGAGCACGCCCGCCCGGCTACTCCGCCAGCCACACGGTGTCGAGCTGCTGGTTCACGTAGTGGCTCGGCGTGATGTACCAGCCCCGGAGCTGTCGGCGCTGGGCGATGATCCGGTGCCACTGGAGCGTCATGAGGTAGTGCACCTCTTCGTCGACGAGCCGCCGCTCGAAGGCCCGGACGGCGCGGCCGCGCGCCGCCTTGTCCGTCGCGCGGCTCTGCTGGCGGTAGAGGTCGTCGAGGACGGGGTCCCGGTAGCGAGCGTAGTTGGCGTCGGAGACGCCGGTGGACTGGAACTTGTAGAGGTCCAAGTCGGGTTCCACCAGGTAACCGCACTGGAAGTCCACGGCGACCTCGAAGTCCCCGGCCCGCAGCAGCGAGAAGTAGGCGGCGGGTTCGATGGTCTCCTGGCTGACGTCGAGGCCGACCCGACGCCACTGGTCGATGAGGTAGACACCGATGGGCTCGTACGGGTGGGCGATCCCGCGGTTCTTGAGGGTGAACCGGAACCCCTCGCCCACGCCAGCCTCGCGGAGTAGGCGGCGCGCTTCGGCCCGCGACCGGACGATGTCCCGTCCGTACCCGGCGAGCGTCTCGAGCTCGGCCGGTGGCGTGGCGTACTCGGTGCCGGGCACCTGCACGCCGGCTACGTCGCGCACGATCGTGATCTTTGATAGGGCGCTCGCCATCCCGTAGCGGTCGA